>OCHJ01001946.1_pt1 | contig 12989 bp, 9 predicted proteins | sample 1538381 | NCBI WGS metagenome assembly OCHJ01 (sample SAMN04571688, study PRJEB22368) | human gut metagenome | biome: human gut; material: stool | host: Homo sapiens | place: Luxembourg | collected 2012-06-29 | reverse complement strand
ATGGGTATGGACAGCGACAACAAGTATTATGATGTGAAAACGCACAAGGGCAAGAGCTTTATAACAGTGAGTCAGTCAGTTGTGGAGCGTTACGGAGTGGCAAAGGGCGATAAGTTTATCCTGACAGACGATGCGACCTCAATGGATTACGCATTCACAGTGGAGGATATCTGCGACGAGCGTGGCGGACTTATGGTGTTCATGGATATTGACAGTATGCGTGAGCTTTTCGGTGAGAGCGACACTTACTACAACTGTTTGCTTTCAGACAAGAAACTTGACATTGACGAGGGCAGACTTTACAGCACAACAACAAAATCGGATATCAAGCGTTCAGCGGCAGTTTTCACGGACCTTATGATGTCAATGATAGTAATGCTTATTGCGGTTGCCGTAATAATTTTCTGCTCTGTGATGTTCCTTATGCTGAATGTTACAATAGAAAGGGCTTCCTTTGGAATATCTCTTGTGAAGGTGTTCGGCTATAAGACCAAGGACGTGAAAAAGCTTTACCTAAACGGAAACGCAATTATCATAACTTTGGGCGCACTTATCGAGATACCGCTTTCAAAGATGTTTATGGACAAGGTTTTCCCAGTGTTCATTCCAAACGTAACAAGCGGAATAAACCTTGCATTCCCATGGTATACTTACGTTATAATTTTCGCAGGAGTAATGGCAACATACTTTATCATCACCTCAATTCTTGTAAGAAAGCTTGGCAAGATAACCCCTGCCGAGGTGCTTAAAAACAGAGAATGATTTCTTAATATACAAAAAAACGTACAGAGCGTAATGATGTGACCTCCAAATCGTTAGATTTTTGTTCTAACTTCTGGGGGTCGGATCATAAAGCTTTGTACGTTTTTGATTATGCCTAATTTGTATTATTGTCTATTTTGGTTATGATAACTGCGGCAATGGTAAGGACAATATATCCTGCTGTGACCTCAAATGGAAATTCTATTATTGCAGTTTCGGGGATTATAAAAGGCAAGGTAGATATTGCACAGCATGGAGGAAAATAAAGCTTTGCTTTTCGGCAAAGGACGAATATCACAGCCGAGGATAAAACTGCACCAAATGTCAGGGTAAGCCCAAGCTTTTCAGAGATAAAAAATCTTGCCATAACGCCTGCGAACGCAGCCGCCGCCATGAGAGCAATTGCGGTGTATTTTCTTTTCATAAGCTTTGAGCCTTTGCCGCTAAGCTCAAAAAATGCAACTATAAGCGGCGGAGCGATAAAGAATATCTCGTGAAAATGCGCAGGCAATATGCAGATAACAAGCACCGTGATGACTTGTTTTGCTCGTAGTTTGAGAAGCTCTTGGCTTGGTTCGATAGGTCTATATTCATACTTTTCATGCAGACCAAAGTATTCAAGAACTTTTTGAAAAATAAGTATAAATGCTGTCATGACCGCAACGGAAATGACGTAAACAGGGCTTTTTGTACCCATAAGTATCGGAAGTATGCAGGCGGAAACGGCAGGAACGAAGCTAGTTTTTGACAGTGTTATAACGCTCACTGCTATAAGAAGTCCCAAAGCTATACGAAGTATAAGTATCTCAGGGATAAACCGCACTATGCACACGCCTGCGACGGCGGCAGAAACTATCGCCGCAAAAAGCCGTGTTCGAGAGGTGTTCCAAGATTGCACAGGCGCAATTAGCGCACCCATTGCCACCGCCGTTATCTCAGGAAAAATTATTTCCTTTTCCCCGAAGATCTCCGCCGAGCCGACCATTATTGCTACCACAGCAAGGGATATCCCCATAGCTATATTTTGATTTTTATTCATTGCTTCACCTTGATGTTTTTTTCTTTATTATAACATAAAGGGGAGAGGTTTTCAATCGGCAGTATCAAAAATACTCGTCTGACCGTTATGTGCAACCACCATATAAATTCATGCCGTTTTTTTGCGAGAGTATACCTTTGCCGTTGTGGAGTGCATAACTTTTTCCACCATGATTTGTTACTAATATCATAGCACATATGTTCTGTGATGCCGAGGCTTGAAAATCGCCGTCAAAGGTGCTATAATGGATTAAAAGCCAAAAGGAGCGTTGAAAATGAGAAATATACCTACAGATATTTACATAGAAAATGGAGCGGTAAAAAATCACGGGGGCGAAATAGCGGAACTTGGCAAAAAAGCCATGATAGTCACAGGCAGACATTCTTCTGCGGTGAATGGTTCTCTTGATGATGTCAGGGCAGTGCTTGAAAGTCAGGGCATTGGATATGTGATATATAATGATATTGAGGAAAACCCGTCTGTGGAAACTGTTTACACAGCGGCAACGGCGGCGGTAAAATACGGCGTGGATATGTTCGTGGCAGTGGGCGGAGGTTCGCCAATGGACGCAAGCAAGGCGATATCAATGCTTGCTAAGAATGAGATAGTTTGCGAAAATGCCGAGTTTTCCGAAAGCGAGAGCGTTGTAAAGACTGAAAAGTGTGAGCTTTCAGAGAACATTGCCAAGGTGGATGAGTTTTTGTACACTCCTGCGAAACTACCTTTTTACCCTATAGTCTGTGTGCCTACCACCTGCGGAACAGGCTCGGAGGCTACACCTTATTCTATCCTGACGTCCCACATCAAGCAGACCAAGAAATCTATTGCCCACAAAATATTCCCGTCACTTGCATTGGTTGACTACGGCTATCTTAAAACATCATCATATGGCGGTATGAAAAGCACCTGCGTTGACGCACTTGCTCACATGATAGAGTCACGGCTCAACACCAACGCAAATGCGTTCAGCCGTGCATACGCCGAGGAGGGCATGAAGCTTTGGGCAAGCTGTAAGGGCTGTCTTGAAACAGAGGAGAGATTTGCTCATATGACAGACCAGGAGTTTTCAACTTTCATGCAGGCATCAGTGCTTGCAGGCATGGCGATAGCCTACACAGGCACAAGCATACCTCACGGTCTGAGCTATACTTTGACCTATGAAAATGGCGTTCCCCACGGCAAGGCAGTAGGCGTTTTTCTGTCAGGTTTTTTGAAAAAATACGGTGACAGCACCGAGGTGGAGTATGTTGTAAAACAGCTTCTTGACTTTGACGATATCGACGCTTTCAGGGACTATATCAGGACGCTTTTTGGCAAGCTTGATATGTCAGAGGAACTTTGGAAAAAGGACAGGGACGGAATACTTGCCAACCCTGCCAAGCTTAAAAATTATCCTTTTGAGCTTTCGGCAGACGTGCTTGACGATTACGTTCGCTATTATAACGCATAAAAAAAGCTGTCAGGGCGGTGGCTCTGACAGCTTTTTTATTACATCTTTGCAAGCCTGTCTATCTCTGCAAGTTCAGCTTCTGTGAAGTCAAGGCGGTCAAGACAGCCTATGTTTTCCGTTATCTGCTCAGGACGGCTTGCACCGATAAGCACAGTAGTAACAGCCTTGTTGTGAAGCACCCATGAAAGTGCCATTTGCGAAAGGGTCTGTCCCCTCGAAGCGGCGATATCATTAAGCTTGTTGAGCTTTTCTATCATTTTGTCGTTAAGCTCATTGCCTATCCATGTTTCGCCTCTGCCTACCCTTGAATCTGCCGGTATGCCTTTTAGATATTTGCTTGTAAGGAAGCCCTGATACAGCGGCGAGAACACTGCAATGCCAAAGCCCTCAGAAAGTGCAAGGCTGTCAAGCTTATCGTCCTCTATCCAGCGGTTGAGTATGGAATATGAGGGCTGATTGATAATAAAAGGAGTTCTGAGTTCACGGAAAATTTTCATCATTTCGGCTGTGTCGGCTCTGTTGTAATTTGATATGCCAACATAAAGCGCCTTGCCCTGCCTTACTGCATTGTCAAGTGCAAGGGCAGTCTCTTCAAGAGGCGTTTCGGGATCTCTTACATGGTGATAGAAAATGTCAACATATTCAAGTCCCATTCTTTTGAGAGATTGGTCAAGGCTTGCCGTGAGATATTTTCTCGAGCCGTTTTTGTCACCGTATGGACCTGCCCACATTTCATAGCCTGCCTTGGTGGAAATGCACATCTCGTCACGGAACTCTCTCATGCCACGGTCAAGTATCCTGCCGAAGTTTTCCTCTGCCGAGCCGTTGTAGGGATTGCCATAGTTGTTTGCAAGGTCAAAATGTGTGATACCGCTGTTGAACGCAGTGTGTACCATTCTTTCCATGTTCTCAAAATTGTTTTTCAGGCTGAAATTCTGCCAAAAGCCCAAAGACAACGCAGAAAGCTTAAGCCCGCTTTTTCCACAGCGGTTGTATATCATTTTGTCATATCTTTTATCGTCAGGTATAAACATTTCAAAAAACCTCCTATATAATCGTATTAGTGCATAAATTATCCCACTTACTTTTATGATTATAGCATATTGTATTATCTATGTCAATGTGCTATAATTGAATAAGTTATATGATAAAAAATATGTGTGTAATGCACAATAAATGGAAAGATAATAATATGAGAAATGATATGAATAGAAGAATTATCGCTGCTGTATGTGCAGTAGCCATGACGGGAGCAATACTCACAAGCTGTGCTAAAGAAACAGGGGAAAGCTCAAAAGCAGAGAGTAGTTCTGCCGAATCTCAGGCTGTGACAACAACGGCTGAGCCTGTTGTAACTCTCCCTGCCACCACAAAACAGGTGATAAACTCTGAACCTGCTACTTATGAAAGCCTGAGTGCTGACAAGGCTGAAAAAGAAAGTTTTAAGAAAAAGATACGATTAGAAAGTAAGATACCTGTTATAAGCGTCACGACTGCCCCTGACGATATGATAGCTTCAAGGAAGAAGTATACTTCCTGCGTGGTGGACGTTTTCAATTGTGATGAAAAATTGGAGATAAACGAAGCCTCAGCAGGCATAAAGGTAAGAGGAAATTCAAGCGCATATTACGGCGATGTTAGTCAGATCCTTGCAAACAAAGTGCCTTATAGGATAAAATTTGATAAAAAGACAAATATGCTTGGGCTTAATAACGGCGCAGAGTGCAAAAGCTGGGTGCTGTTGAAATCAGATTGGGATCTAATAAGAAACGATATCGCATTCCGTTTTGGCAGAACTATCATGGGTGACAGCAATTTCTGCTCAGACGGTCAGCTTGTTCACCTCTATGTGAACGAGGAGTTTCAAGGCGTTTATGAGCTTTGCGAACAGTGTCAGATAAATCCAAACAGAGTGGATATCTCCGAGCCTGCGGAGGGCTGCACCGACACTGATATAGGCTATTATCTTGAGCTTGACAACTATGCAACAAGCGATGAGGATAACCATTATATTAGCATGGACTATGAGAATGCCACTGTCACCGACATAAACGGCGAAACAAGGCAGTTCGTTCCTGCGGAATATTCTATCAAGAATGACCTCTATTCGCAAAATCAGATAGACTTTATTGACAAGTATCTCAACAATCTGTTCAAGATAGTTTATGAAGCCTGCGAGAACGGCAAATATTATAAATTTGATGAAAATTATGACCTTGTTGACTCTGATGTTACCACCGCTGAGGAAGCCGTTTCTAATGTTATGGATATAGACTCAGTGAGAGATATGTATATTCTTTATGAGATCGTACATGACTATGACTGTGGTGAGGGAAGCTTCTATATGTGCGTCGATTTTTCAAAGGACAGTAAATGTCCTAAGCTGAAATTCACTTCTCCTTGGGATTTTAACTGGGCATATAATGACAGCACTGAGAAATATTATGCTGGTGCTTTCACAGACAAGAATTTTGTGGCTAAAAAAGGCGACCGTTCAAACCCATGGTTTATCATTCTTTGCAAGCAGGATTGGTTTATGGCTACTGTCAAGGAAAAGTGGACGGAGATGAGCCAGGAAAAGCTTTTACAGGGCTGTATAAAAACAGAGCGTGAATATCTAAAAGAGTATGACGCCGACCTTAGAAAAGGCGAAGAGTGGGGTCCTGACTCTGCGGAGGATCTTTTCAATTGGATCGAAAACCGCATTTATTGGCTCAATAGTCAGTGGAAAATAAAGTCTGACGTTAGTAACAGTGCTTCTTAAATGATAAATTTTATTCAATTAATAAATCGGGCTTGAAAAATGCTGTAAAATCGGTATAATAAGATAGTATCCCCGTATTGAAAGGAGGAAATGTCTGCAACGCAGGCATAATAAAATATGACGGAAAAATTATTCAAGCTGAAAGAAAATCACACCGATGTTAAAACTGAGATAATGGCGGGTGTGACGACTTTCATGACCATGGCATATATCCTTGCCATAAACCCGAGCATTCTCGGCAGAACGGGCATGGATCCTACAGCCGTACTTCTTGCCACCTGTATCGCCTCTGTTATTGGAACAGTGTGCATGGGACTTATGGCAAATCTGCCTTTTGTGCTTTCCGCAGGCATGGGACTTAACGCTTATATGGCTTACACTGTTGTGGCAGGCTATGGCTATCCATGGCAGGTTGCACTGCTGGCGGTGTTCATCGAGGGCATAGTTTTCATCGTGCTTTCTCTTACAAACGTCAGAGAAGCCATTTTCAATGCAATACCTGTGGTGCTGAAAAAAGCGGTGTCCGTTGGTATCGGTCTTTACATTGCCTTTATCGGACTTCAGAATGCCGGACTTTGCGTTGACAGTTCAGCCACTCTTGTTACCATAACAGGCTTCCGCAAGAATTTCACAACTTCGGGCATATGTGCGCTTCTCACTATCGTAGGACTTTTCATCACTATTATCCTATATATCAAAAAAGTCCGTGGCTCTATTCTTATGGGTATAGTGGCAACATGGGTAATAGGCATGATATGTCAACTTGTGGGGCTGTATGTTCCTGACGCTGAAAGCGGCTATAATTCGCTTTTCCCTACAATGTCGCTTACGGATTTTTCAAAGCTTGGCGAAACATTTGGTCAGTGCTTTAAGGTGGATATGCACAGTATTGGCATCTTCAATTTTATAGTCGTGGTATTCTCCTTCCTGTTCGTTGACCTTTTCGACACTTTAGGCACTCTTATCGGCGTATGTTCAAAGGCAGATATGCTTGATGAAAAGGGCAGACTTCCGCAGATAAAGCCTGCGCTTCTTGCTGACGCCGTTGCCACAACAGCAGGCGCAGTTCTTGGTACTTCCACCACCACAACATTCGTTGAGTCCTCAGCAGGCGTTGCCGCAGGAGGCAGAACAGGTCTTACCTCTATCACAGCCGCAGTGCTGTTTGCACTGTCAATGTTCTTTGCACCTATCTTCACGGCTATACCATCCTTTGCAACAGCTCCTGCACTTATAGTAGTAGGCTTTTTGATGTTCAGCTCTATCACTGACATCAAGTTTGATGACGGCAATTATACAAAGGCTATCCCTGCGTATCTTTGTATTCTTTCAATGCCTCTTTTCTACAGCATTTCAGAGGGCATCTCTCTTGGAATAATCTCATACGTTGTTATAAATCTTGTTTGTGGAAAGCGCAAGGATATCACACCGCTTATGTATGTGCTTGCAGTGCTTTTCGTGCTGAAATATGTTTTCTTATAAGGAAAGCTTTCAAAGAACAGGTCTGAAACTAGCCATGCTTTCCTGTTCGTTCTGCTACAGAATGAGAATTGGCGTAAAATGACAAAAAAGCGGCAGCCGTTACCGACTGTCGCTTTTGTTATATACTTTTTATTATCTCTCTGAGTTTTTCCGTAAGCACTGTCGCTGCCTTTTGGTGGGTCTTTTCAGTAGGGTGCCAGTTTGCCGCAAAGCCGTCGTTTGCACCGTCCTGCTCATGGAACATCATTGAGCTTATCTTGCTGTCAGCGTGGCTTTTAAGATATATCTTTATTCCCTCCTCAACAGCAGGGAATATCCTCTCGCCCATTATTCCAACAGTGCAGAGAATGTAAGCCTGCGGATTTTTCTCACGAACGACCGCAAGAAAATCAGCATAAAGCTTTGAGAAAACAGCCTGCCTGTCCTTGTAGTCACGGCAGTAGCTGTCGTCGTTTGTGCCAAGGTTTATAACGATTATCTGCGGAATATATTTGCTGAAATCCCAAGGGATATCCTGCGGAGCAGTTCCTGCAAAATTGCCCCTTGAAAAGCCGTAGCTGCAATAGAACTGTGGAATTGTCTGTTCACTGATAGGCTCGTCACCTTCTGTGTAGCCTGAGATTATACCGTAGCCACTGGCTGAAAACATACTGTATTCAGCGTCAAGTGCCTTGGCGGTCTTGTAGGCATAGGCTTTTGTAACGTCCTCTGTGGCGGTGGTGAACTGGTGGTTTTCGTCCTCATCATCAACACCATAGCCACAGGTTATAGAGTCGCCGATAAATTCTATTTTAAGCGGTTTTTCAGGCAAAGCCTCAGCACTGCCCTCGGCGAAAGCCTCAACGCCAACTGCTGACATTGGAGATTCTGAAAGCTTTATTATCTCCACAACTGACTGAGCGTTTTCCGTGCGGTCTATTACCGTGATCTCTTTTTCTGCACAGTCGATCATCTCGTCAACTACTCTCTTGCCGTCAACATAAACGGCTATCCTTGCATAGTCGATAGGATTATCGCCCACTGCGATATTGTCGCCTTTGAGCTTCAAAACAAGCTTTGTGCCGTCAAATGTGAATGACGCACCGCTTCCTGAAAGACCGAGCCACATTACCTCGTCTTTGAAATATACTCTGCCTGTGAGCTTTGCATTTTTGTCAAGCTGTAATTTATCCATACTTTTTCCTCTTTTTCATCTATGATCTTCTTTAGCTGACGCAAAAAGGCTGCGTGTCAGCTCCGTAACAATAAGAGTATAACACACAGCCATATTATTGTCAACTTATGCAAGGGAATTTACATCACCCTCACGCTTTTGCTTAACAAGCAGAGCAGCCACAGCGAAAAACGTTATCGCAAACAGTACCTCGATACCAATGCAGATGAGATATTCCTTTGTGCTGAATACTCCACCGCTCATGCCGAAAAGCATATTGTTGGCCTTGGTGTACCAGTATGCAGGGAACAATCTTCCCACTGCAAGAACGCCTCCTGTGAGCAATTCCTGCGGCACGAAAACTCCGCAAAGAAAGCTCATGCCAAGACCGATTATGTTCGATATAGCAGTTATGCCGTTGTCGCTAAGGTCAAACTGTGCGATTATCATTGCTATGCCTGCGGCGGCAATGATATATACAAAGCTGTTAAGGCAGGCGAGCCAGAATTTCACGTTGAGCGTTCTGCCCCAAATTATTGCGACTATCATGAACAAAAGCCATATGCTAAACACCAAGATACTTGCCCCAAGAGCCGTTTGTCTGCTGTAGTTTGCTGATGTCAGGCTTGAACACATTGTGCGTTCTCGAACGCCCTTTCTGTTTAGCGTAAGTATAACGGGGCAAAGGGTAACAATGAGCATGGAAAGCATAACGTATGCAAGATACTGAAAATAGTAGCCGAATATTGCCGGCATACCTGTTCCGCCCTTGTTGTTAAAGTTTTTAAGCTCCGCCTTTACTTGCTGAGAAACTGCCGTTTGGGCAAGCTCCATAGCGTTTTCTGTGCTTTCACCTGCCGTCATGTACGCCTTTACGCTTGAAAGATAGCCGTCAAGCCTGCTTTCAAAAAGCTGTCCGCCGTAGCTGGAGGGCATTTTGAAATTCTCAAAAAGTCCGTCAAAATCCCCTGCGTTTATCTTGTCGCCAAAGCCCTTGTTTATATACAGAACATAGTTGGCACGCTGATAATAAACGGCGTCGATGACCTCGTCTTCATCATCTGCAAGCTCCACCTTTTTGTTGCCGCTGAATATAAAGTCCTGCAAACGCTTGCTTTCGGCACTGTTGTCACGGTCAATGACGGATATGGACATTTTGTAGTCCTCATAGCCATTGTTATCTTTTGCAGTATCCGCCATTATTACTGCTATGACCATAAATATGACGAGATATAATATAGCAGACGTAAGCCTTGTTTTGAGTATTTTCATAAAGGTCTTAAAGACTTGCATATTTACGCCTCCTTGTAAGAACATATCCACCAAGGGTGAACAGCACTGTGTATATCGCCATTGAAATTATCTTCACTGTGAACCGCCTGTAATCTTCGTAGAGATTAAGACAGTAAAAGCTGTCTGAGATAACTGCGGCAGGGTTTATTTCATTGAATATCGGGCAATGCTCTGCAACAGTGCCTTTCATGGTGTTTGACATAAGACCGCTGAAGAAACAGCAGGTCATTGATACCGCCATGACTACAGACATTTTTAAACCCTCTTTTATGCGGAAAGAGCCAACGAAAAATCCCATGGATATTCCCATTATTCCGCCTAGCACTGCGGCAAGGTAAACAAGGGGGAGCTTACTGCCGAAATCCACTTTAAGCACAAATCTCAGGAACGTCACCGATATCACCATGCATATCATTTCCACCACATGAAAAGCAAGGAGCGTTGCCGTTATGCTTGTAAGCTTGTTCACTGGAGAACAGCAACGTCTTGCGCCAAGTGCAGACAGGTCGCCCTGATTTTCCTGTGCCACGAACAGACCTGACATCGAGCCGAAAAGTGCCGTCATGGCAAGGAGATTATAGAAAAACTGTATCGTTATGTCAGGATTGCCGTGGAGAGGTATATCCTCATTTGGGCTTATCTTCTCAGAAAGGGAAGCTATGACCTTATCAAGCTTTTGCGGAGCGTTCTTTGCAGTGTCGGTTATTATCTTTTCCTGAGTTTTGTATTGCTGTATGAAAGTCTTTACAATGGTCTGCTGGATACCTGTTGAGCCAAACTCAAGGGAGAGGTCGGAAGCCTTTATAATGCCTTTTATATCTTCGCTTTTAAGCATTTCTTCTGCCTTGTCAATATCCGTATACGTCACCTTGAAAAGAGCCTCATCACTATTTGATATCTGTTCAAGCACCTGCTTAAGGATATCGTTTTCTTCTATATTTGTCACCGCAACAGGTATCGCATTGAATACAACATCTTTTTCGTATATTCCTGAAAACGCCATCTTAAAAAAGCAACCCAGTATTATGGGAAAGGCTATGAGCCAGAAGAGTATGGCTTTTTGACGCAGACAGCTTTTAAATTCGTATTTGAATATGTTTGAGAACATTCTATCACTCCTTATCCCTGAGCCGGTTATTTCAAGGAAAACGTCATTGAGGGTAGGCTGCTCAGAATAAACGCTGCCGAAGCCCACCTGATTTTCCTGCAATATTTTCAGTATCTCAATAAGATTGTGCCGTCCCCCTGTACAGCGTGCAACGAGCTTGTTGTCGGCATAGGAAACATTATAAACGTGTTCCAAAGCTTCTATTTGTTCACGGACGTTTTCAGGAAGCTGGAGTATCTCGGCGGTGATAGTTTCGGTGTTCTTTATCATGCGTAGTACCCTCGGCTATCTTACTGCCCTTATCCATTATGGCGATACGGGTGCATATCTGCTCGACTTCTTCCATGTAGTGGGAGGTGTAAATTATAGTCGCACCTTCACGGTTGAGCTGTAAAATGCCCTCCAGTATCTTGTTTCTTGATTGTGGGTCAACGGCAACTGTCGGCTCGTCAAGTATGATAAGCTCAGGCTTGTGTGCAATACCACAGGCAATGTTAAGTCGTCTGAGCAGACCGCCTGAAAGCTTTTTAGGGTGGAACTTCACAAAGTCCTCAAGTCCCACAAAAGCTATGGCATCGTCAACATATTTCTTTCGTGTGGCTTTGTCGGTGATGTAAAGCCCGCAAAAATAGTCAATGTTCTCATACACAGTCAGCTCGTCAAACACCGCAACATTCTGCATTATAACGCCAATACGCTTTTTTACCCCATAGTTCACAGGGGACATTTTTTCACCGAATATCTCGATGTCGCCCTTATCGTATGCCAACAGTGAGAGCAGGCAGTTTATCGTGGTGGTCTTACCCGAACCGTTAGGACCGAGAAGTCCGAAGACCTCGCCTTTTTTTATTTCAAGATCAAAGTGGTCAAGAGCAATAAGCTCCTTGTATCTTTTTACCAGATTGTCTATTTTTACTACAGTTTCAGCCATAAGAAAAACCTCCCTTAGTTTGTATTATCATTATACAATACTATCCGCCAAAAAGCTAGTGAGCAAAGTCATATCTTCATGTGACAAATGTCATATTATAAAAAAGCAGAGCGGCTGGTGACCAACTCTGCTTTGCAGTTATTTAAGCTGTGCTGTAAATATCATCATGCCGTTTTCGGCTTTGCATGATATCTTGCTTTTGTGCGACCTGACTATTGCCTGTGCAATAGAAAGCCCAATGCCGTAGCCGCCTTTTTTCTCACCTTTTGACCGAGAACGTGAGCTGTCGTCACGATAAAATCTGTCAAAAAGTTTTGTTAGGTCGCCTTGCGGTGGTTCTTTGCAGGTATTTGAAACTTCTAGGTCAGTTTCCTTGCCATTATGAGAAGTGAAAAGCTTTACTATTATCTCGCCATCCTCGTCAGCATATTTTACTGCATTTTCCGTGAGGATAGAAACAAGCTGTCTTATCGCACCCTCGTCACCGTGATAGGAAAGTCCGTTGGCAACATCAATGGTGAGCTTTTTGCCCTTTGTTTCCGCAAGGGTAGTAAAAGGCGAAGCGGCGTCATAAACAGCGTCAGAAATATTGAAATCAGCCATGGTAAGAGCAGGCTTTTCCTCCTCCATTTTCGCAAGGCTCAAAAGATCTTTCAGCAGACCGTTGAGCCTTGTTATCTGATTTTTTATGCTTGCTGTCCACTGGTTTGGCTCTGACACCATTTCAAGAACTTCCGTGTTTGCGGAGATTATAGCAAGGGGTGTTTTTATCTCGTGCCCTGCGTCGGTGATGAACCGCTTTTGCTTTTCAAAGCTCTCCACAACAGGTCTTATGGCACGCTTTGAGAAGATTATGATAAGCAGACATACAAGTATATATCCTGCTGCCCCTATAGCACACGACACCAGCAAAAAGCGATTTTTGGTGGCACTGTCACTGCGGCAGTCCATGAAAACTATCATCTTGCCTTTGTCAGTGTCGCCTGTTTTGTAGCGGTAGTTTCCTG
>OCHJ01001930.1_pt1 | contig 13078 bp, 6 predicted proteins | sample 1538381 | NCBI WGS metagenome assembly OCHJ01 (sample SAMN04571688, study PRJEB22368) | human gut metagenome | biome: human gut; material: stool | host: Homo sapiens | place: Luxembourg | collected 2012-06-29 | reverse complement strand
GACACGGCGAAAGCCTGGAACGACGAGACGTGCCGCTCGCCCTTCGGGCCGCTTCCGGCCGACTCGCCCAGCACGCGCATCATCTCGCCCAGCAGGCGGAACTTCACGCCCCGCGTGCGCAGGGTGAACCACACGGCACACCCCAAGAGCGCCGCGACCAGCACATAGGTCCACAGCACGTCGTTCACGCCGCCGATCCAACGGGAAAGAGTCTCCATCAGCATACTTTACACGATCCGACAGCAAAGTTAATGCTAAAACGCATTTTCCGCCGGACATTCGCCGGAAAGATGCGGCGCGGCACGAAAAAAACGCCCCGCCTGCGCAGGGGCGTCCGTCGTCACCGCGCCCGCAGGGTATACTCCCCGGCCCGCTCCGTAACGGCCTTCTGCAACTCCCCGAGGCCGATTTCCGGCCCGGAGAACTCCACGGCGGCCACCGGAGGGTCCAGCGTCACGACCGCCTTCACGCCGTCGAGGGCGTTCAGCGCATGTTCCACATGCATCCGGCAATGATTGCACGTCATGCCGTCCACGATAAATTCCTTTTTCATCTTTTCTTCGGTTTCAACCGGTTCGTCATGTTCATACTCATCGCCGATCCGCCGGCGTTTCAGCCGCAAGCTGTTGGCCACGACGCTCACGCTGCTCAAGGCCATGGCCGCCCCGCCGATCATCGGGTCGAGCAGAAACCCCCAGAGGGGATAGAGCGCCCCGGCCGCTACGGGAATGGCGACGAGGTTGTAAATGAAGGCCCAGAAGAGGTTCTGGCGAATCGTCCGCACGGTGAGCTGCGACAGCCGGATCATCTCCGGGATTTTCCGAAGATCCGACGAGAGGATCGTCACCATCGCGGTATTCATCGCAATGTCGCTCCCCTGCCCCATGGCGACGCTCAAATCGGCCTGCGCGAGAGCCGCGCTGTCGTTGATCCCGTCGCCGGCCATGGCCACCGTCCGGCCTTCGGACTGCAACTGCCGGACGAATCCGGCCTTTTCGTGCGGCAGGACGCCCGCCCGGAAACGGGTGATCCCGGCTTTCCGGGCCGTTTCGCGCGCCGAACCGGCGTTGTCGCCCGTCAGCATCCAGACCGTGATTCCCAGCGCGTGCAGCCGGGCGACGGCCCCGGCCGACGAGGGTTTCAGCGCATCGGCAAGGGCGAGCACGGCGAGCGTCCGCTCTTCGTCGGCGAACCAAACCACGGTCTTCGCCTCCTGCATCCACCCTTCGGCCAGCCGTTGCAGACGGGCGTCGGGCACGATGCCGTGGCGGGACAGCAGCGCGTCGTTCCCGGCATACCAGGTCCGCCCCTCCGCGACGCCCCGGACACCCTGCCCGGGAATGCTTTCGAACCCGGTCACGGGAACGTCCCGCTCCCCGCCGAGCGATTCGACGACGGCCTGCGAAAGCGGATGCCCCGAGCGTTTTTCGAGGCTGAACAGAATCCGCCGCGCCGTCTCCGACCCTTCGGCCCACGCAGCGTCCACGACCGACGGACGGCCTTCGGTGAGCGTTCCGGTCTTGTCCAGCACCACGGTGTCGACCTTCCGGGCCACCTCCAGGCTCGCAGCGTCCTTGACGAGGATGCCCTGTCCGGCGCCCTTGCCGATCCCGACCATGAGGGCCGTGGGCGTAGCCAGCCCCAGCGCACAGGGGCACGCGATGATCAGCACGGTCACCAGCGCCAGCAGCCCGCGGGTGAAGCCCTCCTCCGGCGCGAAGAGCATCCACGCCGCGAAGGTCAGCACGGCGAGGACGATGATGGCGGGAACGAAAACGCCGGCGATCCGGTCGACGGTCCGCTGCACAGGGGCCTTGCTGCCCTGCGCATCCCGCACCATGCGGATGATCCGGGCCAGCACCGTGTCCTGCCCCACCCTGTCGGCCCGGAAACGGAACGCACCGTTGCCATTCATCGTTCCGGCGAACACCGCCGCACCCTCCTGTTTGCAGACGGGGAGCGGTTCCCCGCTGAGCATGCTCTCGTCGACATACGACGCGCCTTCGGCCACCGTGCCGTCCACGGCGATGCGTTCGCCGGGATGCACGGCGACCAGATCCCCGGCGCGAAGCTCCGCAACGGGCACGGAGCGTTCGCCCGAAGGGGTGATCACCGTGACGGTTTTCGGTTGCAGGCCCATCAGTTTCGCGATGGCCGTCGTCGTGCCGCGTTTCGCCCGCTCCTCAAGCAGCCGCCCCAGCAGGATGAAGGCGACGATGACGGCCGCCGACTCGAAATAGACGTGCGGCTCGATGCCCCTCGACAGCCAGAATTCCGGGAAAAACAGGTTGAAAAGGCTGAACAGATAGGCGATTCCGGTACTGACGGCAACCAGCGTATCCATGTTGGCCGCCCCGTGGCGGAGCTGTTCCCAGGCGTTGACGAAGAACTCCCGTCCCAGTCCGAAAACGACCGGGGTGGAGAGCGCCCACACGGCGTATTTCACGGCCGGAGCGTCCATGAACAGCATGCCTCCGGCCACAATCGGAAGACAAAGCCCCGCCGCCCAAAGAGTCCGCCGTTTGAGCGCCCGGTAATGCGCCGCACGGACGTGCGCCGCCTCGTCCTCCGCCGGGCCTTCCGCGTCGGTCAGCAGGTCGTAACCGGCCGCCTGCACGGCCCGCTTCAGCGTCCCGGGAGAGCACTCCCCCGGACGGTAGTCCACCCGCGCCGTAGCGGAAGCGTAGTTCACATGCGCAGACTCGACGCCCGGCAGGCCGTTGAGCGCCTTATCGACCCGGACTGCGCACGAAGCGCAGCTCATGCCTGCGACCGGGAACGTATTCGTGACGATCTTACTCTTTTCCATGGGAACAAAGGTAAGGTCCCGACACGCTCCGGGTGTTACAGAATTATGGATATGATTTATACCTACACTTCATCCAGCGGTTTCAGGCCGCGTCCTTTCAGCCGGCGGAATTCAGTGGGCGACATCCCGGTCTGGGCGCGGAACTGGGCGCTGAGGTGCGCCACGCTCGAATAACGGAGTTTGTCGGCGATCTCGCTGACGGTCAGGTCGCCGTAGGCCAGCAGTTCCTTGACCCGCTCGATCCGCTGGGCGAGGAAGTATTTCTCGATGCTGATGCCGTTGACCTCCGAAAAGAGCTTGCTCAACGCACTGTAATCACGGTGGCAGCGTTCGCGCAGGTAATCCGACAGGTTGACTTTCGAGGCATCTTCGCTGTAATGCACCAATTCGATCACGGCCGTCCGGATCTGCTCGATGAGGCGCATCCGGCTGTCGTCGATCAGTTCGAACCCGTAGGCTTCGAGCAGTTTGCGGAACGCCTCCCGCTGCTCCCGGCCGGGCTTCTCCTGCACGACGACCGTTCCCAGTCCGACATCGAGGGGCGTGAACCCCGCTTTTTCGAGCAGCCGGGTGACGACCAGAATGCAGCGGTTGCAAACCATGTTTTTGATATGAAAGACGTTCTCCCGTTCCATAACCGCATTCGTTTTATCCGTAAATATAACACAAAAACGATTCCGTCCCGCCGACCGTCTTCCAGCCTTTCAGGTTCCGGCCGTTGAAAAGCGTCGGCCACGGGACCTGCGCTCCGACGAAGGTGCAGGGTCCCCAACAGTGCAAGAGTCTCTTTTTCCTATCAGTCGGGCAGTTTTGATCGTACGAATATAGTCTATTTTTTTCGGGTCTTCAGCCTGTCCCCCTGCAAAATTAACCTCTGACCCGCTCCGTATTCCGAAAAAGTTTCGTAACTTCGGCACAGCAAACCCATAGACGAAGCCATGAAACATGCGCACATCCTGCTGCTGCTCCCTTGCGGCATGCTGCCGCCGCTCGCCGGGGCGCAGCGCACGGAGCCGCCCGGCCGGTTCGACATCGCACCGGAATAACCACCCCGAAAACAAGCAAACCAACCAAAAACAACCATGAAGAAAACCGCAATCACCCTCTTTTTCCTGCTTCAGGCCGCGTGTCTGTTTTCGCAGATCCCCCGCCCGGAATATCCCCGCCCGCAGTTCGAGCGGACGGACTGGATCAACCTGAACGGCGAATGGACCTACACGTTCGATTTCGGCGCAAGCGGCCTGGAACGCGGCTACGCCGGCTCGAAGGGATTCGACGGCAAAATCATCGTGCCGTTCGCCCCGGAGAGCAAGCTCTCGGGCGTCGGCCACACGGACTTCATCGGCCGCATCTGGTACCAGCGTACGATCGACATTCCGGCAGACTGGTCGGGACGCAACGTGATGCTCAACTTCGGAGCCGTGTACTACACCTCCGAGGTGTATGTCGACGGCCGCTTCGTTGGACGCCACTTCGGAGGCAGCACGTCGTTCTCCTACGACATCACCGCATTCGTGAAGCCGGGCGGCAGCCACAGTCTGGTCGTCTTCGCCACGAGCGACCTGCGCAGCGGCAAACAGACTGCCGGCAAACAGTCGCTGCAATACGCCTCGCACAGTTGCGACTACACCCGCACGACAGGCATCTGGCAGACGGTGTGGATGGAGGCCGTGGCTCCCGAAGCCCTCGCACGCGTCCAAATGACGACCGACATCGACCAGCAGCAGCTGATCGTCGCCCCGCAGTTCTTCCGGGAAAGCCCGAACACGCTCCGGGTGACCCTTCGGGACGGCGGCAAGGTCGTCGGCACGCGGCAGGTCCGGGCGTCGAACAGCAGCGTCGTCGTCATCCCGGTCAAAAAGGCCCGGCTCTGGAGTCCCGAAGACCCGTTCCTCTACGACCTGACCTACGAGGTGGTCGCCCCCGACGGCCAGGTGCTCGACGCCGTGAAATCCTATGTCGGGATGCGCAAGGTCCACATCAAAGGCAACAAAATCTACCTCAACAACGAACCCTATTACCAGCGGCTGGTGCTCGACCAGGGTTTCTACCCCGACGGTATCTGGACCGCCCCGTCGGACGACGCCCTGCGCCGCGACATCGAGCTGGGACTGGCCGCCGGGTTCAACGGCGCACGCCTGCATCAGAAGGTTTTCGAGGAACGCTACTATTACTGGGCCGACAGACTCGGCTACATCACCTGGGGCGAAAGCCCCAGCTGGGGAATGGATGCCAACGACGTGGAAACGGCCCGCAACTTCCTCTCCGAGTGGGCCGAATGCGTGGTCCGCGACCGGAACCACCCCTCGCTGCTGACGTGGACGCCGATGAACGAGGAGTGGTGGCCCGACAACACGCAGTTCCCGCGCTTCGCCTCCGACGTCTACGACCTGACGGGACGCCTCGACCCGACGCGCCCCGTCAACACCGTCAGCGGCGGCGCCGTCGTCAGGACCGACATCTGGGCCGTCCACAATTACGAGCAGAACCCGGCCAAACTGAAAGAGAAAATCTTCAGCGACGGCACGTTCTTCCATCCCCGCCTGCGGACGACCCGCGACCAGACGCGCAACATCGGATTCAACGAGGTAAAGGCGACCGCAAACTACGCCTGGCCGCAGTACGATGGCTCGTGCCCCTACCTGGTCGATGAATTCGGCGGCATCAAATGGGTGAAGGACCAGGAGAAGCAGGCCACGGATTCCCAGACCGAATCGTGGGGTTACGGACAGGCGCCCCGTACGCTCGAAGAGTTCTACACGCGGCTCGAAGGCCAGGTAGACGCGCTGCTCTCGCTCTCCGGACAGGTGTGGGGCTATTGCTACACCCAGCTCACGGACGTGGAACAGGAACAGAACGGCATCTATTGCTACGACCGCTCGGCCAAGTTCGACATGGACCGGATCAAGGCCATTTTCAGCAAACGCCCGGAACATCCCGCCCGATAACGCGCCGGACAGCCGCCCGCCCAAATGAAGCGCACCCCGAAAATCCGGAAAAGGATTTCGGGGTGCGCTTTTTATCCGGTTCGTCATCGTCCGCCCGCGGCAGAGCCTCGTGCGCGAATGCGCCCGGAAACAGAAGGCATCGCTGAATTTCCATTCGCGTGTTTTCCCGGTTTCAGAGTCTCGATATAAAGTATTCCTGCATATTCCAACGATATGCCCTTGATGAACGCTGCAATTGGAGATGCTTCATGTCGGTGCGTCGCACGGCGAGTGGCGGACGGTCCGACATGCGACCTTCTGTTTTCGGCACCATGAACTCCCGAAGGCAAAAAGCCACAGCGCCGGCACACTCCGCAATAGCAACCGACGGTTTTTAAATTATTCACGAAATATAAAAAAGTCTCCACGGAGTACGCGGAGACAATAGGTTGAAAACCTTCGGCATATAGCCTTATTGTGATAAGATGTAGAATTCTTACACCACAAATATAGTAAAAAAAAGATGAATTTCTGCAATTTTTTATTTAATTTTACAGAAAACACTTTCTTCATATGGCAAAAGTATTGGGTTTGGACCTTGGCACCAACTCACTGGGATGGGCCCTTGTCGATGAATCGGAGAACGAATATACGCTGATTGACAAAGGTGTAGATATTTTCCAGGAGGGAGTTGCCCGCGACAAAAACAATGAAAAACCTGCCGTTCAGGATCGGACGAGCGCCCGGGCACTGCGCCGCCGCTATTTCCGGCGGCGTCTGCGAAAAATCGAACTGCTCAAAATACTCATCCGTTACGACCTTTGCCCGCCGTTGCCCGAGGAGCTGTTGACCGCCTGGCAAAAAGAGAAACGTTACCCGCAGGACAATGAATTCCTCCGTTGGCAGCGAACCGACGACAATGGGGATCGAAATCCTTACCACGATCGTTATGTAGCCCTGTCCGAGCGGCTCGATCTCGGGAATCGCACACAGCGCTGGCTGCTTGGCCGGGCGCTTTATCATTTGGCACAGCGACGCGGATTCCTCAGCAATCGCAAGGAAGCAGGAAATGAGAAAGAAGACGGCACGGTCAAGGAGTGTATCAAAAATCTGTCGGCTGAAATAGCAGCGGCAGGGTGTCGGTACCTCGGAGAATATTTCTACGGACTTTACCAACACAAGGAACGAATCCGCGACAAATACACCTCGCGCAACGAACACTACCTGGCCGAGTTCAATGCCATCTGCGACCGGCAGCAATTGCCCGACGAATGGCGTAAGGCGCTGCATCGGGCAATCTTTTTCCAGCGCGACCTCAAATCGCAGAAGGGGTCAGTCGGCCGATGCACCTTCGAGCCGACGAAGAGTCGGTGCCCCGTTTCGCATCCCCGTTTTGAGGAGTTCCGGATGCTGTCGTTCGTCAACAACATCCGGATTACAGGACCGGGCGACAATGCTCCACGACCTTTGACACAGGAAGAGTTCGAGACGATTCGTTCGCTCTTCTTCCGGAAAAGCAAGCCTTATTTCGATTTCGAAGAGATCGCCCGCAGAATCGCCGGCAAAGGGAAATATGCCTGCAAAGAGGAGCGTACAGAAGCTCCTTATCGTTTCAATTTCGCCCGCACGGCCACCGTATCGGGATGCCCCGTCACGGCATCGCTGCAAGCGATCTTCGGAGACGACTGGATTACGGAGATTCGCAGCCTTTACCTGCTTGGAGCAGGAAAAAACGAGGACCAGATGTTGAATGACGTATGGCACGCCCTCTTTTCGTTCAACGACGAAGGTCGGCTGCGTAGCTGGGCCTGCGAAAAATTGCAACTCACGGATGAACAAGCCAAAGCGTTTGCAGCCATCAAACTCCCGCAGGATTACGCGGCGTTGAGCCTAAATGCCATCGGCAAGATTCTGGTCTATCTGCGCTGTGGCTATCGGTACGACGAGGCGGTATTCCTGGCCAACCTGCGGGCGGCACTTCCGAAGGAGGTCTATGCCGACGAAAGCCGTCGGCATGAAATCGAACAGGACATCGCCTCGCTGCTGCTTGACTACAAGCGAAATCCGTATAACAAGTTCGATTCAAAGGAGCACCGCATTGCCGACTATTTCAGCGATCATGGATTGGATGCCTCTCGTCTGATGCGTCTTTATCATCCCTCGAAAATCGAGACCTATCCGGATGCGCAACCCAAGGCAAATGGCATTCTGCAACTCGGCTCTCCACGTACTGCGGCCATTCGCAACCCGATGGCCATGCGGGCCCTGTTCCGATTGCGCAACCTGATAAACACGCTGTTACGCGAAGGCAGGATCGACCGAGACACGAAGATCCGGATTGAATTCGCCCGCGGACTCAATGATGCGAACAGGCGGAAGGCCATCGAGCAGTATCAGCGGGAACGGGAGGTTGAGAATCGGAAATATGCCGAAGAGATCCACAGCCAGTATGCCGCCGAAACCGGCCGCGAGATAAAACCCTCGGACGACGAAGTGCTGAAATACCGGCTGTGGGAAGAACAGCAGCACGTCTGTCCCTATACCGGGCGGCAAATCCGCATTTCGGACTTCGTCGGGTCGGCTCCGGATTTCGACATCGAGCACACGCTCCCGCAGGCTCGCGGCGGCGATGACTCGCAGATGAACAAGACGCTCTGCGAAAACCGGTTCAACCGGGAGACAAAACGGGCGAAACTGCCGGCCGAGTTGTCCAATCATGTCGAGATCATGGAGCGGATCGAATCGTTTGGCTGGCGGGAAAAAATGGAGAGTCTGCAAAAGCAGATTGAAGCCCAGGTTCGCAGGAGCAAAAGCGCAGCGATTAAATCCGAAAAGGACGACGCCATTCAGCGCCGCCACTATTTGCAGATGCAACTCGACTACTGGCGCGGGAAATACGAACGCTTCACCATGGCCGAGATTCCCGAAGGATTCAGCAATCGGCAGGGAGTCGACATCGGCATCATCGGCAAATATGCACGGCTCTATCTGAAGACGGTTTTTGACCGAATCTATACGGTCAAAGGTTCCACGACCGCCGCGTTCCGCAAGATGTGGGGACTGCAGGAGGAGTATGCCCGCAAGGAGCGCACGAACCACGTCCACCACTGCATCGACGCCATCACGATCGCCTGTATCGGCCGCCGGGAGTACGACCGCTGGGCGCAATATGTCGCCGACGAGGAGCGATACGGCTACGGCGAAAGCGGCAAACCCCGCTTCGAGAAACCCTGGCCGACCTTTACCGAAGATGTCAAGGCGGCGGCCGACGAACTACTCGTTGCCCACCACACGCCCGACAACATGACCAAACAGACGCGCAGGAAGTTACGGGTTCGCGGGCGGATCAAGCCGAATGCCGACGGAAAGCCGATCTATCAGCAGGGCGACACGGCTCGCTGCCGGTTGCATCAGGATACCTTCTACGGCGCTATTAAGCAGGATGGAGAGATCCGCTATGTCATCCGCAAATCGCTCGCGCAGTTGCAGCCGATGGACATCGACAAGATTATCGACGATACAGTCCGGGATCGCGTACGGGAGGCAATCGACGAGGTCGGTTTCAAAACAGCGATGAATCCCGATGAATACACGATCTGGATGAACCGTGAAAAGGGGATTCCCATCCGCAAGGTGCGAATCTTCACACCGAGTGTCAAACATCCGATCGCGCTAAAAAAACAGCGCGACCTATCTGCAAAAGAGTACAAGCGGGATTATCATGTCGTAAATGAGGGGAACTATTGCACGGTCATCTATGAGGGCCAGGACAAAAAGGGCAAAACGAAACGCACCTTTGAACTCGTCAGCAACCTCGAAGCTGCCCAATATTTCAAAGCCAGCGCTGACCGGGAAGCCCGCCCCGATCTGGTACCGCAGACCGACACGAACGGTTTCCCCTTGAAATGCATCTTAAAAACGGGGACCATGGTCCTGTTTTATGAAAATTCGCCGGCGGAACTTTACGAATGTTCGCATAAGGAACTGACGAAACGGCTCTACAAGGTAACAGCAATGGCTGCAGAAGGACGGGTACAGTTCCTCTTTCATCAGGAGGCCCGAGATCAGAAAACACTTACCTCCTTATATGGAGCTGGGACCTCTCAATTCTGCCAATCCAATCCATCACCGAAATTGCGTCTCAGCGTTTCCAATTTTAACATGTTGGTGGAAGGTTATGATTTCGAACTGACCGTAACGGGCGAGATAAAATTCAAAGATGACCGGCCATGCTGAAACGAACCTTGTTTTTTTCAACGCCATACTGTTTGAGCCTGCGCAACGACCAGATGATCATCCACACGCGCGAGGCCCCCGACCAACGGAAAAGCATCGAGGATATCGGCTTCGTGGTGCTGGAGGACCAGCAGACCTCCATCACGCTGCCGCTCTTGAATGCGCTGTCGGACAACAACGTGGCAGTTATCCTGTGCGGAGAGAACCGAATGCCGAACGCCATGTTGACGAATTTGGATTCAAACAGAACGCAAGGTGAACATTATCGGATGCAGATCGCTGCATCCGAACCGCTGAAGAAGGGCCTTTGGAAACAGATCGTCGAGACCAAAATCCGCAACCAGGCTGCCTTGCTGCGGAAGCTGGGGTATGACGGAGACAAACTGAAACCCTGCTACATGAATGTCAAGAGCGCCGACGCCGACAACCGGGAGGGCATAGCAGCGAGAATCTACTGGTCAGAACTGTTCGGTGCCGAATTTTACCGTTCCCGCGAAGGTTCGCCGCCCAACAACCTGCTCAATTACGGCTATACGATCCTGCGAGCCGCCGTGGCCCGTGCGATCATGGGTTCCGGACTGTTCCCAGCATTCGGGATCTTCCATCGGAATCGTTACAACTCCTTTCCGCTGGCCGATGACGTAATGGAACCCTATCGACCGTATGTCGACGAATTGGTCTACCAACTTTACAGAAACGGGAATACACAACTGACCAAAAAGGTGAAAGGCGAACTGTTGCGGCTCCTGTTTGTCGATACTCGTTTCGACAAGGTTGTGCGACCTCTCGAAATAGGACTTATGTTTTCAGCCTCTTCCCTGGCTAAATGCTTTGCTGGAACCCAAAAAAAGATTGCATATCCTTTGTTGGAGTAGTCGAATGTCAGAAGTACGCTTGAATGCTTATCGAATCATGTGGTTGTTTGTCTTTTTTGATTTGCCAACCAATACAAAAACGGAACGACGTCATGCGGTGCAATTTCGCAAGGCGTTGGAAAAAGATGGTTTCACAATGATGCAGTATTCAGTCTATGTGCGCCATTGTGCATCGAAGGAGAATATGCAGGTTCACATTAAGCGGGTTCGACGATCGATGCCTCCGACAGGATTTACAAGTATTCTTGCTGTAACGGACAAACAGTATGGAGACATATTAAATTTTTGGGGTAAAAGCGAACGAGCAAAACCGGAAATTCCGCAACAATTGGAATTTTTCTGATAAATCGTTATTTTCGTTCTTTGAAATACGGAAAATGCATCAAACTGGCTTCGTCGGAACACCCGATCGTATTTTTATAGTGGCAGACAGCCCGTAAGTAACACTTTATCAATCAATATGAGGTCCGACGGTTGTGGTTTGATGTAGAATTTCGATAAGATACAACAAACTACCAATAATGACGCTACGGGCGAAGTTGTGGTTTGATGTAGAATTTCGATAAGATACAACTAAAAAAAGTATATACGGGTTAAACGGAAGTTGTGGTTTGATGTAGAATTTCGATAAGATACAACCAGAAACAATCGAACAAAAAGAACCGTACGTTGTGGTTTGATGTAGAATTTCGATAAGATACAACGGCGTTTGCGATTTCTTTTGCGCCCCTCAGTTGTGGTTTGATGTAGAATTTCGATAAGATACAACTCTACCTTGCTTACGTACTTCACGCAGTAAGTTGTGGTTTGATGTAGAATTTCGATAAGATACAACAGTAGTCGTAGCCGGTATCCAGTTCAACGAGTTGTGGTTTGATGTAGAATTTCGATAAGATACAACTACGGCGCTGCTGGTGATGGTTACCCTGTGGTTGTGGTTTGATGTAGAATTTCGATAAGATACAACAGTAATGCGTTTTGCCGCCTCTTCTCGTAAGTTGTGGTTTGATGTAGAATTTCGATAAGATACAACACAGGAGGCGCAGAAGCGGGACACGCAGAGTTGTGGTTTGATGTAGAATTTCGATAAGATACAACTCATCCGGGAGAAATACAACAAGCAACTGGGTTGTGGTTTGATGTAGAATTTCGATAAGATACAACATCGAGGAGATATGGTCATATGGATGGGTAGTTGTGGTTTGATGTAGAATTTCGATAAGATACAACGTAAGCCAAAGAATCGTTTGCGGCTCGGCGGTTGTGGTTTGATGTAGAATTTCGATAAGATACAACGATTAGAGATTCCTTTTCCAGGAGGAGCTGTTGTGGTTTGATGTAGAATTTCGATAAGATACAACGGTTTCATGGCAGGAATATATGACCAATGGTTGTGGTTTGATGTAGAATTTCGATAAGATACAACATATGGGATGCACGGCCAACAAACTGGGTGTTGTGGTTTGATGTAGAATTTCGATAAGATACAACCCTGCCGCCAGAATGTTGATCACCCGGTTGGTTGTGGTTTGATGTAGAATTTCGATAAGATACAACACGATTTTCTTTATAGTAAAGCAAAGACAAGTTGTGGTTTGATGTAGAATTTCGATAAGATACAACTTGGAGTTGCTGCCGACGCCGACTGCGATGTTGTGGTTTGATGTAGAATTTCGATAAGATACAACAGCATACCCAGCAACTGAACGACACGATAGGTTGTGGTTTGATGTAGAATTTCGATAAGATACAACGATAAGACGAAGCGTACCGTCGGATTCATTGTTGTGGTTTGATGTAGAATTTCGATAAGATACAACACTCCTGCGAGAGATGTTCCGGCGCAAATGTTGTGGTTTGATGTAGAATTTCGATAAGATACAACCTCGGCGATCACACGATTGACCACCTTGTAGTTGTGGTTTGATGTAGAATTTCGATAAGATACAACCCCTCGAGGAGCTAAAAGAGGCTTACGTCAGTTGTGGTTTGATGTAGAATTTCGATAAGATACAACTGACCCAGGGCACCAGTAATCAAGCCTGTGTTGTGGTTTGATGTAGAATTTCGATAAGATACAACACATGGAACCATCAACCACTGGCGAGCAAGTTGTGGTTTGATGTAGAATTTCGATAAGATACAACGCTAACACCAGACATGGAAACAGCATCGTTGTTGTGGTTTGATGTAGAATTTCGATAAGATACAACCAGCATTATTACGCGAGA
>OCHJ01001911.1_pt1 | contig 13204 bp, 9 predicted proteins | sample 1538381 | NCBI WGS metagenome assembly OCHJ01 (sample SAMN04571688, study PRJEB22368) | human gut metagenome | biome: human gut; material: stool | host: Homo sapiens | place: Luxembourg | collected 2012-06-29 | reverse complement strand
CCCGCCACTCGCAAACGAACTTTAAACGCACGAGGGTTGGCCATGCCGCTTTTCTCGCAACATACCGCCCGGTTCTCGCCGGACGTTCCTTTGGAGGGCACCAGCTCTCGCGAGCTGCTCAAGCGGTACCAGCCGCTCGAGACACTTGCGACCGGCGGTTTTGGCTCCATCGAGATCTGCCGCGACACGCACCTGCGCCGCCGCGTCGCCATTAAGCGCATCCCCCTTATCAACGGTGCCGGCATGCCCGCCAGCGACATCATGGATGTCCTGCGCGAGGCGCACACCGCCGCCATGCTTCAACATCCCAATATCGTGCAGGTCATCGACTTTACGCACGACACAGCCTATGCCTACCTGGTTATGGAATATGTCGATGGCATGTCGCTGGCCGAGTTTTTGCACCGCGTGGACGGCCACTCACTTACCTTTGACGAGGCCGCGGCTATTGCCGATGCCCTGGGCCAGGCGCTCACCTTCGCCCACAGTAACGGCGTACTCCACCTGGACATTAAGCCCGCCAACGTGCTCATCGACCACTCGGGCAATGTAAAGCTCACCGACTTTGGCATGGCGCGACTGTCGTCCGCCGGTGGCTTTGGCGGTTCGCGCGGCGGCACCATCGGCTACATGCCGCCCGAGCAGCTCGATATCGAGACCGGCACGGTCGACGAACGCGCTGATGTCTTTGCCCTTGCCTGTGTGATCTACGAGGGCCTGTGCGGCAGCGCTCCCTTTATGGCGGCCACGCCCGCCGACTCGCTCGGCCGCATCATCGGCGGCGCCACCTATCCCAGCGAGCTGATACCACACTTTCCCCCGGGAGCCGAGGCCGCGCTCATGAGCGCGCTCTCCCCCATGCCGCAGGACCGCCCCAACAGCATCGAGGCATTTTGCGACCAGCTCCTTGCCGGTCTGGGCAGCGTGCGCGAAGGCCGTCGCAGCCTGGAGCAAATGGTTGGCGAGCTTTCGGATGACGAGCAGGAGCTCGACGATATCGAGCCGTCGCACTACGAGGGCGACGCCATCGAGGTCGACCCCGCGCTCGGCTGGGCGGGCACGCGCTGGAGCCATGCGCGCGACTACACCATGCGCACTATCTCGGCGCTAACGTGCGGCACCTTTAGCTTTTTGCTGATGCAAACGGCCGGGGTCGCGGCGCTTCCCGGCCTGGTCATTGCGGCTATCGCGATCGGAGCGGCGGCTGGCCTGGCCCCCCAGATCGGCTCGGCCATCTCGGCTGTGGGCTTTTTGGTGCTCATGGCCAACGCCACCATGCAGGCGCAGGGTATCCTGTCGATGTTGCCCGTCGCGGTGATCTTTGCCGCCGCCATGTCCGGTTGGTGGATCGCCTGGGGTCGCACCGAGGCTGCCGCGAGCGCCGCGCTCACCTGTGCACTCGCGCTTGGCTGTCTGACCGGCAATACCTTCCTGGCAGCTGGGGTCGCCGCCGGCGTCGCGTCATTTTGGCTCGGCCCGGCAAGCGCCGCCGCGGCAACGGGCATGGGCGCGCTTTTTGCCCGTCTGGCCACGGTCGCGCTTTCAGCCGGAGGCGTGCTGGGGCTCGGTAACGTTGCCGCAGCGCTGGGAGACCCGCTCCTTTGGGCTGCCTTTGTGCTGGTCGCGGCAACTGCCGCGGCGTCATCTGCGCTGCTCAATGCCCATGCCAAGCGTGCCGATCAGGGCTCAAACCTTGCCGCAATCGCCGCCATCGCTGTCACCGGCATCGGCTGCTCAGCGGCGTCCTGTCTTGCACACCATATGGAAATTGCCAGCCTTGCAGCCGCGGTCGTCGCCAAGGCGGCGGTTGCGGGAACCCTATCCTCTATAATCGTTGGGATATGCCTATATTTGCTCGGATACCAAAGAACCTATACGGAGAGTGATCTTTCGTGAACTTCCTGAACATCTTCGAGGACCACGTGGCCGGCATCTTCGGTGCCACCCGTGCCCCGTTCTCCTTTAAGAAGCTTGCTAAGCAGGCCGCTCGCGACATGGAGGATCAGACTCTGGTGATTAACGGCGTCAACACGGCGCCGGCACTCTATACCATCCTTATCGCCGCCGACGACGATCCCATGCTCGCCCCGTTCTACCCCGAGCTTTCGCGCGAGGTCCGCGAGTTTGTGAAGGCGCAGGCCGAAAAGCGCCGCTATGTCTTTGTCGGCGAGCCCCTCGTGCGCTTTATGATCGATCCGCAGCTGCGCGCCGGCAAGTTCTCGGTCTTTGCCGAGAACGTCGATGCCCCCACGCTCGGCCGCCTGTACGAAGAAGAGCGCGCCTATCAAAACGGCCTGGGCCAGAACAACTCCGCGGCAAGCCGTGCCGCCAGCGCCCCGCGCGCCGGCCAGCAGCAGTTTGCTGCCCCGCAGCAGCAGCGCCCCGCCGCCATGCCCCAGCAGCAGCCGACGCCTCGCGCCGCCGCTCCCGACCCGCTTGCCGTGGCAGACCCCTTCGCGCCTAGCGTCCCCGACCCCGCCGCCGCACCCATCCCGGTGCCGCAGACCGTCTCGCGCGACGCGCTTGCCGGCATGGGCGGAGCCGCCGCGACCGGTGCCGCCGTGGGCCTAGGCGCCGCAGCCGGCATCGCCTCCAACATGGCGAGCACTCGCGCCCCGCAGCGCCCGCTCGCCCAGCTCGTCGACGTCGTGAGCGGCGAGAGCCATAGCATCACCTCCGCACAGGTGACCATCGGTCGCGAGCGCTCAGTTTCCGACATTGCCCTGCGCGACCCCAACGTGTCGCGCCGCCACGCCCAGCTCACCTTTACGGGCTCGGATTGGTCGATCGAGGACCTCAATTCCACCAACGGCACGCTCGTCAACAACCGCCGCATTACGCGCTGCCCGCTGCGCAACGGCGATCTGCTGACGTTTGGCCTGAGTACCTTTGAATTTAGGGGATAGTCGCTTATGAACATCGATATCGTCCTTTTTGCAGGCCGCATCGTCTTGGTCGCCCTGCTCTATATCTTCCTGTTCGCCGTCATGAAGACCGGCGTGGGACTTGTGCGCGGGCAGCGCCGCGACTCGGCTATCTGGACGATTGATGTGGACAAGGGTCCGCGCGGCATCCGCGGCATCCACGTAGACATGCTCGGCCCCGTCATCGTCGGCCGCTCGCCGTCTTCGGACATCTGCATCAACGAGCCGTTTGTCTCGGCCTCGCATGCGCGCTTTTCGCTGCAGGGCCCGGCGCTCATCATCGAGGACCTCAACTCGCTTAACGGCACGCTCGTCAACGGCCGCCAGCTCGTGGAGCCCGCGACGCTGCGTGAGGGCGACGAAGTCCAGATTGGCGACGTGGTCATGAAGGTGAACCGTCGATGATCGACGAGGAGAACAAGTCCGCAACCATGACCGAGGCACCGGCTGCCGCCGTAGCTGCACCGGCCCACGCCGCTCCGGCGGACTCCACACCCGTGGAGCCCGAGGACACCGTGTTCTCCCTGCCTCTTTCGCATGTAACGCATGATATTTCGGATCTAGCCGATAACGAGGGCGAAGAGGATGCCGCAGCAGCGCCCATCGGCGCACATGCTGCGGAACAGTCCACAGCGCCCGAAGCAACCCCGGCGCCGGCTCACTTTGCAGAGCCCGTCGCCGCGGCAATCAACGAGAGCGCTGCGGTGTTTGCGGCACCCGAGCCCGCCGCGCCGGCGTTTCCCATAGCCCCGGCATCCGAGGTTGCGCCCGCGTCTACGCCGGCGCCCGAGCCTATAGACGTCAGCCCGCAAGACGACGAGTCGACTGCCCGCGTTTCCGAGGAGCCCGACTCCCCGGACACCGGCGATTCCGAATCAAACGCCGAGACCGACACCGTCTCCCCCGGTGACACAGCCGAAATCGACGTTGCCGCCGTTGAGGCCAAGCTCAAAGACCCCGGGTCGACCATGAGCTTTGAGCCCCTGACCGAGGAACGCATCGAGACCGACTCGACCTATGATGCCGGCACCACCACGCAACTCATGTGGGGCGCCCGCTCTGACGTTGGCTGCGTGCGCCCGCACAATGAGGATTCCTACCTGGTGCAGTCGCCGCTCTTTTGCGTATGCGACGGCATGGGCGGTCACGCCGCCGGCGAGGTAGCCTCTTCTATCGCTGTCGAGACCATCGCCAAGACAGCTCCTCAGTCTGCCGACGCCGCACGCCTGGCGGCAGCCGTCGAGGCTGCTAACGCCGCCGTAATCGAGGCCGCCTTGAATGGCCTGGGCAAGCCCGGCATGGGCTGCACAGCCACTTGCGCCTATATCGAAAACGACACGCTCGCCATCGCCCACGTGGGCGACTCGCGCGCCTACCTGCTCCACGAGGGCACGCTCATCCGCGTGACCCGCGACCACTCCTATGTGGAAGAACTCGTGGACGCCGGCGAGATCACGGCAGACGAGGCTCGCGTCCACCCCAACCGTTCGGTCCCGCGCACTGGGCTCGGACCCCGCCATGTATGCCGACCACTTCACTCTGCATATCGAGGAAGGCGACCGCCTGATCCTGTGCTCCGACGGCCTCTCGAGCATGATTCCCGATAGCGATATCGAGAACATCGCCACGCAGTCCTCAACCGCGCAAATCTGCGTCGACAACCTAGTGGACGCGGCGCTTGCCGCCGGCGGCCACGACAACGTGACCGTAGTAGTCGTTGACCTGGTTGACGATGGCGTCATGCGCGAGGCGCAACGCGTGCGTCGCCGCAACGTTACCATCGCCGCCATCCTGGCCCTCGTCTTTGTGCTGGCAGCTGGCATCTGGGCCTACACGGGTGTCACCGGCTCGTACTACCTGGGTACCTACCAGGGCAATGTCGCCGTCTGGCGCGGCCTGCCCGGCAAGCCACTCGGACTCAAGCTCCACTGGCTCGAAAGCGAAACCAGCATCAAGCTGTCCGACCTGCCCGAAGACACGCAAAACCGCCTCAAGGCGGGCATTCCGCAAACAAGTGTCGACGATGCGCAGGACACGATATCCAAGTACCGCCACCAGATCGACGAGGAGCAGACCCGCCAGGTGATCGACGCGCAAACGATTCGCGACAACACCAATCAGGGATCGACCTCCGAATCAGATTCCGAGAAAACCGCCGAACAGTCCGCCGAGGCCGAAGCCTCCGATAAGAATTAGAAAGGGAGTGCCGCTTATGAGTCGCCGCAACACCGAGCTGCTCTTGCTCATCGCCTCGGCGTTCCCCGTCATCCTGCTGTATGCGATGTACGTCCTCACCGCGGGCGCTGCCATCTCCTTTGAGACGCTCGCCGTACCGATCGGCCTCTTTGCCGCCTTTGCCGCGGCCCACATTGCCGTGCGCATCTTGGCGCCCGGTGCCGACCCCGCCATCTTGCCCATCGTATTTATACTTTCGGGCATCGGCATCACGTTTGTGACGCGTCTCGCCCCCGCTCTCGCCATCTCACAGCTCATCATCCTGTTTGTCTCGGTGGCCCTGATGGTGGGAACGCTCGCGTTGGTTAAGAACCTCGACGTGGTCATGCGCTACAAGTACACCTTTGGCATCATCGGCATCATCCTGCTGATGCTGCCTATCTTTATCGGCACCACGATCTCGGGCTCCAAGCTGTGGATTCGCATCGCGGGCTTTACCATCCAGCCTGGCGAGTTCGCCAAGGTCTTTATCGTCCTGTTCCTGGCCGGCTACCTAGCCGAGAACCGCGAGCTGCTCTCCATCTCCAACCGCAAGATTCTGGGCTTTAAGATCCCTCGTCTGCGACTGCTGCTGCCGCTGTTTGCCGTGTGGGGTGTGTGCCTGCTCGTCGTCGTCTTCGAACGCGACCTGGGTTCGGCCGTGCTGTTCTACACCATCTTCTTGCTGATGCTCTACGTTGCCACGGGGCGCTTTTCGTATGTCGTTATCGGCCTTGCGCTCTTAGCCGTTGGAGCCGTGGGCGCCTACAAGTTCCTGTCGCACGTTCAGGTGCGTTTCCAGGTTTGGGTCGATCCGTTTAAGGACGCCCAGGGCCAGGGCTACCAGATTGTCCAGTCGCTCTTCTCGCTTGCCGACGGCGGTCTGGTCGGCGTTGGCATCGGCAACGGCATGGCCAACAACATCCCCGTCGTCGAGTCCGACTTTATCTTCTCGGCCATCGGCGAGGAGATGGGCCTTTTGGGCGGCGGCGCCGTGCTCATCCTGTTTATGCTCTTTGCCGTGCGTGGCCTCACCACAGCTGCCCGCGCTAAATCCGACCTCGCCGCCTTTAGCGCCACCGGTCTTACGGCAGCCATCAGCTTCCAGGCCTTTTTGATCGTGGGCGGCGTCACCCGCCTGATCCCGCTGACCGGCGTCACTCTGCCCTTTATGAGCCAGGGCGGCTCCTCGCTGCTGGCGAGCTTTATCATCGTCGCGCTCCTGCTGCGCGCCGGTGACGAGGCTACCGGACGCGAGGCCGAGCTTACCGGCACCGGCACCATGGCCGCCATCACCGATGATCAGGTCGCATCTGCCGCCGCCCCGACGGGCACGCGCTTTGCCACCTCGTCTTCCTACGGCAGCGGCAGCCATTCCGTCGGCTCGAGCATGCGACGTCGCCTGCTCGACACGCCTGAATCCGGTGTGCTCGGCCGCGTTGCGCTCGCCAACCGTCTAACCCGCGCGGTGCTCGCCTTTACGGCGCTGTTCGCCATCCTTATCGGCAACCTCACCTATGTCCAGGTCATTAAGGCCAAGGACTATCAGGACATGCCGACCAACAACCACACCATCGCCCGCTCCAAGTACATCCAGCGCGGCTCCATCATCACGTCCGACGGCGTGACGCTGGCCGAGTCGCTGCAGCAGGAGGACGGCACCTACGTACGCTCCTACCCCAACGGTAACCTGGCAGCGCACGTGGTTGGCTACGTGAGCCAGCAGTATGGCACCACCGCCATCGAGAGCGTCATGAACGACACGCTCACCGGTTCTAAGGATTACTCCAGCTGGAACAACGCCATCGCGTCGCTCGCGGGCCAGACCCAGCCGGGCAACACCGCCAAGCTCACCATCGACTCGCGTATCCAGACGGCTGCTGAGCAGGCGCTCAAGGGCTTTAAGGGCGCTGTAGTGGTCATCGACCCGCGTACCGGCGCGGTGCTCGCATGTGCCAGCTCGCCCACCTACGACAACACCAACATCGATGCCCTGCTGCAGACGGGCGGCGGCGAGGACGGCTCCATGTACAATCGCGCCATGGACGCGCTGTACACGCCGGGCTCAACATTTAAGGTCGTTACGCTTTCCGCGGCACTCGAGACCGGTACCGCCAGCCTGACCAGCACCTACCAGGCGCCCGGCTCCATGGACATCGGCAACGCACCGGTCACCAACTATGCCAACGAGAGCTACGGCACCATCAGCCTGCAGCAGGCCTTTGCCGTGTCCTCCAACGTCGTCTTTGGCCAGGTGGCAAACGAAGTTGGCGCAAACACGCTCGTACAGTTTGCCAACGCCTTTGGCTACGGCCAAAAGCTCGGCCAGGACCTGACCTCCGCGGCCTCCATCATGGCCGACCCGTCGCTCATGACCGAGTGGGAGACCGCCTGGGCCGGCGCCGGCCAGCCTGTCGGCATGGACCACACGCCCGGCCCGCAGACCACCGTCATGCAAAACGCCGTGATTGCCGCCGCCATCGCTAACAGTGGCGTGGTCATGGACCCGTACTTTGTAGCCCAGGTACTCGCCCCGGACGGAACCGTGGTCAAGACCACGCAGTCCCGCTCGCTGGGGCAGGCCGTCAGCTCCGCCACGGCCGACCAGGTCAAGCAGGCCATGCTTGCCGTCGTCCAGTCCGGCACCGGCACCGATGCCCAAATCCCCGGCGTCAAGGTCGCCGGCAAGACCGGCTCGGCCGAGATTGGCGGCACCAACGTCAACTCGATGTTCGTTGGCTTTGCACCTTACGATTCACCCACGGTCGCCATCTCGGTGGCCTTGGAGGATTTCGACAAGCATGACGTCAAGGCCGCTAAGATCGCCGGTATCGTCCTGACCGCGGCGCTTGCCGCACAGGGAGCGTGATGCCCATGATCGAATCGGACACCCGAGGCGCGCCGCGGCCGAAGGGTTAGCGGCAACGCGTCACACGGCCCCAGCGGCCACATCGTAGGTACTACACACATCGTTGAGCGAATAGTTATGTTAGGAGCAGGAATGGAACAGAGGGTCCTCGGGGGAAGATACCTCCTCAAGGATAAGGTGGGAACAGGCGGCATGGCGACCGTCTACCGTGCACAGGACCAGGTTCTCGACCGCACGGTAGCCGTCAAGATCATGCTGCCGCAGTATGCTGGCGACGCGACCTTCGCTGCACGCTTTAAGCAGGAGGCCCAGGCAGCAGCCGGCCTCTCCTCCCCCTATATCGTGGGCGTCTACGATTGGGGCAAGGACGGCGACACCTATTACATCGTCATGGAGTACCTGCGCGGCACCGACCTTAAGAGCGGCATCAAGAGCCACGGCGCCCTCGACCCCAAGAAGGTCGCCCAGATCGGCTCGCAGATCAGCTCCGCGCTTTCGGTCGCCCACAAGCACGAGATCATCCACCGCGACATTAAGCCGCAGAACATCATGGTGCTGCCCGACGGCAACATCAAGGTGATGGACTTTGGCATCGCGCGCGCCAAGAACAGCCACCTCACGCAAGACAACAACGTGCTGGGAACCGCCCACTACGTCAGCCCCGAGCAGACCCGTGGTCAGGACCTCGGCCCCACCTCGGATATCTACTCGCTGGGCGTCGTGATGTACGAGTGCGCCACCGGCCGCGTTCCCTTTGACGGTGACGACGCTATCTCGGTCGCACTCAAGCAGGTCAACGAGCTGCCTATTCCGCCGAGCCAGATCAACTCCGGTGTCGACGCCGACCTTGAGCGCATCATCCTCAAGTGCATGGAGAAGGACCCGGCAAACCGCTTCCAGACCGCCGACGAGCTGCGTCAGGTGCTCAACAGCTACCTGTCGGGCCGTGCCGTCAACGTCTCGGAGCCCACGCGCATCATCGGTGCCCCCGGTGAGCTGGGCGCCACCAAGACTCGCGAGCTTTCCGATCAGACGCGCGCCATGGTGCGTCCCGTCTCGGGCGTGAGCGGCCAAAATACCGCCCGTAGCTCGGTTTCGGGCTCCACCGGCTCCTACGAAGTCGAAAAGCCCAAATCCAACAAGAACAAGATCATCGCCGCCGTGGTGGCAGCGGTTGCCGTCATCGGCATCGTGGTGGCCTTTGCCACAGGACTCTTTGGCGGCGAGCAGGTCACCGTGCCCGACGTGCTGGGCAAGAACCAGCAGACTGCCGTCGAGCTGATCAAGGAAGCCGGCCTCGAGGTCGGCACCATCGACCAAAGCTACAACGACGATGTCGACGAGGGCAAGGTCGCCGAGCAGACGCCCAACGGCAACACCAAGAAGACCAAGGGCACCAAGGTGAACCTGGTAATCTCCAAGGGCCCCAAGCCCTCCGAAAAGGTTGAGGTTCCCAAACTTGTCGGCCTGACCAAGGACCAAGCAGAAGCCGCACTGGCAAGCGTTGGCCTGAAGGGCAACGCCTCCGAGGAGGCCAACGAGGCCGATGAGGGTCAGGTCTTTGAGCAGGGCACCGAAGCCGGTAAGGAAGTCGCGAAGGGCACGACCATCTCGTACAAGGTCTCGAGCGGCCCGGATACCACGTCCGTCCCCGATCTGACCGACATGACCGAGGCCCAGGCGCGCAACGCCCTCGATATGGCAGGCTTTGGCGTCGACGTTAGCTACCAGGAGAACGACTCGGTTACCGAGGGCACCGTGATCAGCTGGAACCCCAGTGGCAAGCAGAAGCCCGGCGCCACGATTACCGTCGTCATTGCCAAGAAGTCCGGCAAGGCCAGTGTTCCGGGCAACCTGTACGGCAAGAGCATCTCCGCCGCCGTCACCGCGCTCAACAACGCCGGTTTCTATAACATCGGCTTCTGTGACCAGAACGGCAATCCCGTAAGCGGTAACGAGGATGCCACCGTTACGGGCGTCTCCCCCACCGGCAAGCAGTCCACCGACAGCACGATCACGCTAACAGTCGCACTTTCTGGCTCGGGCTCTGACTCTGGCTCGGGCACGGGCGACGATTCCGGTACGACCAACTAGTCGCCACCCCACCGCTTATCGCGGCTTTCGCCGCAAACATATTCGCTCACAGGCGCCCGCTTGCTCCCCCAGCAAGCGGGCGCTTTCTTTATCTGAAGCAGCGAATACTCCGGCATGCCTTAAACCAGAAGAGCCCGGCACCGTAGCGGTACCAGGCTCGATATTTCTCTGGTGCCCCCGGGCGGATTCGAAAACTCCCCCCGCGGGAAATTGGTGACGCGGGTGTCGACGGCTCGAATCCGCCGACGGCCCCCACAAACCAGAAACGGCGCCGCTCTCGCGACGCCGTCATTATCTTCTGGTGCCCCCGGGCGGATTCGAACCGTCGACACCCGCTTTAGGAGGTCATGAGCTATTACCCTACCTGCGGTTTTTCATTTTCATCAATATCTCTGTTTCCGCAGGTAATTTAGCTATTCTGCCGTTTTTGCTCTTCTTGATTAGTTTTCTATTTCACCCTTTTTACACCCCTTTACCCCTTCATTTTGACTTGCAGGGGTGAAATTTTTGGGTTAGCCTCGGGGGCGAGGCCCTCAAAGCCCCGCCCCCGAGGCTAACCCAACGCACCACCCCTGGAGACCCATGGAAACCAGAATCAAACCCACAGCCAAAGGCACTTCCGAACCGATCAAGGGAAAACCCGGTTCCTTCCGCATCTACTTCTCTCTCGGTCGCGACCCCGAATCCGGCAAGAACGGGAAACGAGTCAGATACCTAAAGACACCCAAGAGAACCATCCATTGCAAGAGCAAAAACCCGAAGAACTGGCCCGGTGAGGTTGCGAATGCGCTCGATGCCTACCGGAAGGAGCTGGAGACCTATGAACCGGCTGGCGACATGCCGACCACTGTTTCCGGATACGCCGAGGATTTCCATCGGCTCCGAGAAAGCTCCTTCGGCTCCCCTCTTTCTTTCCAAAGAGAGGAATATGACGTGCGCCATATACGCGAGCTGTTCGGCGACATGCCCCTCGGTGCGCTGAGACCCGACGAGATCAAACGGGCGTATGCCGAAGCAATCTCAACCGGAAGATTCACAGAGGCCGAGATTCGTCGTATCCACGTCAAGCTCAAACAGGTCATGCAGGACGCACTGGAGAATGAGCTAATCGAGCGCAACCCATGCATCAGCGTCAAACTCCCAAAGCCAGACCTTAGAGTGCGCAACTTCCTCCCACCCGACGAACTGCCCCGATTCACCAAATGCCTGCTATCCGAACCCATGGGGCCGATGACCGTCTGCACCATGCTCATATTCCACCTAGGACTCAGAAAAGGCGAGGCCCTGGGGCTCTGTTGGGAAGACTACGACCCCGAGGCGATGGAAATCAGAATCGTCCACCAGTACACCAATGACAAAACGCTCAGGGCACCCAAATCGGAAATGAGCAGGCGGATCCTGTCTATAGACTCTTCGCTAGCCGCGTATCTAAACGACTGGAAGATGCGGCAGCGCAACCTATTCGAGCAACGCGGGCTAAGACAGAGAAACTCTGACCCCATCGTTCACGCCCTCAGCCCGCATAAGGACGAAAACGGCAACCTTCACGTCAGTATCACCCGACCCGATGGACACAACTATTCACGCTGGTTCAGGGACTTCTGCGTCGACAACGGCTATGGCGAGTACGCCAACGTGACAAGCCAGTTCGAGCGCAACGGCAAGCTGCACACACGCGGCACCGGATACTCGGGTCTCGTCCCCCACGGACTGAGACACACGGCAGCGACGGCGCTCGTCGCAAACAACGTCGATTTGAAGACCGTTCAGGCGCGGATGGGACACGCATCAGCGAGTACGACGGCCAATTTCTACACCCACGCAATCAGAGCCAACGACCGCAACGCTGCCGAAGTCTTCGAAAAATTATCTGAAGGTAATGAAAATTAATACTCTCATAATTGTGTCACCAGATGTATACTGCAAATAAGGCCAAACAGAGAGGAGGTTATCAATGGCACTTACCACTGCGAGCAGCAAGCTGCGTTCGACAATCCTATTCAACTCAAAGGATGAGCAGGTACTCTTCAAGCGCTCCAGCGCTGACCTCGCCGCGGCAAGGGGTCTCACCCCGTCCGCGCTCCTAGCGAGGCTTCCCATGGAGCAGCTGACGAGCTCGGATCTAGGCAGGTGGGCCGCGCAGCTCATCTATGCTGAGGATGGGAGCTGTCTCGACGCCTTCGAGGGCATGTTCGAGGACTGGAGCGCAATCCAGCCAGAAAATGATTGCCGCGACGTCATCAAAGGCTTTTTTGACTACTGTCATGAAGCAAGGATCTGCATCGACACCACGAGCGAGCGCGTTCATCATCTCCGCACTAACTGGGACAGCATTTGCCTCATTATGGAAGAGGCTGCAAAGATGCCCGAGTGCAACCTCGACGCACGTATCCAGGCTAAGACCGGCCGTGAACTCGAAACTACCCTGCAAGACCCTACAGCGTTGCTCGCCGTTACACCTTTGGTCTCATACATTCTCAACGCATGGGAGCACATCAAGGGCTATTCCTGCACTTACCGTGCTCTGCTCGATTTCGCCAACATCGGCAGATCATCCCGCAAGGGATACAGCGAGCCCGCAGAAGCTCGAATCAGTCTTCTGCACCTTATCGACGAATACGAGAAGAAAGGGGCTAATTAGTCGATAAAACCATTTTACAAACAAGCACCCGACTCCTCTCACTGTCGCCAAACATCGAAGAGGAGCCGAGCGCCCTACTAAAGGAGTTTATCATGCATCTTGCAGATGACCCCAAGACCGACGCCATCTCCGCAGGCATCAACCTGCGCCATGTCGGCACCAAACGCATCATGAGCCGCCTGGACGTTCAGATCCTCACCGGCATCGGACAATCCAGCGCCATCAAGCTCATGAAGTCCACCCACCACTGCTTTAGCATCGCCAACCAGTACTTCGTCATGGAAGAGGACCTGTTCGACTACTTCCACAAGCTGGCAGAGGGGGCGAGCGAGTAATGCAGCGTCCGAACGTCAATTCCCTCGTCTTCGAGCTTGATGTGCTCGACGAGCACGTCCACGCCCTTCAGGAAGACAAACCCATCGCCTCCTTCGGACTCGACGCACTCAACAGCATCCTCGGCGG
>OCHJ01001907.1_pt1 | contig 13228 bp, 9 predicted proteins | sample 1538381 | NCBI WGS metagenome assembly OCHJ01 (sample SAMN04571688, study PRJEB22368) | human gut metagenome | biome: human gut; material: stool | host: Homo sapiens | place: Luxembourg | collected 2012-06-29 | reverse complement strand
GGATTAACGTTTTCCCGATGCTGTTATTCTGTTGTCAAGATTCTCAGGGATTTGGATCGCTCCTTTTTCCCTTTCACCTTGTAGCCGATGAGAACACCCTTTTTATGCGTTTGAAAATTGACTTCTTAAAATTTCAGCAATTTTATCAATTACGCGGGATATATTCGACTGATTTCTTAGTAAAATTGACGAAATTTCATTTTGAGTGTACCCGTCAAATATGTACATTGTAAAAGCTTCACGCCAGATTTCCGGCAAGGACATGATCTGCGAATACACTTCCATGTCCTCAATCTCATCGATCCAGCCATAACGATTGTTTGTCGAATAATCATCATAAACCGTCAGCGTTCTGCTGTTTGAATTATCAAACAGTCCAACTGTTTTTTCTCTGTAACGCCGATTGGAGTTGAAAACCTCACGGTCAAACTCATAAATTTCCGCTATCTGTTTCTCAGTCATCCCTGCTTTTCTGTACTCCTCAGCGGTTTTCTGCCACTGTTCTTTAAATTTCTTTTCCTCCAAGCCATGATTATAGCTCATATTTTTACCTCCGTTTTGATTTTTCGTTCTGAATCAAAACGAAGGCTTATGGGTATTTGGCAATAAAACATTGCCAATAATTAAAAATGGGCATAAAAAAGACCTTTCTGCTTTTAAAACAAAAAGGTCTGTTAAGAAAAAGGAGTATAACTTTCGGCTTTAAAAGCTTTTGTTATACTCCTCATGTTATATTATTCCAATAAGTTAGCCATCGTTAAAATCATAATTTAAATTATAACTAAACTCATATTCCCCATAATTGGAAGAATAAATTCTTATATAGTACCTACCAGATTCTAAATCGTACTCAATAGTTTCTATTTCACCACGACAGGTAGTATAAGATAGAGTTTGCTCTCCATCTGTACCAATCAATCTTATTTCGTATTGAAATGGCTCTGGTGAATTTGTGTTTATTATGATATGCTTCCTTTCATTAATATTAAACATATACCAATCATATTGATCGTATTCTTTTTTATCGTTTACAAAGCCTATAGAACCATTAATTGTTTCATCAGCTTTTGTTTCAATTTAATTTTGATATGTATTATTAGGTTCACTGTCCAAATTTTTTATTTCAACAGAATTCATCTGCAATTGATAGCCGCCATAGTTTTCCAAACACTCTATACGAATATAGTAGGTTCCTGATTGTAGCGGACAAATAAGCTTAATTTCTTTATTCTTGCCGTAATCGCTATATATTTCTGTTGCGCCATCAGAAGCAATGACAAATATCTTTGCTTTTAAATCTGAATCCATAGTAAGATTAAAGGTATATAATTGAAAAGAATTCAAAATTAGTTTATAAAAATCATCAGTATCGGTTTCGTTAGGCTGGTTACTTTTATATCCTATATGGCCATTTAAAGTATTGGATTCAATCAGTTTAGCATTTTGATATGGTGAATTTATTTCCTCATCTTTACTATATCCGCTTGTACTAAATTGACTATTTAAAGAATATGTACCTGATTGCTCATAGGATATTTTTATATAATATTCACCCGCTTGGATAGGCGTGTTAAGATTTAGTATGCGATCCTGTCCGCAATCATAATTAAGTCTATCATTTCCATTGATACATATTAAATTAATATTGCAATACACTCCAGCAGAAGCATTTAACGTTAATGATAATAAACCGTCTTCGGAAATATTTATAATATACCAAACACAATTATCATTATCCTCTGAATATGTAAAAGTTTTTTCATATGTTTCACCTATTGTCAGCGATATAGCATCAATGTAAGTATTACCGCTTTTTTCTGTAGGGGGTTCAGTTGTAGTGGTATTATTAGTAGTAGTGGTAGTAGTTTTCGTTGTTGAAGCGGTGGTAGTCTTATTAGTAGTGCTTGATGTTGTTACGACCTCAGAATATGATGGTTCGTCATAATATTCTTCAGTATCTTCATCAAATATCGGAGAAGATATCCACGGAAATATAAATGTTAAAATCGTTATTACTGTTGTAGCAACATTGGTTATTATTCTACCCCATTTCCGTATAAATCTTTTGATGTTTGAATCGTTTGGAATTCTTTTTAATACAAAATTTACTATAATTGCAATAATAATTATTACCACTATTCCTGCAATTCGTGCCATAATTTCTTTTAACATATATATCACCACTTTTTTGTTTTATTACACTCTAACAATTGTATCATACCATTTTAAGACAATATATTCAACTTCTTTACCCGAAATAAATTTATTCGACGTAAACTGTAAGGCTTGTTCTTGATTTATTAATATTTTCTTTTTGTAATTAAATAATGAAAATTCGCAGTAATATTCTTAGTTTCAAGTGAGAGAAAAATGGGACTGTTGAGCACACGCTGCAGCAGTCCCATGATTATGCATATTAATATGATATTTTTAGGTAGTCAAAAATCATGCCGATTGTAAAAAAGATACCACTTTCCACTCATCATTAATTTTTTCAAAGTATAGTCTATCAAGGATGGATCCGTCTGTAACTATTTTACATTCAATTCTATTGCTGCTCGATTGCATAGAACAATCCTTAGTAAAAAATACAATAGCCTTATCTTCACTACATAGGCATTGCACATCCACGCTGATTAATTCAAAATCGAACTTATTTCCTGTATTATTTGGATTCAGTCTTTTAAAAATATCATTAGAAACAATGGTTGTATATTGATCATTAAATCCATTATTATAATAGGAATCCAAAATCATATTTTTTGCTAATTCTTCTAAAAGATTTTTTTCATCGTCATCTATAAATATATATAATTTTCTTAAGTCCGATACTTCAAGATATTCAGCATCAGATATCGATGTTGATGAACCATCATCTAGATTAACGATACAAGTTAATTTGATTATTACACATACCAATAAGATTATAATAAAAATGCTAGAGGCTACACAAATTATGTTTTTTCTCTTCATGCTGGAACCCTACCGTTTAAGCAAACAATGATGACATTTGTATAATCTTCATTTTCGTCAAATGTTTCTGATAGTTTCTTGTTCCATCTTGGTTTGGTATGACCAGCATAAAGAATCTCATCTTTCTGCACACTGGATATTATTGCTGTATGTGTTGGTCCTTTTTCTTTACAAAAGTAAATCAAATCTCCCATACGTATATCATATTTGGATATAGCTTCCTCAATAGATTCATCTCTACCTATAGATACCTCATACATCGCGTATTCTTCAGAACGAAAATAGTTATAATTATCAACTACAACAGACCATGATTTAGTCCAGCCATAATCCCATGTTCCTGTATGAGAAAATAATCCATGAATATGCGATGCTAAGCCTTCAGCTTTCCCAAAATACCAATCATTATTCATTTTAAATCCACCTGCACATAAACATTGAGAAGCAAAATTAGTACAATCAGTCATTTTATCGCTTAATTCTGAAAAGTTAGGATACTCACTATAATTGTACTTTTCACCAACTGTGTCATAATCTCCGGACCACTTCTTCATGTAATCATATACGGCATTTCTATCATATGATTCATTTACAATCCAAGGTTCTAAGTCATACTTATCATAAATATCATCTCCATCAGAATCCTTAGAAAATGGTGATGATACATATAGTATTAATGGATCGGTATAACCTGTATATATCACTTCTTCGTGATCTAAAAGACCATCACCATCTGTATCTGCATCGCAAGGATTGGAATGAATCGGCAATATTTCAGCGTTTAAAAAAACTTTCCATATTGTACTTGGAGCATATTTTAAATATGTCTCTAAAACATTTCTAACATAAAATTTATTGCTTGCTTTCTCTAAGCAATCCTTAAAAGTTGGCAACTGAATATTGCCATCGTTATCCCATGTAATAAGCCCACTTTCAGTATCAACTTCTTGCCAGTCTGTTAAATCATCATTATCTGAGTTTGCTCCGTTATTAGGGTCTAAAATATTTTTTAGGGTTATCGTTTCCCAATTTGTTGGCAGTACGGCTTTAAATTCAACATGAGGTGGAGCAACATTACCCACAATATGATTATAAACACTACTCTCTGAATTTGTACCATATGTTAGATTAAGTCCGCCAGTACTCTTTATCGCATTATCTACCTGCTGTCCATAAGAAGGATCAATGTAACTGTAACCTGCCGGCATTAACTCGGAATAATTTATGCCTAATTTCGCACATGTATTTATTTGATCAAAATACATTGAACCAACATTCGTAGAACCATTCATTACCTGAAAAATAAATTTTGCCGATGTTTCTTTAAAAATAACATTATTTTGTAATAGTTTAAACGCATTACCTCTATCAGTATAACCTGAAGTGTACACATATTGCTGTGCGCTAAGAGCCATTTTAACAGCCACACTGTTGGTAAACCATATATTTCCGTCAGATGTAAATTTCAGAGCTTGTGCTCCATTCAAATTATAAGTAATAAGACAGAAACGTACATTACCATTCCCGTATTGAGCAATTAGGGAATCCATCAAATTACCAATCATTTCGCATTGTGAATTAAATGTATCCTCAAGCTGACCGGAAGTCTGAATAAGGAACGCAATATCAACGGATGTCTGAACGGTAACAGCGCCTCTGGTCTGAGCAGCAGCAAACATTGCAGGAGCAAAAGTTTCTTCAGTAAGAGTATCTTCCTCGTCATTTATTTCAGCGAGTGTTTCTTCAGAAAATTCTACACGTGTAGACTCTTCATTGAATTCAGCAGCTATATCTTCTACCGCTTCAGCCTCAAAGGACATCAACATAGGTTCAGCTTCGTTAATGCCGATTCCAAGGTTGGCAAGCCATTTCTCCATGTCCATTATACAGTATGTGCCAAGTTCGTCAACCTCCGTGTAAATTGTATTGTTTTCAAGGTCATACTTTGTTTCAATGGGCAGAAGCATATTCATATCTTCAAAGTATTTGAAGATTGTAAGACGTTTTAATCCTTGTAAATCCGGCTCATCAGGGAATAGATTAAGTTCATTGTCTACGGATTCATCAGCTATATTAAATTTTAACACAACCTTGCTGATATTGCAAGAGTTGCCACAAGTTAACTCCGGTGCAATGCCAAGAATGGCGTCATTTCTTATTGCTTTTGAGTAGCTTGTTTCCTTTGCTTTTAAATTACCCTCAACATAACCTGTCGATTCAATTTCAATAGACATTTTGTAAGGACTATCGTCAGTATTGATCTCCCTAAGAGCCTCGCTGTTCTCGGCAATAGTCTGATTGCTTACATATTCCGCATCGGGAACGTCAAATGTTTCAGGATTTGTCGGGTTAAGTCCAATATACGGCTCATCGCCATCTTTTAAGCCATCACCGTCTGTGTCCGGAACGAGAGGATCAGTTCCGTAAATATTAATTTCATCGTAATCTGAAAGTCCGTCATTGTCCGTATCATCATTTCTTGGATCAGTTCCAAGCTCTATTTCCTGGGCATTGGTCAATCCGTCACTGTCAGAATCTGCATCAGCGTCCGAAACACCCTCGGTTACTGAATCGTACTTTGTAGGATCTGTTCCTGTTATGTATACTTCCTGATAATCGGTCAGTCCATCGCCATCAGTATCGGGATTATTCAAATCTGTACCGATCATATTCTCATAAATGTCCGGAAGCCCGTCACCGTCGCTGTCAAGAAAATCAACAGAATAGCCATCTTCTGTTTTTGTTACAACAAAAGGTACTGATTCAATTCTCTCGCCGTAATTGGTGATAAGGGAAACCTTGAAGTATTTTGTTTCAAAGTCATCGGTGATCGGGTACTGATAGGTAGTTGCATCCGAAACGACAGCTACGGATGTATAGTTGACATTATCATCTGAACTCCATATCTCATAGCTGCTGTTTTTGTAATTGGTGTACCACTCCATATCTATGCTGTTCGCATCGCTGTTATACTCTCCGAAAGCATAAAGCTCAACCTCAATGTCAGATTCTGTTCCGACAAGTTCAGCCATACTGTTGCTGTAATTAGCATTAATGCTAGGACAGTCGATGGTGATAGTTTGTCCGATAATGATAACATTGTTGAGGTTAAGGTTATCTGTATCGATGTTGATATCTCCGTAAGGAGCATAAATCAAGCCGCTGAAATTAACGTTGCTTGTTTCGATATTGATATCTCCTGTTTCGGAGCAAATAACAGAATTGTTCGTATTCTTAACCTCTCCATTGATGGTAACATCTTCAACAGCTTTAATTCCTGAATTGAGATTAATATTTCCCGTAAGTTCTAGAGTGCCGTTAACATCCATGGGATTATTAATGTTGATGTTCAGGTCCTCAAAGCTGTAATCGTCAGCATATGTTTCAACGTTATCGCCACTGAAATACGAGTAGTTCAGTTTTTTGAGAATGTAGATCATTTCTTCGTCAGCATTCTCAGTTTTCGTACCGTTGACATTCATATTTCCGCTTGAAACAATTGTGCCGTTTGTCGCTATATTTCCATTCACACAGAAATTATTAGCATTAATGGTGATAGCTCCTTCTGTATCAGAAGCGGCAAACATTGTATAGGGATACTTTTCTGCTGCATCCTCTGCAACTGCAGGCAAACTCGGCAAAAGAGTTGCTGCCATAGCTACACTCATTATGCCGGAAAGTATTCGTTTGAAGTTGTTTTTTCCTTGCATAACTTCTCCTCCGTTCCGCAGTATCGGAGCGCCGAAGCGCTCCATTACCGCTTTTTTATTAGTCTTCTTTTACAAATTTCTTCATACCTTCAGGCTCTTTTGGCTGATTGTACCACCACCAGCAAGCCTGAGAACTGGAACTGACGCCTATCATCAGTGCAAGTGCCGCCAATGATGAACCATATTTCAACATGAGCTTTTTAATTGCCTTCATATTTTTCACCGCCTTTCCTTTTTAAAAAATTTATGCAAATTCTCAGGCTCTTTCGGCTGACAATATGTTATACTGCAGGCTTGTCCCGTTACTATTGCCGTTATGCCGTAGACCGCACTGAAAATCAACGTTATGAATATGATTTTATGAGTAGTTTTATTTTTTCTGCAACCATTGCACAAGTTAATGTAAATATTCCTGTTACTGCATAAAAGCATACTTCTGTTTTAACAAAATAGAAAATAATGCAGAATATTGTCCATATAAAAAATGAAATCAAAGATTTTTTTCTTAACTTCATCTTCTTTTTCTCTGATATAGGTTTGTTTGGATGTTCAACCGGTGCAAATTTATATAAAATTAATACTGATAAAACCCATAGAATCGGAGATAAAAACCTTATCGTAGCTGTACTAAAAGTCTTTATTATTAAAATAAAAGCAGAAAGTACACACACAAGTGTCAGCATACATCCCCAATGCGTATCAGCATGGTATCCTCCGGCATACATTCTTATAGTTACAAACGCTGTCAAATTAATAACACAAGGAATAAATTCATTGGAAATTAAAGCAATAATAATAGCTATAATTAAGTTGAAGATTGTAGATAACAATAATTCTATTCCATAAGCATAAACTTCAGAATCTTCCACTTCTATTATTTTATTGTCGACAAAAAAACACGCCGTACCTTTTGCGAGTTTTGAAATCATTTTTCATCACCTCGCTTTTAGTATAGCGTGTTTAAGTTATTTTTTTCAATAGTTTTACGTCAAATGACATTTCTTGACGTTAAAGCTCATCTATTTTTATAATTTGTTCATATATAGATTCTTTCTGATTTATTTGATTTCTAATTCGCTGGTTAAATATTTTTATGAAATTTTACAATTACCTCATTATTGAGTTCCGCAAATTTAATATATGGAGTGAAATCATCGTAATAATCAAGACGTTTTTTCCAAATATATTCGATTGATCCATTGTCATTATGCACCAAATACACATTTAATCTTATTGAACCTGATAAACCTGCTTCACTGCAATTTCTTAATGAAATAGTATATTTTCCATTTTGGGTTGTATAACTATTATATTCTTCGAATTCATTAAACTTATACCACATCGTTTCCGAAAAATCAACCATCCATCGCTTAAAAAGGAATATTTGCCTTTGTGTATATGAAATCCGCAACGGCATTGCAAGCCGACTTCTGCTTAACTATAGCCGTCAGAGAAGCGGAGAAGCCCTTAGAGAGCTGTTCTCAATGATTATGAGGGAAATACAATCACTCTAAAAAGCAGGCTCCCAAATCGTTTTTTTGAGAGCCTGTTAAACAGTTAGAGTGTGCCTATTGTGATATGAGATATAGTGGCGATTTTAACTTGTTTGGTTTTGAATATAATTAAGCAATTATTTTTTTTAATTGCAATAATAAATTACTGAAATTATCCGTTTAAAACATCTTTAGACCATAGATACCAATTTCCTGAAAATGGTTTGCTTTTGATTGTGGAATTGTCGATAGCTAAATCTGAACCATGTCCATTATACTCATTATCAATATACACGAGGTAATAATTTCGTATCTTATCATTCTCAATTTTTCTGTTTTTTACTATAAAGTACATCAGCATATTTCCTTGATTATCATAGTTTACACGAATAAAGGAAAACACATTATAAGGGCTGTCTTTTTGGTATTTATTCCGCATATAAGTGAAATATTTATCAAAAGTTTCTTCTCCACAATCAATATATTCACTATTTTTCCCTAAACACTTCTCGATTATATGGTCATCTTGTGAATATATAATCATAGGGATTGAATCATATTTATATTTTTCAAAATAATCAACAATGGATTCCATATATTGTTTGTTATTCTTATAACAGTTTTTAACATACTCTTGATGTACTTTTTCCTTGTAAATAAAACTAATTATGAAAAACAAAGCAGGAATTAATACTATCAGCACAATAATATATATTTTTTTCATAGTAATTACCCCGGATATATCTTACTGTGAAATATGAATGTAATCATAATCTTTAATCACATTATTGTAAAGATCATATCCGTATCTTACGTATGTTGAATCCTCTGTATTATCAAATTCTCCCGTTGTCACGAATGAATATAAGCTACCACCACTCTCTAATTCTTTTTTCGTAAAGCCACCAGCATGTCCTGCATATCCGAAGAGAATGTTTCCGAATATCTCAGCATTTATAATTATGTCAGAATATAAAAATGGAAATGAACTGGTCGAAAAACGAATATTCGCATTAACAGTTTTCATGAAATTATTCCAACTTCCGCTTGTTTTTACATCATATGGAGCATTATTTTTCACTTGACTAATCATCCAGGAATAATCTCCTGTTAAACGAGCACATTTATTGGATGTGTTATCATATTTTTGACAAGGATAATTAAGACTTTCTACGGGTGAAGGATTACACGAATAATAATGGAAGTGAAATTCCTGTGCTCCATATCTGAGAATTCCATTTAATATTGGCGTATAATCATATACATAAATATCCACCTTATCGTTATATACATTATCCTTATCAAAATCACTCCGTTTAACAGATGATATAAACACTGGATTATTAGGATTTAAACTTGCATTAAATTCTTCCAACGGCATTGTCTTTGGAGTGTAATTTTCATTAAACCATACTATGTCTTCAACTAAATCTGTGAATCCGTTATTTTTTGCTTCTAATAAAATAGCATAATATGTATTAAGATCAATAAAATATGAATCATTTGAATCTTTTTTAAACGAAATACCATCTGAAAATGTACGATGATTTAATTGGAAAAGTTGTGTAGCAGCAATTGACAAACCACCAAAAGTACCGTAAGCCTGATTTTGCATATCAAGATATCCCAAATACTCAAGGCATTTTTGAATAATTGTAACAGTTTCAGTATTGTCAAGAGCAATCATCTGTGAACTATAATTATTTGCTGAAAGTGAATTAGGATCGTAACCATCATTTAATCCATCCCCATCCGAATCCTCCTCACAGGGATTTGACTTAATTGGAAGAATCTCAACGCCATAAAAATATCGATGCATATAACTTGGAATCGAATCACTGTATTCATTCAACACATAAGAAAAACCCTGATCATGAACTTTATTCAAACACTGTTCAAAGGTAGGCAACTGAATATTGCCATCGTTATCCCATGTAATAAGCCCACTTTCAGTATCAACTTCTTGCCAGTCTGTTAAATCATCATTATCTGAGTTTGCTCCGTTATTAGGGTCTAAAATATTTTTTAGGGTTATCGTTTCCCAATTTGTTGGCAGTACGGCTTTAAATTCAACATGAGGTGGAGCAACATTACCCACAATATGATTATAAACACTACTCTCTGAATTTGTACCATATGTTAGATTAAGTCCGCCAGTACTCTTTATCGCATTATCTACCTGCTGTCCATAAGAAGGATCAATGTAACTGTAACCTGCCGGCATTAACTCGGAATAATTTATGCCTAATTTCGCACATGTATTTATTTGATCAAAATACATTGAACCAACATTCGTAGAACCATTCATTACCTGAAAAATAAATTTTGCCGATGTTTCTTTAAAAATAACATTATTTTGTAATAGTTTAAACGCATTACCTCTATCAGTATAACCTGAAGTGTACACATATTGCTGTGCGCTAAGAGCCATTTTAACAGCCACACTGTTGGTAAACCATATATTTCCGTCAGATGTAAATTTCAGAGCTTGTGCTCCATTCAAATTATAAGTAATAAGACAGAAACGTACATTACCATTCCCGTATTGAGCAATTAGGGAATCCATCAAATTACCAATCATTTCGCATTGTGAATTAAATGTATCCTCAAGCTGACCGGAAGTCTGAATAAGGAACGCAATATCAACGGATGTCTGAACGGTAACAGCGCCTCTGGTCTGAGCAGCAGCAAACATTGCAGGAGCAAAAGTTTCTTCAGTAAGAGTATCTTCCTCGTCATTTATTTCAGCGAGTGTTTCTTCAGAAAATTCTACACGTGTAGACTCTTCATTGAATTCAGCAGCTATATCTTCTACCGCTTCAGCCTCAAAGGACATCAACATAGGTTCAGCTTCGTTAATGCCGATTCCAAGGTTGGCAAGCCATTTCTCCATGTCCATTATACAGTATGTGCCAAGTTCGTCAACCTCCGTGTAAATTGTATTGTTTTCAAGGTCATACTTTGTTTCAATGGGCAGAAGCATATTCATATCTTCAAAGTATTTGAAGATTGTAAGACGTTTTAATCCTTGTAAATCCGGCTCATCAGGGAATAGATTAAGTTCATTGTCTACGGATTCATCAGCTATATTAAATTTTAACACAACCTTGCTGATATTGCAAGAGTTGCCACAAGTTAACTCCGGTGCAATGCCAAGAATGGCGTCATTTCTTATTGCTTTTGAGTAGCTTGTTTCCTTTGCTTTTAAATTACCCTCAACATAACCTGTCGATTCAATTTCAATAGACATTTTGTAAGGACTATCGTCAGTATTGATCTCCCTAAGAGCCTCGCTGTTCTCGGCAATAGTCTGATTGCTTACATATTCCGCATCGGGAACGTCAAATGTTTCAGGATTTGTCGGGTTAAGTCCAATATACGGCTCATCGCCATCTTTTAAGCCATCACCGTCTGTGTCCGGAACGAGAGGATCAGTTCCGTAAATATTAATTTCATCGTAATCTGAAAGTCCGTCATTGTCCGTATCATCATTTCTTGGATCAGTTCCAAGCTCTATTTCCTGGGCATTGGTCAATCCGTCACTGTCAGAATCTGCATCAGCGTCCGAAACACCCTCGGTTACTGAATCGTACTTTGTAGGATCTGTTCCTGTTATGTATACTTCCTGATAATCGGTCAGTCCATCGCCATCAGTATCGGGATTATTCAAATCTGTACCGATCATATTCTCATAAATGTCCGGAAGCCCGTCACCGTCGCTGTCAAGAAAATCAACAGAATAGCCATCTTCTGTTTTTGTTACAACAAAAGGTACTGATTCAATTCTCTCGCCGTAATTGGTGATAAGGGAAACCTTGAAGTATTTTGTTTCAAAGTCATCGGTGATCGGGTACTGATAGGTAGTTGCATCCGAAACGACAGCTACGGATGTATAGTTGACATTATCATCTGAACTCCATATCTCATAGCTGCTGTTTTTGTAATTGGTGTACCACTCCATATCTATGCTGTTCGCATCGCTGTTATACTCTCCGAAAGCATAAAGCTCAACCTCAATGTCAGATTCTGTTCCGACAAGTTCAGCCATACTGTTGCTGTAATTAGCATTAATGCTAGGACAGTCGATGGTGATAGTTTGTCCGATAATGATAACATTGTTGAGGTTAAGGTTATCTGTATCGATGTTGATATCTCCGTAAGGAGCATAAATCAAGCCGCTGAAATTAACGTTGCTTGTTTCGATATTGATATCTCCTGTTTCGGAGCAAATAACAGAATTGTTCGTATTCTTAACCTCTCCATTGATGGTAACATCTTCAACAGCTTTAATTCCTGAATTGAGATTAATATTTCCCGTAAGTTCTAGAGTGCCGTTAACATCCATGGGATTATTAATGTTGATGTTCAGGTCCTCAAAGCTGTAATCGTCAGCATATGTTTCAACGTTATCGCCACTGAAATACGAGTAGTTCAGTTTTTTGAGAATGTAGATCATTTCTTCGTCAGCATTCTCAGTTTTCGTACCGTTGACATTCATATTTCCGCTTGAAACAATTGTGCCGTTTGTCGCTATATTTCCATTCACACAGAAATTATTAGCATTAATGGTGATAGCTCCTTCTGTATCAGAAGCGGCAAACATTGTATAGGGATACTTTTCTGCTGCATCCTCTGCAACTGCAGGCAAACTCGGCAAAAGAGTTGCTGCCATAGCTACACTCATTATGCCGGAAAGTATTCGTTTGAAGTTGTTTTTTCCTTGCATAACTTCTCCTCCGTTCCGCAGTATCGGAGCGCCGAAGCGCTCCATTACCGCTTTTTTATTAGTCTTCTTTTACAAATTTCTTCATACCTTCAGGCTCTTTTGGCTGATTGTACCACCACCAGCAAGCCTGAGAACTGGAACTGACGCCTATCATCAGTGCAAGTGCCGCCAATGATGAACCATATTTCAACATGAGCTTTTTAATTGCCTTCATATTTTTCACCGCCTTTCCTTTTTAAAAAATTTATGCAAATTCTCAGGCTCTTTCGGCTGACAATATGTTATACTGCAGGCTTGTCCCGTTACTATTGCCGTTATGCCGTAGA
>OCHJ01001895.1_pt1 | contig 13298 bp, 10 predicted proteins | sample 1538381 | NCBI WGS metagenome assembly OCHJ01 (sample SAMN04571688, study PRJEB22368) | human gut metagenome | biome: human gut; material: stool | host: Homo sapiens | place: Luxembourg | collected 2012-06-29 | reverse complement strand
AGAGTGTTGTACTGGACTGTAGCTTCCCAGTCAAATTGACCAATTTTGGGATCTTTGAAGAATGTTCCAGCGTATTTTCTGGTCGTATTCCAATCCAATACTGTCCTTTTTACGCTCTCCAGAGTGTCCACCTTCTTTTGGTCCTCCCCAAAACCCTCTTCATTTGTGATTTTGGGGAGTGTTTTGTGAACCTTTTCCTCCTGGCCCTTATAGATATATATCAATTTGATTGGATTCCTAAAACCCTCCCATTTTGGAACCAAATCCGGGACTTTGACCTCCCCCTGAATTGGGGGTAAATCGACGTACTTTATAACGATCTTTTCCTCGACTGTTTTACGCCCGATTATAAAGCCTATACCTACAAGAACTATTGTGCAGAGTACTCTCTTTAGTAAGTCCATATCGTGTCCTGCGGGAGGGTTTTAGAAGCATCTACGTGGATAAAATTCCCGTCGATGCCTATCCTCCGGATCCGCAATGCAATGGCTGCCTGGAGGATCTTCATCCGATTGGGGCCCGAGGCACACCGGATGTCCACTGCCAAACCTTCGGTGTGAGCACTGTTACCGGACCGTCCTTTGGCCTTATCGTGTTCTTTGGAACGATAAGCGCAATTGAGGACGAGGGGGATGCCTGCCTTTTCACGGAGGTCATCCAGTAGATCGAGAAAATCCTGGTCCATGTCTTCGATGGAGCAAGACGGATTGCATCGCTCGAATTCTTCGGGCTTAAAATACTTACTTGTCTTCATGGCATTCAAAGTCTATTTGAGTTTTCTTGCTGACCGATCTCTCCATGTATGACCGCAGAGCTCTGAATATGGGGTGATTGGAAATTATAGCTGAGTTTTCAAGAAAGCTCCAGAACTCTGTTCCGACCACAAAAGCAGCGAAGAAGTTGGCAAGGTTGAGACTCCCCAAGTTCGGGAGGACATACACGTCAAGCATGTAGGCCATGCCAATACCGATAATGCTGAGCCCCAACTTCCAACCCGTGTCCCACATTTTCTCGCTTTTGAACACATATTTTTGATGGGCTCGTTTGTGGCGCTTGTAGTCAGCAATATTTCCAGTTATGAAGTCGACGATAATGGCAATACAGACACAAAGGATGAGGACCTGGACCGGAGCTAAAAATCCCCAAAACCCTACAATGCTCCCGCATATCCATTTTCCCGCTTTCATGACTTCCTCCTCCATACCTGTTAAACTTATAATTTATTACGTCCTATAATCATTTTACGAGACGGGGACTCCTTGTATTCAGTACATGGAGTCAGTAACCGCAGAGCTTTAAGGTGATTTATAGCCTTCTCGAGGTAGGCTTCCCCGATGTTCCGTGCTTCGTTCGAGCTACGGATGACGATGTTGTCTTCTACTCGAGTGCTGAATTCGCCATCTTTGTACCTCACCCCGAAGGCAGTGGGATTGATTGGATTGTTGACGATGAATCGGGAATATGCAATGTATGCAATGGCGATCTTGAGTCCTTCGCTTCGACCATCCCCGGAACAGCCACCATCATAATACCCGCCTTCCATGGCGGCAGTGTACTGATCTTTTGTAATGGTTACGTCCCCGTATTGGAAAGGTCCGGGACCAGAAAAGTCTGTCTCGTCGAGCCATCTGTAGAGGTTGGCTCCTATGGCATCCACCAATCTGAGGGTCTCAGCCTCCCGGATGTATGGCTCCAGTCTGGCCGGGTCGTTGATGTTCTCGGCTATCGGCCGAACATTCCTAAGGTCGCTATAGTTGAGTATCATCGGGCATGAGTTTTATAATCTCCTCGTCATAAAGCCCATAAATGAGCTTGAGCATGTTTCTCTTCTGAACAGTGGAGAGCATCTGGTCCCGGATAATCTCCAGTACCTGAGTCATGTTGTCCTTGCCAATTCTGTCTGCTATAGACTCGCCGGCATTGTAAGTGAGAGACTGAATAGCGAAGTCGGGATTTTCCAAAGGAGCCCACCAGTACTCAAAGATCGATACGAAAGTCTCCTCCAGCTGCTGACGCTCCCGTACTGTAACAGAGTTGTAGTACTTGTAGGCATTGGTCATGAGATCAGCCCCAAAGTTAGCCCCCACGTCAACAGCTCGAAGAATGGGAGGCTGCTTGAAGGCTTGACCAATGTTCTCCGGGATGACTCTCTGCGTTACTTCGAATGCTTTGTCATAGTTCTCCCCGGAGAACCTTATGAACTGGGGCACTTCATCTTTGGACTTGCACTGGATGTACCACAATTGTGAAGTGTTCTCATCTCCTTGAAATTTGTTAAGTTCTTCTTGGGTCTCATTCACTTGAGACTCATCTTGAGTCTCGTCCTTGATGTCTACCAAGATCCCAGCTGACAAGAAGTTGGAGCATGCGTTTCTACCGGCTACATTGGCAAGTGCTTCCTCAGTTCTCATGTCCGTCATCTCAGCGATGAATATGGGGATTGGGTAAGAGGGGCTGCCTTCCGAGTCCCCGGAGAAGTAGAGGATCTGGCCATTGTAGTTGTCCCAGCCGCCAGCCTCTTCCACCTGGTTGAGAATGACCTCCGGATCCGGGTTGAAGAGGTGAAACCACTCAATGTCAGACGGTGACCACCGGGACCTCGTCTTGTCTCGGTGACCCCAATCCGGATGGTATGCCGTCCGGCCAATAAACCCATTGTCATCCGCCTTCTCCAGTCGGAGGGATTCGAATGGGATGTGGTGGATCGAGCTGACTCGGAAATTCATGTTATAGTTAACATGAATTGCAAATCCATGCCACACCGTAAAGTCTTTGCAAACCATGCGGAGGATCTTGTCAAGCTTCTCCCCTTCTTTGTTTACCCGTAATCTGTAAATGCCGGGATCCTTAAACCCATGACCGTATACGAAGTCATTGTATATGCTCACACAGGCATTTCCGGTCTTTGAGGCTTGAACAATCTCGCTGACCGTCTGGGGAAAATCATTGGTATCTCCGTATGTCTGGATGCCATATTGCCTCCAGTCCCGGGATACGAACTGAGGAGCTGATTTGATCTGTGCAACTTTCATACTGGCGTAATTTTAATAGTAGGAGGGACGGGAAGCGACCCCGTCCTATTACCAGTCCTATTTGGACCCTCCTTTTTTGGCTCCCTTCTTGGGAGCCTCTGAAACGGGATTGACTACACGATTGTAAGCCTCTTCGATCTCCCCGGCAGACATTTGCGAGTCTGCATAGGCTTCTTTGATGGCTTCCAGATCCATCCCGGCGTCGATGAACTCCTTCACCTCGGTGTCGATGTCGGCGGTCTTCTCCTCGGTCTTCTCCTCGGTCTTCTCCTCGGTCTTCTCCTCGGGCTTCTCCTCGGGCTTCTCCTCGGCGGATGCCGAGTCGAGAATGGCATGGATTGCCTCCATGGCTTTGGAGTACTCATCGAGCTTGGCGTTCAGCTCGATCTGTTTCTTGTTCAGCTCTTCGAGTTCGGCTTTGACAGAATCGATCTGCTTGCTCAGGACCTGAGCCTGACGCTTTTTGATTTCCACGTCCTTGTCCGGCATCTCCTTGCCATAACGAGACATGAATTTCTCCAGTCGGTCGTTCAGGTCTTCGGGAACTCGGGTGAAGTACGAGAGCGCATCCTTGTTGAATGCGATGTGGTACAGGCAGAGATCCTCCGTGATGTTCCTCGGGGTGAGGATCTTGCTGAACTCTTTGTTGATCGGGTCGTGGAGCAGAGTACCTGCTCGGAGTTCGTAATCGGGGTGTGCTACGTTTTTCATTTGTTGTTCTGTTATTCGTCTTAATGCTAAGTCGGCTTCGATCAGGCAGAAGCCGCACCGGGAAACTGACTTATTCAAAAAGTATCGAGAAAGTTCATCTACTTCTCGATGGAGAGCGGGATTTTTTTCCAATTCCAATGTATGGGCCCGATAGGCTTCGCCTTTCAGGGACCCATACTTGGATTGGTAAGCTCTCAGTCTTTCGAGCATGTCAGTCATGAGTGCTACGGTTTAGATCCTTTGGTCAGAAGCCCGTCTACCATGAGGTCTGTGGTGGCTTCGTCCGTGTCGAAGAGGCTCATCGGGAGCGAACCTTCCTGAGCGATGGTACCGTTGGCCAGAGTTACCTGGTAAGCGACGCCGTCGGTCATTTCGGTAGTGACAGTGATTTCGGTGAGCTCCAGACCCGAGTCCCAGCCATACACCTCGTACTTGGTGTCCCCGTTGTCTCCGGTGTCGTTGTTCTCGACGATAGCGATGACGCGGGCATTGGTCAGGCCGTTTACGAACTTCTTGGCTGCTTCCGACTTCTTGAAGATTCGGACGACCACGTTGTGCTGGTGAGTCTTGAGGTACGTGCCAGCATTGATGGTGTCCGAGCCTACAGTTGCGTTGGGCAGCGAGTCGACTTCGTAACCAGTGGCACCGGTCTTAAGGATGAGCGAAGAGATAACGTTGTCAGTTACAACAGACTTCGATTTGTCGACGTCCGAGTAGCTGAGGAGAATCACCCTGGCGGTGGTGCCGGCGATTGCCGGCTTACCACACACCTGGTTGATGAATCCTGTTTTGATTTTAGAACAATCAAGTCCTGCCATTTTCTTAGATTTTTGAGGATTAGATACCTATCGAGAACAGATCCGGGTTAGTGAGCTTGGCATCCGCCCGACCCATGAGTTCTACGTAGACTACGCGGTCTTTGTACTCGTACCAGATCCGCATCTTCTCGAAGCTGTCGATTGCATCAACACCTATGCCGAGCACGCTCTTCGAGGTGAAGAGAATTCGATGGGGATTGTTGAGCTTCGTGCCAGTGTCTTCCGACGTAGCGATGATCTTGTCCCAGATGGGCATTGCGATGACAGGGATGCCATTGAAGCTGAGAGCCTCCATGCCATTCAGCAGAGCCAAGCGAGCCGACTCGAGGCAGCAAGCGTCCATAAGAGACTGCTGATAGGCATCGTAGACAGACTGGGTAACGAGGATAAATTTGTCAGACTGCTGACGGAGCAGAAGCGGGGCACTGAACACGACCGACTGAATGTATTCCTTGGCCTTGTCCGGAGTAAGCTTCTGAGCTGCGTAAGATGCCCCGGCATTTTCCGTAATTGTTGCTCCGCGCTGGGACTGATTGGCTGTAACCTGGGTGGTAATCTGTTTCCAGAAACCGTTGATGATGGTGAAGAATTTCAGGTCGAGCCCATCCGTAATGATACCGCTGTCGGCAACGTTCTTGGCGTCTTTGTCGTTGAACCAGAACAGGCGGTACCAGAAGTCCATAATGGAGCGCTCCAGAACCTCAATGACGATGTTCATGTAGTCCGTATCCGTGAAGTCCGGAATGTCGACGCCGGTGCGGAGAGAGTAGATAGTTGCCGACTGCTGAAGGTCAGTGTAACACTGGGACAGGAGGATCTCCCAGATGCCGGGCTCCCATTTCAGCTTGCGGGTGTTGATGTTCCACGGCTGAGGAGTCGGGTTACACCCGGTGTTGACCACGCCGACCATGCCGCCCTCGCCGATGTAACCCACCTCAGTGTTAGTGACGATGTCGGGGAAGACTGTGTGAATGGAGTTGATGTCAGGACCCTGAATTGTGTCCTCCATAATCATCTCCGAGATTGCCTGAATGACACGTCCACAAAAAGTGAACTTGTCCATGTCAAGAAATCCGCCTTTTTTAGCTGCCATAGTTCTTAAAGTTTTTGAGTTTGACTACTTGAGAATCTTTTTGGCAGCGTTGACCTTCTGGAGCTTTTCGCGAGCTTCGTTCTTGAGGTCAGCTGCCGAGGGTTCGGGCTTCTTGCCTCCGGGCAGAACCGTCTTGCGGTTCTTCGGGCGGTAGTTGCTACCACGGAGGTTGCGGAGTTCGTTCTCCTGCTCCTCGATGAGGTTCGTTGCCTCGTCGAGCATCGCCTCCAGTGCTGCAACGCGGTCCTCGAGAGACTCGGTGTCCTCCATCTCGATGCTGGTGACGATGTTGTCCTCGACAGTAACCACCCGGCCGTCTTCCAGAACGACAGTGCCCGACGTCTCGCCGTTGGCGAGAGTTGCCTCTACACCTTCGGCCAGATTGTCCTCTTCACCTACGGTCTGGAGAACGACCTGACCCTCAGCATCCAGATAGTCGAAGTTGGCGGGAGAGCCTTTCTTGCCATTCCGGAATGCCTTGACTTTGCTCATGAATTTTTCATAAGCGCTTTTTTCGTTTTTTGCCATAGCATTAAAAATTTGGTTTGTGTTGTATGAATTGATTTTGGAAATGAATCCCAAGTCAAGAAGTGATTTGGCATCATGGATGCGCTCCTCATGCATGACATTGCGGAGCCGTTCCCGGTCCTGACCTGTTCTCTCGACATACACGTCAAGAATAGCCTCCTCCTCCAGAGCAAGCTCCTCGGCAATGCTACGAGCACCGTCGGAAGTGAGCCAATCCCCGACCGGCATGTATACCCGATGGATGAGTGCCCGGCAATTCCTGTTTGCCGACCGGTTCTCTGCCGGAGCTGCCAACAGGATACATACTGCCATCGAGTGGCATCCCCCTACAATGTTTGTATAGAGTGTTTTTCCGCTCATGCGAAGAAAGTCGTAAATCTTGAAGCCCTCCTCAACAGAGCCACCGTCACAGTCAATGTTGATGCACACCTCCTGTTCGTCGGGGTGTTCATCAAATACCCGGCGGAAGGTCTCCACAGAACAGATCTCTGAGGGCCCGTCCCAAAGCTCCATCATGATCCGATTCTCTTCGGAGTCAATTGCGCCTTTTAAGTTGATGAATATCATGTGCCAAATTATTTCGATACAAATATAATTATTCCTAATAGATATTGAAATCCTGTTTGTGCTGGACTATTTAAAAATTAGCCCGGTCCTGAATCTGCACGTAGTTAGCATCTTCCCTCCGAATATCTTCGATTGTAGCAATCACTCTCACCTGGCCAAATGCTTTTTGAATTGCCCTCTCCATGTCAAGCCGATTCATGGGCTCCGACGCCTCAGCGAATGATCGGATAGCATATCCCCCGTCCGACCCAACTTTAGTGAACGGTACTCCGCCACCGAGTTCGTTTATGGCAGACAGGAGAGGAAGGAACATACGGCTCGACTTCTTGTTAATGATGGTCTCTCCTCCTTCAGCCTCAATGTGCACTCCTCCAGCGGCATGACTGGGTCCCTCAATGTATTTGCCTCTTGCGGCTTTCGGCAGAGGAGCTGCCCAAAGAGCTGCCATCTGAACTGCTCCCAAAGCCGCAGCTGCTGCAATGAACGGGATAGCCAAAGGGAATCCCATTTTAGCCGATGCCATGATGGAGATGGCAGTATTGATGCCAATCTCGAAGGATCCCATTGCCCTCTCCCGGATAGCTTGTTCCCGTTTGATTTTGGCCAACTCCTTCTCCTTCTGTTTCTCCATCTTGATTTTCTTCTCGTTGTACTGGGCCTCCGTGATTTGACCATTAGCGTACATGTTTGCCAATGCCTGCTCCTCCCGGCTGTATTGTTCTTCTACCTCCTGAGCCCGACGCTCCCCGAGAGCACTGGCCAAATCGTTGAAAGCAGTGGCGAAGCTAGATGCTATTCCGGCATACTCCTGGAGCTTCTCGATTCGCTCCTCCCATAAAGACTCCTCGTTCTCGGCCATCTCGAGTTGGATCTGAGCAATGGCGTCCTCGTTTCCTTGAGCTGCTGCCAACTCGGCCTCCAGATACCTTTTCCGGATCTCATACTTGGACTTGTGATTTAACTCAGCTTGAGCGAGTTCCTTGTCGAGGTCCATTTGCTGGAGACGAAGATTGTTGGCTCGGAGCTGGGCCTCCTGCTCATAGGTTTTCTCCCCGGCAGCTTTCCTGGCTTCGATTTGTTTCTGGATCATCTCATTCTCGAGCTCCAGCTTCTTCCTTTCGTTGTCCGCGGCCTTTGAGAGATCTTCGGCATACTGTTCGTTGAGAACTTGGTTGAACCGGTCAAGTTGCTGTTTGGTAGCGTCTTCGCGGATCTTTTTGATTTCATCCTGGAGGTTCTGCTGAATCTGTTTCTCGAGTTCGGCTCTGTTGACCAGGAACTGCTCATAAGCGGCATACTCTTTCTGGTATTCCTCCTCGTTCATACCCCTCACGAACTGGGGAGGCTGAATGTTGGCCAGCTCCTTCATGGCATCCTGGTACTTCTGAGTAACCTGGGCAATCTGCATGTCGACTGTGCCTCCGGAGGCTACAGCCAATATATTGGCTCTTACCCCAGCAAGGTAGTCATTAAGCTGTTTGGCTTGGTTCTCGTAGAACTGCTTGTCAGACCGAGCCATGGCATTCAGAGCCGTCTGATACTCCTTGTTAGTGATTTTGCCGTGAGCTTTTTGAAGAGCGAGACGCTCCCGGGCTCCATCCTGAGCTGCCTTGTAGAGTTTCCTTTCATACTCCATCCGGATGGCGATGCTCGTAGACTGGAATGTTGTTTGAAACCTGAGATCGTCTTCCCGGATTTTCTGCATGGCTTCCGAGTTCTTCAAAGCAACCTCCAGAGCCTTATCGGCAATGGCCTGCTGAGCCTCCCGGTTGGCTATTGCAGTCTCAAGAGCCAAATTGGCAACTGCAGCTCCTTCATTCTCGATTGTCCGGAACAGTTCTTGGTATCGATCTTTCAAGTCGTCGAGTTCCTTTTTGGCCTCCTTGTATTTGTTCAAGCTTCCTGACCACGTGTTGAGCTCCTCCTCCTTGGCTGCAATCACCTTCTTCAAGGAGTCGAACTCATCCATTGCAGCCATCTGTCTTTGACGAGCTGCACTCATCTCAATCTCGCGGAGCTTGTTGGCTGTTTTGAGCTGAGCTTCGGCGATCTGTTCCGACGTGGCATGATTGGCTTTGAGGTTCTCGATCTCCCGTTTGCCCCGGATCTCCTCGGCTTTGGACAGAGTGTTCCGCTTGGTCTCGATCTGATCCAGTACATACGTGGAGGCTTCGGCAGCTCGATTGTATGCCTCCATTGCCCGGGTTGCTCTCTCTTGAACTTCCGTATTACTGTTAAATGCGTTCGTAAGAGCAACCACTCCAGCCACCAATCCGCCCACTGCCGCTACCACCAATACAACGGGATTGGCAGCCAAAGCCGCGTTCCAAAGCCATGTGGCAGCTGCTGCTGCTTTGGTGAGGATGTTGCCAGTTCCCTGGACGGCGTTCTTAGCAGCTATCGCTTTCGTCTCGGCGAGAGTCTGGTTGATGCCAACCAGCTGAACCAAGTTAGATGCAGCTCGATAAGTGGCTTCGGTCTTGGAGAGAGCTGCTTGGAGAGAAGACAAAGAGGAAAGAGCCGTGATGATGGTTATCATCTTCGTCATGATAGCATTGAGCTCCTCGTTCTCGCTCCCCAGTACCTGAGTGGCTGTGGTCCATAAACCGTAGACGGAAGTGATTGCCGAAGTTGCATCCGTGACAGCGACCAGTGTGCCGATTCCTCGTCCAGTCTGGTCGATGGCTGTATTGACCGTGTCCTCTGCCGCCTTGAGCTCCCCAGCTCGCTTGACCATCTCCTTGAAGGATGCTGAACTCGTATCCCCGGCTTGAGCCATCCGGATCAGAGTGTCGGTCAAGTCGTTGAGCTCCTGTTTCAGGTTATCCGTTGCCTTCTCGTAGTTACCAACGGATCGGCGGTAGTCCCCGAGTGCCTCCTCCTGAGCTTTGAGCTCCTCGGTGGTCTCTGCAATACGCTTGCCGAGTTCGGCTTTACGAGCCGCGTCCTGCATTGAATTGCCCAACTCTGCAAACTCGGCATTGTCCAAAGCCAGCTGGGTTCTAAGTTTTGATAAACTTGCCTCCTGTTGGTTCTGGAGCTTAATGTTGTTCTGGATTTGCTTCTGGTACTTGTTCGCCTCGCTGTTGATTGCCTTGATCTGGTTGTCAAGCGCATAGTATTCTTGAGCATTCTCCTCGGTCACTTTGCCCAGAGCCTTCTGTTGATCCCTCAGCTCCTGGGACCGGAGTTTCAATTCGGCTAACGTCTTGAGGGCATCCTCAGCTGTTACACGAACGTTGTAAATTGTATTTTTCTGTTCTTCGGCCATATTACATGCGTATTAGGTCCACTTTGGTTATCTTTCCAGCTTGGAAGTTGTTTATCTTCGAGACGTAGAACCAGAACCCATGCTCTTCCAGCCATATCGGGTTGAACAAGTCCAGACTTTGAATGTCGAGCGAGTCCAAAAGAATCTGGGTCTGTAGGATCTTCGGTCTTTTGAGTATATTGTCGATGAGCTTGCCGTAGTATTTAGGAATGTAGTAATTCAAACTTTTGAAACGTGCCGTGTATAACCGTATTGGGGTGAGGGTGTAGCCTACACTCACCTGGGGTCGCAGATAGTCCGACTTATTGATGTGGACGACCATCGGCTTACTGAGAGCATTGTACTCCCAAGTCGTCTCGGTCATTTCCCCGTTCTCCATCCGGCCTCTATTGATAGTCCATATAGGATAGTTAGCAAGTGTGTGTAACCTTTGCGTACTGCCCGCATCATAGAGGGTTTGGTTGAGTCCTGCCAAGAACCCAATTTGGAACAGGAGTTTAGTGGGCTGGAGATTGACGTCCTGGATGCTGAACTTGTACGAGTCAGTAACATTGTTGTCCTTGTTATCCTCCAGCTTTATCTCGTTGGACTGGGCATAGCTGGACAACTGGAAGGTAAGTTTTGTGTCCTTGCCTTTTATCAGCTTGTCAGACCAATTTTTCCCGGACGAGCTTCGTCTGTTGTAGAACTCCTGAACCGAGTATGCTCTTGCTACTTTGGTGGCGGGATTCACGTCTATAGTCAGACCGAACAACTGAAAGAAGACTTTGACTATGTCCCCCAAACTCTTAAACCCAGTCGAGGCCAGGAGGTCATAGGTTAGTCCGGGATAAGGCCTATCCCCCGGGGAAGTTCCCGGGGGGATGGGGGCAGTAATGCTGACCGGAAATCTCATATCGTATTGATTGGTAGTGAAACTGCCTGCGAGGAGCGATCCAGACACCAGTATGTGCTCTCCTGCCTCCATCGGGATGTCGACCGAAACGCTGCCGTAAGATCCGGACGTCCAAGATCTGGACAACACTATAGCACTGGTCCCGTCGTTCTTGTAGTGGGTAACCCGGACTGTCACCGTTCCCCTTTGGATGGCAGAAGTGTTTGACCATGAGAAACTAAACGTGATGGTCGTGTCCCATAGAGTCATCCAGCTGAACTCCCCAGGTATGGGGTTTATAATCAAACGTCCGGCGACCGGGTCACTGAGAGTTACCCCCGGGGAGCCTTGCCATATCACACCGGCTAAACCCCCAGGCGGGGTATCCTTGATCCAGCCAGTTCCGGATGCTTTCGGGACATTGGGGTTGTCTGCCAAAACGGGGTAAGTGCAAGGTAAAAACATTTCACTCCGGTCAACTGAATCCACGTCAGTCTCGAGACTGTAGCCTGCTCGATCGAAGATCCACGTTACGAGATCATACCAGTTGAGGTGGGGGTAGAACTTGTCCAACTCTCGGACTTCCTGGATTGCCTCCGTCGAGATCGGATTCTTCTGTAGAGTTGCATATAGCCAAAAATACAGGACTTTAGATTCCTCGGGGCCGGAGAGGTATCGCTCGGACTGTCCCATTGTGTCCGTGTACCACTTGAGGAGGAACATGCCAGTTCCGGGATCCTTCGCGTCAGTGTTGTTGAGGGTGTCGAACAAGTCAGCGGTTGCCCCGAGGATCTGGACCCCGATCGATGTATCTGATACGTCTACGACGTTCAATACTGCTCCAGCCGGGGATATGAGTGCTCCCTCATAGAATAGTTGGCAAGGAAACTTCATGTATGGCACATACGAACCTGAGCCAACTACAAAACTGAATTGGAATGCTTGCTCGTTATGGGTCGTCCTGGGCAGACTGATACGCTGGGAGTACGAGGCATTCCTGTCCTTCAGCTCCGCCAGATTGTTGATCTGGTAATTCATCGCAGGAGCATCCAGCGGGAGGTCCAGTGACCAGACCTCTCCGTCAATGCCTCTCATGAGTAGTTCATAGTTCATATTACCACTGAGTTTGTTCGTCAATAAGTTGGAACTCGTAGCTAACAGTGTTCCGGGGAACTTTGGTGTCCCAAGTCAGATCAGTATCATCTACGAGGACTCGTTGCCATACTCCAATTTGATAGTTGTAAACCTGGACCAAAGGCGAGAGAGCAATTCCTTTGAGTAGGTTAAAGTCATTCTCGTCAAGTTGTTCTGCTCCAGCCTGGACTATGTTCTTAAACTCCGGAGCTAACTCGCCTCTCGTCTCTGAGAGGTAAGGATCCCGGGCATTAGCCAATACGTATTGGTCTCCCCGGTCAACCTCCTGCGTATACTTCTTGTGTTGCTCAAACATGTAAGTGTCCCATCCGCCTTTCTGGTTTATCCAACGAATGTAGAATGGGTTGCAAGGTACCTCCGTGTCGACAAACCGGATCTTCCATGCTCCATTAGGAAATTCTCCACCAGAGGGTCTGATTTCTACGTAGTTAGCTCCGTCACCATTTTCGTCCTCAAATCCGAACACAAAGGGAATGTTGAATCGGCTGGGAATGTCAGTAATAAGGTCCTGACTACCTTCTGGCCGCTTAACACGAACGGTGATCGGAGTGGCAGGAGCTAATCCCGAAGCTCCTTTCGGAAATAGTGTGACGAAATACGGGTACCCGTAGTATTTCTTCACGTACAGGTTTCTGTCGCTATCGGGAGTCCGGTCAGTCAATGCCAGTCCTATGTTAGACATGGAGAAGTCGACGTTGTGTCCTCGGGGTCGTACTCCTCGGGAGGCATATCGAACATTGAAGTTTTGTTCGCCGATACCTCTGTAGGCGTATGCCGATATGAGGTTGTAGTCAATGCTAAGGTCTATGTATTGGTTAGTGAACGGGTATGTCCTGTTACGATCCCGGAATCCAGCTTTAGCCAAGAAACTGAGGTCGTATTTCTTCGTCGTCCCGAATCCCGAGTCTCTGTAGATGCCAATGCTTTCAGTTAGTGAGTTCGCTGCTTTAACTGGACTGGGACTATACCCAACGTAGTTCTTTCCGTATGTCAAACTCATACCTGTGAGAGTAACCTTCACTCCAGCCGTTGCTCCTTCAATACCTGCAAAAATGACAAGTATAACGCAGGGGGATACTACTGTAATACTGGTCGGGACCTGAACAGACCACGTCATGTTGGCACCAAGTGATATCTTTGTATTAGCAATCCCCGCGGTAGGATCACCCGAATTGGTTGCTTGGTACAAACCAACGGTGAGTGAAGTGGCACCCACTCCAGCCCCGTAAGAAGCCCTAAAAGCATACCA
>OCHJ01001863.1_pt1 | contig 13565 bp, 10 predicted proteins | sample 1538381 | NCBI WGS metagenome assembly OCHJ01 (sample SAMN04571688, study PRJEB22368) | human gut metagenome | biome: human gut; material: stool | host: Homo sapiens | place: Luxembourg | collected 2012-06-29 | reverse complement strand
GTGTTTTACATGACCCGCACGGCTCCCTGTTCCCGCAGCGAGAGCAGATAGCAGCAGCCCGGGCCGAACAGTGCTTCCATCGCAGCGCAGTAGCGCTTTACCAGCGCATCCGGTACAAAAGCCTGGATCGTTCCGGCAAAGCCGCCGCCCTGCATCCGCCATGCACCGCCGGTGCCTGCAAGGATGCTCTGGCTGATGGCCAGCGCCGCCGACAGCCCCTGATGCTTCGGCGAAGAAGCGCAGTAGACATTCTGGCAGCACTCAAAGGACGAGTGGCCGCTCTTCTCCACCAGCCGGGCAAAGGCGGCAAAGTCTCCTGCCACAAGAGCATCTCTCTGGGCAAGGGTACGGGCATTCTCCTCAAAATAGTGGATGGCACGCAGCACGGCGCGGTCGCCGCATTGTTCCCGCAGGCGGGGCAGCTCCTGCCAGAAGTGTTTTTCCTCCACCTCGCCCAGCACCCTGCCGTCCAGACAGGCCGCCACGGCCTCCATCTCGTTCCGGATGGCCGCGAACTCGCCGGTCAACTCACTGTGGCTGGCGCGGGTATCGGTGACGCAGAGGGTCATGCCCTCGGGCAGGACGCCGTCCGCATGTATCTTCTCAATTTTCGGCGCCGTCGGGTCGGCGAAATCCGCAAAGAGCACCCCGCCCACGGCGCTGGTCAGCTGGTCCAGCAGGCCGCTGGGCTTGCCGAAGTAGGTATTCTCCGCAAACTGGCAAATGCGGGCCAGCGCAGGGGCGTCCATGCCGCAGCCGTATTCCGTGTTGAGGATAATGGCCACGCCCATCTCAAAGGCTGCTGAGCTGGACAGTCCCGAGCCCCGCAGCACATCGCTGGCCGTGTAGGCATCGAAGCCGCCCACATCACAGCCCTTTCCCCGGAAGCCCTCCGCGATGCCCCGGATGAGGCTGGCCGAGTGGGTGCTCTCCCCCTGCTGCGGCTCCGCTTCGGTCAAATCAATGACGTCCAGCTTGTTGAAGCCACGGGACTTGACCCGGATGAAGCCATCCTCGTTCTGGGACGCCACCGCCACAAGGTCCAGCGTGACCGCACCCGCAAGGCCGTAACCGTGCTGGTGGTCGGTGTGGTTGCCGCCAAGCTCTGTGCGGCCCGGGGCCGAATAGACCTGCACCTGCCGCCCCGGCCCATAGTAAAGCTCAAACTGCTCGAGGGCCGCACCATAACGGCTGCGCTGGCGGGCCAGGACCTCCTCGCTGCCGCCGTAGAGCGCGGCCAGCGCAGCGTCCCACCTCCCTGCTGCGATCTGTTCTCTGAGCTGCCTGCTGGTTGCCATCCAGAACCCCTCCCTGCACTCTCTGCAATGTTCGGTTTGTTACCGCTATTGTAATGCATCCGCTGCCATTTTGCAATTTCAACCCGCAAAAAAAGTAATTTTCGGTGTCCAGCCCAAAGAATAAGATGTACTTTTGTTGAATTTGCGGGGGCAGATGTGGTATACTCAAGCTATAGAGCCAACAGGCAGGAGGGAACCGCAATGGCAGACGTCTACAAGCAGTCGTTCAAGCAGAACTACACCAACAACATTGAGCTGTCCATCTTCAACTGCGGTCTGGAGCGCTGTGCTCCGGGGCAGACCTGGGGTCCCGGCATCCGGGACCACTACCTCATCCATCTGGTCGTCTCGGGCAAGGGCGTGTTCGAGGTCGGCGGACGCACCTACGAGGTCGTACCGGGTGATCTATTCTTTGCCCGCCCCAGCCAGCTCATCCGCTATACTGCCGACGAGGCCCAGCCGTGGGAGTACAGCTGGGTCGGCTTCAACGGCGCCTGCGCCCACAAGCTTGCGGCGCAGCTGCCTTTCACCGACACTGCTCCCGTCCATCACACCCAGGACCTGGAGGGGATGCGGGCGGCCCTGAGCAGCATCTACTCTTCCCGCGGCCTGCAGCCCCAGGACGAGGCCGCGATGGTGGGCTATCTCTACCTGTTCATCGCCGCCCTGATGCGGGAGACCAGCGAGAGCCGCCCCCACAGCACCTCTTCTTCCAGCCAGTATGTCCTGAACGCCATCAAGTACATCCAGTTCAACTACTCCCACGACATCTCCATCGACGATGTCGCCAAGAGCGTCGGCGTCTCCCGGAGCCATCTGTACCGGGTGTTCATGCTCAATGTGGGCAAGAGCCCCATCGACTATCTGACCGAATACCGGGTCAACGAAGCCTGCAAGCTGCTGCGCAGCGGCACGCTGTCCATTGCCGAGGTGGCGGCATCGGTGGGCTTCCTCGACCAGTTCTATTTTTCGCGGGTGTTCAAGCGCGCCAAAGGTGTGCCGCCCAGCAAGTATATGACTTCGCAGGCTGACGCAGACGTCCAGCCCGCCCCTGACGAGACATAAGGAGAGATCATTCCATGCCCTTACAGAAAAACCAGCTTCTCACCCTCCGCATCGAGCGTCTTTCCAGCGACAGCAGCGGCGTTGCCCACTCGCCGGAGGGCGAGGCCGTCTTCATCCCGGGTACTGCCCCCGGCGATGAGGCTCAGGTGCGTATCGTCAAGGACTGCGGCCGGTATGCCTTCGGCATCCTGGACAAACTGCTCACCCCTTCGCCTGACCGCATCCCGGTGGACTGTGCTGTCGCCGGCCCCTGCGGCGGGTGCAGCCTGCGGCACATGGACTACGCCGCCGAGCTGCGGTCCAAGCAGGAGAGCGTCGCCGACGCCTTCCGCCGCATCGGCGGACTGGATGTGCCGGTGCTGGATGCCCTTCCTTCCCCTGAGGTGGACCGCTACCGCAACAAGGTACAGTTCCCGGTGGGCCGCGACAAAAACGGTGCGCCCTGCATCGGCTTTTACGCCGGCCGCACCCACCGCATCGTCCCCTGCCCCGATTGCAAATTACAGCCCGGCGTCCTGAACGACATCGGCAACGCGCTCTGCAGCTTCTTCGCCGCCCACGGCATCCAGCCCTACGACGAGGAGAGCGGCAAGGGCCTTGTTCGGCATATCTTCCTGCGCCGGGGTACACACAGCGGCCAGATCATGGTCTGCCTCGTCTGCACCCGCCCGAAGTTTCCCCACAGCGAGGAGCTCGTGGCCGCGCTGCGGGAGCAGTTCAGCGATATTGCGTCCGTCCTCATCAACGTCAACGCCAAGAAGACCAATGTCATCTTGGGTGAAGAGACCGTCTCGCTCTACGGCCCGGGCTACATCGAGGATACTCTTTGCGGTGTGCCGGTCCGACTCGGCCCCCTCTCCTTCTATCAGGTCAACACACTGGCCGCTGAGCGGCTCTACGGCATCGCTGCCGAGTATGCCCAGCTGGAACCCTCGGACGTTCTGCTCGACCTCTACTGCGGCATGGGTACCATCGGTCTCTCCATGGCCGACCGCTGCCGGGAGCTCATCGGCGTGGAGATCGTGCCTGAGGCTATTGACAGCGCCAAGGCCAACGCCGCCCGGATGGGCGACGCCGTCGCCGCCAAGAGCCGCTTCTTCTGCGCCGACGCCGGTCAGGCTGCGGCCCGCCTCGCCGCTGAGGGCCTGCGGCCTGATGTCATCATGCTCGACCCGCCCCGCAAGGGCTGCGACGAGACGACCCTTTCCGCCGTCGTCCAGATGTCCCCCCGCCGGGTGGTCTACGTCAGCTGCAACCCGTCCACTGCCGCAAGAGATGCCGCATGGCTCGAAGAGCATGGGTATCATGCGGAGAAGGTGCAGCCGGTGGACCTTTTTCCACGAACACGGCATTGCGAATGTGTCATTGCACTTTCCAAGGGTGAGATCGACTCCAAAAAAGTCCGTGTAGAGTTCTCTTTGGAGGGCATGGACACTTCAGGATTACAAAAGGGTGCGACCTACCCTGAAATCAAGGCCCGTGTGTTGGAACAGACTGGGCTGAAGGTTTCTTCCCTGTATATCTCGCAGGTCAAGCAGAAATGCGGTCTGGAGGTACGGGAGAACCACCACAAGGCGAAGTCCGAAAATACAAAGCAGCCTCAGTGTCCGAAGGAGAAAGAGGATGCAATCGTGGAAGCATTGAAGCATTTTCAGATGATATGATTTACAGTATGCCCGTCTGGTTTTCAGGCGGGCATTTTCTTTTGCCGGAATATGGTGTTTCCACTTTTATCGTGGTACAATAAATGCAAGAATCATTTTTCAGGAAAAGCAATCTTCCGTCCACTTTATGGGACACCCATTATTGTAAAATCAGGATGTCCACCTATCACAAAAACAAGGAGCAACATATGCCAAACGATAAGATCACCGCCGTAGGTGCCAACATTGCCGAAAAAGCCGCCATGATCTGGAACGTGGCTGATATGCTACGTGGGCCGTTCAAGCCCCACGAGTACGGTCTGGTCATTCTGCCCATGACCGTGGTGAAGCGGTTCCACGACTGCCTGCTGCCCACCCATCAGGCGGTGCTGGACACCTACGAGAAGGTAAAAAAGCTACAGGTCATCGATGGCTTTTTGCAGAAGGCCTCCGGCTACCAGTTCTATAACACCAGCCGGTTCACCTTTGAGACCCTGCTGGCTGACCCGGACAACATTGAGTCCAACTTCCGGGATTACCTGTCCGGCTTTTCTGCCAACGCACAGGACGTGCTGGCAAAGTTCGACTTTGACAACATCATCAAGCGGATGGTGGAGAGCAACACCCTCTACCTCGTCATCAAGGAGTTCGGCTCTGAGAAGGGCTATCTTGGCCCGGACAAGATCAGCGCCGTGGATTGCGGCTACATCTTTGAGGACCTGGTGCGGCGGTTCTCCGAGAGCTTTGACGAGGAGGCCGGAGCGCACTTCACCAGCCGGGATATCATCTACCTGATGACCGACCTGCTGCTGTCTGAAGCCGACCTCGATACCAGCAGCATGACCGTTTACGATATGGCCATGGGAACCAGCCAGATGCTGAGCTGCATGGAGGAGCGCATCCACGAGCTGAACAGCGACATTGAGGTGACCTGCTTCGGGCAGGAGTTCAACCCCTCCACCTTTGCCATCGCCAAGGCGGACATGATGATTCGCGGCGGCGACCCTAACAATATGCGGTTCGGTGATACTTTGTCGGAGGATCAGTTCCCCGGGTTCACCTTCCAGTACATCATCTCCAACCCGCCCTTCGGCATCGACTGGAAGCGGGAGCAGAAGGCGGTGGAAGCCGAGGCCGCCCGGGGCGAGATGGGGCGTTTTGTGCCCGGTCTGCCCAAGATCAGCGATGGTCAGCAGCTTTTTGTGCTGAACGGCCTTGCCAAGCTGGCAAACAAGGGCAAAATGGCCATTATCCAGAACGGCTCTCCCCTGTTCAGCGGCGACGCCGGCAGCGGGCCCAGCAACATCCGGCAGTATATTCTGGAAAACGACTGGCTGGACTGCATCATCCAGCTTTCCACCGATATGTTCATGAATACCGGCATCTCCACCTACATCTGGGTCCTCAGCAAGGATAAGCCCGCCCACCGTGCGGGCAAGGTGCAGCTTATTGACGCCAGCCACTGCTTCGAGCCACGCCGCAAGAGCATCGGCACCAAGCGCAACGACATCACCGATGCCTGCCGGGAGCTGATCGTTACGGCCTACGGCGAATTTGCCAACGGCAAGGTGTACGGCGACAAAAACGGCATCTACTGCGAGAGCAAGGTGTTCGAGAGCGTGGAGTTCGGTTACAACAAGATCGTGGTGGAGCGCCCCCAGCGGGACGAGGCAGGCAACATCCTCCTGAAGCGTGGCAAGCCTGTGCCGGACACCAGTCTGCGGGACACCGAAAACGTGCCGCTGGTGCAGGATATTGACGCCTACTTTGCCCGCGAAGTTCTGCCCTACGCCCCCGACGCATGGATCGACCACAGCAAGACCAAGGTGGGCTACGAGATCCCCATGACCCGCTATTTCTACGAGTATCAGGCGCCGGAAGCCGTGGAGGATATCGTGGCGCGCATCACCGCACTGGAACAGGATATCTCCGCCGGGCTGGCAGAGCTGTTCCATAAGGAGGGCTGACCATGGCATGGAAAATGAAAGACAGCGGTATTGAATGGATTGGGGAGATTCCAGAGGGGTGGGAAATCACCAAAATCAAGCATATTGTCTCTAGCGTTACAGACATTGACCACTTTATGCCAGATTCTGCCGAATTCGGCATTCCGTACCTTATGATCGGTGACTTGAAAGATCTATCCAGTTCTATTGATTGGGATTCTTCCAAAAAGATTTCAATCGAGGATTATAAGAAGCTCTCAATCAAAAGTCGTCCACAAATAGGCGATATTATTTTCGCACGGTATGCAAGTATCGGAACAACTTGTTATATTGATACTGACCGTGATTTCTTGGTATCTTACGCTTGTCTCACCATTCATCCCAGTGATTTAATTATCGGAAAATTTTTATCCTATTATCTAAAATCATCCTCGTTTGCGGAAGATGTTCTAAGAAGGACCAATTCCAACACACAAGGAAATGTCGGAAAAGATTCTCTGGTAAATGCCACCATTGTTCTCCCCTCAATTATTGAACAAACACAAATCGTAAACTTCCTAGATGCAAAATGTTCCGACATCAATGCTATGCTTTCCAAAACCCGCGCCAGCATCGAGGAATACAAAAAGCTCAAGCAGGCAATTATTACGCAGGCTGTTACAGAAGGCATACGTGGTGAGCGGGAGATGAAGGATAGCGGGATTGAGTGGATTGGGGAGATTCCGAAAGAATGGGGACGAACCAAAATAAAAATGATTGCATCATTCTTCAATGGTGATAGAACCTCACGATATCCACAGCCATCCGATTTTGTTGATTCTGGTGTTGCTTTTCTCACCTCACGAAATATTGACAGTGATGAAGTTGACCTTTCTGAAACCAAATATATCACTGATGACAAGTACAAAAGTTTATCAGGTGCTAAAATTCAAATCGATGATATCATATTCTGTTTGCGTGGCAGTGTTGGAAAGTGCGCAATCAATCGAACTTTGTCCTGTGGGACAGTTGCTTCCTCTTTAGCTACTATTCGTCCAAAAGATATTTACCCGGAATATCTTCTTTATTTTCTATTGTCCAATATCGCTTCTACACAAACTACCATCTTTATGAATGGCACTTGTGCCGCCAATCTTTCCGCCGAAAGCGTTGGTAATTACTATATAACTCTTCCCATCTCTGCTGAGCAAAAAGAAATCGCCAACTACCTTGACGCCAAGTGCACCGAGATTGACGGACTGATTGCAAAGAAGGAACAGCTGGTAAAAGAACTGGAAAGCTATAAGAAAAGTTTGATTTATGAGGTTGTAACGGGAAAGAGGGAGGTGTAAGTATGAATTGTTCAGAGATTGCCGTATCTACTATTTCTTCTGTGAATTTTCTTACCGATGTAATTGTCCCGCTCTTATCTGCTTTGATTGGTGGTTTAATGGCACTGTTTGGCGTTTATATCACACTAAAAAGAGATAAGAACGAACATGAACAAGAACAGGAAGAAAAAGCTTGTCCATTTTTCACCATCCTCGACGATGGAGACAAACGCATTACATCTGATGATGTTTGTGTTTGGGGATTCTTTTCGCCAAATATGGAATCGAACTCGGCTTTTGATTGTCAGTATGGAATCAACATGATAAACTCGCAAAAGAATGAGTTTATTATCGATAAGCTTTCCGTCAATAACCATGACCTTTTACCAACAAGAAAGGAACTTGTTACAAAAGGGCTTTCCTTCTTGTTGCTTGTGTATGATCTTCCCAACATTGATTTATCGACCCTCAAACTTTATATCACTGATTTTAGCGGTAAGCATAGGGTCTATAAGTTAATGGTAAAGGATGATGTTGCTAGTGAATTTATTGAAATTTCAAAAAGCAGTCACTGAAAACAATTGATTTAAGGAAGAAGCCAGAAATATATTAGAATCATTTTGTCTAGAAGGTCGTGCCGAAAAAGGAGGCAAATCTCTTAATGTTCACTTATGATATGTTCCGTGATATCTGGATTCCTCTGCTTTCTGGAATTATCGGCGGACTCTTTACACTTATCGGCGTAATTCTAACAATAAAATATGAACGAAAAAAAGATAAAATTGAGCGAACAAGAAATATTAAGCCCTATTTAGCAATTCAGCATCTTATAGACCTTTCCGATGATGAAATTTCAAATATTAAAACTGTTTCTATCCCAGATGATTCTACTAATCATCCAAGTTCAGTACGGTCACAAGATATTATCTTTCACTGGGAAAATTTAGTACTTTCCAATATCAGTAGTAACACCTGTATAATTTCTTACATAAAAATCAATCATTCACCGTATGCTTTTCCCATCAAATCTCCCTTAAAAAGCGGTGAAATATTTCAAATCACAGGCAACTTGATGGCCATTTACATTTTTCCAGTTATAGATTCCATTACACTTGGCGTATACGACAGTAATTTCAATCTATATGAATACCCATTGCACTTCAGGCTCGTTGATTGCCCTGCCGAACAGAAATCCAAATTGCCGAATATAGAAAAGGTCATAGAGTTTGACACAATAGACTGTCAACCCGACTTATTGAAGTAAAAGGAGGAATCTAACCATGCCCCTCAATACCACCGAAAAGCAGTTTGAATCGGACATTGCGGCGGCGCTGCTCTCCCCTGCCGGGGGCTACATCCGCAACGGGGATTGCTACGACCCCAAGCTGGGGCTGTTTGTGGATGCCCTGATCCGCTTTGTGCAAAAGACCCAGCCCAACGAGTGGGCATTTTTTGAAAAGCAGAACCCGGTAAACCCGGTGCGGAAGTTCTGCACGGCCTTTAACAATGCCTGCGATGCGGACGGACTGCTTTCGGTGCTGCGGTATGGGTTCAAGCACCGGGGACGGCGGTTCCGGGTGTGCTATTTTCAGCCGGAATCCGCGCTGAACCAGAAGGACGCCCAGCGCTACGCCCAAAACGAGATCACCTGCAACCGGCAGTGGTTCTACTCCGACACCACCCACAACTCGGTGGACATGGTGCTGGCAGTAAACGGCATCCCGGTATTCGCCTTTGAGCTGAAGAACCAGTTCACCGGGCAGACTGTGGAGAACTCCAAGCAGCAGTGGATGCACGACCGGGACCCCCGGGAGGTGTGTTTCCAGTTCAACAAGCGCATTCTGGGCTATTTTTGTGTAGACCTGACCGAGGTGTGGATGGCCACCCGGCTGGCAGGCAAGGACACCCGTTTTCTGCCCTTCAATCAGGGTTCCAACGGTGCCGGGCGGGACGGCGGCGCAGGCAACCCGCCCAACCCCAACGGCTATCTTACCGCCTACCTCTGGGAAGAAGTGTTCCAGAAGGACAGCATGATGGACATCCTGCAAAAGTTCATGAGCCTGCAGGACGGCAAGACCCTGATCTTTCCCCGGTACCACCAGCTGGACGTGGTGCGCAAGCTGGTGGCAGATGTGCGGCAGAAGGGTGCCGGGCAGCACTATCTCATCCAGCACAGCGCCGGGTCGGGCAAGTCCAACTCCATTGCATGGACAGCGTACCGGCTGGCTTCCCTGTTCAACACCGAGAACAAGCCGGTGTTTGCCAGCGTCATCGTGGTGACTGACCGCACCGTGCTGGACGCACAGCTGCAGGAGACAATCTCCGGCTTCGACCATACGCTGGGTGCGGTGGAGGCCATCGGCGAGGACAAAAACTCCGGCGACCTGCGGGATGCCATCAACAACGGCGCACGCATCATCATCACCACGCTGCAAAAGTTCCCGGTCATCTATACTGAGGTGAACAAGACCGCCGGGAAGAACTATGCCGTTATCATCGACGAAGCGCACTCCTCCCAGACCGGCACCTCCGCTTTAAAGCTGAAAGCAGCCCTTGCCGACACCGAGGATGCGCTGCGGGAATATGCCGAGCTGGAAGGCAAAGCGGAGGACGAGATCGACCCGGAGGATGCACTGGTGAAGGAGTTGACCTCCCACGGACGGCACAAGAACCTGTCCTTCTTTGCCTTTACCGCCACCCCAAAAGCCGCCACGCTGGAGCTGTTCGGCACCGAGTACCCGGACGGCAGCCACCACCCTTTCCACATTTACAGTATGCGTCAGGCCATTGAGGAAGGGTTCATTCTGGATGTGCTGCAAAACTACATGACCTATTCCACCTGCTTCAAGATCGCCAAGACCATCCCGGACAACCCCGACCTGCCCGCCAGCCGAGCGGCAAAGCTTATCCGCAAGTATGAAGAGCTGCACCCCTACAACATCAGCCAGAAGGCAAAGATCATTGTAGAGACCTTCCGGGAGACCACCAGCCACAAGATCGGCGGGCGGGGCAAGATGATGGTAGTCACCTCCTCCCGATTGGCGGCGGTGCGGTACTTCCACGAGGTCAAGCGCTATATTGCCGAGCAGGGCTATGACGATGTGCAGATCTTAGCGGCGTTTTCCGGTGCCGTACCGGACGGCGGCGTGGAGTACACGGAGCAGTCCCTGAACGTCCGCACTGACGGCAGCCACATTGCAGAGAGCCAGACCAAAAAGGAGTTCCACAACAACTTCAATGTGCTCATCGTGGCAGAAAAATACCAGACCGGTTTTGACGAACCGCTGCTCCACACCATGATCGTGGACAAAAAGCTGAAGGGCGTCAAGGCGGTGCAGACCCTCTCCCGTCTGAACCGTACCTGTCCCGGCAAAATCGACACCTTTGTGCTGGATTTTGTGAACAAGGCAGAGGACATCCGGGAGGCATTCCAGCCGTTTTATCAGGAAACCTTTCTGGAGCAGGAGGTCAACACCGACCTCATTTACAAGACCCAGAAGGAGCTGCGGAGCTTTGCCGTTTATTCCGATGCAGACGTGGAAGCCTTTGCCAAGGAGTATTTCCGCAGCACCAAGCAGGACAAAAATGCCGTGGGCCGCATGAGCAGCGTCTTGAAGCCGGTGGCAGACCGCTACAACCAGAAAACACAGGCCGAGCGGTACCAGTTCCGCCGTCTGCTGCGCAGCCTTGTCAAGTGGTACGGCTACGTTTCACAGGTGGCGCGGATGTTCGATGAAGAGCTGCACAAGGAGAACGTATTCTGCGCTTACCTGCTCAAGCTGCTGCCGCCGGACGAGGTCTCTCCGCTGGATCTGGAGGGCAAATTGCAGCTGGAGTATTACAAGCTGCAAAAGACCTTTGCCGGTGTCATCGAGCTGGAACACGCCAAAGGCGTCTACGAGCCAGTCACCCAGAAGGGTGCTCTCGGCCACGACCCCAAGGAGCCGCTGGACGAGATCATTTTGAAGATCAACGAGAAGTTCAAGGGTGAGTTCACCAATGCCGACCGGGTGCTGCTTACTGCCCTGCATGACCGTCTGCTGGCCGACCCGAAACTGGCAAAGCTGGCGCGCAGTTCTGACCCGCAGATCTTCACCGAGAGCATCTTCCCCAAAGCTTTTGATACTGCCGCACAGGACAGCTATCTCGAAGCGCAGGACACCTTCTCTTCTCTGTTTGAGGACACCAGCAAGTATAAGGCTATTATGTCAGCTCTGGCAGAGTGGCTGTATGGGGAATTCCGGAAGAAGTAAAACAGTTTTTCTTTTTATTTGCTTAAAACAGCCTGCATCCACGGGATGCGGTTCAAGGGTTTGGGTGTTCCCAACAAGTATTTTGCAAAGCAAAATAAGCAGATGTATATACGTCTGCATTGCTTGCGGGTGCTATGAAACCTCTCAACGTTCTTCCAAAATTTGAAAATCATTTTGCAATCGAGACCGTCCGTTTTCAAGTTCAACTTGAAGCGGGCGGTTATTTTTCTGCACAAAAATTTTCGAGTTTGCAACCGCAGCAAACAGGGCGAGTTGGTACCAACTCACGATTTTTGAATCTGATTTTACAAATCCGACTTCAAAAACGATTGTTGGGCTTCGCCAAAACCCGATATTCAGCACATAAACTGTGCCGACTGCGTATCTTAACAGACGCTGAATAAGCAAATTTCTTGTAGAAAAAATCGTTTCCGAAAAATCGTCGTTGATTCATTCAATATTGCACAAAACCGGAACTATTACTTCCGGTTTTGAAGGCAAAAAGCGGAAGTATCACTTCCTAAAAAATCGAGCAATTTTATGGTATGCTCTATCCAGAGCCGTTCACAAGAACCGGACCTCCCAAGTCCGGTTTTCTCCCTCAAAACCGGACCTGATACGTCCTAAAAATACTTATTTGATTGTGATAGGCTTTCTACAAGCCTTCATCGAACCTTGAGAACCGAATGACCGTCTGCATGGGATACCCGGCCATGACCCCGCAAGGGAGAGCCGGAAAACGCCGCTAAAAGGGGGCTGGAAATCCATGTAGGGAGAACGGCTGAACTACCAATAAATTTTTGAAAGGAGATTTTGCCTATGAGGAAAAACAAGTTTGAATTTATCATCGACTCCGAATTTCAATCTCAGATTCCTGCATTGACCGATGAAGAATTTCAGCAACTGGAAGAAAACATCCTTTCAGAAGGTGAAGTCCTGTCTCCCCTGATCGTCTGGGGCAACATCCTTGTTGATGGCCACAATCGCTATAAGATTCTCCAGCAGCACCCGGAAATTCCTTATACCACCCGTTCGATCTCCTGCACCTGCGAAACCCGTGAAGATGTTCTTGCATGGATCTGCAAACATCAGCTGGGTCGCCGGAATTTGACACCCGAGCAGAAAAAGTTCCTGATTGGAAAGCAATATCATTCTGAAAAATCCACTCGTGGGGGAAATCATGGCAATCAGTACACACAGGTGGCAAACTGTCAAATTGACAATTTGCCACCTGTAGAAAACACAATGGAACGAATGCGCAAGGCCGCATCTATGTGATCTATTCACTTTCCAATCTGGCAAAAGATTTGGGATGCAGCGTTTCCAGCGTAACACGCTCTTTTACTGAACTGGAAAATGCACAGCTCGTGGAACGTGTCCGCAGTGGATTTTCCAAGCCCAGCCGCATTCTGCTCAAGATTCCGCTTACTACGCAAAATTGCACTGTCACAGTATGCAAAAATGCCGAGCATGACTGTGCAGAAATGAGCAGTATGATTGCGCAGAAATGCACACCTAACCAACGTAATAAGAACGACCTGAAAGATAGCCACCTGATAAGAACAACAGATGCTCATTTAACCCTTGGAGAATATCACAATGTCTTTCTGACAGAAAAAGAGTACAAGCGGCTCAAAGCCGATTTTTCCGGGCTGGATGATCTGATCGAGCAGCTTTCAGCTTATATCCAGTCCACTGGAAAAAGGTATGCTGACCATGCCGCCACCCTGCGCATCTGGGCAAAGCGGCAGAAAACAGAACAAAAATCGACGCCGGGCATCCCGGACTACACATTCAAAGAAGGAGAAAGCCTATAAAGACGATTGAGAAAATTTTGGAACAGTCCGTTTCCAGTATTCCCGAAAACACTGAGGATTATTATGGCGAGGATGGTCTGCTTTACTGCGGAAAATGTCACACGCCAAGGGAAGAGTTCTTTGCAAAGGGCATTGCCCTGATGGGCAAGAACAAGCATCCCGTCGAATGCAGCTGCCAGCGCACGGAAAGAGAACAGCAGGAAGCCCTTATTAACCAACAAAAGCACATCGAC
>OCHJ01001849.1_pt1 | contig 13680 bp, 7 predicted proteins | sample 1538381 | NCBI WGS metagenome assembly OCHJ01 (sample SAMN04571688, study PRJEB22368) | human gut metagenome | biome: human gut; material: stool | host: Homo sapiens | place: Luxembourg | collected 2012-06-29 | reverse complement strand
CCTGCCTCGACCGCGGGGGCGACGTCTACGACACCGACAAATTCGTCTGGCTGCAGGGACGGCAGGTGTGGCTGTTTTCGATGCTCTACAACCAGGTCGAGAAGCGTCCCGAATGGCTCGAATGCGCCGTACAGGGGGCGGAGTTCCTCCGTAAACACGGCCACGACGGCAATTACAACTGGTACTTCTCGCTCACGCGCGAAGGCCGGCCGCTCGTGGCTCCCTACAACATCTTTTCCTACACGTTCGCCACGATGGCCTTCGCGCAGGCGGCTCTCGCCACGGGCAGCGACCAATATGCCGAAATCGCCAAGCGCACCTTCGCGCGGATTCTCGAAAAACGCGACAACCCCAAGGGACCGTGGTGCAAGACCGTCCCGGGCACGCGCGACCTGAAGGATTTCGCCCTGCCGATGATCCTCTGCAACATGGCGCTCGAAGCGGAGCAGATGATCGACCCCGCGCTGCTCGACGCGACGATCCGGGATTGCATCCACCAGGTCATGGAGGTCTTCTACCGCGGGGAGCTGGGGCTGATCGTCGAGAACGTCGCAGCGGACGGCGAGCTCTCCGACTCGTTCGAAGGCCGGCAGATCAATCCCGGCCACTCGCTCGAAGCGATGTGGTTCATCATGAACCTCGGCGTGCGGCTCAACGACCGGGCGCTGATCGACAAGGCCGTAAAGATCGCGCTCGACACGGCGGAGTACGGCTGGGACAAGGAGTACGGCGGCCTGTTCTACTTCATGGACCGGCTCGGACACCCGCAGCAGCAGCTCGAGTGGGACCAGAAACTGTGGTGGGTGCATATCGAAGCGATGATCGCGATGATCAAGGGATACCGCCTCACCGGTTCGCAGGCGTGTCTCGACTGGTTCCTCCGGCTGCACGACTACACCTGGTCGCATTTCAAGGACCCCGAATACCCGGAATGGTTCGGCTATCTGAACCGCCGCGGCGAGGTGCTGCTCCCGCTCAAGGGCGGCAAATGGAAAGGCTGTTTCCATGTACCTCGCGGTCTGTACCAGTGCTGGAAAATACTCGACGAGTGCCAATAACCCAAACATAAAACTATGCGAAAAATGCCTTAATCAACCATTTCGAGCGGAGCACGTCTCCCGTCACAAAAATCTAAACCTATTGCAACCCTAATTTTATGAGAAACGTTTACAAAATGAAACCTTCAGGCATTCGCTGCCTATTGAGCAGCGTATTAGCCGTGGTCTCCATGGCGATCACAGGCACCAATGTAGCTGAGGCGCAAGGACTTTCAGTCTCCGGAAGAGTGACCGACGCAAGGGGGGGGGAAATTTCGGGTGCTACGGTCATCGTAAAAGGTGACAACACCCGGGGAACTACCACCGATGCACAGGGACAGTATGCTATCGAGGTCTTGTCCTCCGACGATGTGCTGGTCTTCAGTTTCCTCGGTTACAAAACTGCAGAAGTGGCCGTCCGCGGCCGCAAAACCCTGAACGTCCAACTGGAAGAGGACGCCACGCTGGTGGATGAAGTGGTCGTAGTGGGATACGGCACACAGAAACGACAGTTTCTCGTAGGCTCCGTGTCCCAGGTCTCCAGCAAGGAGTTGCTGAAGGCCCCGATGACCAACGTATCGAACATGATGACCGGCAAATTGCCGGGAGTGACGAGTATTCAGCGTTCGGGACAGCCCGGCAGCGACGGCACCACGATCTTCGTCCGTGGAGTCTCCTCGTTCAACAATTCCAGCCCGCTTTGCATCGTCGACGGGGTGGAGCGTATGATTAATACGGTCAACCCCAACGACATCGAATCGATCTCCATCCTCAAGGATGCCGCCACCTCGGCCATCTACGGCGTACGCGGAGCCAACGGCGTTATTCTGATCACCACCAAAACCGGCTCGAAGGGCGCTGCTACCATTTCATACGACGGCTCGGCGACTTTCACCACCAATGTCGCCATGCCCGAGATGCTTAACGCCCAGGACTACATCGGCTGGCACAACAAGGCTCGCGAGATGGACGGATTGAATCCGCTGTGGACGGATGAGGTGATCGCCGGTATGAAGGAAAAAGGGATATACGGTGAAACGGACTGGATGGATCTGCTCTTCAAGAACTACGGTTTCACACACCAGCACAACATCTCCGCTACGGGAGGTACCGACCGCGTAAAATACTATACGAGCATCGGTATGATGAATCAGGACGGTATCCTGCCCAATACCTCTTACCAGCGTTTCAACGTGCGCGCCAACATCGACACGAAGATCGCCAAGAATTTCAATCTGAACGTCAATATCGCCGCATTCCGCGAAGACACCCACGCACCCGGATACTCTCTTGGCACGCAGGGTGAGTTCAACCCCATCTCGCAGGCGCTCTTCTCGTTGCCGATCATCGCTCCGACCTATAATGACCTGCCGCAAGGTTATATGAGCGGCGTATACACGCAGCAGCCCATTGCCGCGGTCAACAAGAGCGGTTTTCAGGATACGAAGCGCTGGCAGTTCGAGGGAAACGCCAAATTGGAATACGATTTCGGCAGCATCAAGGCGCTTGAAGGACTCAAGGCCGCCGTACACGTTGCATACGACTATTCGAATACGGGCAACCGCAATATGCTGCAATCGTACCAGCTGATGTCATTCTCGCCCACGACGATGAATTCCACAGTCGTGAATGCATCGGGAGTCAATGTCAACAGCAGCTTCAACAAATCGTCGTCGTTCGGAGACGGATTCACCGTTCGCCCGACGCTGACCTACAACCGCGAATTCGGGCGTCACAGCGTAGGCGGCCTGTTCTTCTACGAGCAGAAAAAAGCCTACTCGGACACAATGACCGGCTATAAGGCGGGGTATTTCGCCCCCTATCCGGTCGATCTTTCGATCGGCACCACGTGGGAAGGCATCACAACCCCCGTAACCGGTTCGTTCAGCGAAACGAGTATCGCCAGCTACGCCGGCCGTTTCAACTACGCATTTGACAAGAAATATCTGGTCGAATTTACATTCCGCGTGGACGGTTCCTACAAGTTCGCCCCCGAAAACCGCTGGGGATTCTTCCCGTCCGCAGCCGTCGGCTGGGTCATGTCCGAAGAGAAGTTCTTCAAGCAGGTACTCCCGAAAATCGACTTCTTCAAGCTGCGCGCCTCTTACGGCGAACTGGGTATGGACGATACGAGCCCTTATCTCTATGTGCAATCCTACAGATCGACCGCACCCTCCTACAGCTATATCATAGGCGGCAAGGGTCAGACGGCCTATTACACCAACAACTATGTCTACAAGGACCTTACCTGGTCGCGTTCGCGCAGTTTCAACGTGGGCCTGGACCTGAACGCTTGGGGCGGAAAACTGGGCATCGAATTCGATTGGTTCTACAAGGTTACCGACAATATCCTCGAACAGGTCGGCGGTTCCTACGCACCCTCCCTGGGAGGCAACGTACCGTCATACAAAAACTCCGGCAAGGTAGATAACCGCGGCTTCGAGCTGGTGCTAAAACACAACAATCACTTTGCCAGCGGTTGGCGGTATTCGCTGACGGGTAGTCTCTCGTGGGCCCGCAACCGGGTTCTCGCCAAACAAATTTCCGACAACCATCCGATGTACCGTGCCATCCTGGGCAAACCGATGGGTACGCTCTACGGGTACAAGGCGATCGGACTCTATCAGACCGAAGAGCAGATCGCCAATTCGCCGACGGCTCCTTCGGGAGAGAAGCGTCTGGGTGACCTGATGTATGCCGACGTCAACGGCGACGGCAAGATCGAGCAGTCGCAGGACTTCATCAAAATCGGCCGCGGCTATACCCCCGAGATGAACTTCTCGCTCAATATGGAGGTGGCATGGAAAAACCTCTATCTTACAGCCCTCTGGCAGGGTGTAGCCATCTGCGATTATCAGCTCAGCGCGGCATACTATTCGGGCGTTTTCGACAACACGATGTACACCCGTCCTTTCTACGGCAACGGCAACGCACCCTATTATCTCGTGGAGAGCGCCTGGCGTGAAGACAACCGCAATGCCGACTATCCGCGTCTGAGCACCGTAGCCAACGGCAACAACGCATGGCCTTCGTCCTGGTGGGTGAAAAACGGGGCATATCTTCGTCTGAAGAACCTCCAGATCGGCTACTCGCTCCCCGAACACATTCTGAAAAATACCGGTATCGGCCGGGTAAATATCTACGTGGCAGGAACCAATCTGCTGACTTTCAGCGCATTCAAATACGTAGACCCCGAAATGCCGTCGGTCAACAACGGTTACTACCCGCAACAGCGGACCTACAGTATCGGAGTCAATTTATCCTTCTAACCGCTAAAGCAACTGAACCTATGAAAAAGATCATATTCATACTCGGTCTGGCGGCCGTCGTATTGGGCACCTCCTGTTCCGACGTGCTGGACCTGAATCCGGCGGACCGGTTTTCGCCGGCGACCGTCTGGTCCACCACCACTACGGCTGATAAATACGTCATCGGACTCTACTCCATCTTCGGGGCAAACACCGAGATGCGCGGCGGCGATGCCTATGCGTCGCCCCGATTATCGGATGCCTATTCCGACATCCTGAAAAGCACCTCCTGGAATCAGTACAACCACAACTTCAACGCCACGCTCCTCCAGGAAACGGCTTTCAACAGCAACTCCGCCGGTGCGTTCGAGTGCTGGTCGAGTCATTATGACCGCATCCGCCGCGAAAACGAATTCCTGCGCGACGCGGCCGAATTCGGCAGCAAATTCGGTGAGGACTGGCTCAAGATTCGTATCGCCGAAGTGCGTTTCTGCCGTGCCTACGCCTATTTCATGCTGTGCCGGGTTTACGGCGGGGTGATTCTTCGCACCGAAGTCGACGGCCCTGAGCAGAACGACAAAGCCCGTTCGACGGAGGAAGAGTGCTGGGGCTTCATCATTAACGAACTGAAGGAACTGGCTCCCGACCTGCCCTTGAAATGGGACAGCGACAACTCGGGCCGCGCCACTCAAAAAGCCGCATACGGTCTGTTGAGCCGCGTAGCGCTCTACGCTGAAAAATGGGATATCGCCGCACAGGCCGCACGCGATTGCGCCACGGCAGAGGGTAATCTGGACCTGTCGGAGAACGGCTATGCCAAAATCTTCGAACTCGGCATCAACAGTCCCGAAGTACTCTTTGCCGTAGAATTCAAATCCAGCGTGATCGACCATGCCTACGACGCCTACGTGCGGCCCTCGGGCGATACAAAGGAGTTAGGCAAGCAGGTTTATTCGGGATTCGTTCCCACCAGCGAATTGGTCGACAGCTATGAAATGGCAGGCGACGGCGGCAATTTCTCCTGGGAGAAACACGGTAAGGATCCCTATGCGAACCGTGAACCGCGCTTCTACGCCACGATTCTCTATAACGGAGCCGATTGGATGGGGCGGAAGATCGAAAGCTTCGTTGGCGGCAAGGACGGATACAAGGCCTATGAAAACGCCGGAGCCGCCGGAACGACCGTAACGGGTTATTACCTGCGCAAATACCTCATAGACGGAGACAAGACGTGGGTCACGAGCGGCTCGGGACAGGACTGGATCGTACTGCGCTATGCCGAGGTCCTCCTGAACAAGGCTGAGGCACTTGCCATGGAGAACTGGAACAAGAACAGCGCCGAAGCGCTGCAGGCGCTCAACGATGTCCGCGCCCGCGTCGGACTGCCCGCGCGTGCCACCGCCGACAAGGAGACCTTCCTGGAATACGTGCGTCACGAACGCAAGGTGGAGTTGGCCGGCGAAGGTTTCCGCTACTGGGACCTGCGCCGCTGGCGGCTGGCCGAAAAAGTCATCGACGGGCAGAACGTGCACGGCGTTAAGATCTCCAAACAGTCCGACGGTTCATTTACCTACGAGCAGGTCGATGCCGACGGCGGACACAAGCGCATCTTCTACGACCGTTATTACCGATTCGCCATTCCGCTTTCGGAGCGTTCGAACAATTCGCTCTGTACGAACAACGACGGATGGATCTAATGATTAACCGCAAAAACAGAACGACTATGAAACTCCGTAAATATCTTGCAGTACTGGCCGTAGCGGCATTCGCATCGCTTGCGACATCATGCGCCGAAGCGGAAGACGAATTCATCCACACGGACAGTACGATTAATTCCATCGAAATCCAGCCCGCCGAAGGCGGAGCCGGTATCGCAGGAATCATCGACGAAACGACGGGCGAGATTTTCTTCCCCATTCCCAAACAACTTCGTGAAAAATACGACGTGAAAAAGCTGATGGTACGCGCAAACGTGGCTTATGACACCTATATCTATCCGTCACTGTCGGGATTGAAAGACCTCTCCGATCCGATGGAGATCAAGGTTCGGGCAGGCGACAATGGATCGCGAACCTATACGCTGTGGGCTTTCTACACGCGCAGATAACGAATTACAACGAATGAATAAATCTAAAATTAACTCGACCAATATGAAAAAGTTCAATTTATTCGCTTACGTCACCCTGGCAGGTCTCGCGCTGTCGTTTGCAGCCTGTACGGACGACGATCCGGAAATCAGCAAACCCGGCCCGCAGATCGACCGCGGCGAAAAATGCCGTATCGAATCTTTCGTTCTGAATCTCCCCGAAGGGGAAACGCTTTCAGGCGATGTCTACGACTACGACAAATCGATCGACCTTGCCTATACCACGCCGCAGCTGGAAGCCATGAAGACGGCCACCGCCACGGTGAAACTCTCCGAAGGCGCAACCATCACGCCCGATCCCTCCGTGGCGGCCGACTATACGCAGCCGATTTCATTCACGGTGACGGGAGCCGACGGCAAGACCACCCGCATTTATACAACAAAGCCCGTTGAAAAAGTTGTCGTTTCCTATACCAAGATCGGTGCTCTGGCAGAGAAAACGGCCACTCAGATGGACATCACCGATCACACGAAATACCTGCAAATCGGCGTCAGCGGCGACAAGATCGTCATCGGCACCAAGGTATTCGACGGCAAGACGCTCGCTGCCGCAGGCAATCTGAACATGACCGGTTACGACGGATTGCAGGTCACCTCGCTGGCTAACGACGAGGCAGGACATCTGATCGCTTCACTGACCGCTGACGGCACGAGTGGATCGGCTCCTGTTACGTACGCCTGCTGGAAGAACGGATGCGACCAGCCCGCCGAAACGATCCTCGGTCCGTCGGACAGCGCCATCGCAGCGTTCCTCTCCGTGGGCGGCAACCTCGTCGAAGGCAAAGCGCTCATTACGGCATTGGGCGCACGCGTAGCCACTGGCCCGAGTTTCTGCTGGGGTTTCGCCGACGGCGTGCGTGGCGACTACTACAACCTGCTTACCGGACAGCCCTCGAACGACGGTTCGTGGAGCCAGATGGTTTCGGCCTGCTCGGGAGAGGTTTCGGGCACCTGGTTCATGTGGGATGCCGTGGCCGGCGGTCACAACGTATTGACCTGGGAAGGCTGGGACGGCACATCCTCGCTCAATCTGAAGCAGATTCCGGGAGCAGCGCCCAACGGTCCGAACAACTGGGGTAACTACACCAAAGGTTCGATCCGCGCTTTCATGTTCAACGAAAAGGCTTATGCCGCCGTCTTCACCACCGGCTGGCCCTGCACCTACGTCTCGATCGTGGACTCGAACGGCGAATTCCTGCTCAACCCCGCCGAGGCGACGCTCAATTACGCGATCTCGGACGCCAACCCCTACTGCCCCGTCGGAACATTCGTGTATAACGAAAAGGAAAACTGCGGTTACGTATACGTACTGGTTCCCGGGCACGCAGTCAAGAGCTGGAAACTGGAGATCACTTACGATTAACAAACCTTACACCTGTCACGACAGGTCTTGACGAAACCGTATCAATCCGCATTCTTCCCGGTCCGGGCCCGTTCTCGGGCCGGAGGAATGTGGTTCTTTTAACACGACCCATGAAAATAAGCACCTTTTTTACAGTCATCCTCTTCGTTGCAGCGACATCGATATCCTGTGGCGGAAACTCCGCCCGGACGCTTCGCGCCGCCGACGGTGGAAAACCCAAAATGCTCTGGTTCGACGCAGAGGCCAATTTCAAGCGCTTCGCTTCGCAGGATTCGATCCGCTACTATTTGGACCGCACCGTCGAGTGCGGATTCAACCACATCGTCGTGGACGTGCGCCCCATTTCGGGCACCGTGCTCTACGAAAGCGATATGCTGGAACCGCTCACCGTCGTTGGTCCGGACACCGTCCGCCGCGATTGGGACTACCTGCAATGCTTCCTCGACGAAGCGCGTAAAAGGGAACTAAAAGTGACCGTCTCGACGATGATTTTCCCTGCGGGATTCACCACGTTCCGCCAGGGAGCGGCCTACTCCGACCCGGAACTGGCGGGCCGAACCTGTGTCGAATACACGCCCGAAGGGAGGAAAGACATCAAGGACGACCCGACGAAAGTCGCGGCGTTCCTCAATCCCGTACTGCCCGAAAATCAGGAGTACGTGCTGCGTTTCGCACACGAACTGCTCACAAAATACAAGTTCGACGGCTATGCCCTCGACTATTGCCGCTTCCCCGATGCTGAGAGCGATTTCTCGCCCGCTTCGCGCGAAGCGTTCGAAACCTACCTCGGACACGGCATCGACCGTTTCCCGGAGGATATATTCACCTACGACGCCAACGGAGCCCGCGTGGCTGGCCCCTACTATAAACAGTGGTGGGAGTTCCGCTCGGGCGTCATCCGCGACTTCATCGCCGAAGTGCGCACGCTTATCGAACGGACCCAGCCCGGCGTGAAACTGGAGTATTGGGCCGCCTCGTGGCTGCACGCCATCTACACACAGGGCCAGAACTGGGCCAGCCCGCGTTCGCGCTTCCACGAAGCCTATCTCGACGATTGGGCCACGCCGACCTACAACCGCACCGGATTCGCCGATCTGCTCGATGTCTTCATCACGGGAACCTACCTCGAAAAGGTATGGGGCATGGATGACCCCGAATCGATCGAATACGGTCTCGCCCGCTCGCTGAAGGATGTCGACGGCGACTGTGCGGTCTACGGTTCGCTCTACGCCCAGAACCATGTCGATCAGTTCGAAGACGCCGTATACCTGTGTCTTTCGCGCACGGACGGAGTGATGGTCTTCGACATCATTCAGGTCATCGAAAACGATCTATGGGATGACATCAAACGTGGTATCGACCGGGCTGAAAAAGAACAGAAAACTCAAAAATGACAAGATGAAAAAATCCATCCTGATACTTTGTGTCCTGCTGATGGCGGCGATTCCGTCCGCCTGCACGGAATCGCATAAAACCCCTCCGGAACTCGACAAGCCGCAACCCGGGCCGAACCCCGATCCGAAACCGGAACCCTCAGAGGGAAAGGAAAAAATGCTCTGGTTCGATGCCGAGGCCAACTTCCAGCGATTCTCGACACAGGCCGGTATCATCGCCATGCTCGACAAAACACAGGAAGCGGGATTCAACAAGATCGTCGTGGATGTGAAGCCCGTCGAGGGGGACGTACTCTACAAAAGCGAGTTCATGACCCAAGCGACGACTATCGGTTCAGTTAACGTTGCCGACAGAGGTTGGGACTACCTCCAGTTTTTCCTCGACGAGGCACATAAACGGAACCTGAAAGTGACCGTCTCGACCACCGTATTCCCCATGGGCATGCCCAGCACCAGACAGGGACCCGCCTACCGGGGCACGACATGGAAGGGGAAAACCTGCATGCAATACAAGCCCGAGGGCATGGTCGACATCAAGGATGACCCCACGAAGGTCGCAGCGTTCCTCAATCCCGTCCTGCCCGAAGTTCAGGAGTTCGCCCTGCGTTTCATTCGTGAAATAGTCACCAACTACGATTTCGATGCCTACGCGCTCGACTACTGCCGTTTTCCGGACTATCAGAGCGATTTCTCGGAAGCATCCAAAGAGGCGTTCGAAAAGTACATTGGCGGACTCGTCGAGACGTGGCCGGGCGATGTCTTCACCTACAACGCTTCCGGCGAAAGAGTCCCCGGCAAATACTACAAAGAGTGGTGGGAGTTCCGCTCGATGATAATCCACGACTTCGTAGCCCGCGTTCGCAAGGAGATCAAGGCAATCAAACCGGACGTAAAATTGGAATATTGGGCCGCTTCGTGGTGGGGCGCACTCTATGCCAACGGACAGAACTGGGCCAGCAAGGCGTTCCGTCCGCTAACGGATCAGGATGCGTGGTCGTTCAACTCTTGGTGTTCGATCAATTACCACCAGACCGGTTTCGCCGATCAGCTCGACACGTTCCTGCTGGGGACCTACCTGCCCCGCGTGTACGGACCCGACGACGGCGAGTCGATCGAATACGGTATCAACCGTGCCGAGCGCTTCCTGCTCAACGCCTGTACCTATTACGCGACGGTGGATTGCTCGCAGAAGACATTCGACATCGAGGAAGCCTGCTATTACTGCCTCAAACGCACGGCCGGGCTGATGGTCTTCGACATCGTTCATGTCATCAACAACGATATGTGGGCCGCCATCAAGCGGGGCATCGACCGTTACGAAGCGGAGGCGGCAACCGAATAAGTAAAACAGTTGCACCATGAAAAAACTCCTTCTTATCGCCGCAGCCGTGCTGGCCGGGGCTTCGGGGCTCCGGGCCGAAGAGTACACGGCGATATCTCCCGACGGAAAAATCACGGTGACGGTATCGACCGCGCCCGAACTGCGCTGGAGCGTCACGCGCGAGGGCGAACGGCTGCTCGACGCAAGCCGCATCGGCATGAAGATCGCCGGGGCCGAGCCGTTCGGCGCGGCGCCCGTCGTGCGGCGGGCCGAACGGCGGCGCATCGACGAGCGCAGCACGGCGCCCGTTCCGACCAAGTTCCGCACGCTGCACGATCGCTGCGAAGAGCTTCTGCTTACGTTCCGCGGCGGCTGGGCCGTCCGCTTCCGGGTCTACGACAACGGCGCGGTCTACCGTTTTGAAACGGCGCGAAAGGGGACCGTCGACATCGAGTCGGAGACCGCCGAGCTGAATTTCGCCGCCGATTTCGAGACCCTCTGGCCCCGCGAGGAGAACCCCGATTTCATCTCCCACTGCGAAGCGTTCTTCGACCGCAAGCACCTCTCGGAGCTCGACGCGAAGCGGTACGCCTACCTGCCCGTGTGGTTCTCCTCGCCGCGCGGCACGCGCATGGTCGTGACGGAAACCGATCTGGAGGACTATCCCTGCCTGTTCCTGTTCGGCGGCGAGGGACACAGCCTCCGCGCGCAGTTCCCGCCCGTGGTGCTCGAAGCCCGGCTCAGGGAGGGTTCGGACCGCAACGAGGAGCTGGTGAAAAAAGCGCCCTACATCGCCCGGACCCGAGGCACGCGCACGTTTCCGTGGCGCGTGGTGACCATCGACCCCGACGACCGCGCGCTGCTGGAGAACAACCTCGCCTACCAGCTCGCGTCGAAACCCGTCGAAGGCGACGCCTCGTGGGTGCGGCCGGGCAAGATTTCGTGGGAGTGGTGGCATTCGCTCAATATCTACGGGGTCGATTTCCGCTCGGGGGTCAACACCGCGACCTACAAGTATTACATCGATTTCGCGGCCAAATACGGCATCGACTACATCCTGCTGGACGAAGGGTGGTCCGTGAGCACGCTCAATATCAAGGAGCCGCGCCGGGAGATCGACCTCGGGGTGCTGATCCGCCACGGCCGCGAAAAGGGCGTCGGCGTGGTGCTCTGGACGCTCTGGAACCCCATGAAGAAGGACCTGGAAGGCATCCTGGACACCTACCGCGACTGGGGCGTGAAGGGCATCAAGATCGACTTCATGCAGCGGTCCGATCAGGAGATGGTCCGATTTTACGATGAGATCGCCCGCGCGGCGTTCGACCGCGGTCTGATCGTGGATTTCCACGGGTCGTTCAAACCCGCGGGGCTCCAGCGCAAATACCCCAACGTCCTCTCGTTCGAAGGAGTTTACGGCATGGAGCACGACAAATGCTCGACCGACATTTCTCCCGTCCACGACTGCACGCTGCCCTTCACGCGCATGGTCGCCGGACCGATGGACTACACGCCCGGCGCCACGCGCAACGCCACCCGGGCCGATTTCGCCATCAGCTGGGACAACCCGATGAGCCAGGGCACGCGCGCCCATCAGGCGGCGCTGTACGTCGTCTTCGAAAGTCCGCTTCAGATGCTCTGCGACTCGCCGTCGCACTACCTGCGCGAAGCGGAGTTCACGGCCTTCATCGCCGCCGTGCCGACCGTGTGGGACGAAACGGTGGGGCTCGCCGCCTCGGTGGGCGAGTACGCCGCCGTGGCGCGCCGCAGCGGTGAGAAGTGGTACATCGGAGCCATCACCGACTGGACGGCCCGCACGCTGGAGGCCCCGCTGAAGTTCCTCGACGGTGGCCGCTACCGCATGAAGGTCTTCGCCGACGGGGTGAATGCCGACCGCATCGCGCGGGATTACCGCACCGAAACCCGTGAAGTCACGCGCGACGACGCGATCGCCCTGCGGATGGCCCCCGGAGGCGGTTGGGCCGCCGTTCTCGAACCCGTGAAATGACAACCAGCGCGTTCATCCTCTTTGCGGCGCTGCTCGCCGCCTCGTCTCTTTCCGTCACGGGGCGGGCGGCCACGCGCACGATCGATCTGTGCGGCCGCGTGACGGCTTCCGGCAGGGGCGTGACGGGAGTTTGCGGCCGCACGATCGTGCGCACCGACGCCAAAGGGCGCTACCGCCTGCCGTCGGACACGGAGGCGGAGTTCGTCTACCTGACGCTGCCCGACGGGTACGAAATCCCCCTGCGCGACGGCACGCCCTGCATCTACCGGCGCATCGCTCCCGGCAGACGGCGCTACGATTTCGCGCTGGAGCCCGCGGCGCAGGACATGACGCGCCACCGCCTGCTGGCGGTCGCCGATCCGCAGGTCTACTTCGAGTGCGAGCTGGACAGCGTGCGCCGGGCCGCGGACGACATGCGGCTGACGGCCGCCGACGGAGTGCCGACGCTGGGGGTGGTCTGCGGCGACATCATCGGCGACATCGACCGCAGGCCCCCGCTTTTCGAACCGGTTAGCGAGGCCCTCGCCGCGAGCGGGGTCGCGTTCTTCTACGTCGCGGGCAACCACGACATGGACCTCGGCGTGCGGACGAGCGACCGGGCGAAACGCTCGTTCAAGGAGCACTTCGGCCCGACCTACTACGCTTTCGACCGCGGCCGCGTGCACTACGTGGTGCTCGACGACTGCTTCTACATCGGCCGCAGCTACCTCTATGTGGGGTATCTCGACGAGCGGCAGCTCCGCTGGCTGGAGCAGGACCTCGCCACCGTCCCGGCGGGCCGCACGGTGGTCGTCTGCCTGCACATCCCGACCTGGTCGCGCGCGGCGCGGAGCGGTGAATGGAGCCGCGAGGAGTCGCACAAGGTGCTCAACAACCGCCGGGCGCTCTACCGGATGCTCGAACCCTACAACGCCCATATCCTCTCCGCGCACGAACATTACAACGAAAACTACACCCCCGAGCCGCACCTCTTCGAGCACGTCCACGCTCCGCTGAGCACCCTTTTCTGGCAGACCCCGTGGAGCATGGACGGCATTCCGGCCGGGTACGGGGTCTACGAGTTCGACGGCGACGGCCTCACGTGGTACTACAAGGCCGCGGACCACCCCCGCAGCCGGCAGTTCACGGCCTACGGCGTCGGCGAGGACCGCCGCCGCCCCGACGCC
>OCHJ01001840.1_pt1 | contig 13758 bp, 9 predicted proteins | sample 1538381 | NCBI WGS metagenome assembly OCHJ01 (sample SAMN04571688, study PRJEB22368) | human gut metagenome | biome: human gut; material: stool | host: Homo sapiens | place: Luxembourg | collected 2012-06-29 | reverse complement strand
TTTCAAGCTTTTCATGATTATCAAAAGAAAATGGCGTTATCTCATCGTCACCGCACTGAACTTCAAGCTTGTCAAAATCTATGGAACGCTTGTGTACACGGGCAGGAGTGCCTGTTTTGAAACGTCTTATTGTCATTCCTGCCTTTTTAAGACATTCTGTCAGACTAAGTGCAGGCAAAGTTGCGTCAGGACCGCTTGAATATGATACTGCACCCACATGGACAGTGCCGCCAAGGTAAGTTCCCGTTGAGATAACAACAGCCTTGCAGTCATACTCAGTGCCAAGCTTTGTACGCACACCACGGACAGTCTTGCCGTCCTCCTCAAATAAAATATCAGTTATCTCAGCCTGCTTCAGATAAAGCCCGTCAGTATCTTCGATAGTCTTTTTCATAAGCTTATGATATTCAACACGGTCTATCTGCGCCCTCAGACTATGAACGGCAGGACCTTTTCCACGGTTGAGTATCCTGCTTTGCAGAAAAGTTTTATCCGCCGCCTTGCCCATTTCGCCGCCCAAAGCGTCTATCTCACGAACAAGATGTCCCTTTGCAGTTCCGCCTATAGAGGGGTTGCATGGCATATTGGCAACACCGTCAAGTGTTATGGTAAAAAGTGCCGTCTTTAGTCCAAGGCGTGCCGCCGCCAAAGCCGCTTCACAGCCTGCGTGACCTGCACCTACCACAATAATATCAAAATATTCCTTTTGCATAATAAAACCACCTGTCTGAAAATAAGACCATATAAATTACTTTCCTACGCAGAATTTTGAAAATACCTCGTCTACCACCGCTTCTGTAGCTTTTTCTCCTGTCAGCTCCAAAAGTGCATTTGCGCCATTGTCTATCATCACAGTAACAGCGTCCAAAGTCTCTCCCATATCAAGGCTTTCAAGAGCCATGGCAAGATATTTTCTTGCACGTTCTGCACAGGCTATTTGACGCTCGTTTGCAAAAATCGTGCTGTCAGCGTCATATCCGCCAATGCCCAAAAGCTTCTCTGTGGCCTTTTGCAGCTCTTCTCTGCCCTCGTCAAGCTTCGCAGAAATCTCTATCACATAGTCTGAATATTTTTCAAGCTGAGACCTTTCAACAACATTTTCAAGGTCAGACTTGTTGAGAACTATGATAACTTTCTTTCCAAGCTTTTTCACATATTCAAGAAGCTCCAAGTCTTCCTCGTCAAGCTCTCTTGAAATGTCGAAAACTTCTATCACAAGCATAGCGTTTTTAAGCTTTTTCTTTGCGATATCAACGCCTATTTTTTCAACTTCATCATCAGTTTCATGTATACCTGCAGTGTCGGAAAGCTTCAAAATAAGCTCGCCAAGCTTTGCACTTTCTTCGATAACATCTCGTGTAGTGCCTGCCACATTTGTGACTATGGAGCGGTCATATCCCAACAGCATATTCATGAGGGTCGATTTTCCAACGTTCGGTTTGCCTGCGATAACAGTGTCAACACCGTTTTTCAGTATCATACCGCTGTCATGATCTGCTATTATTTTATCAAGCCCTGTCAAAGCGTTTTTAAGGCTCTCTCTGAGATTATCCTCAGATATCTCAGGCAAGTCCTCCTCTGGATAATCCACCCATGCCGCAAGCTCACCTAGTATTGTGACAAACTTTCTTGACATATCAGAAATCAGCCTGAAAAGCCTGCCCTCTTTTGTAAGATTTGCAGAATTAAGTGCATATTCTCCCTGAGCGGAGATAGTTTCCATTACGCCCTCAGCCTGAGTAAGTGAAAGCTTTCCGTTGAGAAAAGCCCTCTTTGTGAACTCGCCCCTCTGAGCAAGCTCTGCACCCTGTTCAATGCAAAGTCTGAGAACTTTTTTTGTAACATATATTCCGCCATGGCATGATATCTCGCAGACGTTTTCTCCGGTGTATGACTTAGGCGCACGGAAAACCGTCAGAACGCCGTCATCAACTTCTCTGCCGTTTTTGTCAACTATTTTTCCGTATGCACAAGAATAGCCTGCCATGTTTTCAACACTTTTGCATGACAGCGGTTTAAAAACTTTTGCACCTATGCTTATGGCATTATCACCGCTTATTCTTATGACTGATATTCCGCCCTCAGCGGTGTCGAAACTGCACATATATCTTTCATTTTTACCTCTTTTTACTCCGACAGAGCCTTTCCCTGCCATGAATTTCTTCTTCCCATTTCCTTGTCTATTTCGTTCATAACGCAGAATTTTTTCAAACTCCACAAAGGTGCAACAAGGTCGTCCTTTGCACCGTCCCCTGTCACACGCTGTATTACTATCTCAGCAGGCAGAAGCTCCAACTGGTCGCAGACGATATTAACATACTCGTCCATATCCAAAGCCCGAAATTCTCCACGCTCATACATCTGTGCAAGCACAGTGCCTTTTAAAACGTGCAGAAGATGTATCTTAATGCTTTGTATATCGAGCTGACCGAGAGTTTTAGCCGTTTCAAGCATCATATCCCTATCCTCACCTGGAAGCCCGTCGATGATATGCGCGCACACATTAACATTGCGTTTTCTCAGCATTTCATAGCCTTTGAGAAAATCCGCAAAAGTATGACAGCGGTTCATTTTCAAAGCCGTTTCGTCATGTATAGTCTGCAAACCAAGCTCTACAGTAAGAAAAGTCTTTTCCGCAAGCTCACCAAGGAGATCGGCTTTTTCTTCGTTGATGCAATCTGCCCTTGTTGCGATAGAAAGCCCTGCCGTATTTTCAAATGACAGGGCTGTATAAAACATTTTTCTCAGCGTTTCAACGTCAGCATAGGTGTTTGAGCCTGCCTGAAAATACGGTATGCACAGACCCTTGCTCCACTTCTTGCTCATTTTCTCCCTTATCTCTCTGTACTGAGTAAGGATATCCTCATGAGGGTCGCCTGCAAAATCTCCGCTCATTTTTGCCGAGCAGAACACACAGCCCCCCACACCTTTTGTGCCGTCTCTGTTCGGACAGCCAAGGTCAATATTAAGGGGTATCTTGAAAACCTTAGTGCCGAACTTGTGCCTTAGATAATAATTGTAGGTATGATATCTTTTATTGTCATCAGAATAAGGAAAAGGGTTATCAAATCTGCTATTCATCTGACGGTCCCTCAGTTTGCTCGGTGGTAGGTTCTGTAGTTTCTGTCGGCCGAGTTGTGGTCTCAGTTGCCTTTGTTGTGGTCGTGGTAGTAGTAGGACCAGGCTGTACTATAGGCTCAGTTTCGGTGACAGTATAGTAAGGCTTGTCATTATTTGTGGTAGTGGAAGCCGTTGAAGTCGTTGTGGTGCTTTCAGTTTCCTCTGGTCTGTCAATAGCAGTGGTAGTTGTTGTTTTTTTCTTGTTCTCTTTTTTCTTTGTGGTAGTTACTTCACCGTCCTGCGGTTTTGCAGTGGTGGTGATAACATTTTCGTCAGGATCATCACTGTCATTATTAGTCGGATGATCGAAGCTGTTGTGGTTAGAATCAGTATTGTCAGGAGTTTCCTTTATAGGGTCAGTGACCTTATTGCCGATACCATAAATAAGAGAGATACGCTCCTCAACAGCTTTCATGGCGTCAGGAAAAGGTATACTATTATTATAAGAGTCCTCCAATGCCTGAGTGTAATCCCCTGAAAAGAAAGTCTTGAATGTTAAAGACAGATTGTTGTCCTCCACAATGTCGCTTCCTGAAACTGAAATAAAGAATATGCAGGCAAATAGCATTATGACCGCTATGGAAAGAAGATTTATAAAGCTGTAATGCTCCTCCAAATTCGTTTTGGCAAGCTCTTCAGCCGCTTCCTCCGCAGCCTCGCATTCCTCCGGTATCTCATATTCATTGTCACCGTGAACGATATTGAATCGTGTAGTTTTCTTATCCATTAGTATTTTCCTCTTTTTATGCCGCATATTCCGCCGCAAGTGTTATAACGCTCACTGCAAAAACAAGCACTGTCATAATGGTCTTTGTTATCATAACTCTGCCATAAGCCGCCTGAGACTTCTGTGAAAGCTTTTTAAAAATCTTGCAGAAAGCCCTTTTTGCAGGTGGGCAGACAATAAAGAACGATATTACTATAAGGGTGATATTTTTCAGCACTGCACTTTTTACAGACACGCTCAAGGTGTATTTCACATTTACTCCTGCAAGTGCAAAGAGCCATTTTTTGTAGCCATAGAAGCTGTCAAAATAAAGTCCGCCAAAAATAACGAGAGCTGTCAGCAAAAGATAAATATACTTCACAAGGTCAGGCAGCTTTGAAAGCGGTCTTTCAAGAAACAGCTTTTCAAGGATACAAAGCACTGCCGTACAAAGTCCGACGATAATGAAATTCACCTTTGCCTGATACCATATAGAAAGAGCCAGACCGCAAAGTATATAGCACACAAAAGTAAAGACCTTGTTCATGTTTTTTTTGCAGCAGAAAACCTCGCTGAAAAAGTCAACAACAGTTGTATTGAAGCTTTTTATCATACCAGTGAAAATTCCGTCAGCTTCGATATTTGTATAGTTGTCAGGATAAACAAAGCCGTTTGTAAGACCAAGACCCTTTGCCATATCCGAAAGTCCTGTGAAAAGAAAATAATACTGAGCCAGGAATGACAGCATACCAAGCCAACAGCCAAGGGTAGTTATCTCTTTGCCGTTAAGTCCTGCAAGCTTTATCTGTTCAAAAACGCCTGCAAGAAGCACCACCTTGCCAAAACCAAAAACTATCTTATTAAGCCCCTGGTTGAGCTTTGCTCCTGTGATCTCACGATGCCTTATCTGTGGCTCAATATCACCGTATCTCACAAGAGGTCCCACAAGCATGAAATGCAGTGACACCATATAAGTCAAAAGGCAGAAAATGTTTTTTTCTGCTTTGCAGTTGCCCTTGAAAACGTCATAGACATAAGAAATTCCTCTGAGCATATAATAACCCATACCAAGTGGAAGTATGGCGGCGTCAAAACTTAGCTTTTTTACCTTATTATAAAGGATATTCTGTCCGAATATTAGCATAAGAGATACGTTCATTATAATATCCAGCACTAAAAATATCCTGCAAAGGGCTTTGTTCTCACGGTTTTTTGAAATAATAAGACCAAATATCCAATCGAGGATAACTGACAGGAAAATAAGACAGAACACAAAAGGTCTGCCCCAACTGAAAAACAGCAGGGAACAAACTACCAGAATGAGGTTTTTATATTCTGCGCTTCTGTCGAAAAGCGAAATAATGGTCATTATCGGGAACATTCCCAGTATAAATATAAGATCGGAATAAACCAAAATAAATTGCTCCTTAATATTTCTATATGTTAAGATATTTTTATATTTCTTTTGCTTATGATTTATACCTATAATTTTATCACAATTCACTAAATATAGCAAGCAAAATTATAAAGAAAATCTAAATTTTTCAGTTTTCTTCAAAAAGTATTTGCAATTAATAAAAACTGTGGTATAATTATAGTAAATAAATGTGCAATTCTACTTGGGGAAGGAGTGGCAGAGTTGGCTTCAATTTTAGTTACAGGAGCAAGCGGAATGATAGGCTTGTACCTTACATCCAGCTTACTGCACAAAAAACATCGTGTATTCGGTATAGATACACGCAAAAATGAGTTTATTGGAACTGATCCAAACTATACTTTTATCCAGTGTGATATTACAGATAAGGACGCGATTACAAATGTAATCGATAGCAACAAGATCGACGTTGTCGTACATCTGGCAAATTCTGTAGATAACGATATAGATCCATATGTAACAGACGCTGAGATGAAAAAGAGCAAGATATGTGATAAGTTCATATATGCGGCTGCAAACAAGGCTGAGGTAAGGAGCTTTATCCTGCTCAGCACAACAGCAATATATGGTGTACAGAAAGGCAGAGAACCAATAAGGGAAACTGCTCCTGAAAAGGGAAATTCAAACTATGCAGATCTTAAGATGACATCTGAGAAGATAATGCAGAAGGAATTTAAAAAGTCTGAAACTATACCTGTTATTGCCAGAGTAGCTCCTATTTATGACGCTGAGTATACACAAAATCTGAGGGACAGAGTATTTGATGCAAAGGAAAATGTTGCATACATATTCAATGATGGAGAATACGGTTTTTCATTCTGTTGTGTATTCAATCTTATCGACTTTATAAATGGTATCATCAATGTACCGTCAGGAAGATATGAGGGAATCTACAATCTTGCTGATTCAAGGCTGATAACGGCAAAAGAGATAATTGATTATGAAAAGGAACATCACCGCATAGGTGCAGTTATCCAGAAATCACCTGGAATGGGACTAAGCATCAACAAAGGTAAGATGAAAACTGATTATCGCTATTTTGACCCATCTATCACATTCAACAACTGGAACATAGACAACACAAGGGCAAAGAGAATAGCACCTTTCAGATGGACACTTTCAAACACAAAATAAACTCACAAAGGCAGTCCTAGGGCTGCCTTTTTTGTATTGTTCCATGTGGAACATTTGATAAAACAGGAGAGCTAAGATATAATGGAAAGCAATAGGTTAGTTAAAATATTATGTGTTGTCTGTGCGGCAGGCTGTTGTCTTTCCTCTTGCGGAAGCACAGGGGAAGAAAAGCCCAAAAAGCTTTCAAGCGTCAGCACAGGAGTCACCACAACTGTGACCACAAATGAAAAGTCTGCCGAAACTATCACGGGTTCAGTGACTACTATACAAACAGCAGCGACTTGTACAAAGATAATTTTTGATGGCGGCTATACCCTTTTTGCAAATGTGCAGGGTGGATATACTCTTATAAACAGTTCAAATGAGATAGTGAACTCTTTTGAGATAACTGATGATAACGGTGATAAGCTTGTACTGACCTGTGACGGAAATACTGTCACTGTCACTAAGAACGGAAAAAAGGTAAACTCGTTCAGTTATAAAGGCACAAGGATAATAATATCAGCTAATGAGGTCTACTATGCAAACACAAAGGTGACATATGTTGATGAAAGCTTCAGCAGCTTTAACGTAACTGACAAGGTGACTATAAGATGTATCGCAGAGAACAAGTTTGAAATTGTAAAAGACGGCAAGACAGTAAAGAAAGCTACTGTAAAAGATGTGAACGGCTCAAAGTATGTGCTTGAAGCCATGGATAAGGGCATGGAGATAACAAACACTGATAATGAGCTTATGGAATCCATAGTGGTAGGCAATAACTACATAAGCGTGTCAGGGGATAAGGTCATCATAAACGGCAAGACCATGCGGCCACCTCACAGTGCAGATATAAAAGCTGTGACTACAACTGTTACTACAACAACGACAATGGCTACTACTACCACAACGACTTCAAAGAAAACTGAAAAGAAAACAGAAACGCAAACTGAAACTGTTACCGAGCCTATGCAGGAAGAACAGCCCTCTGCTCCTCAGCCTGCCGAGCCTACTGAACCTGATTCAAGCACGAATATGTCAAATAGAAATCTTTCTGCTGAAACATCTGAAATGCTTGGCTATGTAAATGAAGTTAGAAAACAGTATGGTTTAAGAGAGCTTGAGGGACTTGAGCTTCTCGACTCTGCGGCAGATGTGCGAGCAAACGAGCTTTTGGAAAATTATTCTCATGACAGACCTGACGGCAATTCATACATCACAGCTATAGAAGAAACTGACCTTCCTGAATGGCGTGCGGCGGCTGAAAATATCGCATATGGTATGAACAGCATGACCACAGTAAAAGAAGCTTTCGACGCATGGATGAACTCACCGCCTCATAGAGAAAATATCCTCAACCCTGATGTGCGTTACATGGCGTGTGCAAAATCTACAAAGTCAGACAATGGGGAATACACCTATTGGGAACAGCTTTTTTACAGCGACATATAAAAAAATTTGGACAGACTTTTGAGCCTGTCCAATTTTTTTGTTCCATGTGGAACATTTTATTCTGCCTGCTTCTCCGATGGTATCTTTATAATATATTCGATATAATCCTCGTGGTCAATACGTTTTGTGTCAGCGTTCACTCCTGCCATTCTCATAACATCTATCGCCTTATTGACACTGTTGAAAAACAATCTAACATCTTTTAACATAGCCGCTCTTTTGTGATAGCTTGCACGCTTTTCATCTTCTTTCAAAAGCTTGGCAATATATTTTTCCAATGTGTCAACTGTCCAACCACTTTCAGCCGCTTTGGTCAACACAGCAAGCCTGCGGTCATTATCTGTGATCTTTAGCAAAGTCCTTGCGTGACGTTCTGACATATTGTTATCGAGAATTATTTTGCGTTCCTCAGCGTTAAGTTTCAGAATACGAAGCTTGTTAGCAACTGTGGATTGAGCAAGTCCCAGACGAATAGCTGCAGATTCCTGAGTCATGCCATATTTTGTGATGAGCTGAGAGATCGCTTCGGCTTCTTCAAAAAAATTCAGGTCACAACGTTGGATATTCTCTATAAGTGCAATGACCTGCGAACGTTCCTCTGTGGCATTGATAAGTATACACGGCACTGACCTTAATCCTGCAAGCTTTGCCGCACGCAAACGCCGTTCGCCTGACACAAGCTCAAAAGTGCCTTTTACACGCCGCACTGTGAGAGGTTGTATGATACCGTCCTGAGAAATGCTTTTTGCAAGGCTTGTTAGTTCGGCAGGTGAGAAATATCGCCTTGGCTGAACAGGGTTTGGCTTTATCTCTCCTATGGAAATGTCGATTATTTTGCCTAACGTCTGATAGGGTGAAGCCCTTTGTGATTCGTCAGTTTCTTCGCTGAAAGCTTTTGTTAATGTTTTTGGAAAAATGCTCATATTTTATACCTCCGTTTCGTTTTAAAATAATCATAACACTTCACGATCCTCAATTCTATATTTTATTCAGAAAACTTTTCTGCTCTTTATGACCTTGATATTGATATTGGTACTTTATTCTTTGTATTATTTTCTAAATTGTCATGGGCTTTGTCGGATAAAGTAAAAATCTGATTTGTTCCATGTGGAACATTTTCAAGAAAATTTGTAAAAGGGTCTTTTCAAAAGTGAAAAATTGTAGTATAATAAATATGATATAATTCTACTTAGAAAAGAGGTCAAGAATATGGGGAAAATAATTGCCGTTTCAAATCAGAAAGGCGGCGTTGGAAAATCTACTACTGTTGTAAATCTTGCAGCGGTTTTTGGACTAAAGGGCAAAAAAGTCCTGATCGTTGACTTTGACCCACAGGGCAATACTACCACAAGCTTTGGTATAAAGAAAAAAAGTATCAGAAATACAGTGTTTGATGTAATATTTGAAGAATGTTCGATATTTGAAGCTGTCGTGCCAACTTCCTGCCGTGGAGTTTCAGTTGTGCCGACAACTCAGGACCTTTCAGGTGCATCTGTGTCACTTGTGAATGAAAAAGACAGAGCAATGAAGCTTCGCAACGCTCTTATGCCTGCAAAAGAATTTTATGACTACATATTTATAGATTGTCCCCCAACTCTCGATATGCTCACAATAAATGCACTTGCGGCGGCTGATTCTGTACTTATCCCTCTCCAATGCGAGTTTCTTTCTTTGGAGGGTCTTGTTGAGCTTCACAATACTATCAATAGAGTAAAAGTTTCTTTCAATCCTGACCTTGATATTGAGGGCATTTTGTTTACAATGTGCGTTGAAAGATACAAGATAACAGGTCAGATAATAAGCGAGGTCAAAAAGCATTTTGCAAAGGAAGTCTTTGAAACTACCATACCGAGAAACGTTGCCTTGTCGGAAGCACCAAGCTTTGGTGAGCCGGCTATTTATTATGATAAGAAGGCAAAAGGCTCAAAGGCATATGAAAATCTTGCAAAAGAAATAGCTAAAAGAGAAAAGAAAAAAGCGGCAAAGAATAAAGAAAAATAATGTTCCACATGGAACATTGTATCTTATAATGTGAAAGGAAAATACAATGGCTAAAAAAAGCAAAATGGACAGAGGCTTGGATAGCCTGTTCTTTGATAATTCTATAGATGAGATCGCACGATCTGATAGTGAATCGGAAAAAAATGATGATGGCGAAAATGGCATTTCCACAGTAAGAATATCTCTTATTGAGCCTGACAAAAATCAGCCACGTTCTGAGTTCGATGAGGACGCTCTTAATGAGCTTGCGGAAAATATCAGACAGCATGGTGTTTTGCAGCCTATACTTGTAAGACCTCTTGACAATGGAGGATATAAGATAGTTGCAGGCGAACGCAGGTGGCGTGCGGCACGTCTGGCTGGACTTGATGAGATACCTGTTTATATAAAGGAGCTTACAGATCTTGAAGCCGCTGAGATATCCCTTATTGAAAATATCCAGCGTAAAGACCTTACACCTCTTGAGGAGGCGGCAGCTTATCAGACTCTTATGGAAACCTATGGTCTTACTCAGCAACAGGTGGCAGAAGCTGTTGGACGTTCACGTTCCGCTGTGGCAAACTCTATCAGACTTCTTTCCCTTAGCGAAAATGTGCAGGAAATGCTCCGTGACAAAAAGCTTACCGAGGGTCACGCAAAGGTGCTTGCAGGCGTTGCGGATAAGGATACTCAGGAGAAGCTTGCCACAGAGTGTATAGAAAAGGGCTGGACGGTAAGAGAGCTTGAAAAAGCTATCGCCGCTTTGGAAACAAATAAAAAAGCTGAAAAGAAAATAAAGCGTACTATCACAAATCCTATGTACACTGAGTTTGAGATAAGAGTAAATCAGGCCACCGATAAGCTTCGTGTAAGTTTAAGCGAGGATAAAAAAGGCGGCTCAAAGCTTGATGTAAAATTCAGCTCTGATGTTGACGTGGATAAGATACTCAATGCCCTCGCCGAACTTCTTATGAACTGCTAGTTTTATAATTTAAATATATGAAAAATGTCTGTTTCGGCAGGCATTTTTTTATCTCCGTAATACAGCACGTCTGAAATATGAGGAAGTCATAACTAACCGAAAATAGGGGGTTTACAGCGTATAAATCAAGAAAAAATGTGGTAAAAGGTCTTTACAAATTGAAAAATAAGTGGTATACTATAAGAGCAAAAACAGATGTATCCTGAGAAAGTTTGTTACAGCTTACTTTTGAAGAAAATATCTGCTGTCCTTAAACAGACGTGTTTGAAAAAGTACGCTAAAAAGGAAATTTGAGTTTTGAGCTTTTGCTTGAAATATCGAGAAAGGAATGATTCTAAAATGGCAAGAAAAATGAAAACCATGGACGGAAACAACGCTGCTGCTTGGGCGTCATACCCATTTACAGAAGTTGCTGCTATCTATCCAATCACACCATCATCTGTTATGGCAGAAGTAACAGACCAGTGGGCTGCCAAGGGTAAGGAAAACCTGTTTGGCACTCCTGTAAAGCTTGCAGAAATGCAGTCTGAGGCAGGTGCTTCAGGTACAGTACACGGCTCACTTGCAGCCGGTGCGCTCACAACAACATATACAGCATCACAGGGACTTCTTCTTATGATCCCTAACCTGTATAAGATCGCAGGTGAGCTTCTCCCTTGCGTTATCCATGTATCTGCAAGATGTGTAGCTTCACACGCACTTAATATTTTCGGCGACCATTCTGACATCTATGCTTGCCGTCAGACAGGTTTTGCTATGCTTTGTTCTTCAAATGTACAGGAGGTAATGGACCTGGGTACAGTTGCTCACCTCTCAACTATCGAGGGCAGAGTACCATTCATCCACTTCTTTGACGGATTCAGAACATCTCACGAGATCCAGAAGATCGAGACATGGGATATGGAAGACGTAAGAGATATGGTTGACTTCGAGAAGGTGGAGGAGTTCAGAAAGAGAGCTCTTAACCCTGAGCATCCTGTACTTAGAGGTACAGCTCAGAACCCTGATATCTTCTTCCAGGCAAGAGAAGCTTGTAACCCATACTATGACGCTATCCCTGGTATCGTAGAGGATTACATGAACAAGGTAAACGAAAAGATCGGCACAAACTACAAGCTGTTCAACTACTACGGCGCACCAGACGCTACACACGTTATCGTAGCTATGGGTTCTGTTTGTGACACTATCGAAGAAACAATTGATTACCTCAACGAGAAGGAAGGCACAAAGCTCGGTCTTGTTAAGGTTAGACTTTACAGACCTTTCCGTGCTGACAAGCTCGTTGAAGCTATCCCTTCAACTTGTGAGCAGATCTCAGTTCTTGACAGAACTAAGGAGCCAGGTTCTGAGGGCGAGCCTCTTTATCTTGACGTTGTTGCTGCTCTTAAGGGTACACAGTTCCATGATGTAGCTATCGCTTCAGGCAGATATGGTCTTGGTTCTAAGGATACAACTCCTGCACAGATCAAGGCTGTTTACTGGAATGCAAGCTGGAAGGATACATATAAGCCAAGATTTACTATCGGTATCGAAGACGATGTTACAAACCTCTCTCTCGAAACTGAGGGCAAGCTTGACTCTGCTCCAGCAGGCACAACTGCTTGTAAGTTCTGGGGTCTTGGCGCTGACGGTACTGTTGGTGCAAACAAGAACTCTATCAAGATCATTGGTGACCACACAGATCTGTATGCTCAGGCATACTTTGCATATGACTCTAAGAAGTCAGGCGGTGTAACAGTTTCTCACCTGAGATTCGGTAAGACACCTATCAAGTCAACATACCTTATCAATCAGGCTGACTTTGTTGCTTGCCATAATGAGTCTTATATCACTAAGTACAACATGGTACAGGATATCAAGCCAGGCGGAACATTCCTTCTGAACTGCCAGTGGGAGCATGAAGAGCTGGATAAGCACCTCCCAGGTCAGGTAAAGAGATATATCGCTGAGAACAACATCAAGTTCTATACTATCAACGGCGTTAAGATCGGTAAGGAGATCGGTCTGGGCAACAGAATAAACACTGTTCTTCAGTCTGCATTCTTCAAGCTTGCTAACATCATTCCTATCGACGACGCTATCAAGTACATGAAGGACGCTGCTACAGCTTCTTATTCTAAGAAGGGCGACGCTATCGTTAAGATGAACCATGACGCTATCGACGCTGGATGTCAGCAGGTTCACGAAGTTAAGGTTCCTGCATCTTGGAAGAAGTGCAAGGATACTCCAATGGGTATGCCTGCCGCTAAGTGCGCAGATAAGACACTTCAGGACTTCGTAAACAACATTCAGATCCCTTGCAATGCTCAGGAAGGCGACAAGCTCCCTGTTTCAACATTCACAGGTATGGCAGACGGCACATTCCCACAGGGTTCTGCTGCATTTGAGAAGAGAGGTATCGCTGTTGACGTTCCTGCATGGAATGGTGACAACTGTATCCAGTGTAACTTCTGTTCATATGTATGTCCACACGCAGTTATCAGACCTGTTGTAATGACAGACGCTGAGCTGAAGAAGGCTCCTAAGCTTGCTCAGGAGAAGGCAGTAGCTATGACAGGTATGCCTGGTTACAACTTCGTAATGACAATGTCTGCTCTGGACTGCACAGGCTGCGGTTCTTGCGTAAATGTTTGTCCTGGTAAGAAGGGCAACAAGGCTCTCAGCATGATGCCACTTGAAACTCAGCTCGCTGAGCAGGAAGTATTCAACTATGGTCTTACACTTGCTGAAAAGCCAGAAGTATTCGAGAAGTTCAAGGCAACAACAGTTAAGGGTTCACAGTTCAAGCAGCCACTGCTTGAATTCTCAGGCGCTTGCGCAGGCTGCGGTGAAACACCTTATGCTAAGCTCATCACACAGCTCTTTGGTGACAGAATGTACATTGCTAACGCAACAGGCTGTTCATCAATCTGGGGTGGTTCAGCTCCTTCAACTCCATACACAGTAAACAAGGACGGCAAGGGTCCAGCT
>OCHJ01001828.1_pt1 | contig 13906 bp, 9 predicted proteins | sample 1538381 | NCBI WGS metagenome assembly OCHJ01 (sample SAMN04571688, study PRJEB22368) | human gut metagenome | biome: human gut; material: stool | host: Homo sapiens | place: Luxembourg | collected 2012-06-29 | reverse complement strand
AAGCAATGATTGTAAAGGCTGGTTCGTATGCTGAAAGTTATGCAAAAGAGAACAATATGGACTACAGAGTAGAATAGTCAAACAGACCGGATCCACCCGCTCCATAAAACTGCAAACGATAATAGTTATGAAAATGGAATACATGAGAAATCAAATTAAGGAATAATGAAAAAGGTAAATATAAAAAGGAAAAACGTTATGAAAAGAAAAGTTAAGAATGAGCATGGCGCGATTGTAATGGAGGCAACGATCGCATTTACTGCATTTATATTTTTGATTTTTATAATATATTCAATCGTGGATATATGTTACATACAGGCGAAAATGGGAATAGCGCTAAATGAATCGGCAATAGATATGTCACAGTATTCATATTTGTATTATAAATTCGGAATAGATTCTGTCGATGATGCGATAAGCGGTGCGGCAGCTGAAAGCAGGGCCAGAGCGAATGACACATTAGCAGGAGTTGATTCTCTCATGACAGCAATAGGAGATGTCGAAGGCAGTTTTGGATCAGGTGGAGATTCTGTTGATTTTGACAGATTAAAAGAAGCACTTGATAAGACAGATGCAGCTACGGCGGATATGAAGAAAAATATAGGCGACTATGCGGACGCACTTGCCAGTGATCCGATGGGCTTTGCGAAAGGAATGGGAATGCTTGCGCTAAGCGAAGGATCATCTGCAGGAAAGTCGCTTATCGCCCAGGCGATGGGAAAAGCTTTTATGAAGAAAAATTTAAAGGATTCATCAAGCGGCAGTGCAGATGACTTCTTAAATCATTACCATGTAAAGGGTGGAATGGATGGTCTGCACTTTGATGGTACGGAGTTTTTAGTATCGACAGATGGAGAGTCAAGTGAAAATTTAAGGCTTACATGTACATATCAGGTGGAAGTTGTAAACCTTTTAGACACGGATATAGCACTTACATTCTGCCAGAGTGCCAGCACCGATGTATGGGGCAATGGAGTCAGTTCAAAATAAAGATAGATAATTGGAGTTATGAGATGAATTTACAAAATATACTATTGTTGGCCATTATGGCTGTAATGTACGGAATAGGCTTTTACCTAAGAGCCAGAAAAACAGAAAAAATCGAAAAAAGCTTCGTAATATATATGGTTATAGCTTTTATTGTCATACTTGGTATAACACTTACATTAGAACTGCTTTATAAGGACAATACATTTTGCCACAATCTAAAGAGGGTGGCGCTCATGTCGGTTCTGGCTCCGGTTGCATATATTGATTTCAAGGAACTAAAGATACCAAATGAGTATGTCCTGCTTGGAATAATATATTGGGTGCTTACTATTCCATTAGAAATATTTAAATATAATAAATACGTGTTAGAAGACATAAAATCAAGCCTTGTAGCAGCTGGTGTTCTGTTTCTGGCAGCGGCGCTGTGCAAAATATGCATAAAAGGCTCTATCGGGGCAGGAGATATAAAACTGTTTGTAGTGATGGGGCTTTTGCTTGGAGTAAGAGGAATATGGGGAGCGATGTTTCTGTCGCTTATAGTGTCTTTCTTTGCAGCAATATTTTTTCTTATCACAAAGAAAAAATCAAAAAAAGATGAGATGGCATTTGGACCGGCACTTGCAATAGGAACTTTCTTGGCTATATTTTTGACAGGAATGTAGAGGATACAAAATGAAAAATTACAGATTTTTAGTTATGATAGGAATGGTCGCCCTTCTCGGGGGATCTGTATATAAAACATACGACAGCAGAAAAACATTAAATGATAATTATGAAAGCGCAATCGAAGACGCTCGTGAGAATAGAAAATTAGGCGTGTGGGTAAATGCCGAGGAGGATTACTTAAACGCCATAGACATAAAGGACAACGTTGATGTAAGGGTAGAACTCGGTGAGATGTATCTGGCAGCAGGCAATAAGGCTACAGCCGTAAAATGGGGCGAGAAGACAGTAGACCTGTATCCAAAAGAAGTGTCAGGATATGAATTTCTGATAAATGCATATCTGACAGATGAAGATTATGCTGCATGTTTTGAGACAAAAGAAAAGGTGGATGCTCTTAAACTTTCTTCTAAAGAAATAAATGAAATGATTTCAAAAATACAGTATGAGTATTATCTGGAACACAGCTATGATGATGCATCTATTTTTTCGGGTGGATACTGCCGTGTAAAATATAATGATACATATGGTTTTGTAAATATAAATGGGGATGAGACGACAAATACGGATTTTGTTGAGGCAGGAGCTTTTTCAGAAGAACTTGCACCGGTAGTGGACAAGGATGGAAATGCGTACTATATCGATACCGAAGGTCATAAAAAGAAGGTAATAGATTTTGTAGATAATGTAGAGAAGCTTGGCTTTATATATGATGATATATTCCCACTTTATGATGGTAAGGATTGGACTTTCTATAATCTGGATGGAAAGAAAATTGCTGGAGGCTTTGATGATGTTTCATCAATGGGAAATGGGATAGCCGCCGTTAAGGAAAAGGATAAATGGCATCTTATAGATGAAAAAGGCAAAAAGGTTACAGATGACGAGTACGATGAGATCGCTATGGATGAGAAAGGTGTTGTTTACCGTAATGACAGAATATTTGCCAAGGCAGCCGGAAAATATTATCTGCTTGATGAGAATGGCAAAAAGGTTACAGATGATACCTTTGAGGATGCAAGACCATTCAATGGTGAAGGTTATGCTGCTGTAAGGATAGATGGAAAATGGGGATTTATCGACAAGGATGGCAAAGTAGTCATAAAACCGGAATATGTTGAGGCGAGAAGTTTTTCAAATGGATTCGCAGCAGTAAGACGTGCTACAGGATGGGGATTCATAAATGAAGATAATGATGTGGTTATAGAATGTAAATTTGATGATGCTAAAGATTTTAATGATCATGGATGCGTCTTTGTAGCAATAGACGATAAATGGAATTATCTGTTATTGTATTCACAGAATCACTAATTTTATTTACAGGAGGCAAAAAAAGTGAACTTTACTTATGAAAATCAGGGAACAAATACATATCTGGTCTATCAGATCGCAGGCAGCGATAAAATTGATACAATGAGTCTTGGAATGATAACAAATAACAAGATAGCAGGGATTGTTCCGACTGTATTTACCCAGCTTGATGCTGATAAATTTATTAAATATAATGTGACCTCGCGGATTACTGCAAAGGAATTTCTCACGGGGATTGTTAACAAAAAACGTCTGCTTGGTGTTTTCTCAGGAATAACAAGGGCAATTCTTTCAGCAGAAGAGTATATGATAGATGTTTCAAATCTTCTTATAGATCTTGATTATATTTATACGGATGTTTCAAGCTGTGAGACTACGCTTATATGTCTTCCTGTAATAAGTAAAAATAATGAAAATGTAGATTTTGGCATGATGTTTAAGAAAATACTGTTCAGCACACAGTTTGATCAGACAGAAAATTGTGATTATGTTGCGAAACTCATAAATTACTTAAACAGTACACCTGTTTTTTCTATTACAGATTTTGACAGGCTTTTGACAGAAACCATGAATGATGAGATACTGCAGTCACAGACAGAGTCGTATGTTCCGGCACAGGCAGCAGCACAGATGAATGAGACAGTGCAGCCGCAGGAATTTTCGACACAGGAAACACGAATGTCACAGCAATCGGCTATGCAGCCACATCCAATGCAGCCACAGCCAGTAAAACCACAGATGTCTGCTCAGGCAGGAACAGAAGGAAGCGGTCAGATCTCAGTTCCACCTGTACAGGGTGATCCAAATGAGAAAGAGATGTCTTTGTTTGGACTTCTAACACATTATAGTAAGGAAAATAAAGAAATATATAACAGACAGAAAGCACAGAAGAAGGCGGCTAAAGAGAATCCAGTGGATTCAAATATAAATATGCCAAATCAGGAATTTGCAATTCCGGGTCAGGCACCACAGTCTATGTCAAAGTCAGTGCCATCACAGCAGAACCAGCAGTTTATGCCAAAGCCAGCACCATCACAGCAAATGCCAAAGGCATCACAGATGTCGGTTCAGTCTAACCCAACACAGCCTAAGCCGGTATTTCCAAAATCAGCTCCGGTGGCAAATCCGTCTGTACCACAGAACATTTTACAGCAGATGCCTGTCACAGGAAATTTTGGCGAGACTACAGTTTTAGGTGCGGCAGTGGCGTCCGGTGAGACAACTGTTTTGGGTGCAGCGCAGGCACAGATAGTAAGTCCGTATCTTTTGCGTCTGAAGAACAATGAGAGGATACAGCTGTCAAAACCTGTGTTCAGGATTGGAAAAGAAAGAAGTTACGTAGATTATTTTATCAGTGACAATACTGCAGTCAGCAGGAGCCACGCAAATATTTTGATAAAGGGAACAGAATTTTATATCGTTGATACGAATTCAACAAACCATACATATGTGAATGGAAATATGCTTCAGAGTAATGTGGAGACAAAGCTTGAGCATGGTTCAAAAGTCAGACTGGCAAACGAAGAGTTTGAATTTTTCATGTATTAGTGGATATTATAGGAGGCGGTTATGAATTTTTATATAGCTGGCCAGACGGATGTCGGAATTGTGAAAAGTACAAATCAGGATAGTCTGCTGGTAAAAAAAATAACAACAGATTACGGCGGGATGGTTTTTGCCATTCTCTGTGACGGAATGGGTGGTCTGGCAAAGGGGGAGCTTGCGAGTGCGACCGTGATACGTGCGTTTGACGAATGGGCACAGAACGAGCTTCCGATTTTAGGACAAAATGGTCATATAGATGACATGAGCCTGAAAAATCAATGGGAGAGAATTATTCTCGAACAAAATGTCAAGATCAAAAATTATGGAATGAGCATCGGTGTAAATATCGGAACTACAGCGGTAATATTACTTGTCACACAAAACAGATATTATTTGATGAATGTGGGCGATTCGCGCGCATATCTGCTTTCTGATGATATAAGGGTATTGACAAAAGATCAGACTCTTGTTGAGAGGGAAGTTGAACTAGGAAATATAACAAGGGAACAGGCAGAAGTAGATCCACGACGCAGTGTTCTGCTTCAGTGTGTCGGTGCATCCGAAAACGTAATTCCGGATATGTTTTATGGTGAGGTTATGCCAAATACTGCCTTTTTACTCTGTTCGGATGGTTTCCGGCATGAAATCACACCGCAGGAAATATACGCAAATCTTAATCCGGATATAATTTTGGATTCAAATGAGGCAAACAGCCGTCTTAGAATGCTTATCACGCTAAATATGCAGCGGAATGAAAGAGATAATATAACAGCGGCACTCATAAAAGTACAATAGAGATAAGATTTATTAGGGATAAGGTTACAAGGGATTATGAGAATGGAGACTTTAAATTTATTTATCGAAGAAATAAAATCACAGCCGTGGCAATTTAACGTAGGATTTCTGACGATCATTCCATCATATATTTTTACCATAAGAGTTTTATATGATAAAAAGGTTGGATTAAAGAAAAAAGTTGACAAGGCTCAAAAAAAAGGAAACGTGGCGCAGGCTACTATTTATACTGGTGATGCGTATAGACTTAGAAGAAACAGATCAAGAAGAGTTCATGGTAATATGGGAGAATACTATTCCGCTAAGTATACATATGTTGTGAATGGAAAAACATATTGTAAAACATTTCGCTCAGACCCGAGGGAACACACAGGTTCTCCACTCAGAGAAAAAATAAATGTATATTGGTTGGATAATCCCAAAAAAGCTTTTTGGAGTGGAAATAGTAATGCAATAGGATATTGGTATAGAGCATTTTGTATATTCTATCCATGGATATTTTTCATAGTATTTGTTCAGATTTTAACAGCATTAACGAAGTAAGGAGTTTTTAAAGATATGAAAAGAGATAATATAACAGCTGCACTTATTAAGGTTCAATAGGAGGAACATAATGCTTGAGATAGGTTCCCTTGTGGACGGAAAATACAAAATCCTAAACGAGGTTGGGCATGGTGGCATGAGTATCGTCTATCTTGCCATGAATGAAAAAGCCAATAAACAGTGGGCGATAAAGGAAGTCCGTAAGGATGGAGTAAAAGATTTTGAAGTCGTAAAACAAAGTCTCGTGGCAGAGACAGATATGTTAAAAAAGTTAAGTCATCCATGTCTGCCGGACATTGTGGATGTTATAGAGGATGATGATCGTTTTCTTATTGTGATGGATTACATACAGGGAAACTCACTCAGTAAAGCTTTGGATGAATTCGGTGCACAGCCGCAGGATGAAGTGATCCGCTGGGCTAAGCAGCTGTGTGATGTGCTGGGGTATCTTCATTCACAAAATCCACCCATCATCTACAGGGATATGAAACCGGCTAACATTATGTTAAAGCCTGATGGAAATGTAGCACTCATTGATTTTGGTACGGCAAGGGAGTTTAAAGAAAAAAATATTGCGGATACTACATGTCTTGGAACTATGGGGTATGCAGCACCGGAGCAGTTCGGAGGAATGGGACAGACTGATCCAAGGACTGATATATACTGTCTGGGGGCAACACTTTACCATCTGGTCACAGGAATGAGCCCGTGTGAGCCGCCATATGAGATAAGCCCTATACGACAGATAAATCCTGCACTTTCAGGAGGGCTTGAGAGTATTATCTTAAAATGTACACAGCCAAACCCTATGAACCGCTATCAGAATGCGGCAGAGCTTATGTATGCACTTGAACATTATGATGAGATAGATGATATTTTCAAGAGAAAGCAAAAGAAAAAACTTGGGCTGTTCATTACATCTTCAATTCTTACATTAGCACTCGGTGCTGCCTCGATATGGGGTTATGTTTCAGCTGAAAATAAGAAAAGTGAAAATTACGATAATATTTTAAAGGCTGCGGATTCATATGAGGATTATTATAAGGCGATAGTTACTGATCCGACGAGGACAGAGGCATATGAAGATCTGAATAATATGCTTATATCTGATTTTGTTCTGGATAAGGATGAAGCGCAGATACTTTCAAAAATCCAGGTCGGATTAGATAATACAGGAAGTGATGGATATTCGCACACATATGATGTAATGTCACAGCTTAAAAAGAGTAATCCGGATGGATACGAACAGGTGTGCTATATGTTTGGGGAAAGTTTTCTTTTTTACTATGATATAAATGTAGAAAAGGACAGATACGCCAATGCCGCAAAATGGTACAAAGAGGCGGTAAATAAATATCCTGTTGCAAAGATATATTGTGATATATCTGACTGCCTTGATCTTATAAGCCAGTATGGAGAAGCAAAGATAAAGCAGACCGAAAAGATGTATGAGGAGTATGGACAGCTGTGGAGCAAGATATCGGATCTGGAAAAAGAATCAGAGGAATTTGACAGTGTCGATTCAAAGCTTCAGGTGTGGAATGAGATAGATGATATATTAAACAACAACATTTCTCCACTTCTTGAGGTTACTTCAAAACAGGATATGATCGAATTACTGCAGAGAGTGTCTCAAAACTCTGGGAATATAGATAAATCGATAATAAAAGACGATATTGATAATCTTCAGCATAATATAGAGCAGACGATTGATAAGATAGATACGATAAAGGAGGAAAAGTAAATGAGTTACGATACATATAGACTTATCTTTATCGGAGCGGCGATTGCCTGTGGTGTAATGTTTCTTGTATCGGTTACATTATTTTTTGTCTTCAAGATTCCTAATATCATCGGTAATCTCACAGGCAGGAATGCTAAAAAAGCGATAGAGGATATCAAAAGACAGAATGAATCGTATGCATATAGCGACAAAGCAAATGCATTAAATGGCAAAAAGAAAATTACTGAGAAAATCAGTACGGCAAGGCTGGATAATATTGGCGAGACAACAGTACTGGGATATAACGGAGAAGACGAGACAACAATACTTGGAAATAACGGAACAGATGAGACAACAGTGTTGGGATATAGTGGAGAAGACGAGATAACAGTACTTGGAAATAACGGAACAGATGAGACAACAGTACTTGGAAATAACGGAGAAGACAAGACAACAGTACTTGGAAATAATGGAGAAGACGAGACAACAGTACTTGGAAATAACGGAGAAGACAAGACAACAGTACTTGGAAATAATGGAGAAGACGAGACAATTGTGCTGGGATATAGCGGAGAATTGCCGAAACAGATGATGAGCGATGCGGAATTTATCGTCACAGAAGAAATAAGATTTATACATACAAAGGAATGTATCTAGGCAATCTAGCCTGAGTAAATGCCGCCACAACGCATTGTCTATTTAAGATACAAAAAATTAAACGCGACGCGACCCGCTATCACATAGTGTTATAGGCTGGCAAAATATAAAAGCTGGCATAAATGAAGGCTGAGAGGCTTGAACGGGATTTTTTGTATCGCAGCTGCGTCTTAGGCTGCATTAACTCCGGCACGATTTTCTCACAAATCGAAAATCTGCGGCAGACATGCCCTCAGCCAAAATACCCTAGCCGCCGAATGAATATACTGTATTGGAAAAATAGAGATACAAAGTCCAAAGATAAAAATTTTCCGTTTACGTTCGGATTTAAAGCATAAATAGGCAAAAAGGAGCAGAAAAAATGCACAAAGAATAATGTAATAAAATTTAAAAAAATACGAAAATGTAGAAAACATAAATATTTCAAAAAGTAACCATAAACGTTATAAACAATATGTTATAATAGCGGACATAACGATTAGATTAGATGAATTTAGGAGGATGTTATGAAAAGCAAAATAGTAAGACAGCTGGGAGCAATGCTGCTTGCCGGAGCAATGCTTGTGACAAGCGGAAATGTTACGACGTATGCAGCGGAGCAGACAGATGAAAGTGTAGAGGTGGATGAGACACAGGAAGATGAACTGTATAGTGCAGACATGAATGATGTCCAAAAACTTGAAGAAGGGGATGGATATTTCATATGCAGGGAAGTACTTAATGGAAAAGAAAAGTATGTAGCATATATTTTGTTGAATAAGACGGATAAAAATATAAATGAGATTTTAAATAATGTATTTAATTCTAGATACATGGAATCTGAATCAGTTGTTGCAATAACATCGAAAGGAAAAAATATTGACATACCAAGAGAAATATTAGAAATATTAAAAAAAAGAAATATGGAATTAAAAGTTGTTCCACGTTATTATAATAAATTCTATTTTTATGATATTTATTTTGAAAATATTAATGATACGACAGAAAACCATGATTTCGATATTGAGTATAATACTGATGCAGAAAAAATACGTGAAATAGAGGATAAGGGTATTTCAGGATATACATTTACAATAATTAATGCAGATAAAAAAAATATGTACTTGCTGGGTAAGGGAACTATTGAACAGAAACAATTACTGGATAGTAATGATTTATATAAGAAAATAACTAATTATGATAATGTAAAATTATATTACTATGATGAAATGATGAAAAAATATGTTTTAGTGGATTCGGAAATAGAATTTAAATGTAGTAAGGTGGAAAACAATGAGGGGGCTGAAAGATCTTATGTCGAGTTGAAATCGGCAGATGTTTATTATTATGGAACTTATTTGGTTTGCAATAATACATTACCTGATTCTATGGTATTTAATTTTACTGGACTAGACAAAAAAGAAGATAGTTTATTATATTATAAAAATGGTCTGAGAGATACATCATATACAGGATTATGTGATTATGATGGAAATACATACTATGTAAAAAATGGAACTGTAGATTACAGTGCGAACATGCTATATGACTATAATGGCTCAACATGGAATATCAAAAATGGCAGGGTAGACAAAACAGAGTCTGTTACGATGGACAATGGTGTGCTTGTGTATATAAAGAACGGAAAGACAAGTAACGAGACAACACTCTGTAAATACAATGGCGAATGGTATTACATACATAATGGAAAAGTAGATTACAATGCAAATACCTTATGCAAGTACAATGGATCATGGTGGTATGTTCAGAATGGCAAGGTAAACTTTAAATATACTGGACTGTGTAAATACAATGGAAGTTGGTGGTATGTAAGTGGAGGACGAGTAAACTTCAATGCAACCGGACTCTGCAAATACAACGGAAGCTGGTGGTATGTAAGTGGAGGACGAGTAAACTTCAATGCAACCGGACTCTGTAAATACAATGGAAGTTGGTGGTATGTAAGCAGCGGCAAAGTAAATTTCAATGCAACAGGATTGTGTAAATATAATGGAAGCTGGTGGTATGTAAGTAAGGGAAAAGTAAATTTTGATGCAACCGGACTTTGTAAATACAATGGAACATGGTGGTATGTAAATAAAGGAAGAGTGAACTTCAATTATACAGGACTGTGTAAATATAATGGAAACTGGTTTTATGTAGAAAACGGGGCTGTAAAGTTTAAAAATACACTGTGTAAATACAATGGAACATGGTGGTATGTTAATAATGGAGTTGTAAATTTCAGTAAGACAACCCTTTGCAAATATGGTAAAAACTGGTATGCAGTAAGCAAAGGAAAAGTCGCGTGGAATTACACAGGATATATGAATTACAATAGTAAGAAGTACAAAGTAGTAAAGGGAATAGTTAGATTTTAAAAAGGATTAGGAGTATGGAAATGAAAAAGCGAGTTAAATCGTTTATTATGGCAATATTAATGGTATTTACTATATTGCCATGTAATAGTACTAGGGCTGGTGCTGAATACATAGGAGCAAAAATTATTTTGAATATTTCAGATGAAGATGATCTTGTGTATGAAACAACAAAATTTAAATTAATATTACTTGATCAAGACAATAAAATGATAAGTGATGATAAATATAAAGTACATATAAACAAACTAGAAAAAACTAGTGTAATCGAGTTGGCAAATGTGTCTAATGCTCAAAAATATAATGTAATAATTAGTTATGATGGATGCTTGGATTATAAAAATTCATTTATAGCAGACAATGCAGATGACAACTATCATGATGTTACGCTCTATAAAGATACCTTCACAGATTACGCATTTGAAGACAAATATGATAGTTTACAATTAAATGCAAAAGATCCTTGTATTTCTACTAATATTTCCGTAGACAAAATGGATGGATTCACACAGACTTTCGAGTCAGGAGACAGCAGCATAGCAGATATTGATAATAGTGGTAAAGTGACAATAAAAAAGGCTGGTAATGTTAAATTCACTGCTCGTTTATACAAGAATCTAGCGGATGGAGGAATCATTTATAAAGAAATAACAAAGAATGTCACAATGGAAAAAATTTCCCATTCACTCATCCCTGTAAAGGGAAAAGAGCCTAAGGCTGAGATCTATACAAAGCAGGATGGTTCTGCTTTATATAAGTCAAGCGACGACTCATATAATGGAGAAATCACGTATAGCATTGATAAGGCTGATGGTGCAGATCTGGCTTATACCGACGAGAACTTTGAAAAAAATGGTAAGTGGAAAGCCAAAGGCACTTATGGAACAGTAAAAGTTCATGTGGCTGCTCCGGAGACAGACAGATATAAGGGAATAGATGATTTTTACTATACTACCAGTATCATTTCGGCAGATTACAACAACTACTCTGCCTACTGGGATATCGCAGGTACTAAATACAAAGATACCGACATTTACACCGATTTTTCTGGTATCGTTCCAAAAGCGGACAGTGCGGACGGAAATACATATGTGATAAAGCTTCAGGGCGATGACGATTCTATGTGGAGCAAAGATGGAATAGCTGCAGACAGACTTTCTTTAATTCAGGGAACTAATAATATACCTGTATCGGAAAGGGCATCTTCGAAGGAGATGAGATTAAAGATGTTGTGGAGACTGGTGAGACGACGATTTCGTTTAATTATGACAGCGAGGCACCACAGGTCAGTGAGTTTGATTTTTCCGCAGGATGCAGACCGAATGAAAATGGATGGAATAATGGAGATATAACAGTAAATATCGCAGCGAAGGATACAGGTTCAGATGTTGGTGCGATAAAGTACCAGCTGACAGGAGCTGATGGAAAAGTTTTAGTAGATAAGTCGGATATTTCGTTTGAGACTAATAATGGTCTTGCAAGTGGAAGCATAAAAATTCCATATAATTATCAGGGGGATAACCTTGTATTAAAAGCATGGGTTTATGATAATACAGGGCATGAATGCCAGACAAAGGAACTTAAGATAAAAAATGACAGTGTTATCAATGAGCCAGCGGTTAATCTTAACAGTAAAATCCGCTTCTTTAATAAAAATGTAGATGTCAATATATCGGCAGGTGATGATCTTTCGGGCATTGCTTCTGTAAAATATGTTGTTCTTCAGGATGGAGATACCCTTGACTGGAGCAAGGGGGAAGAAATCTTTGATGGAATAGCCGGGGATAAGAGTTTTGAAAAGTCTATAACCATAGATAAAGGCATAGGCTTTGCTAAAAAGCTTAACGTTTATGTGATGGTGACCGACATGGCGGGAAATGTCAAGTCGGCATGTCTTAATGATGATGAGAAGTTTACTATCGATATAACAGCTCCAAATGTCGGAATCAGGTTCTGCGACAAAGATGATGACAAAGCGGATTCGGCTCCTGTCACAAGAGCCGGAACGATAGACTATTACAACAAAGCAAAGACAGCTGTCATAACTGTCGACGACAGAAACTTTGATGCTGACAGTGTAAAGATAATGGTACAGTCAGATGACGGAAAAGAAGCTGACATTGCAAAGAAAAAGGATGCAGTGGAAGGTGTCACAATAGGAGACTGGAATAACAATTCAATAAATGTAAATTTTGACTGCGGACATACATACAGTCTCTATGTTATCGCAACAGATAAGGCAGGAAACAGCAACACCGTTTCCGATATCAAAGTTTCCGGTGACAGAAGTCTTTCGTTCCTTCTTGATAATGAGATCCCTTCCGGTAATTTTTCCCTTATAGGATACAGGGATAGTTCGAAAAAAACGGATTTCGGAAACTGGGCTGATCGTGTCTTGATTAAAGGTGAGCTTTCATATAATGTTTATTCAAATATGGTCACATATATGGAAGGAAATGTGTGTGATTCTTTAAGCAGGGTAAAATATGCAGGATATATTTATTCAGATGCCGTTTTGAGCGATACGCAGCTTATGTCGGCTGACCTGAAGTGGAATGAGCTGGAACTTGGCGGAGCTTATGAGTTTAAAAACCAGATACCTGCAGTGGACAGAAAGTTCATTATTTATGTAAAGATAACAGATAACTGTGACAATACAAGGTATATAAGTTCGGACGGGGTTGTGTACGATGAGACTATACCTGTAGTGGAAAATGTAAGCATATCTGATGAGACAAAGCCAAACGATGATTCATGGAACAGAAAAGATGTAAATATAAATGTTTCAGCTTCGGATAATCTTTCAGGAATAAAAAAAGTACGTTATACAGTTACATGTGGAAAGAAAACGCTTATAAAAGACGAGTGTAGTTTCTCATTAAATGACAAAAATCCATGTGATGTATCCGGTCAGTTTACGATTCCATCAGGAGATGATTTTATAAATGATGGAAGAATTACTGTAAATGTGACTGCGGAGGATATGTCAGGAAACGTATCTGAGATAAAGAGTATTCCGGTAAACCTTGATTCAAAAGCCCCGGACGGGGAAGTAAAGGACACGTCAGATAAGGCATGGACTACAGAGGACAAGGTATATACCGTGACAGCGCAGGATGAAACAAGTGGAATAAGACGCATCACTTACTCTGTAAGGAGAAGTGATGATGACAGCGTTTTAGTAGATGGTGAAGATATATCGTATGACGCAGGAGCTGCCGCAGGAAATAATCGGGTGGCAGGAAAGATCGTCCTTCCGGCAGAAGACCACAGATTTGACTGCAGCGACCTGGTTATCACAGTATGCATAACAGACATGGCA
>OCHJ01001813.1_pt1 | contig 14021 bp, 10 predicted proteins | sample 1538381 | NCBI WGS metagenome assembly OCHJ01 (sample SAMN04571688, study PRJEB22368) | human gut metagenome | biome: human gut; material: stool | host: Homo sapiens | place: Luxembourg | collected 2012-06-29 | reverse complement strand
TTGCGAGAGAAATATTTGCTCAGTTCCGAATCGGTCATGACCTTAGTGCTCAGCGATAAAAGAACCGCCAAAGCCGCAAGGCCGGGAATAATCAGCTGCAATCCTTTGAGCATTCCGAAATTCCAGGCCGGAATCCGCACACTGCTGCGAACCCCGAGCATGGCGATAAACCGGTTAAGCAGATTCTTCCGGACAGCGTCGGCATAGGCTCCCGCCTGCAAAGCGGACAGCAGCGCCTGTTCTTTTTTTCCGTCTTCCCAATAAGCGACGGCATTGTGAGCCAGCAGCGTAAAATTTTCGCGGCGATTGGCATTGATGCCGCGAATATTGCCGACCAGCGCGCGAATATTGCGGACAAAAGCCTGCGGATGCCACCAGCCTAAAGCCCAATTGGAAACCGAGGCCAGCAAAACCGCCGCTTTTGCTTCCCCGAAATTGCAGATTTCCTGATTTTCAACATCGGTAAAACGGATAATTTTTCCGGTTACCAGACGCAAATTCAGCGTCCGGACAAAAACGTCCTCTTCGCCGGCACGGTTTTTATACGGTTTAAGGGCATTGATATCCGGAAAGCTTTCCCGGGGGTGCGTCTGTGCCATCAGGTCGTAAATCAGACGTGAAGTTTCGTCTTTCAGCACATCATAGGCCACGGACAGCTTCTGAAAATTTTCCAGAGCGTTTTCGCCCGGATTCCGGTCCGGATGCAAAAGCTTGGCGCGTTCGCGATAATTCTGCTTGATTTCAGTTTCGGAAGCGTCATACGCCACGCCGAGAATGGCGTAATATCCCAGCGGGTCGAAAGAAAAGGTCCTGTTTTCCGTCTTGCTCATATATAAATTCCGTCTGCTAAAGTTTGGCTTTCGGCACTATCATCGCATATTTTGATAAACTTTTCTTTAACGTTAATCTTTACGGTACCGGCATAACCTTCCTCATGCAGCGTGGCCTTAAACAACCGCATGACATTGGCACAGAAGTCGGAACCGATGTCGCGTTCGGTACGGATTATCAGATCAAACCTTTTGTCTTTGGCCAAAGCATAACCGTCAAACTGCAGCGAACCGAGTCTGCTGAAACTGGTGTCGACGACAAAGCGGGTGCCGAAACGGCGGTTTTCGCGGCTTTTTTTCTTTTCTTCTTCGTCAAGAATTTTTTTGACAGCGATACGGATTTTACTCAGGCTCTGTCCGTTAAGCACCGGAACTTCCATAATCCGCCAGTTGATGCCGTCCTGATTGGAAGACACGAACATTGAACCGAGTTTGGAAACGACCTCCCGCCCTTCGGTCGTGGCGCTCAACCTGTCGACGATGTCCGAACCGAGCCAGCGGCTGAGATTGTGCTCGCCGGAAGCCTTAATATAGGCAACCATGTTGGCCAGCATACGCGGCGAAGAAGGTTCGGGAATCCGGTTCAGCACTGCGGCTGCAAGTTCCTTCTGTCCGCGGTTCATCAGCGGCTGCAGAATTTTGAGAATATTATCGGCCGCCGGCAGCCTGCCCGTATGCCGCGCGACAGCTGCTCCGGTTTCGGCAATGTCGTCCGGAACCGCCAAATTACGTTCAAAGCCTTCCAGTTCCAAAAGCACCGGCAACCCGCCGCCGAGTTTTACCGGGTTTTCAATAAGAACTTCGGCAAAAGGCGCACGAATCGAAACCGGACCGTTGTCCGACCGCACGGCGATCTCGGCAGGAAAAGTCCGACCGCCCAGCGCCGCCAGTTCTTTTCCTATCTGCCGCACCGCTTCCGGCAGCGGAAGCTTTCCGGCGGCAAAATCTCTAATGACGTTTTGAATATCCTGCAGCGGCCGCGAAACTGCCGCCGTTTCTTTCCGAACGTTTTCGCCGGCAGCCGGAAAAACCTCCGCCGGCTGCGAATTTTGCGGCAGAACGGCAGGTTGATTTACGGCAACGGATATACGGCTGGAAAATGCGGCGAATTCTTTTAGCAGAGGCTGCAGTTTTTCCGTCGGAACATTAAGTTCCGCCGCCAGATTTTCCAATACCGTTCCGGCTCTGAGCGGCGCCGTTTCGAGCGGCGGAAGCGCGGCGGCGGTATCCTTTATGAGAGGAGCAGCCGGCTGCGGACGAACCTGACTTTCGTTGGCGCGAACCATATATTTTTCGGGATTTTCGCCGTTGACGGACAAAACTTTGACCGTAACGGCACCGTCTTTCTGCGGCTGCAACTTCAATTCCAAGTCTGCGGCCGCCGTATTGTCGGGAAGTTTCAGCGGCGTATCCAGCTTCAGTTCGACGGGAAGCTTAAACAACTGTCCGTTAAGCGTCAGGCTTATCGTTCCGGTCAGAGTTCCGAGCGCCGTATTGCGGGCATCGGCCAGAACTTCCAGCACGGCGCTCTGGCCGGGCACAATCGTTTCGCCGATGGTTTGTCCCGTCAGGCCGCCGATGGTTCCGGTCAGATTTTTGTCGGCTGAAGGCGTGCTGACCTGCGGCGTATTCAGCGGCGGAATAACATTATCCATTAATCAGTTTCCCGGCTATGGCGATAACGTCTTCGGCCGCCTCCGAGGTCGGATAGCGGCTGATAAGCGGCGCCTGGTTGCGGATGGAATCGCGGACGCGGGTGTCGCGCCTGATTATACCTAACAACTCGGGCGAAATTTTCAAGAAATTACGACAGGCTTTCAGCAAGGTATCATATGTCCGTTGACCTTCCCGAATGGAATTGGCCTGGTTGATAACCACGTTCAGATTGCATTTGGGATACTGCATGGCCATGATTTTGATAAATGCGTAAGCGTCGGTCAACGAGGTCGGTTCATCGGTACACAGCACAATTATTTTTTCAGCCATGCCGGAAAGAATTCGTACCGGCTTTTCAACGCCGGCGCCCATGTCCAGAATGACCTTGTTGTAATTGGAAGCAAGCAGGGACAAGTCTTCGCCCAAAATCTGCAAACGGCCGACCGGCATTGATGCCAGTCCGGCGGAACCGGAACGGCCGGCAATGATGTCAAAGTGGGTTTTGTCGCAATGGTGAATGATCTGATTCAGGGTTTTGGCGCCGGCAATAACACTTCCCAAATCATCTTTAACCATCAGGCCGAGCTGAATATCGATGTTTGCCAGCCCCAGGTCGCCGTCAAAAAGCAGGGTTTTCTGCCGGAGGCCGCTTAACGCGTGCGCCAGCGTCACGGAAAACCAGGTCTTGCCGACCCCGCCTTTGCCGGAAGCCACGGCAATCATGTTGCGGCCTTTGCGAAGGATGCGCGGTGCAGTGCCGCGCGGCATGATCTTCAATTCTTCGCTCTGATTTTCTTCCATCTACTTTTCTCCTTAAACTCAGGACAACACCAATTTGGCCAGCGCTTCGCCGTCTACGGGCGACAAGCCTTTGGCAATGCTTGAACTGACGCTTGCAGAACAGAAACCAAATTCGCAGCAGGCGGCAACCGACAAAAGCGCGCCAATCCGCCGGGTCAGGTCCAAACGGGTCGGCAACAGAAACCGGGCGCCGATTTCGGCAAAAATATCGGCGATTTCAACCGCCTCAAAAGTGTTTTTTCCGGCATCCATGGTCAGAATCATATCGGCGCGCACCGCTTCGGTCAACAGGCTGACCTTTTCAACCTCTTCCGACAGAAAAGGATTGATGCCGGGCGTATCTATCAGTACCAGCACATATTTCTGCCGCGCCTCTTCAACCGTGTCATAGAGGCCGCGCGGGGTTTTGACAAAGCGAAAATCGGTTTCGAGAATATCGGCAAAAGCCTGCAACTGGCTGTTGGCGCCGGCCCGGACATTGTCGGTCGACACGATGCAGGCGCTCAGCTTTTGAAGTTTGGCCTGCGTAGCGGCTTTGGCGATAGCCGTTGATTTTCCGGACCCCGGAACGCCCATAAACATCTTAACCGGCTGCCGGCAGTCCAAAATATCCTGAAAACGAAACATTTCTTCAAAACAACGGGTTAACAGCTTCTTTTCGTCCGTCAGGTTTTCCTCTGCGGAAATTTTGCGGCAACGAGCCAGAACCCGTTCTTTGACAATATCCAAAACGCCATGGTAATCCAGACTTTCCCGCAGTTTTTCGTCATCATATTTCCAGCGCGTCGGCCTGACCTCCACCTGCTCCTCGCGATTAAAGGAAATTTCGTCGGCCTCTTCGACGGCTGCCGTCAGCTCAATTTCTCCGGCGGCGTTTTTCTCCTGTGAAATAATGACGGCGTCGGCTCCCAGCATCTCGCGAACCTGCGCCAGAGCAGTCGGCATGTCGGGAGCGGTAAAATTTTTTATACGCAAGGGCGTTCTCCCTAAATCTGGCCGACGGTTTTAATTTTGGCCTTGGGATGTATCTCGTTTTGAGACATGACCACGGTCAGAGGCCGGAAGCGCTCGATAATCGAACGGACAAAAGGTCTGATGGCCGGGCTGGTCAGCAGAACCGCCGTTTCGCCCTTAACGGCCAAATCCTCAAGAACATTGCGAACTTTGGTAATGAACCCCTGCAAAGCAGTCGGTGCCATGGCCAGCTGACGCTCGTCGCCTTCGCCGATGATCGACTCGGCAAAAGCATGTTCCCATTCCGGCGACAGCGTTACCAGCGGAATAACGCCGAACTCATTGGCGTTGGCATTAGATAACTGGCGCGCCAGACGGGTACGCACATGCTCGGTAATCATCATCAGCGAACGGGTGGTGGATATGGCTTCGGAAATTCCTTCGAGAATGGTCGGCAAATCACGGATGGAAACCCGCTCCTGAAGCAAATTCTGTAAAATGCGCTGAACCGCGCCCAGGCTGACTTTGCCCGGTATAAGCTCCTTGACGAGTTTCTGCTGTTCCTTGTCCATCTCGTCAAGCAGCTTCTGGGTTTCGGCATAGGACAGCAGTTCGGGCATATTATCCTTAACCAGTTCGGTAATATGGGTGGTAACCACGGTGGCCGGATCTACGACCGTATAACCGCGGAACATGGCCTCCTCCCGATAAGACTGGTCTACCCACATGGCTTTGAGACCGAAGGTCGGTTCGGTGGTGGCTTCGCCGGGCAGCGTAATCGGTTCGCCGCGGGGATCCATAACCAGCAGCTGGGTCGGGCGGAGTTCGCCTTTGCCGGCTTTGACTTCCTTAATGTAAATGTTATATTCGTTGGCTTCCAACTGCATATTGTCCTGAATGCGGATGGAAGGCATGACAAAACCAAGCTCCGAAGCCAGTGCGCGGCGCAACGCCTTAATCTGGTCGGTCAGTTTGCGATTGGTTTCCTCATTAATCAACGGCAGCAGACCATAACCTATTTCGAGCCGGATAAGGTCAATACGCAACGCATTGGCAATAGGCTCATCGGCAGCTTTGGCCGCCGCACCCTGTTTTTTCTCCTGTTCCATAACCGCCTGCGCCTGTTCGGCCGCCGCCTGCTGCTGTTTATTCAGATAATAGGCGGTACCGCCGGTCAAAGCTGCCAGCAGCACGAACGGAAAAGCCGGCGTCCCCGGCAGCATGCCCAGCGCCAAAGCCAAAAACGACGACATGCCGAGCGCTTTCGGATAATTGGCCAGCTGGTCGAACAGAACCTTGTCGGTGGCATCGGTCATGCCGGCCTTGGAAACCAGAATACCGGCGGCTACCGAAATAATCAGCGCCGGCACCTGTGCAACCAGTCCGTCACCGACGGTCAGGCGGGTGTAAGTTTCGGCCGCCTGTGAAAAAGTCAGATCGTTCTGCACCATACCGATGATAATACCGGCAATGATATTGATAAAAGTAATAATCAGGCCGGCAATCGCATCGCCGCGGACAAATTTCGAAGCACCGTCCATAGCGCCGTAAAAAGAACTTTCCCTGGCCAAATCTTCACGACGGGCACGGGCCTCTTCTTCGGTAATCAATCCGGAAGACAGGTCGGCATCGATGGCCATCTGCTTGCCGGGCATGGCATCCAAGGCAAAACGCGCGGCAACTTCGGCAATACGGCCGGAACCTTTGGTAATGACCACGAAGTTGACGATGACCAGAATGGCAAAGACGATAACACCGATGACAAAGCTGTTGCCCATGATAAAACCGCCGAAAGCCTCGATAACTTCACCGGCGGCGTCCGGCCCCAGGTAACCCCGGGACAAAATCAGCCTGGTTGACGCCAGGTTCAGCGACAGCCTGTACATGGTGGTAATCAGCAAAACCAGCGGGAACGCGCTGAACTCGGTCGGTTTCTCAATAAAAATGGCGGTCATCAGCACAATGCAGGCCATGGTAATCGAAAGCGCCAGCGCAATATCCAACAGCCAGGCCGGCATCGGCAGAATCAAAATGACCAGCATCAGGATAATGCCAAGGGCAAAAAGGATATCGCCCCGCTTGGTCGAAGCGACAAGCAGTTCCTTAAAAGACCTGGCACCGAACATTGCGGCGTTATTTTGCGGTTTTTTAGCCATTATCCGAGTTACTTAACCTGCCTATATTTCCGGAATATCAAAACCTTCGTTCTGATACTGTTTGAGTTTATTGCGCAGCGTGCGGATGGAAATGCCGAGAATATTGGCGGCAGTCGTCCGGTTGCCCATGGTATGTTTCAGCGTGTCGATAATCAGGTTGCGCTCGACACTGGCTACCGTATTGCCGACAAATTCGGCACCGGTCATAACCCCGTTTTCGTTTCTATTGATAACGGCGTCCTGAGAATCAAGAATAACCGCATCTTCGCCGATTTCGTTTCCGGTACTCAGCAGCACGGCGCGATGCAACGTATTTTCCAGTTCGCGGACATTGCCCGGCCAGAGGTAGTTCAACAGCTTTTGTTCGGCGCCGGCGGAAAGCGGCTTTAAATCGATTTCGTTCAGTTCGGAATATTTTTTGGCAAAATGCTTGGCCAGCACGATAATATCGTCCGGACGCTCACGCAGCGGCGGAATGTTGACATTGACGACATTCAGACGATAATACAAATCCTGACGGAAAGAGCCGTTTTTGACCGCTTCGTCCAGATTGCGGTTGGAGGTGGCGATAATGCGCGTATCCACCTTAATCGGGGCTTTGCCGCCGATGCGGTCGATTTCCTTTTCCTGAATGGCGCGCAGCAGCTTGGCCTGAATTTTCACATCCGTTTCGGAAATTTCATCAAGCAGCAGCGTGCCGCCGGAAGCTTCTTCAAACTTGCCGATACGACGGGCAACCGCACCGGTAAACGCGCCTTTTTCATAGCCGAAAAGTTCGGATTCCAGCAGCGTTTCCGGTATGGCGGCGCAGTTGACCGCGACAAATTTTTTGTTGGCGCGCTTGGAATTGTCATGAATGAAACGGGAAAAGATTTCCTTACCGGTTCCGGACTCTCCGGTTAAAAGGACATTGGCTTCGGAAGGAGCAATCTGCTTAGCCAGTTTCAGCACCTGTTCGGTTTTCTTGTCGCCGTAAATCAGTGCGTGGTTCTCGCGGGTAGCCGCGGCCAGAACCGCGCCAATCAATTCCGGATCGGGGGGCAGCGGAATATATTCCCTGGCACCGGCCTTGATGGCATTGACGGCCAGCGCCGGGTCGTTCGAAACGCCGGCAGCAACGACCAGAACGTTTATGCGTTCGGCTTCAAGGCTGGAGATAAACTTATGGACATCCAGCCTGACGTCTATCATTACCAGTTCGACGGTTTTGCCGGAGCGCAATATTTCGAGCGCGCTTTCAATCTTGTCAGCCAGAGAAACGTGACCACCCTGAGCAATGGCAATTTTGCTCGCCGCTCCGATTTGTCCGTCTAATGTTCCGACAATAAGCAATTCCATTTTCGTTCAACCTTATTTCGCCACCGATTTGACAATTTCAGTCATGGTAATACCCAATTTGTCGTCAACGACGACGACTTCGCCACGGGCCACCAGATTATTGTTGACATAGATGTCAATCGCCTCGCCGACCTTGCGGTCAAGCTCGATGATGGCGCCCTTGTTCAGCTTGAGCAGCTGGCTGACCTTCATTTTGGTCTTGCCCAGAATGGCCGAGACCTTGACCGGAATATCGTAAACGGCTTCCAGGTCGCTGGCCGAACTGGGAATGTCGAAATTGTCGTCAAGACTGTCTTTTTTGAGTACCGGCTCGTCATCCATTCCGGCGCTTTCGCTCAACTCATCCAATTCCAGATTTTCACTCATCGTTTTTCTTCCCTTCAGGCTTGACAGCCAACAAGTCTTCTATTTTTTTGCCCAGCTCGGCAGAGTTTCTTTCCACGCCGCCGTTTTCCCATTCAATGCGGCAGTCGGCCTTGCCGAGCGAAGCATCCTTATGCAGGGCGATTTTACCCTCGAAATCGTAACTGTTGGCCAGTTTGGCTATCGTTTCCTGCGCATATGATATAATATCGGGATGAATATAGAAAGACAATTTTGCTTCGTTTTTAAAATTGTTGAAATTCTCGCCGATAAATTTTTTCACGATACCGGCCGCATTTTCTTCGGTCAGGCTCGGAACCAGTTTTTCCACGACGGCACGGGCAAGCGCAAAAGCCTCTTGCTCGGCGTTTTCTTCCGCCTGTGCAGAAGCGGCAATCAGAGTCATCAGCCGATTATTAATATTTTCAAGCAAAGCGGCCGTTGTGTTTTCAATGCCTTCCTGAGCGGTTTTGAACCCGCGTTCGTAAGCGTCCTGCTCGGCGATTTTTATTTTTTCCGCAACTTCCTCTTCGGTAAAGGTTTTTACTTCAGGCCCGGGGGGAACAATCTCCTCAAAATCAGCTTCCCTTACGTCTTCCTGCTTTTCCTCAGGCTCTTCCTCCGGCTGCATTTCGACAGCGGGCAAGACCTCCGGTTCGGGTTCGACAACCTCCGGCTTGTTTTTCCTTTTTTCTTCGATAACAAAATTATCAAACAGAAATTTTCTGAGTTCTGCCATTGACGCCTGTCCGTTAATAAATCAACTCGTCGTTGTCCTTGCCTTCGCTGATGACTATTTCGCCGGCATTGGACAGCTCTTTGGTCGTGGTAACGATATACTGCTGAGCCTCTTCGACGTCGCGCAGACGAACCGGCCCCATGGCTTCCATATCTTCCTTGATGATTTTGCCGGCGCGGGAAGACATATTGTTGAAGAACAGATCCTTGATGGTTTCGGAAGCACCTTTGAGAGCGATTGCCAGCTTGTCTTTGTCGACGTTGCGCAACAGAACCTGAATGCCCTGAGAGTCGACACGAACCAAATCTTCAAACGTAAACATAAGCGATTTGACGCGCTCGGCGCTCTCGCGGTTGCGTTCTTCCAGAGCTTCCATAAAACGACCTTCGGTATTGCGATCCAACGAGTTGAAAATGTCGGCGATAAGCTCGTGGGAATCGCGGCGCGTCGATTTGGACAGGTTGGACATGAACTCCTTGCGCAGGGTTTTTTCCAGACCGTCCAGCACCTCTTTCTGCACCGAATCCATCCGCAACATGCGCATGACGATTTCCATCGCAAAGTTCTCCGGCAGCAGGGCGATAACCTTCGCGGCATGTTCTGCCTTAATCTTAGAGAGAATAACCGCAATCGTCTGCGGATATTCGTTTTTCAGATAATTGGCCAGAACGTGCTCGTTAACATTGCCGAGCTTATCCCACATGGTACGTCCGGCCGGACCGCTGATTTCTTCCATAATGGCGGAAACGCGATCCTTATCCAGCGTTTTGGAAAGCAGGCGCTCCGTACTCTCGAAAGTGCCGATGAGAGTGCCGGTGTTGGAGGACTTTTCGGCAAACTCCTGAAACAGCTGCTCAACGACGTTGGAATTGACCTTGCCCAGGCTGGCCATGATAACCGAAAGCTCCTTGATTTCCTCATCGTCCATCAACGCAAAGATCTGCGCCGACTTATCCTCGTCCAGCGACATCATCAGGATTGCCGCCTTCTGCTGACCGGAAAGTAAGTTATAATCGTCTATTACGTTTTGCTTCATGGTATCATTCCAATCTTAATTGCCGTCGCTGGAATAGAGCCAGCCGCGGATAATATTGACCGCCGCGTCGGGGTTCTTTTCGACAATGTCGTTAATTTTCTTGAGAGACGAAACTTTGATTCTGCCGTCAATCTTGTTCATGTTAATCAGTTCGTCAATTTCGCCGTCTTCCTCATTGAGGAAATTGGAGAGCAGCAGATTGTCCTCTTCGGCATTGTCGCCCAGAAGCCTGCCCTCGCCGTTGGCCGTATTGGTTTCAAAGGCATTGTTAATCAGCGGACGGATAACCAATAAGATAACCAGAATTGCGACGATTGCAACGCCTATGCCTTCGGCAATGCGAATCAGTTCGTCTTTGGTAAAGCCCATAATCAGAACTTCGTTGACCTCTTCGATTTCCGGCTGGTTGGAAGCAAACTTCATATTGGCAACTTCGACCATATCGCCGCGTTCGGCGTCAAAACCGACCGCAGACTTGACCAGCGAACGAATCTGCTCCATTTCTTCCGGCGTGCGGTCACGGTAAACAACCTTGCCTTCCGCATTTCGTTCATAAATGCCGTCAACGATAACGGCAACGCCCAGACGTTTAATCGTGCCGCTGTTTTTGACCTTGTTGCGGACGACTTTGGAAATTTCGTAATTTACCGTTTCTTCGGTACGGGACTTTCGGCTGACGCTGCCGGTACCGGCGGCAACCATGTCGCCGTTCGGAATATTCTGCGCGACGGAAACCGGCTGCTCGACATTGTCTGTCGTGCTGTTGTCGGTAACGGTCGCCTGCGAACGAACTACCTGCGAATCGGGGTCATAGATTTCCTCGTTGGTAACGATCTGATCAAAATCCATGTCCAGATTGACCTGAGCCCGAACCTTGCCCTCGCCGACGCTTTTTTCAAGCAGGTTCTGAACCTGAAGCGACATTTTGCGCTCCTGTTCCAGACGCAAAGCTTCGTTGTTGGCAACGGTTACCGCTTCTTCGTCTTCAAAATTGTTGGTCAGCAGATTGCCGGCGCTGTCAACGATAGACACGTTTTTGACGTCAAGCTTCGGAACCGCCGCGGCAATCAGCTGCTGAATGGAATGGATGCTTTCCAGGCTCAGTTTGCCGCCGTCGGTCTTGATGACAACCGAAGCGGTGGGCATTTGCTCTTCGCGGGAAAACATTTCGCGTTTGGGCAGTACCAGATGCACCCGCGCCGACTTGATGTGGTCCACCGAACGAATCGTTCTGGCCAGCTCGCCCTCAAGCGCACGGATCAAATTGACGTTCTGCACAAAGTTGGTCGAACCCAGCGCGTCGGTATTGTCAAAAATCTCATAACCGACGTTGGAACCTTTGGACGCCATGGCCAGATCCGCGGTATCAATGCGCATTTTGTTGACGTCTTCTTCCGGCACCAGAATCTCCGTGCCGTTTTTGGTCAACCGGTATTTGATGTTGGCTGTTTCCAGATGCTGGACAATCTGTTTGGCGTCTTCCATTTCCAAATCGGTATACAACACGGCGTAGTCACCGGTGTTCAGCTTGGTAGCCAGATAAACGAAAAAGCTTATCAGAAAGATGACAATCGCAGCGATTGACGCCAGACGTCCCGGCGACAGATTCTTGATACTCTGTATAAAATTATTCACCAGATTCCCCAATCCATAAATAAATTTTCATAAAATTCCCCATTTACTTTATGTATTAGCTTAAAAATATTCAGATTAAAACGATTAATTAACATATATTCACAGCCGACACCCGCAGAAGAAAAGGCCGCCATTCTTGGCGGCCTTGACTTTAGGGGAGGAAATTTCAAACGGATTTATTCTAAATCCTAGGTCATGCGGGTGAGTTCGTCCAGCATTTCGTCGGCCGTGGTAATAATCTTGGTGGCCGCCGAATAAGCGCGCTGGGTAACAATCATGTTCGAGAACTCGGTCGCCAGGTCGACGTTGGAGGATTCCACGGAGTAAGCCGTAATCTCGCCGGCACCGTTGGTTCCCGCCTGCCGCAGCATCGCCTGACCGGAAGCGTCGGTTTCAATCCAGGTATTGCCGGTCAGAGCCTCCATGCCGTTGGCATTGGCAAAAGTTGCCAGAGGCAGAATGGCAATCGGACGGGTTTCGCCGTTGTCAAACAGGGCCGTAACGACACCGTCTTCGCTGATGCTGACGCCGGTATAGCTGCCGAACTTGGCACCGTCCTGATTGATATAGTTGGTCAGGAAGTCGCCGGACAGGTTTGTCAAACCGTCATTGGTTCCGACATTGCCCATATCCAGGGTAATTCTGGTTCCGTTGTCCGGGTCGCCGTCCATGTTCTGCGCACCGTTGGCCCATTCAATGGCCATTTCGTCAACGTAGAAGTATTTCGGCGTACCGTCGGCATTAAATCTGACGGCCGGAACAACAGCGCCCTGCTCAACTTCGGTACCGTTAACCGTAAACTGGTTGGCCAGCGTGGCGGTCGTATTCTGAATCGATTTCCAGCTGTTGGTTACCGAATCTCTGACGACGCCGGAGATTGCCGTGCCGAGGCCGGTCGTATCAATGGTAATGTCGCCGCCGGTAGAAGAAGGCAGAATTTCGAGCGAAGAACCGCTGACAACAAAACGGGAAGGCTCGGTTGCCGTCGTATTCAGCTTGGCGCCGAAAATGCTCATCATCTTGGCAACGTCAACATCGTCGGCGCTGATGGCATCGGCAATGTTAACATAATAGTCGCCGGCACCAGGATCATCCGCCGTATCGGTATTGACAAAGTGATAGGTTTTGCCGTCAAGAACGATGGTCTTGTTGAGATAATCCGCCGCCTTGTCCGAATTAAAGTCGATACGGGCGGTGTTCTTGATATCGTTGTCAATCGCCTGAATGGTAAAGACACCTGTCGGAATGCCGGTATCCTGCGCCGGATTGGACGCGCTCTGAACACAGGCCAGGGTTTTGCTGGCGTCAATGGTCAGTTCGGCACCGGCAACAGACTGGACAATCTGAATGGTGCTGCCGTCAGCGGTAAAGCGATTGGCCGAAGGCATATTGTTTTTAATTGCGGTTTCAAAAGCTTTGGTAAAGTCACTGGTCGTAATAATACCGGCCGAAATGTCCACTGCAATGTTTTTGGTATTGCCGGCATCCGGCGGAATGGTGGCCGTGCCGTTGGTAAAGATGAAGTTGTAAGTCGTACCGGTTCCGGCGTCGGTAATGGCAATGCTGGAACCGTTCTCGGGAATTTTGGTAAATTCGAGCTGACCGGCAGCATAGTAAACGTCCTGCGACGTATCGCCGGTCGTTTCACGACCGCCGTAAAGCGTAACGCTGGAAGCGCCGCTCGGAACCGAAGCGCCCATCGACCAGCCGTTGGAACTGGTTTTGGTATATTCCAGACTCATGTTGCTGGCGTTGCCGAGGCTGTCGTAAATCAGAGCCGAAACCTTGCGTTTGCCGCCGGCGGCCGCATTGGTCGGATCATAAATAGGATCATCCGAAGGCAGGTTGGCGCCGAGGCTTATCTGGTGAGTCGGGGTAGCCGTACCGCCGATGTTGGCCAGATTGACCGGACGCAGGTTGGTGCCGTCGATGATGTTGTCGTTGATGTAAACGGTGTTGCCGGAGGCATCGTAATAGGCTTTCATATATTTGATGCCGTTGACGTCGACAACCGTCGCATTCGGATTGCCGTCCCAAGGCAACAGCGACCAGGCCTGCGCATAGTAGCCGCCGGTGTTTTTCAGATAGCCGTTTTCATCAACCGAGAAACTGCCGGCGCGGGTATAGGCCCAGAGGTCGCCCTCGCCCGGATTGGCCGACTGATTGACGACGAAATAGCCGGAACCGCTGATGGCAACGTCAGTCGAGTTGGAAGTGGCGGACAACAGTCCCTGAGCGCTGATACTCTGCTTGGGCTTGGATTGAACGCCGCCCGGCGAATATAAGCTGGAGGAAGACTGTTTGGTTACCAGGGTTGAAAAAGCAACCGAATTGCTTTTATAACCGACGGTGTTTACGTTGGCGATATTGTCGGAAATGGCACCCATCGAACTGGACTGGGAAGCCAGAGCCGAAATACCGGATTGCATTGCACCAAAAATACTCATTTTTTCTCTCCTAAAGTTTTATTAAAGCAAACCGAAGGTTGCGGCCTTCAAAGCCTCGCCTGCGGC
>OCHJ01001805.1_pt1 | contig 14086 bp, 12 predicted proteins | sample 1538381 | NCBI WGS metagenome assembly OCHJ01 (sample SAMN04571688, study PRJEB22368) | human gut metagenome | biome: human gut; material: stool | host: Homo sapiens | place: Luxembourg | collected 2012-06-29 | reverse complement strand
GGCTCAACCCTCACGCCCGTAAGGGCGTGTCAACCTTCGGGAATACTGGAAAGCAACGCCCAGGCCCCGGTCCCGACCGCGCCGAAAGGCGCCTGAACCCTCAAGCCACAAAGGGCCGTCAACCATCACATCGGCGTGTCCTTTCCATAAAATTATAAAATAAAAGAAGGAGGTATTCAACGCCATGAATATCTCCTTCCAAATCAGGAATCGATTATTTCACTTCCGCTTCATAGCGGGCCAGAGTGAAGCAGAGGTCAGAGAGACGGTTCAGATAGCGGATATCCACATCATGTACATCTTCTGCTTCTGCCAGACGCCACATACATCTTTCAGCACGGCGTACCACGGATCTGGCCACATCCAGGAAGCTGGAGCCCTTTGTAGCTCCGGGCACCAGGAAATGGTCCAGAGGTGCCAGGGATTCAGTATACTGGTCGATGATGTGTTCCAGATTGGTCACATGTTCCGGCGTAATGTTCGGTTCCTGGTCCAGGCTGGCCACATCAGCCATCAGAAGCCACAGTTCCTTCTGGAGCTTGTAAATCGTTTCCTTCACATTGTCATGAGCCGCAAAAGCGCGGGCCATTCCCAGAACGGAGTCCGCTTCGTCCACTGTACCATAAGCTTCAACGCGAAGACTGCCTTTCGATACCCTCTGATTGGTATAGAGGCTGGTCTGTCCCTTATCACCTGTACGTGTATATACCTTTGCCATGACAATCACCTTATTTCTTCAATTCAGGGAACCAGAGAGCAATTTCTCTTGCTGCTGTTTCCGGAGCATCGGAAGCGTGAACTACGTTTTCATCGATGGAAGTAGCGAAATCACCGCGGATGGAGCCGGGTACAGCTTCCAGCGGGTTAGTAGCGCCGTTGATCTGGCGTACTGCTGCTACTGCATTTTCACCTTCGATAACCATAGCCAGTACAGGACCGGAAGTGATGAAATCGATGAGAGCCTTGAAGAAGCCTTTGCCCTTATGTTCAGCATAATGTTCTTCAGCCAGTTCTACAGGAACATTGATCATTTTGATTGCGTGAATGGAAAGACCCTTTCTTTCGAAACGGGAAATCACTTCGCCGCAGATGTGTTTCTTCACGCCGTCCGGTTTTACAAGTACAAGAGTTTTCTGAATGTCAGCCATAAATATGACCCTCCTTAATAAGAATGCATTTGTGCTGCGATCTCACGCAGCTTTTCCACCCGCTCCTCCGTAGAAGGATGCGTTGAAAACAGATTTGCCATTCCGCCGACACCGGCCAGCGGGTTAATAATGAAAAGCCCGCTGGTAGCCGGTTTCGCATCAGCCATTACCTTATGATGAGCATAGGCATCCAGCTTCAGAAGCGCATTGGCCAGCGCCAGAGGTTTACCGGAAATCTCAGCGCCCGAAGCGTCAGCCATGAATTCCCGGGACCTTGACAAAGCCAGCTGGATCAGAGTCGCCGCCAGCGGAGCCACCACGATGGTCACCAGAAGAGCGATGGGGTTTGCACTTCTCCCCTCCTCGTCCCGGCCGCCGCCGAAAATGGCAGCCCACTGGGCAATATTGGCAATGTAGCTGATGGCTGTAGCAATAGATGCAGCCAGCGTCATTATCAGTGTATCACGATGACGGATATGTGACAACTCATGACTTAAAACTCCTGCCAGCTCATCCCGGTCCAGCATGGAAAGAATCCCTTCTGTCACAGCTACAGCCGCATGATTTTCATTCCGGCCCGTAGCAAAAGCATTGGGCACATCCGTAGGAATCACATAGAGCCTGGGCATGGGCATATGGGCCTTCTCCGTCAGCTCCCGCACCAGCTGGTACAGCTCCGGCACATCGGACTCCGACAAAGGCTGGGCATTATAGGCGCGGAGCGCCATTTTATCGCAGTTCCAGTAAGTATAGAAATTCATGGCGAATGAAATAAGAAGCATGGTGAAAGCACCACTCCTGCCGCCCACGACACCGCCGATTGCCATGAGAATCACGCTGAGCAGTGTCAGCAGCATCACCGATTTGACTCTGTTCAAAGAAAAGACCTCACTTTACGCAATAAATAGAAATTTATGAATATGTTGAAATAAAAAAAGTGGTCGGAACGACATGATTCGAACATGCGACCTCTACCACCCCAAGGTAGCGCTCTACCAAACTGAGCTACGTCCCGACATCGGTTACAAGTAATAGGATACACAATGAAGAGAGATTTGTCAAGAGAAATTTTACATTTCCATTTGGGAAATAGGAAAATGAGGGTTCTTAAGATAGACCGGCCGCTGGCGGTCGGGTTCGTAAGTGGGTCTTCGGCCCCAGGGTTGGAGTGGCATTATGGATCCTGTGAGCGCGCAAAAAAAGCTTCCCGATTTCTCAGGAAGCTTTTTGATCAGAATTGAAATACCACTTTGCCCAGCACATGGTCCACCGGCACAGGGCCGATAAACCGGCTGTCGGAACTGTGGTTGCGGTTGTCCCCCATCACAAACACCATGCCCTCGGGAACCGTATAGGAGCCATCCATGGAAAATTCCATGGGTTCATTGATATAAGGTTCATCCAGCTCACTGCCATTGCGATACACATGGCCGTTCTTGAACTCCAGCTTATCGCCGCCTTTGCCGATGACCCGTTTAACCCATACATTATGACCCTGGGAAGATTTGTCGAAAATGGCAATATAATTCTTCATCGGTTCATCCAGATCATCCATCCAGGAACGCTCCCTGTGGGTCCGGCTGTCGATAATGACGATATCCCCGTAATTCGGCATTTCTCTAAGGACATGACTGATTTTCGAAACAATGAGATACTCCCCGTTGGTGAGGGTAGGATACATGGATTCACCGGACACCTTGGTGGGTACAAACAAAAAAATATGAATCAGCATGGCCAGAAACAGGGCCACCACAATAGAATAGACCCAATCTAAAACTTCGTGCATAAACTCTCCTTCATCTATCTAAAAATGTAAAATCCCTCTGCGCATGTTTCATTGTACAACATCACTCCTCTTTCCGCCAGTTTTTCCTGTAAAATCCCCGGGACCTGCTGATGCAAAGACCGTGAGTCCCCGGAATGCCCCTTTCTTCCTATTTCCCTGCTCAAGATGATGCATGGCAGGCACCTTGCCATCAGAAAATTTTCATGTAAAAAAGACTGCGAAGAAATGATTTCCATTTTTTCACAGTCCTTTTCAGTGATTTCCTTTAGAAACCCTCATGGAGGAAGGACCTTTGCCTCTATCCTTCCTCCTGCCATTTACGTCCCTCAGACTTGAATGGTATTTCCTGCCTCCACCGGAATGGATAGACGATAAACTTCTGAGGTTTTTTAAAATCATCCAGGTGTAAGACGCCCATAAGCCGGCATATCATATCGCCGGCAGGGGTATAGTTATGGGCATGGCAGAAAGCAATGACCTGTTCCGCATATATGCAAAGCTTGCTGAAGTCTTCGAAGTAAACAAAAACGCTTGTACTGCTGGGAAGCTGTTCTACTCCAGCGATTTTTCTATTTTTTCCCTGTACAATGATTCCCAGTTTTTCTGTCCGGTACCGCTGATGTTTGATATCATCCAGACTCAGTGTGACAAATGGATAATTCAGATATCCCTCAGTAAATCCACTCTTAATCAACTGTCCTTCAATGGAGGATGCATCATAAATGACACTGCCTATATCTTCAAGCACATAATTTCTAACTGCCTTTTTTTCATATACATATTCGGCTGTAATAAAGCCCATCTGAATGAATCCATTGGGCGGGCGATGGCAGAAATGGTCAGCCCAGCCTAGTACCCGATCCAGCTCTTCATGGCGCAGCTGGAGTTCAGCCAGTGCATGGACCGTTTCATCCTGCTTCATTTGAATGTAACCCATGAGCTGGTCAAAGTCATTGCATCCCATGAGCTGCCTGATTTCATCGAGGCTCATATTGAGGGCTCTATTATGCTGGATAATGTGAAATACCAGGCATTGACGAATATCATAATACCGGTAGCCTGTATTCGGATTGACATAGACCGGAGATAAAAGTCCTATTTTATCGTAGTACCGCAACGTAGCCAAGGTCGTATGATTCAGTTTGGCCATCTGCCCGATTAACAGTCTGTTATTTTTCAAGATTCCCTCCAAGCAGCAATGCTGTCATAAACACCTCAAAGCTGGTCTTGTCAGCTCATTGCAATCCTTCTAAAAGAAATGAATACCCCGCCTTCCTGCTGGAAACCTATTTTCAAAGGATGAAGAGCGTACATATATTTCCATAAAACCATGGAAATATGACTCATTTTGAAACAGAATTCTCCAGATAAATCAAAATGTTTTCTGACAGTTTTTCCCCCCCCGGTACATTTCCTCTAATTGTCCACTGGAAACGTACACAGGAGCTATGGGACCCATTTCCGGATTTTGATAAAGCATTTATAAACCTCCCATACTTCACTTACTTATTATATTTATCATAAACCATCATTAGCATAAAGGTCAATAAACGATTTGGCTTAAAAGATTAATTCTTCCTGATTTTAACAAGATATTTCCTTTATTAGTAGAATGATTTTTTCGACAAATTCAGAAAATAATGATGTTTCTACCATATGCACTAAATCCTTCAACCATAATAAAAAAGCAGTGCAGATCATGAATCTGCACTGCTTTTTTAATCACACTTCGTCCCGAAGTCCTACCAGATAATCAACGGACACATGGTAGTACTGTGCCAGTATCAGCAGCTTATCTGCCGATATTTTTCTTTTGCCCAGCTCATACATACCATAGGCAGCCTGGCTGCAGTGAAGCACACCGGCCACATCGGTCTGTGACAGATTATTGGATTTTCGAAGGAATTTCAGCCGCTCTGGCCAAACAGCATCAGCATTTTTCATAGGCATCACATCCTTTTCCATCGATTGCTCTATTTTCCGTTTTTATCCAGCTTAGCCAGGATTTCCGCCATTTTCTGCTCCAGAGCATCGATACGTTTATCTTTGTCTGCATTGTCCTTCTTCAGGGCATCGATTTCCTTAGACTGACTGTTGATGACTTTTGCCATTTCTGTCTTGGACATGGCCTCGCGTCCTGCGCCGCCGCGTCCTACCTTGAAGGAAACGCCTGCATTGAAGCCGGGATCTCCGTTACCCAGGGAAACGCCTACGTTCACCATGGTATTTTCATTGGGATGATAGAAGGCACCTACAGCGGCGGCATTGGCATTGCGGTAATGGCCATAGCCTACAGCAAAGTCAGCCTTGTCGTCGGGATCATAGTCCAGCGGATGGAGAGCCGCCAAAGCGTTGCTTCCGGCTGCGGCCTTATTGATATTATTGTTGAGCCTGCCATAAGCATTGTTCACATAGCCAACATTAGCAGCGCTGGTGGGGTCGTTAGCATCGCTGACAACACCGGTAATAACGCGGCCCTTGCCATCCTTGCCATTGACATCAATCTTCGTCGCAGCGTCGGAACCACCAATCTTGATGGTCTTGCCATCACTGTTAATGAGGTCGCTTGTCTTCTTGACCTGCGTATCGAGGCTGACCAAGTTCTGGGCCGTCGTGCTGTCCTTCTTGATGTAGGAACCATCAGCAGACGGACGGAGTTCGTTGTAGATGGTATCGCCAGAAATAAGGCCCTTGTCGCCAGAAGCGACCTCGCCCGTGCCTTCGACATTGACGGCATAGGTCGTCGGAGTCGTATCCGTGCCATCGACCGTAGTGACCGTCGTATTCTTGCCATCGACAACTTTGACAGCATTCTTAGCGATATTGTGGATAGCCGTCTTGCTGGCATCCGTGAAGTCACCATTCTTAATCTTGGTAATTTCGTTGGTATTGTTCGTCACTTTCTGATTAATTTCTGCATCTGCCTTTTCACGGGCCTGCTGTTCAGCATACAGCTGCTTGCCATTGACGGCATCCGAGCTGTTTTCACTCAGAGCACCATCCTTGACGTTGGTGATGGTCGTACCCTCTTTACCTGCCAGCGTGACTTTCGACTTGTTGGAATCATCATACTTCACGGCATTCTGATCAAGCGTACTGATTGACTGATTGATGTTCGTAATATCATCGGCATTTTTCTTGACCTGCGTATCGAGCGTGCTCAGGTTCTCAGAAATACTGTCATCCTTCTTGATGTAGTTGCCATCCTTGTCCATAGAGCCAATCTTGCTATCGAGAGCCGACAGATTTTCGCCGGTGGTCTTGTCTTTCTTCACATAGCTACCATCTACCTTCGGACGGACTTCATCATAGACAGTCTTGCCTGTTACCATCCGACCATCATCAGCTTTGATTTCACCGGTACCGATAGCACTGCCCCACTTTTCAGCATTGGCTTTCTGAGCTTCTGCCGAAGCAGCCTTGCCATCTGCACCTTTCAGGTTAGCACCGATATTAGAGGCATCGACGTTGGCTTTGCCTGCCAATGCCTTGTTGGTAGTATCAGCTGCACTATCAACAGCATCTTTGACAATTTTCTGTACATCACCGATGTTAGCAGCATTCGTTGTAGTTGTGTAGTTGCCGGATGCATCTGCACCACTGCCTACATGGGTGATCTTGCCACCGTTGACATCAACACTGCCATCAGCACCAAGGGTAACCTTAGCGCCGGTGGTCTTGCCGCCTTCGGTCTTCTGGTTGCTGATGGACGTGATGCCCTTCAGGTCTTTTGCCAGCTGTACCTTCAGCTGACCCTTATCCGTGCTGTTGACGCCGATGTTGCCTTCTGTCAGGTCGCCCTTCGCACCGCCGATGATATCGAGAGTGTTGTTCAGCTTCTTGGCAATTTCTTTTCCATCATCACCCTTGAACTTCAGGCCATCATCAAGGGTTGCCGCTTCGTGTTCGGTTCCTTTTGGATCCTTATACACAATGCGTGTCATGGTCTCACCGTCTTTGCCATTAAGGCCCGGTGTTCCTGCCGTAGTGAAGATGTCTGTCATGCCGTCCTTACCATTCAGTCCGATATGACCTTCGGCTCCATCTACGCCATCGACACCATCGATGCCTTTGATGGTCACACCATCCTTGCCATTCTGGCCCTTGATGGAGATGCCATCCTTGCCGTCGATGCCGACACCAGCTTTACCATCCTGGCCACTGATGCCGATGCTGCCAGCAGTACCCGGTTTACCATTTTCTCCATCCTTGCCGTTTACAGCAATCTTCTCGGCAGACACATTCTTATCCATGAGGATCGTGATGTTGCCATCTTTATCGATCTCCGTAGTCAGATTATCAGCTGTGTATTCATGGCCCTCTGTCTTGGCAGTGCCCAGAACTTTCACTGTAGTGCCCAGTTTAGCAGTGTATTCATTACCAGAGTTAGCAGCAAATTTCAGGCCCTTGCCTGTCAAATCGGACTGAGCAGATTTCAACTGGCTTACGTTGACTGCGTCTGTATCATTGACACCGGCTCTGACATGGATGATACGGCGTTCCTTATCCTTATCACCGATGGAAAGGACACCACGGTTATTATCGCTTTCCAGAAGATCGTTAACTTTTACCTGGCTATCGGAACCTAAAGCTACGGCGTTCTTAATCTTTTCATTGTCTGTTTTGATATTACCAATATGCGCTTCCCAACCAATAGCTAAGTTCTGACTGGAAACGGCTGTAGCCTTTGTACCAATAGCAATACTGTTATTATGTGCTATTGTACTCGTACCCAATGCTACTGCATTGCCACCAGCCTCGGTATTAACACCTACAGCCAATGCATCTCTCTGTGCGCTGGCATTATGGCCAATGGCAGTTGCGTTATCACCTTTGTCCAAGATCATCTGAGTATCAGACGAGCCAATAATGACAGCGTTTTTCGTATTTGTCAGAGTATGGTTATCGCCAAAGACAATATTAGACTTGTTGGATCTTTTGATTGGCTGGGCCTTGTCATCATCATAGCTGTCGCCGGAAAGTTTATTGTTGGCACCGATGACATAATCATGCTTGCCGTTAATAACCTCATTGCTGAAGCCGTCGACGTAGTTGTACTGTGAAGACTTTTCAGGGTCATACTTAATGGCAGTATTGGAAGTATCAGTAACCCATTCGCCCTTACTCTCTACCTGATTGCCTTTGACGGTATTTCCGACACCAGTGACCTGGGTCATATAGGCTTTGTCAACCGTGTTGCCGCCGCCCATGACCATGACCTGTCCACCGCTATCCTTGACAGCCTTCTGCATAGCCTCACTGAGTTTCGTCGGATCCGAAATACTGCCTAAGATATCTGCATCCTTCTTGCTAACAATCGGGCGATAGGAATCCGTGACAGTATTGCCTGCACCATAGATGATGGCAGCGTTAGAGTTCGTCGTCATGTTGGCCTGGCCGACAATACTGTTAGCTACGCCGCTGTGTTCTTTCGCGGTATCCGTATTCTGGTTGACGTTGAACGTACCATAGGACAGAGCCGCTGCACCGCGGAGGTCAAGACCCTGTACATTCCCCGAATTGATGACACCGGAGTAGGAACCGGCTACTGTCGAAGCGATGCCGTCTGCATGCGTGACAAAGCCTGCAGCCAGGCTGCCCCTCCCCTTGGCACCGTCATTACCTGCATTGCTATAGCTGTCAAATCCAAGCGTAGGTGCATTATCAGATACCGAATAGTACTTGATGTTATGAGTCTTATCGTTCAGCTTAGATGCATTATCTGCAACCTGTGCATCGAGAGCACTCAGATTCTGGCCAGTCGTGTTGTTTGCCGACACATAATTCAAATTCTTGCCAGTTTCTGCAACCGGTGCGTCATAATTGTACAACGTCTTGCCCGTTACCAGCTGGTCGGAAGTAGAAGCATTCGTAGCAGTAGTGGCAGTGCCTGCAGTGAATGGATCTGCACCAAGAGCCTTGCCCCAGTCGTCTTTGCTCTTCTTCTGAGCCGTTGTCGTGGCGGCTTCATCCTTGACAGGCTTTTTATTTTCATCAAGCTGCACGTTGCCATTTTTATCTGTCTTATAGACCTCGATGTTGTTGCCAAGATTTGATGCATCTTTTTCAGCGTACTGTTTCAACTGTTCCATGACAACGACGTCGTGGTCATCAATACCATCGGCAACTTTGACAAGGCGGTTGTAGTAAGCAGAGGTATAGGGTTCATTCTTCTTTATTGACTTAGGCGCCTTTGTATAATCATTAGTTGTTCCATCAATCTCATTTTGTTTCGGATTGCCTTTTTCATCGGTCAGGGTTTCCCATTCATAGGTATAACCGGATTCATCACCAGCATCATGACCGAAAGCAATTGTTCCAGGTTCATTTGCGGTTGCCTGGTAGCCTAATGCCGTGGAAAATTTATCATAATGAATAAATTTCGCATTTCCTAAACTACTCTCTGGATCCTCCATATAATAACCGGGAAGGGAGTGAATATTACCGTTCTGAATTGCCTCCTCTACTTTTTCCATTTCCTTAATATCATTAGGATTATTCTCATCTAAATAAGTTTTTTCAACTCCACCATCAGCTACTACAGCCTGATATCCAGCCGCTAAAGAGAAGAAGGCATCCTGTCCAGTAGATCCGCCTGCTACGCCAGTTGAAAACATCCCGTTAACACTAGAAGATTCTCCTCCTAGCGATGAGGCGCCTGTACCCGTTACATTATTATAAAGACCGCCCGAAGCATATGAATATGTACCGGAAGTTAAATTACGACCTCCACCTACAACTACAGAACCATTACCGATAGCGTTATTGACTTGGCCACCAATAGCAGTAGAAACTGTACCATTGGCTAGATTATAGTTACCACCCAAAACAGTCGAAGCATTTCCAGAAGAATGGTTAGCTTCACCACCAACAACAACAGCAAGAAGATTGTCAGCAACATTCTTCTCACCACCAAAAATAGTAGCAGCGATACCTTCTCCTTCTATTGTATTGTCAGTGCCGCCAAAAATAGCAGCACCTGTTGGATCACTCTTATCGCTTTTTAGTATGTTATTCCGTGTGCCTCCAAAAATAGATGACAGCCATCCATCATTTTTATTGACGGTTCCTCCAACGGTCATTGAATAGAGGCCTGATGCTTCATTGCGATTACCACCAATTAATACAGCACCATCACCTTCTGCTTTATTATCAGTTCCACCAACGATAATAGCATCTGTGCCGGTTTGTTGTACCTTATTTGTGGAAAGAGTTTTATTGTTAGTTCCACCAACAATCAGTGCTCTTTCACTGTTTTTGTCAATATCATTATTCATGCCGCCTACAAGAACAGAATCTTTTGCATGAGCACCAAATGTAAAGTCTTTATCGCTCTCACCCAAACTATCATTGATTGCGCCGCCGCCTATAATCAGTGAGTTTTCCCCATCTGCTTCAAAAGTAACCTTGCCATTTCCGTATTTATTTCCATAGTTTGTCCCCAGGTTACGGTTCAGGCTGATGACGTTTTTCGTCGTAGTTTCCGTGCCATCATCATTTTTTGTCGTGACATCATTAACGTTGATGCCCCAACCGGCATTGACAGAGAGGTCTTTCGTCAAATCGTTTGTAGCTTTGGTCAGCTGTTCCATGACGACGACATCATGATCATCCTTGCCATCGGCGACTTTGACGAGACGGTTGTAAGCAGCTTTATCATACGTTTTTTCTACAACTGTCGGGGTCTTGCTGTAATCATTCCATGTACCATCAGAATTTTTCAAAGCATCGTATTTAGCTTTACTGATTTCCTTATTGTTAGCATCATAATATTTTCCATTTTGTTTCGTCGCTTTTTGTGGCCAAGTCGTAGACGAATAATATGCATCTCCAGCATCATGACCAAATGCAATTGTGCCTGCTTCATCAGTTGTAGCCTGATAGCCGATGGCCGTGCCATTTTCGACAGTTACATTTGCACCATTCCCTGCTGCCAGTGCATGATTAGCATTTGTAGAGCCACCTGCAATGCCGACGGCAAAAGCGCCATTTACCGTGCTCTGCAAGCCGCCAACAGCTACAGAGGAATCTCCAAGGGCACTATTCACCCCACCGCCGAAAACAGAAGCAGCTGCGCCATAGGCTCTATTCATACTGCCACCACTTGCTGTTGAATACGTTCCATGAGCATCGTTATCATGACCGCCAAATACAGAGGACTGATTGCCCAGAGCATCGTTTGCGGAGCCACCTATCACCGTAGAGTACTGTGCAGACGCTGTATTGGATACCCCACCGACAACGACAGCTGCATCACCATTTTCTCTAACGGTATTATCTGCACCACCAACCGTGACAGAATCCTGGCCTAAAGCACCATAATCCTTTTCAGCCGTTTGTCCACCTGTGGCATCGCCGGGATTAACACGACCACCAATAACCAAAGCACTCTTGTTTTCATCAGCCTTAAGAACGGCTTTATCTTTAGTATATGCATCCCTGCCCAGGTTACGGTTCAGGCTGATGGCTTTGCCATCTTTGTCCTTAGCAACACTGATTCCCCAACCAGCATGGACAGACAGGTCTTTCTTCTGATTCTCCAAAGCCGAGTAGACTGTACCACCGGTAACAAGCTGGCCATTGTTCTTTTCTACCTTGCCAGTACCAATCGCATTGCCCCAGGCATCCTTGTTATTCTTTTTATCAGATGAATCAGCAGCTGTCTTACCGTCTGCTTTCTTTAAATTTTCACCAATATTAGATGCGTCAATGTTTGCCTTCTTGCTGGCATCCGTTTCTTCAACTGCTTTTTTCAACTGTGCAATAGTAGCTGCATCCGAATCAGCGGCACCGTCGGCGACGTTGGAAATGCGCCGCAGGGCACCTGTTTTACCGACCGATACATAGGAATCTGCCTTGTTGTCTGTCAAATAGGATTTGATTTCTTCACCATCAGGAGTCTTGGCTGTGCGAAGATCTGTAGAAGCATCGGAATAAGAACCGATGGCGATATTGCCATTATCGGCGCTGGCACCATAGCCGATAGCTACAGATGCGCGCTGGATATCCGGCTCACCATTTAACGTGATACTTCCATCACCGCTGGGGACTCTGAGTTGGATTCCATGCCCTGTTGAATCTTTATCATACGAATTTTTAGCGGTTGCATTTGAGCCAATAGCAATAGAACCGTAGCCTGTTGCATCTGACTGATAACCTACGGAAGTTGCCCAATATCCATCATCCGTCTCACTAGGTAAAACTTTTCCCGTTGGCATTCCCGGACCACGACCAACATAGACACTGCCTAGTGATTTTTCAGCTCTGCGGTCACCAATCGTGATAGTGCCATCACCGCCACTGGCTTTCAGGCCAATCGTAATGGAATCATCACCATGGGCACCTTGACCATTATGATTTGCATAATCTGAATCTTCAAATAAACCATCTGTACGCTCTACGCCAACAAAGTTAGAACCGTCTGTCCTGGTTTTAACAGCAGCTTCTGCCGTCATAGGCACAAATGCAGTTGTAAAGGAAAGACTTCCCAGTGCAATCAATACAGCAGCCGTCAAAGCAGCATGCTTCCTCACACCGCTAGACTCCCCGTTATGACCATGGCTCTTGGCAATTTCGGAAACAACGACGGCGCATTGCTTCACTTTACTGTACATGACCTTATAGATTTTGTTCATGTGACCCTGCCTCCCGTATTCTAAAAAAACTTCGAATCTAATGTGTAGATTAGATTCATTTTTCTTATAATAGAACCTGATGTGGCAGTAAGGTCAAATTGCCTATCAAAATATGAATAAGAATCCTAAACTAATAAATACGGTAAATTTACGTCAAATTATTGTTGATACAATATATCATCTATACAATTACCTCATATTGCACCAACAATTCATACTATCAGCTCATAAGCCTTTTCAGATTTTAAAGCCCTCCCTTGATAAACTTCATCTATTTAATGAATAAACATTCATGTTTAATAAAAGGCTTAATAACAAAACGTATTATCTCATGATTCGATTGATTGAATGAATGAATGTAAAATTTCTCCTTTTCATTTCTTCTATAGCCATAAAAAGGATGGTATACTCCCTTCCGAGCAGACAGATTTTTTGTTTCACCTGCCTGCTCCGAAAGGAGCATACCATCTGCTATTTTTTCGTTATTTTTTGGATGTCAGATTACTTCTTTGCAGCCAGAGCCTCCACTTGTTTTTTGAGTGCTTCGATTTCTGCTTTCATTTCAGCATTGTCCGCTTTCATTTCAGCTTTATCCTTTGCATTCTGCACATCCCTGGCCTTCAACTCGGCAATTTCCCTGCTCTGCTTGTCAATGACAGATGCCATTTCCGCTTTAGAATACTTGATATACTTATTGCTCTTTCCAAATTTCAAAGAGAACCCGCCATTTACCATGTTACGGTTATCACCCATGGTCCATCCCAGGTTAAACATGGTCCTTTCATTGGGACGATAGAAAAGTCCCACAGCAGCAGCGGTGGCATTGCGGTAATTGCCTACGCCGACAGCGAAGTCCCATTTATCCTCCTGATCGTAATCCAACGGATGAAGGGCAGCCAGAGCAGCGGCACCGGCGCCCACCTTGTTGATGCGATCGCCCAGTTCCCCTACCCTGCCATTCAGATAGTTGATACTCTGGGTATTGGAAGTCACCTGATTATCCAAAGCAGACAGATTCTCCCCAGCGGTATCGGATACTTTCACATAAGTGCCATCCCGTTTAACCCGGGTTTCGTTTATACCGTGCCAGCATTGACAGCATTCTTGGCCCCATCTTCAATCGTCGTATCAGCTACATTTCAAATATAAGCATCAAGAAATGACAGAATCATGATGGTGCTATCTGCACATCAAAGTAAAATTTTTAAGGAAGGTTGTAAAAAAGAGGTGCTTATGCAATATAAATGTATGGAGAAGGAAATCCGGAAACTCCATGGACGGATTCTCTATCCCATCTGTCATGTAGATCGCGAATATTCCGGCCGGAATGCAGCTTTGGCAGGTAGGAAAGCCATGAATCTCTGTATACAAGCTTCCGATTTTCCCTCCCCTATGTCCCGGGGCCCAGAGATATGGGAACGGATCTGCAGATTCGAAGAGAAGCAAGACCACCAATCAAAAACACGGATACCATCCCTTGCAGCATGAGCCCGCATTCCCGGACGACAAGAGCAGGG
>OCHJ01001802.1_pt1 | contig 14102 bp, 9 predicted proteins | sample 1538381 | NCBI WGS metagenome assembly OCHJ01 (sample SAMN04571688, study PRJEB22368) | human gut metagenome | biome: human gut; material: stool | host: Homo sapiens | place: Luxembourg | collected 2012-06-29 | reverse complement strand
GGTGGTACTCTAGTATCCGTTTGAAATCGAGCGAAGGAGTGCCGCTATGGAGCAATCGAGCCTGTTTGGTGACGGCGTGGACATCGATACCGAAACGCCCGCGAGCGCGGATACCGCTGCACCGGGCGATGCCCGTGCCCAGGCGGCAGCGCGCGCGGCCGAGCTGCGTTACGAGCTCGATTACCACGCCTATCGCTACTACATGCTCGATGCGCCCGAGATCACGGATGCCGCCTTCGACAAAATGCTCGTTGAGCTGCAGGAAATCGAGGCGACCTACCCCGACCTGGTGACGCCCGACAGCTACACCCAACGCGTGGGCGGGTACGTGAGCGAGCAGTTTACGCCGGTCACGCATATGGCGCGCATGTATTCCATGGACGATGCCATGGATCTGGACGAACTTGACGCGTGGCTCCAACGAACCGAGGATGCGCTCGGCGCAGGTAGCGTCACCTATACCTGCGAGCTTAAGATTGACGGTCTGGGCGTGGCGCTTACCTACCAAAACGGCACCTTCGTGCGCGCGGCCACGCGCGGCGATGGCACCACGGGCGAGGACGTATCGCTCAATGTGCGTACCATCAAGGATGTGCCCATGCACCTGTCCGAGCCGGCGCTCACTCATATGGGCGCCGACCGCGAGCGCACCATTGAGGTACGCGGCGAGGTCTACATGCCCAAGGGCAGCTTTGTTCGCCTGAATGAAGAGGCCGATGCCGAGGGACGCGACCCCTTCGCCAACCCGCGCAACGCTGCTGCAGGATCCTTACGCCAAAAGGATCCCAAGGTTACGGCGCGTCGCGACCTCGCTACTTTTATCTACGCCATCGCCGATACCGACCCGCTGCACGTTCACAGCCAGCGAGAGTTTCTGGACTGGCTGCGCAGCGCCGGCTTTAGCGTCAACCCCAACGTGGCACGCTGCGCCACACCCGCCGAGGTCCACGAGTTCTGTGCCCAGGCGCTTGAGCACCGCGGTGACCTGGACTACGACATCGACGGCGTGGTCGTAAAGGTCGACAGCTTTCAGCAGCAGCTTGACCTGGGCTTTACTGCCCGCGCACCGCGCTGGGCCATTGCCTTTAAGTTTCCGCCCGAGGAAAAGCAGACCGTCCTGCGCGAAATTCGCATCCAGGTGGGCCGCACCGGTGTGCTGACGCCGGTCGCCGACCCGGTGACAGTCGCCGGCTCCACCATCGCGCGCGCCACGCTGCACAACATTGACGAGATCCGTCGCAAAAACGTGCGCGAGGGCGACACCATCATCGTGCATAAGGCGGGCGACGTGATCCCCGAGGTCGTGGGCCCGGTGCTCGATAAACGCCCGGCCGATTCGGTCGACTGGCACATGCCCGAGGTCTGCCCCGTGTGCGGTAGCCCCGTGGTCCACGAGGACGGCGAGGTCGCTTATCGTTGCGTCTCCATCGATTGTCCCGCACAGCTTAAGGAGCGCCTGCTCCACTGGGTGAGCCGCGGCTGCATGGACGTCGACGGCCTGGGCGACGAGATCGTCGACAAGATGATCGCCGCCGGCCTGATCCACGATGTCGCAGACTTCTACCAGCTCACGGTCGACGACATCGCCGGACTGGACACGGGGCGCACCTATGCCAGCTCCAACAGCAAAAAGGGCGTCAAGAAGGGTGACCCCATTCCGGTAGGCCTCAAGACGGCCGAGAAAATCATCGCCGAGCTCAACAAGTCCAAGAGCCAGCCGCTCGGTCGCGTGCTGTTTGCCCTGGGCATCCGCCACGTGGGCAAGAGCGTGGGCGAGGTCATCGCCGAGCGATTCCTGTCGATTGACAAGCTCGTCTTGGCGAGTGAAGAGGACATCGCCGAGTGCGAGGGCATCGGTCCTAAGATTGCGGCGAGCGTCAAGCAGTTCCTGGCCGTGCCCGAGAACCTTGCCGTGCTGGAGCGCCTGCGCCAGGCGGGCCTGTCGCTCGAGGTCGATTTGAGCGCCACGCACGCGCAAGCTGCAGCCGACGCTGGCGTGGCAGGCGAGCTCGCCGACGCACAGCCGCTTGCGGGTCTGACCTTCGTGCTCACCGGTACGCTCGTCAACCGCACGCGCGATGAGGCGGGCGCGGCGCTCAAGGTGCTCGGCGCCAAGGTTTCGGGCAGTGTGTCGAAGAAGACGAGCTATCTGGTCGCCGGCCCCAAGGCAGGCTCCAAGCTCACCAAGGCCGAGCAGCTGGGTGTGCCCGTGTTGGATGAGGCGGTACTTGAGCAGATTTTGGCGACGGGTAGGGTCCCGGAGGCATAATGATTTGTTGAGGAACTGCGCAGAGGCTCAGTTCCTCAACATCTCCTTATAGTGTTTGCCTGTTCAATTTCGATATCGTTTCCCTCGTATGATCCAGATGCGTCTACCGACTCAAAGCGTGAGTAGGAAACTCTTGTCCCAACTTTGATTTGGGAAAGCTTGTCTTTGATTCGGCCAGATGAGGGGAATGTAATCCGGGTTTGCTTTCCAGCGTCGGTGTAGCGGGGACTGTTGTCTGTTTGGATTACGAGTTCCGTTCCCTCAATAGAATGAACGCTGCCGGCTCCAAAGACAAGGTAATCATCTCCTCCGCTATAGCGGGCTCTATCTGTGCATGAAGAAACGGATGCAAACATAGCGAAAATCACCAATATCGTAACCAGGGCAAAGGCCGTGGTGCCATAGCATTTTGATGGTGCCATCCGGTCTACCAAAAGACTGTTCCGTTCAATTTGACCATATTAGGCGTTGCATAGTTAATCGCTCGGGGATAAGTGTTCCATCCGTCGAATACTTCGAGCCACTGCAGTTCGATGCCAGAGCTTCCATTATGCCCAGTAAAATAGCCAGTTACCGTGACCGTATGACCTGATAGCTCGACGGATCCTTCACTGTTCCGGCTGTTGATCCACATATGATACAAGCCGATATTCCCTTGATCGATAGTTGCTCTGTACTGAGCGAATTGAGGCTGATAACCGAAAAATTGAGTATTAAGTGCTCTACCCTTTTGAGCGGCAAGACTTTTAAACGGAACAATTCCATCTGGGATGATCGTGCTTCCGTACTCGACGCCCTGATCATTGGTCTTATACGTTGTTGTGCCAGTGACGTTCCATATTTCTTTATAATAATCGGGATTAAATTGATTAGCGTTTGAACTGGTGAGACCGTAATGCATTGATACAGCGTACAAGGCAGAAACGACGCATGCATACTTATTAGTGCGGGCTTCAACTAATGATTCCGAGACTCCTCGGAACGGTATTCCGTTTAAATCGTCTATTTGGAAATGCAACATCAAGTCATCTTCATTGATAATGACTGCATCCCATGAAGTTGGGTTATTGCTTTGAGGTGCTATACCCTTTTTGGTGACAATCGGGACAGACCGTATATTGTTATAGTTGGTTACACAGTCTCTAGTTCCTGGCACCAAAGTTCCATATTCAATATCGTTGTACGAAATTAGTACGGTTGGGTTTGTGGCCTGTTGGCCGGAATAAGTTGAAATGGCGTTTGATAGAGAAGCTGAAATCGGAAGAATGGTATCGCCGAGGGTTATCTCCTTCAGAAGCCCAGGATATGATGCGTCAAGTATTAAATAACCGTAAGGGCTTCCTTCCCTTGTGACACTGATTTCATAGCCACAGATAAGGCCGATTTGTTGGCATACGGGAACGATTTGCTCGATCTCTAAGTTCGCGGATCCGTCGACGATGGGCAACAGGGAAAGCGCGTAGTCTTGTGCTAGGTCTGAAGTAAAAGCGACGGATGAGTTTGAGTCGGCAGCGAATACTCTTGTTGGGCGTGACGCGGATAAGCCGATGATCGAGGCTAGGCCGAGAAGAAACGAGCGACGTGATTGAACTCTGGGCATAATGTCTCCTGCCTATGGGGGGCAATATGCTGTCATTTTATTTGCTACAAAATACAATCTAATTCGGATTAAGGTAAATGGATGGAATTGCTCGATAAATGGTAGTGATTAGCGGACCGGTATCGCGATCCTCGTCACATACGCTCCCGGGTCGTCGCTGATGATGTCGTCGATGAGGGCGATTTCGCGCGAGGGACCGGCGGGGGACAGGTCGCGCTCGTGCATGTAATCGAGTAAGCGCTCATAGCGCGGGGCCGCCTGACCGTGCGTGCCGCGGAAGCTGACCGTCAGACACCGCGCGGCGGGACGTACTTCGACATCGCCCAGGTAATCGTCCGTGTCATCCAGCAGCAGAAAGACCTCGTCGTAGCCATCAAAGTCGCCGGCGGCCAGACGCTCGGCGCCAATCCCAACGCCCAAGTTGCCCAGGAAGACAAAGGTCTCGTGCTGGCCCTTCTGCAATTGACGAATCTGCCACTCCAGCGCATAGGCGTCGGTAGGGTTGACGCGTTCGCGCAGCACGGCGCAGCGAAGTTCGGGCGCATCGATTGTGCAAATGGTATCGAGCTTGGTGTTCAAGGCATCGTGCAGCAGCGCAAGCCGGTTATCGATCTTGCGCGACACGCGCTCCAGCTCGCGGCGCTTGCGCTCGATGAGCTCCTGCTGCTGAGCTAGCTGCCGCTGCATGAGGTCCACATCGCGCGTGGTCACGAACTCGCGAATCTGCGCCAACGGCAAGTCGAGAACACGCAGGTGGCTGATGGTGTTGAGGGTGGAGAGCTGCCGCGATCCGTAGTGGCGGTACCCGCTCACCGGATCGATGTGCGCCGGGTCCAGCAAGCCCATCTGCTCGTAATGGCGCAGCGTGCCCACACTCAGATTAAACAGGCGTGCAACTTCGCCAATGCGGAGCAGGCCCTCAGTATGTTCACTTGGCATGTCGGTCACAGGACCGCTCCTTTCGGCAAAAAGCAGGGGAGGGGCGTCAGACTCGCGTTGCCCCGCTACGCTACCAACTTGTCAAAAGCCCCGCGCCGGTTGAGCACGGTAAACGCGACAACACAGATGACCGCCGACAAAATCGACCCACACGGCGAGGCGATGCCCATGGGAAACAACGTATCGGAATAGGCGTTCGACAGTACCCACGCGCCCGGCACGCGAATGAGCGCCACGGCCAGCACGTTGTGCGCAAAGCCGATGTAGCTCTTGCCGTATGCAGCGAAAAAGCCGCTAAAGCAAATGTGGATGCCGGCAAAGATTGCATCGAAAATGTAGCTGCGCATATAGCCGGTGCCGGCAGCGACCACCGCGGCGTCCTTGGCAAAAAAGCCGATAAACGCCGGCGCCACCAGCCACATCAGCGCCGTGATCAGGCAGCCGTACACCACCGAGATCGTCATGGCGTCCTTGAGTACCTGACGTGCACGATCGCCCTTCCCCGCGCCGGCGTTTTGCGCCGTGAGCGCGCTGACGGTGGCACCCATGGAGCTCGGCACAATGAACAAAAAGCTGATCATCTTTTCGACCAGGCCCACGGCGGCGGCGTCGACCAGGCCGCGATGGTTGGCGATGACGGTGATAAACATAAACGCCACCTGGATGCAGCCGTCCTGTACTGCCACGGGCACGCCGATTTTAAGAATGCTGCTGAGCACCTCGGGCTGGGGACGCAGGTCGCTGCGCTTAACATGGATGTTCGTGCGACGGCTCTTGAGCCACACGAGCGCGAGGGCAACGCTTGCCGTCTGGGCGGTTACCGTGCCGAGCGCCGCGCCCACGGGGCCGAGCCCCATGTGGCCGATAAACAGAAAATCGAGCGCGATGTTAATGATGCATGCCACGCCGATCACGTACATGGGCGAGCGCGAATCGCCCAGGCCGCGAAAGATGGCCGAGAGGATGTTGTATGCGGCGATAAACGGAATGCCGACAAAGCAGATACGCAGGTAGGCGGCGGTGCCTTCGACTGCCTCGGCCGGCGTGCCAATGAGCGCCACGATTTGCGGGCATAGTGCAAACAAGATGACGGCCAGCACCACCGAGACGCCCATAAACAGCGTGATGGTATTGCCGATGGCGGTCTCGGCGCGGTCGTAGCGGCGCGAGCCCACGGCGTGGCCGACGATGACCGTCGTTCCCATGGCCAGGCCCACGAGCGTCACGGTAATGATATAGAGCGTCTGCGCGCCATTGCCCACGGCGGTGATGCCGGCAGCGCCGCTAAACTGCCCCATCATGTACAGGTCGGCCATGCCGTAGAGCATCTGCAAAAAGTACGAGAGCATATAGGGCAGGGCAAAGACCGCGATGGTCTTAAGGACATTGCCGCGTGTGAGGTCGTGTTCCATGGGCGGGGTACTTTCTGGCTTGGTTCGTTTAGGTACCAGTGTAGTGAAAACCCTACAACGATTGTAGAGTCAAGGTTTGTGTTGGCAGTGGGGCGAAAAAAGTCGCGCGCACCATTATTCCGAGTGAATATGGACACACGTCACGAGAACTCGCCGCCGGCGTTAACCTTGCAGAAAACGATTTCGGAATACTTGACACCATTATTCGGCGCGCAATAATACGTGCGTTTGCGAACAACGTTTGATGGGGGTTGAACCTGCGTGCGCAATCTCAAAATACTGTTTTCCTATCTAGGGGCATACCGTCGCGATGCCATCCTCGGCGTGTTCTTTGTGTCGGTCGAGACGGTGCTCGAGCTGTTTATCCCGGTCATCATGGCCAACATCATCGATGTGGGCGTGCCTGCGGGTGATATCAACTACATGCTGCTGCAGGGCGCGTACATGTTGGTGTGCGCTGCGCTTTCGCTGGTACTGGGCTTGGGTTATGCACGCACGTCCGCCCGCGTTGCCTCGGGCCTAGGCGCTAACCTGCGCGAGGCTGAGTACAAAAAGATTCAGACGCTCGCTTTTGGTAACCTGGACAACTACGATGCCAGCTCGCTCGTCACCCGCATGACCACGGACATCACCGTTATCCAAAATGCTGTGGGCAACGGCTTTCGCCCTATGGTGCGCGGCCCGGTGACGCTTATCGTCGGCCTTATCTACGCGCTGATGCTGTCGCGCCCGCTCGCCAACGTCTTTGCGATCATCTTGCCCGTGCTGGCAATCGTACTGGGCGTCATCACCTATCGCGTCAGTCCGCTCTACCGCCAACTCCAGACCTCGATGGACCACCTCAACGGCGTGGTACAGGAAGACCTCACCGCCGTGCGTGCCGTCAAGGCCTACGTTCGTACCGAGCACGAGGAGGCCAAGTTCGACACCGTCAATACCGAGCTCGCCGGCACGGCGACAAAGACCTTTGGCAGCGCGGTGCTCAACCTGCCGGTGTTTCAGCTGTCGATGTACGTGGCTGCGCTCTCTATCCTGTGGATTGGCGGCCGCATGATTCTCGCCGGCAAGCTGGGCGTGGGCTCGCTCACGGGCTTTATGAGCTACGTGCTGCTGATCATGAATTCGCTCATGATGATTTCCAACGTGTTTTTGCTGCTCACGCGCGCTCTTACGAGTGTGGGCCGTATCGCCGAGGTGCTCGATGAGGAACCCTTTATCGCCAACCCCGCGGGAGACCTCGCGATTGCGGCACCAGCGGACGGCAGTATCGAGTTTCGCGACGTTTCCTTTAAATACCGCGCGGATGCAGCCGAGGATGTGCTCGAGCATATCGACCTTCGCATCGAGAGCGGCTCGACGGTGGGCATCCTCGGCGGTACGGGATCGGGCAAGAGCTCGCTTGTGCAGCTGATTGCGCGCCTGTACGACGCTACCGAGGGCGCCGTGCTTGTGGGCGGACGTGACGTGCGTGACTACGACCTCGCGACCCTACGCGACGCCGTGGGCATTGTGCTGCAAAAGAACGTGCTGTTTACGGGCACCGTGCGCGAGAACCTGCAGTGGGGCAATCCGCAGGCGTCGGACGATGAGCTCCTCGCGGCTTGCCGCGCGGCGTGCGTGGACGAGTTCCTTGATCGCATCGGCGGGCTGGACGGCGAGTTGGGCCAAGGCGGCGCTGGTGTTTCGGGTGGCCAGAAGCAACGCCTGTGCATCGCGCGCACGCTGCTCAAGCATCCGCGCGTGCTCATTTTTGATGACTCCACCAGCGCGGTCGATATGGCGACCGACGCTAAGATTCGCGAGCACATCGCTCGGATCCCCGATACGACCGTGCTCATCATCGCCCAGCGTATCGCGAGCGTCATGGATGCCGATCGCATTGTGGTGTTGGACGACGGTCGTGTCCACGGCGTGGGCACGCACGAGGAGCTGCTGGCGGGCGACAACATCTACCAGGAGATTTACGCCTCGCAGATGGAGTTTGCGGGGAACGCGGACGCCGGCGACGGCAGCGACGATGGTTGCGCGAATGATCCGTTTTCCTCCGTCCCCGGAGGATCACCCTTGGAAGGGGGTGAGCGCCATGCCTAAGACCGCAGCCCAAGCACGCCCGGCCGACCTCAAGCGCACTGTGCGCCGCTTGCTCTCCTACATGGGGCATGCCAAGTTCTCGTTGCTCGCGGTGGGCGTGCTCGCCTCTGTCGCCGCCATCGCGAGCCTCGCCGGCACCTACATGGTGCGTCCCATCGTTAACGGTTTGGCCACGGGCGGGGAGGAACTGCTTGCCAGGCAGGTCATCCTGACGGCGATCATCTACGCTGCGGGCGTGCTTTCGGCCCTGGGCTACTCACAGATCATGGTGCGTGCGGCCCAACGCGTGGTGTCCGATATTCGCCGCGACCTGTTCGCGCACATCCAGACGCTGCCGCTCAGTTATTTTGACAGCACGCGCTCGGGCGACATCATGAGTTTTTTCACCAACGACGTCGACACCGTCTCCGAGGCGCTCAACAACAGCTTTGCTAACGTGATTCAGGCCGCCATTCAGGTTGTGGGCACCACGGCTATGCTCATCATCCTTAACTGGCAGCTCACGATTATCACACTCGTGTGCGATGCGGCCATTGTGCTGTATGCGCGCTACTCGGGCGCGCGCTCTAAGCGTTTCTTTGCTGCCCAGCAGGCATCGCTTGGCGACCTGGACGGATATATCGAAGAAATGGTCTCGGGCCAAAAGGTCATCAAGGTCTTTAACCGTGAGGCGGCGAATGTCGCCGGCTTTGCCTGCCGCAACGACGAGCTTCGCCACACCGGCACCGCCGCCGTGAGCTATGCCAACTCCATGGTGCCCATGACTGTCGTGATTGGCTACGTCAACTATGCCATCGTCGCCGTGGCGGGCGGCATGCTCTGCATCAAGGGGCTCGCCGACGTAGGTGCGCTCGCGAGCTACCTGGTCTTTGTGCGCCAGGCCGCCATGCCCATCAACCAGTTTACGCAGCTCGGCAACTTCTTGCTCAACGCGTTGGCCGGTGCCGAGCGCCTGTTTGCGGCTATGGACCTTGAGCCCGAGGTGGACGAGGGCTGCGTGGAGCTGGTGCAGACGGGCGACGCCGCGTGGGCGTGGAAGATTCCCGAGGGCCAGGGCGTGGGCGCGTACGGGCATTTGCATGACGTGGCATCCGTTGATGAGTCGGGCCGCGCGGTGGCCGCCGACGGCACCGAGCTCACGTGCGGCTTGGTCCCGCTTGCCGGCGACGTGCGCTTCCATGCCGTGGACTTTTCCTACGTGCCGGGCGCCCGCGTGCTCACGGACCTCAACCTGTTTGCCAAGCCGGGGCAAAAGATTGCGTTTGTGGGCTCCACGGGCGCCGGCAAGACGACCATTACCAACCTCATCAACCGCTTCTACGAGGTCGATGACGGCGAGATCACGTACGACGGTATCGACGTCAAGCACATTGCCAAGGCCAGCCTGCGCGGGTCGCTCGGCATTGTGCTGCAGGACACGCACCTGTTTAGCGGCACCATTGCGCAGAACATCCGCTTTGGCAAGCTCGACGCGACCGACGAGGAGGTGCGCGCCGCTGCCGAGGCCGCCTGCGCCGACTCGTTTATCCGCCGCCTGCCGCGGGGCTACGACACACCGGTCACGGCCGACGGCGCCAACCTGTCGCAGGGTCAGCGTCAGCTGCTCGCCATCGCGCGCGTGGCCGTCGCCGATCCGCCGGTGCTCATCCTGGACGAGGCCACGAGTTCCATCGACACGCGTACCGAAAAGCTCATCGAGCGCGGTATGGACCGCATCATGCGCGGTCGCACCACGTTTATGATCGCGCACCGCCTGTCCACTGTCCGCGACGCCGACGCCATCATGGTCCTCGAACACGGCCGCATCATCGAGCGCGGCACGCACGAAGAGCTGCTCGCCCAGCACGGCGAGTACTGGCAGCTGGCGCATGGCTTAAAAGAGTTGGATTAACCCGTTCGAGCACGATGCTTTGACCCCTCCGTGCCTCTCACCTCGCCTCAAACCATCACAACATTCGACGTTTTTTGCCAAAATCGGGAAAAGCGTCGAATGTTGTGATGGTTTTTCTGCCACTCGACCGGGCGGAATCGCTTTCTTGCGCGCGAAGGTGTGCGGACCCGTGGGCAGGGGAATAAGGTTGGTTATCCGACTCCATTGGAGGGCTCATGGACCTGCCGATCGTCCTGTCCCATAAGACTGCCTGGCTGTACCACAACGTGGAGCGTCCGTTTGAGCCGCTCTCGCGAGCAAGCAGCCTATACGATGAGGACTCGCTTGCTAACGAGGCGGAGCCGACCGCGGGCCTGCCCAAATTGGGACTCGATGCCAAGGGGCTGAGGGCTTCAGCGGCGGTCGGGATCGTTACCGACTATCTGGTTTCGCTTGGTATTCCACGAGAAGAGCTCGATCATATCGACACGCTCGTCAACTTCGATTTTGAGCGCTCGACGCCGGCTGGATTTAGGTGCCACGTGTTTGGGGCGCCGGTACCTCCAGGCCATCTTATCGAGGTGGCAGAGGGCCTTCTGGTGGTTGATGAGGCCATGTGCTTTGTCCAAGCGGGTTCGTGGATGAGCGAGCCCGAGCAGCTGGAATATGGCTACGAAATCTGCGCCCGATACCATTTGAATCATCTGTCGACAGGCGATTATATCGAGATGGGGCAGAGGTATACCGTTGCCGACTTGATTGCCTATTGCAATGAGAACCGATCTCGTCAGGGGGCTATACGCGCGGCCGCCGTGCTCAAGCGCGTGCACGATGGCGCGCGGTCGCCCATGGAGACGGCCACCGCAATCATGGTCGTAGCAAAACGTTCCCAGGGAGGGCTGGGATACGCCAAGATCGAGCTCAACCATCGGATCGATGTTCCCAGCGAGTTCAAATATCTCGCAAAGGCCGGGTATTTCGAGATCGACGTATATGCGCCTGCAAGCGGTACGGGGATTGAATACAACGGCTCGGACCATCTTGATAAACAGCGCAGCGCGTCGGACGCGGAGCGTATGACCGTGCTGAGCGCGCTGGGCTTTAGGATGATCGTCCTCACCGGGACTCAGTTTGCCCATCAGCTGCAATTGCATCGGGCGATGAACGCCATCGCGCTCGCTATGGGTCTCAAGTGCGACCGAAGCGAGGTGTTCCAAAAACGTCAGAATGACCTGCGAGAATTCGTGATTCGACACTGGGACGGCAGCCTTTAGGGACGCTTTGGTCCTTCTACGGGGTGCCGTGGGCAGGCAGACCATCACAACATTCGACGTTTTTTGCCAAAAACGGGAAAAGCATCGAATGTTGTGATGGTTTGTATGCTGAGGATGGGCTTGGAAAGTCCGTTTTGCTCGAAGCGACCCGTCCTGTCGTACGGGTGTCGGCATGATTCTCCCGTGGAGTATTATGTTTTCCGAAGAATAAAACGCCGCGTGAGGGGAGGGCTGCGTGGACGGGCACGTGCAACATGACGGCTTTGGCCGCGATATCAACTACCTGCGCATTGCCGTTACCGACAAGTGCAATTTCCGCTGCATTTACTGCATGCCGGCCGATGGCGTGGCGCCCCGTGCACACGACGAGCTGCTCAGTGCCGAGGAAATCGCCCGCTTTGTGCGCTTGGTGGCGGGGGAGGGCATTCGCCGCGTGCGCCTGACGGGCGGCGAGCCGCTGGTCAGCCGCCGCATCATCCCGCTCATTCGCGACATTCGTGCGATCCCGCAGATCGAGGACATCTCACTCACCACCAACGGCGCCCTGCTGCCCAAGTTGGCGCCGCAGCTCAAAGACGCCGGCCTTAACCGCGTCAACATTTCGCTCGACACACTCGACCCTACGCTGTTTGGAAAGATCACTCGTCTGGGTCGACTCGAGCAGACCATGTCTGGCATCGACGCGGCGCTGGCTTGGGGCTTTGAACCCGTTAAGGTCAACTGCGTTGTTGTGCGCCGGCTCAACCAGGACGTGGCGGCCCTCGCGCGGCTGACCGTCGACCGCCCCATCCACCTGCGCTTTATCGAATACATGCCCATTGGCGACGAGCGCACGAGCTCGCATTGCGCTGTGGACCCGCATGCGCCCGCGCTCAATCCCGAGCTGTGGGACGCGAGCGATACCGTGCCAAGCGACGAGCTGCGGGCGCGCATCAATGCCGGGGCCGCCGCGGCGGGACTGGGCGAGCTTGAGCCGCTCGACATCAACGACGCTCCTGCCGGCGCGGGCCCTGCGCGCTATTGGCACTTTCCGGGTGCGGCGGGAACGGTTGGCTTTATCAGCGCCATGTCCAACCATTTTTGTGCGAATTGCAACCGTCTGCGCCTGACGGCCGATGGCAACGTGCGTCCGTGCCTGTTCAGCGATGCCGAGTATTCGGTGCGTGAGGCGCTGCGCCGTGGTGATGATATGCAGGTACTTTCGATTTGGCGCGATGCCGTGGCCCACAAACCGCAGGAACACGCGATAATTGAGGGCACGCAACGATTTATGTCCCAAATCGGAGGATGATCATATGGCCAAGAGCAGGTACGCCGATGCCACCAAGGCCGCTCGCAGGGCCGCGATGTCTGCCCACAAAGCCACGGCTGCGGCCACCGATGCCGTTGCAGACGCACAGCCGACTGCCAGCGCTGCCGCCGAACCCGCCCGCGACGCCCGTCGCGACGAGCTGACGCACGTGGACGCCAAGGGCGAGGTACGCATGGTCGACGTGTCCGACAAGGCCGAGACCCATCGCATCGCCATCGCCGAGGGCACCATCCTCATGCATCCCGAGACGCAGTCCATGGTGCTGCAGGACCGCGCTAAAAAGGGCGACGTGCTTGCCTGCGCGCGCGTGGCGGGCATCATGGCCATCAAACGCACGAGCGACATCATCCCCATGTGTCATCCGCTGCTCATTACCAAGAGTAAGTGCGACATTGCGCCTATCGCTCCGGCGGGGACGCCGGCCGATGACGTGCCCGAGGGCTGGGCGCCGGCGCGCGCGGACGGGCAGGTTGGCTTTCATGTACTGGTTACGGCCGGCGTGACGGGCAAGACGGGTATCGAGATGGAGGCCCTGACCGGCGCGAGCGCCGCGTGCCTAACCATCTACGACATGTGCAAGGCAGTCGATCGCGGCATGGAGATTGTCGACGTGCGCCTGTTGCACAAGGAGGGCGGCCGTTCGGGCGTGTGGGATCGCGCAGAGCGTCAGGCTGCTGCTGTTGAGGCCGTGGGAGCCGCGGGCGACGCACCCGCGAGCGCATCCGTCGCCGTCGCGCCCGCAGCTCCGGCACCGGCCGTCCCCGCGATCGCGTTTATCGGCTACCAAAACTCGGGCAAGACCACGCTCGTCGAGAAGGTCATTGCCGAGCTCACCCGCCGCGGCCTGCGCGTGGGCTCGCTCAAGCATCATGGGCATCACGGCTTTGATATCGATGTGCCCGCTAAGGACACCTGGCGCCATCACCAGGCCGGATCCAAGCACGTGGGCCTTATCTGCGCCATGCGCTGGGCGGAGTACGCCGACACGCGCGAGGAGGACGAGATGTCCGCGCGCGAGCTGCTGTCGCGTTACAACGATGTCGACGTGGTGATTATCGAGGGCTACAAGACCGAGGGCTTCGACAATATCGTGGTCGCGCGCTCCGGTGTCGACCGTCTGCGCGGCAAGAGCTCGCTCGACCTGGTCGACGGTCACACGCTGGCCCTTGCCTGCAACGAGGCCCTGGCACGCCAGGCATTCGATGCCGGCTTTGCGACCCGAGCCATCAACATCAACGACGCCCGAGCCATCTGCGATCTGATCCAAGATCATCTGGCCTAAAACCTGCCAAAAAGGGACAGGTTTATTTTGGCAGGTTTTATCTGGGCAAACGT
>OCHJ01001765.1_pt1 | contig 14436 bp, 9 predicted proteins | sample 1538381 | NCBI WGS metagenome assembly OCHJ01 (sample SAMN04571688, study PRJEB22368) | human gut metagenome | biome: human gut; material: stool | host: Homo sapiens | place: Luxembourg | collected 2012-06-29 | reverse complement strand
GGCCCTGCTCCGGCGGCTCGCCCGCGAATACGACGTGAAGATCGAACTCTGCACCGACGCGTTCGACGACAAGACCTTCCGCATATCGCTCACCGAGGCGCAGGACATCGAATCAATCATGGGCGGGTTGTGCGACATTCTGCCGATCAGCGTCAGGCGCGACACCTGCGGTTACCGCGTCGACAGCCGCCCCCGAAAAACCAAACCCTGAAAAACTTCTTTCCAAACAAACCTAAATCTTAAAAACTTATGCATGTAAATCTCCTATTCAAGAAGATTGCAGCGTTGATCCCGTGCCTGCTGCTGACAGTCGCCCTCAACGCGCAAACCGTCACCAAAGCCTTCCGGAGCGTTCCGCTGAAAACGGTGCTGGAAGAGGTGGAGCGGCAAACCGGCTACTCGATCCTCTTCGAAAACGAGGACGTCGACGTCAGCAGGCCGGTCACGGCAACGTTCAAGGACGCAACGCTTCAGACCGTGCTCGACACGGTGCTCGACAAATCGCTGCGCTATACCGTCAAAGGGGGGGGGGAAACTGGTCACCATCTCCCGGCGCTCGCCGGTCTCCGCCCCGAAGGCCCCGAACGGGGAACTGACCGTCGCCGGAACGGTCATCTCCTCGGCCGACAACCAGCCCATCGTCGGAGCCAACATCTATGTTGAAGGCACGAACGTCGGCACGACCACCGACGCCGGCGGCAACTACAAACTGACCGTGCCCGCTTCGGCCAAGACGGTCACCGTTTCGTTCCTGGGCTACGACACCAAGAAAATCTCCGTCCGGGACATCCATCTCTTCAAACTCATCACGCTGGCCGACGCTTCGAACAAACTCGAAGACGTGGTGGTGGTCGGCTTCGGCGTGCAGAAGAAAGAGTCGCTCGTGGGCGCCGTGCAGTCGGTCAAGCCGAGCGACCTGCAAACCTCGTCGAGCAACCTCTCGACCTCGTTCAGCGGCAAGATCGCCGGCGTGATCGCCGTGCAGAAATCGGGCGAGCCGGGCGCCGACGGCGCCAATTTCTGGATACGCGGAATCTCGACCTTCGGATCGGGACAGTCGCCGCTGCTGATCCTCGACGGCGTGGAAATCACCAACCAGATGCTCAACAACATCCCGCCCGAGACCATCGAGTCGTTCTCGGTGCTCAAGGACGCCACGGCCACGGCCCTCTACGGTTCGCGCGGAGCCAACGGCGTGATGATCATCACCACGAAAAACGGCCGCGACTCGGAGAAAATGACCATCAACCTGCGCGCCGAGTTCGGCGCCTCGGCCCCGACCCGCGTTCCGAAGGTCGCCGACGGCATCACCTACATGGAGACCTTCAACGAGGCCCGCACCACGCGCGGCGAAACGCCCTATTACAGCAACGAGAAGATCATGGGAACCAAACTGGGACTCGACCCCTACGTCTACCCCAACGTCGACTGGTACGACATGCTGTTCAAGGACTGCACCTTCAACCAGAACTTCAACTTCAACATGACGGGCGGAGCCAAGAAGATCGACTACTTCCTCAACGCCTCGGTCTACAACGAGAACGGCATCATGCGCAAGCCCGAAGCCTCGAAATTCGACACCAACATCAACGCCCAGAAATACCTGTTCCAGGCCAATGTCTCGGCCGACGCCACCAAGACCACCCGCGTGTCGCTGAAGATGAACACCCAGCTGCACTACCGCCACGCCCCGATCCAGAGCGTCTCGGACCTCTTCGCCTACGCCATGACCGGCATGCCCTGCGAATTCCCCGCGACGCTGCCCGGCGAGGAATCGGACACGTTCGTGCGCTTCGGAACCAACAACGCCTGGAACAGCGGCTTCTTCACCAACCCCTACGCCCAGCTGTGCCGCGGCTACGGCGACCAGTTCCGCGGCCACTTCACTTCGGCGCTGACCGTCAACCAGAACCTCGACTTCATCACCAAGGGCTTGAGCGCAACGGGCATGGCGACCTTCTACAACCGCGTCTACTCGGCCGTCTACCGTTCGTTCACGCCGTTCATGTACCAGCTGACCGACTACAATATCGACGAGGCGGGCAATTACAGCTACACCAGCAACTCGACCAACACCGGAACCACCTACCTGGGCACGACGCGCGGCAAGGACGGTTACCGCGAGCTGGCATTCCAGGCCAAGATCGACTACGCCCGCACGTTCGGCAAACACGATGTCGGAGCGACGATCGTCTACATGCAGAAGGAGCGCAACATGAACATCTCGGACGAGCAGGAGTACGCCGCGCTGCCCTACCGCCAGCAGGGACTCGCCGGACGCGTCACCTACGGCTTCGACAAACGCTACCTGTTCGAAGCCAACTTCGGCTACAACGGCTCGGAGAACTTCGCCGCGGGCAAACGTTTCGGATTCTTCCCGTCGGTGGCCGTGGGCTGGGTGATTTCGAACGAGCCGTTCTGGAAGGGGATCAAGGAACAGGTCAACCTGTTCAAACTCCGCGCTTCGTACGGACTGGTCGGCAACGACGTGATCTCGAAGGATTATGCGGACCGCTTCCCCTACCTCACGACCGTCGACATGGGACAGGGCTACGACGTCTATATCGGCAACAACTTCGAGCGTAAGTACGGTCCCATCCTCTCCGTCTACGGCAACCCCAACGCCACGTGGGAGGAGAGCCGCAAACTCGACATCGGCGTGGAGATCGGCCTGTTCGACAGCCTGAACATCATCTTCGACTGGTTCAAGGAGAAGCGCTCGGGCATCTTCATGCAGCGCACGTCGCTGCCCTCGACCTTCGGCATGTCGGGCATCACGCCGTGGGCCAACATCGGCAAGGTCGACAACAGCGGCGTCGACATCTCGGTCGACTACAACAAGGCATTCTCGAAAGACCTGATCCTCTCGCTGCGCGGCACGTTCACCTACGCCCACAACGAGATCGTCGAAATGGACGAACCCAAATACAAATGGGCCTACCAGTACAAGGCCGGACATCCGATCAACTCGATCCAATGCCTGATCGCCGAAGGGCTTTTCAGGGACGAGGAAGAGATCGCCTCCTCGCCCTCGCAGGACATCTACGCCACGACCTACCCCATCCGCCCGGGCGACGTGAAATACCGCGACCTGAACGATGACAAGATCATCGACGACAACGACATGTGCTGGACGGGCAACCCGACCGTCCCGGAGATCATCTACGGATTCGGCTTTTCGCTCAAATACAAGGGATTCGACTGCTCGGCCTTCTTCCAGGGACAGGGCAAGGTGTCGATCATCATGTACAACTACCACCCCTTCGCGACAGCCGCGACGCCCGGTTCGGGACTGATGCAGTGGATCGCCGACGAACACTGGAGCGAGGACGACCCCAATCCCAAGGCTCTCTACCCGCGCCTGTCGCCGCTGTGGAACAACAACAACACCAAGGCCAGCACGCTCTACGTGCGCAACGGCAAGATGCTGCGCCTGAAGACCGCCGAGATCGGCTACACCTACAAGAAAATGCGCGTCTACGTCTCGGGAACCAACCTGCTGACCTTCGCCCCGTTCAAGTACTGGGACCCCGAAAAGGGTTCGGGCAACGGCCTGGGATACCCGCTCCAGCGGACGTACAACCTCGGATTCCAGTTCAATTTCTAACCCAAACACAGCAAAAGACCATGAAAAAGATAATCTCCGCACTTTCACTGCTGCTGCTATGCTCCTGCTCCTACCTCGACGTGGTGCCCGAAGGCAAAGCCACCGAAGAGGACATCTGGAAAACGGAGGAGCAGGCCGAGAACTACCGCTACTACATGCAGACCTACATGCCCAACCTGATCGGCTACGACTGGTCGCCCGACCAGTTCGCCGGCGACGACTTCATCACCGGAGCGCGCGGCACGACCTACTATTTTTCGAGCAAGAGCCTGCTCTACGGCGAGGAGAACGCCAACCTGACCTATTTCGGCCGCTGGGCCCCGAACTGCACCAGCGGCGGCACGAACTACGACATCTACCGCGGCATACGCTACTGTTTCTACCTGCTGGACAACATCTACAAAGTTCCCGCAGTCTCGCAGGAAAACGCCGACCGCTACGCGGGCGAGGCGTGGTTCCTCGTGGGATATTACCACCAGTGCCTGCTCGAATACTACGGACCGATCGTACTGGTCAAGAAGTTCATTCCCATCGACGCGCCCGAATCGGAGATCCTCACTCCGCGGACGCCTTACGACGAGTGCGTGAAGTACATCGCCGAGTGTTACGACCGGGCCGCCGGGCTGCTGCCCGACGTGGTCGGCGAGTCCGAACTGGGACTTCCCACGAAAATGGCCGCGCTCAGCTACAAGGCCCGCCTGCTGCTCTACGCCGCCTCGCCGCTGGTCAACGGCAATCCCGACTACATAGGGTTCAACAACCCCGACGGCACGCCCCTGATGAGCACGACCTACGATCCGGAAAAGTGGAAACGGGCGCTGGACGCGGCAGCGGCGGCGACACGAAAAAGCCGAAATACGACCTCTACACCTCGGCCGATTCGAGCCTGCCCGACGACGAACGCGGCCGCAAGAACTACCACGACACCTTCGTCGAAGAGTCCTGGAACGGAACCGAATTCATCCTGGCCAAAGGCGCGCAGAGCGGCATTCAGGCTTTGCAGCGCTACGGCGGACCGCGTTCGATCAAGGGCAACATGTCGAAAGGCTGGAAAACGACTCTCGTGCCGACGATGGAGGCCGTCGAAATGTACTACACCAAGAACGGGCTGCCGCTCGACGTCGACCCGCTGACCAAGGACGAGGACCTGTACAGCGTCGCCCCGGGCGACAACACCGCCCGCCTGCACCGCAACCGCGAACCCCGCTTCTACGCCTCGATCGGTTTCGACCGCGGCACGTTCGAGATCGACGACAAAATCCTCACGCTCCAGCTCCGCGGCGGCGAACTGCACGGCTCGACGCTCAAGGAGACCGACGAATACCAGAGCTGCACGGGTTACCTCTGCCAGAAATGGATTCACAAATCGAGCACCTACAACCAGTCGAAGAACTCCTACAACTACCGCAAATATGCCTATCCCTACCTGCGGCTTCCGGAACTGTTCTACAACTACGCCGAAGCGGACTTCGAATACAACGGGTCGTTGAGCCCCTTGAGCCTCGAATACCTCAACCGGGTGCGCAAACGCTGCGGGTTGCCCCGCTTCCAGGATTCGTGGGCCTTGGTGGGCGGCATTCCCTCGGGCAGCGAACTGCGCAAGGTGCTGCACCAGGAGCGTTCGATCGAATTCCTGTTCGAAGGACGCCGTTTCCACGACCTGCGCCGCTGGAAGGAGGCTCCCGAGGTGATGAACAAGGAACCCCGCTCGTGGAACCGGGACGGAAAGACCCAGGAGGATTTCTACCAGGTGATCCCGGCCAATCAGGGAGGCCGCGTCCGCGTCTTCGAAGCGCCGAAGAGCTACTGGCTGGCCATTCCCATGAGCCAGATCAACAAGAACCCCAACCTGGTGCAGAACCCCGGCTATTAACCCATTGTCACACGCCAAACAACAAGATAAAGAGATGAAAAAACTGCTCTGTTCAATACTCGTCTGCCTGGCCGCACTGTCCGTAACGGGGTGCGACGACGACGAAGTGAAAACCCCCGACTTCGCCGTATCGACGGCCCAATGGACCTTCTCCCAACAGGAAGGCATGCAGCGCATGATCGTATCGGCCCCCGGCGCATGGACGCTGACCGGCATTCCCGACTGGATGACCGTGACGCCCGCGGAGGCGGCCGGTCCCCGCGAGATCACGATGACCTACACGACCAACGAAACGGGCGCACCCCGCAAAGCCACGCTGACCGTCACCTGCGGGGACGAAACACGCACCATCGGCGTGGAGCAGGAAGCTGTCGTTCCGGAATCTGCGGCCGGCAAAAGCCGCAGGTAACCGCCCGCCACGACCCGTAACCAGAAAAAATGTCACAAATTCATACTGCTGTGACATTTTTTTATGCCTTCCGCATTCGTTTGCTCCGTTAAAATAATTACTTTTGTAAAAATTCACGAAAGCATTCGGAATCCATTTCCTTTGCAAAACGAAACTTCCCGTTTTACAAAGGAGCCGAACCGGGTGATTTTCGGACACGACAACCGCCAATCAAGAAACCTCTAATATTGAACTCATGAAATCGAACCCAAGCCGCACCCTGTTCCGCACGCTCTTCGCGACGGGACTCATCGCAGCCAGCCTCTGCTCCTGCTGCCCCAAACACAACACCCTCACCCAGGCCGAAATCGCCGACGGCTGGCAGCTGCTCTTCGACGGCAAAAGCCTCGACCAGTGGAAAGACTTCAACGGAGACTCGCTCACGATGCCCTGGCACGTGGTGGACGGCTGCATCCAGGCCGCCGGCGACGGCAGCGACCTGTCGGGATACATCGTCACCAAAAAGCAGTATGAGAACTTCATCCTCGACTGGGACTGGAAGCTCTCCTACGGCGGCAACAGCGGCATGCTCTACCACGTGGTCGAGAACCCCTATTTCAAGGTTCCCTATGTCACCGGGCCGGAGTACCAGCTGATCGACAACGCAGGCTGGGAGGCCACGAACGCCCCGACCCGGCTCGAGGAGTGGCAGAAACTGGGCGTGGACTACGCCATGCACCTGCCGAATCCCGATTCGCTGCTGGTCAACCCGCAGGGCGAGTGGAACTCGTCGCGCATCGTCTGCGACAACGGCCACGTGGAGCATTGGCTCAACGGCCGCAAGATCCTCGAATTCGAAGCCTGGACCGACGACTGGTTCGCCCGCAAGAACAGCGGCAAATGGGAGACGGCTCCCGAATACGGACTGGCGCACCGCGGCGTGCTGTGCCTCCAGGACCACGGCTACCCCGCTTCGTTCCGCAACCTGAAGATCAAGGAGCTGCCCCGCAAGGCCGGCCGGGAGGTCGAACTCTTCAACGGCCGCGACCTCACGGGATGGGAAGCCTACGGAACCGAGAAATGGTATGTCGACAAGGACGGCCTGCTGGTCTGCGAGAGCGGTTCCGACAAAAAATACGGTTACCTCGCCACGCGCGAATACTACGATGATTTCGACCTGACGGTGGAGTTCAAGCAGCTCGCCAACGGCAACTCCGGCGTCTTTTTCCGCTCGTTCGTCGAGCCGCCGGTGAAGGTCCACGGCTGGCAGTGCGAAGTGGCTCCGAAGAACCACGACACGGCGGGCATCTACGAGTCCTACGGCCGCGGATGGCTGGTGCAGATTCCCGACGAGAAGGAGTCGATTCTCAAGGAGGGGGATTGGAACACGCTGCGGCTGAAGGTCCAGGGCGACCGCGTGCAGACGTGGCTCAACGGCGAGGAGATGGTGGACATCACCGACGCGAAGATCGGCGCCGCGCAGGGACGCATCGCCTTGCAGATTCACGACGGAGGAGGCATCAAGGTCCTCTGGCGCAACATCCGGCTGACGACCCTGTAAACAAACGGCGGTTCCCATCCGACGGAACCGCTGTTTCCTCTACCTATTTTATTGACTGCATCCAAAAAAACACAACCTGAAATACTATGAGTAACCGCAGAGATTTTCTGAAAAAGGCAGGCGGGCTGGCGCTGCTGACCATCGTGCCGCGCAGCGTGCTCGGAGGCACCAAATTCGTCGCCCCGAGCGACCAGCTCACGAAGGGCATCATCGGCGTGGGCGGCATCGGCAAGAGCAGCTATCACTTCACCTCCAACGATGCATGCCGCCTGGTAGCGGTCTGCGACGTCGACCACAAACACCTCGAAAGCGCCATCGCGCTGGGCCGCAAGAAGTTCGACAAGATCCTCGAAAGCTATCACGACTACCGGGATCTGATCACCGACCCCAACGTCGACATCGTACACATCGCCACCCCGCCCCACTGGCACGGCATCATGGCCGTCGAGGCGGCCAAGGCCGGCAAGGACATCTGGTGCGAGAAGCCGATGACGCGCACCATCGGCGAGGGCAAGCGCGTGGTGGAGGCCGTCCGGCAGAACGGACGCATCTTCCGCCTGAACACCTGGTTCCGCTTCAAGGACACCTTCTACGGACTGGGCACGACGGTCGAACCGCTCAAGAAACTCGTCGACAGCGGCCTGCTGGGATGGCCCCTCAAGGTGACCATCTCCGGAGCCACGGGATTCACCTGGAAATTCTTCTGGGTGGGGCAGGAGAACCTCAAGCCCCAACCCGTCCCGGAAGAGCTGGACTACGACATGTGGCTCGGCCCGGCGCCCTACAAACCCTACAACAAACACCGCGTGCACGCCACGTTCCGCGGCTACTGGGACTACGACGGCGGCGGACTCACGGATATGGGACAGCACTACATGGACCCCGTGCAGTACCTGTTGGGCAAGGACGACACCTCGCCCGTGAAGATCGAGGTCGACGCTCCGCAGCAGCATCCCGACGCCGTGGGCATCTGGCGCAAGATCGTATACACCTACGACGACGGCTGTCAGATCGTCCTCGAAGGCGAGGGCTACGAAAGCAAGGGCAAGGTCCCCTACATCGAAGGTCCGCTGGGCAAGGTGTATCAGGGTTTCGAGTGCACGATTCCCGACGTCATGGAGAAGATCGCCGAAATGCCCGACCCCGAACCGCAGAACACCGATTTCCTGGCATGCGTGCGCAACCGCGAGCCTTTCGCCCTCGACGAGCTCAAGGGACACCGCAGCTCCACGCTCGTGAACCTCGGGGCATGCGCCCTGCGCCTGAACCGCACGCTGCATTTCGATCCCGACAAGCAGCTCTTCGTCGGAGACGAGGCCGCAAACCGGCTCATCGACCAGCCGATGCGCACGCCGTGGAAAATCTGATAACGTCCAAAACCTGAAAAAAACATGAAAAAGATATTTATCACCATATTCCTCGCCGCCCTGATGCCCTTCGCAGCCGGTGCGCAGGACGCGCGCCAGCGCACCGCCGAGACGATCGTTGCGGACGCCCTGGCCCAACTCCCGGCCCAGACGCCCAAGGCGTTCGACAGCCTGATGCAGGAACTCGCGGCGACCGGAGCCGACGGAATCCGGATGATGGCCGCCATGCTCGTACCCGCAGCGGAAGGCAAGAACGCCCCCGTGGAATACGCCATCAACGGGGTGGTGAGCTACGTGACCGCCGCAGGCCGCGAAGAGCTGGCACGGGAGATCCGCGCCGGACTGACGGACGCCGTCGCCGCCTCGACGGACAAACCCAACCAGGCATTCCTGCTCTCGCAGCTGCAACTATGCGCAACGGCGGCCGAAGCCCCCGTATTCGTGAAATACGCCGCGGACGAATACCTCGCCGACTACGCCGTACGCGGACTGATCTCCACGCCCGGAACCGACGGGGAGATCCTCGCACTGATCGACGCAAGCCCGGCCCCGGACGCCCTGCTGGCCTATGCCGCCGCGGAGAAGCGCCTTGCGGCCGCAGAGCCCGCGCTGCTGAAATGGGCCGCAGACCCCAAGGCCGGCACGCCGACGAAAGAGGCTGTCTATAACGCGCTGGCCAAGTGCGGCACAGCCGCCTCGATCGCGCCGCTCGCAGCAGCCGCAAAGGCCGACGGATACGCCTTCACGAAAACGGACGCAACGGGCGCCTACGTCGCCCTGCTCGCACGGCTCGCGGCAGCAGGAAACAGCAAGGCCGTCGCCGCCGCCAAGGCCCTGCGCAAAACCGGCATGCCGCAGAACGTCCGGGCCGCAGGTCTGGGAATAGTCCTCGGCACGGACGCCAAAAAACAGACGCCGGAACTGCTCGCCGCGCTGAAAGACGCCGACCGCGAATACCGCTGCGCGGCGCTCGACTTCGCCGGCGATTTCGCCGACGACGCCCTCTACGCCGCAGTCGTGAAGAAAATGCCGTCGCTCTCCGACGCCGCGAAAACCGACGTCGTGAGCTGGCTCGGCGCCCGCCACGCCGCATCGCAGGCCAACGCCGTGATCGCGGCCATTTCCTCGGCCGACGAGGAACTGGCCCTGGCCGCCATCCGCGCCGCCGGGAAAATCGGAGGACAGGAGGCGCTCAACGCGCTCGTCGCACAGCTCGGAGGCGCACATGCCAAAGAGGCCTCGGCAGCTCTCGCGGCATTCAACGGAAAGCCCAACGCAGCGTTCGTCGCAGCTCTCGACGGCACGCCCGCCACGCAGGCCAACGCCCTGAAACTCGTGGCAAAAAGGCGCATCACCTCCGCAGCCGACAAGGTGTTCGCGCTGCTGAACTCCCCTGACAGGGAGGTGCGCACGGCAGCCTACGGCGCGCTGGCCGGCGTCACGACCCCCGCGGACTTCAACCGTCTGTGCGGCCTGCTGAACCAGGCGCAGGAGGACGACGTGAAGGCCCTTCAGGCCGGATTGAAGAACGCACTGGCCAAAGAGTCCCCCGACATGCAGTACAAGATGGTGGCAGGGCAGATGGCCGCCGCCCCCGAAAAGGCCCGCTACTATCCCCTGCTGGCGCAGGCCGCCAGCAAAGAGGCGATCGACGCCCTGCTGGCCGCCGACGACCGCCAGGCCGCATTCGCGGCCCTGCTCACGGTGGAGAATCCCGCCATGACCGACGTGCTGTATGATCTCGCCCGGCAGAACCCCGCATGGACCGACGCCGCAATTTCTCGCTACACGGACTTCGTCTCGAAGTCGCGCAATACGCCCATGCGCAAATACCAGCTATACCGCCGCGGACTGGAGGCGAAACCCTCGCCCAAGGTACAGAACAAACTGCTTAAAGCGCTCTCCAAAACCCCGGTATTCCCGGCGCTGACGCTCGCCGTGAACTACATGGACGCACCCGCGACGGCCGAAACCGCCGCAATGGTCGTGAAGACCGTCGCTGCGAAGAACCCCGCGCTGGGAGGAGAAACGGTAGCAGCAGCCCTGAAAAAGGCCCAGGAGGTATATGCCGGACTGGCCAAATCCGACGCCGACGCAGGTTACGCCGTCGACGAGATCAAGGGACTCCTGGCCAAACTCCCCGCAGAGGGATACCTCCCGGTATCGCTCGAACCGAGCGAATGGGAAGCCGTGGTCGGCGATCCCGAGACCCGCAAGGCGATGAAGGCCAAGGCGCTGGCGAAAGCGCAAACAGAGGCCCGGGCCGCGATGGCGAAGAACTGGACCGCAGAAAACGGCGTCCTGACCGGGGCCGCTGACGGAGGAACGATCGGATCGGCGAAAAACTACGAAAACTTCGAACTGATCCTCGACTGGAAGACCGAAGGCGAGGCCGCGATGGGCATCCGCTCGATCCCGCAGATCGCACTCGGAGGAAAGAACTCCGGAGCCTTGACGGGCAACATGCTCCACGACAACGCCGCACCCAAAGCGGCCGCGAACGGCCCGCAGGAGTGGAACACGATGCAGGTGAAGGTGGTCAGCGACCGCGTGACGGTCGTACTCAACGGCGTCACGACCGCCGAGAACGTAATCCTCGAAAACGCATGCAACCGGGAGATTCCCGCCTACGCAGAGGGACAGATCCTGCTCATCGCGGGAAATGCGCCCCTCAACGTCCGCGAAATGTACATCCGCGAACTGCCCGCCACGCCGCGCTTCGAACTCTCGGAGGAAGAGGCTGCCGACGGCTTCGAGGTGCTCTTCGACGGTACGTCGATGCACAAGTGGACCGGGAACACCACCAACTACGTCCCCGTCGACGGAACGATCTACGTGACGGCGCAGTACGGCGGATCGGGCAACCTCTACACCAAGAAGGAGTACGGAGATTTCGTCCTGCGATTCGAATTCGCCTTCGACAGAGAGGGCGTCAACAACGGCATCGGCATACGCACCCCCATGGGCGTCGACGCCGCCTATCACGGCATGGAGATTCAGGTGCTCGACCACGACGCTCCGATCTACAAGAACCTGCGCGTATACCAGCAGCACGGATCGGTCTACGGAATTATCCCGGCCAAACGCGTGAAATTCCCGCCCCTGGGAACATGGAACGTCGAGGAGATACGCGCCGTGGGAGACCGAATCACCGTGACGGTAAACGGCGAGGTGATTCTCGACGGAGACATCCGGCAGGCCTGCCAGGGACACAACGTGGCCCCCGACGGCGGGAAAAACAACCCCTACACCGTGGACCACAAGAACCATCCCGGACTCTTCAACGCCTCGGGACACATCGGACTGCTCGGACACGGAGCCGGAATCAAGTTCCGAAACATACGAATCAAGGAGCTGCCCGCGGCGAAGACCAAAAAATAGCCCTGACCCTCTGAAAGCGAACCCGCCCGAAATTCGGGCGGGTTTTTGCGAACAGCAGGTCCGAATATCGCAAAAATTGTGTTATATTTGCAAAGAATAGGCCGGAGCGCAGCCTCCGCGCCGTCGAGTTCAGAATAAAAACCTAAAAGAAAAAACCATGCTTATCCCTTGTGCAATCGGTTACGGGCAGATCATCGTAATCGTATTGGTAGTCATCCTGCTCTTCGGAGGCAAGAAAATCCCCGAACTGATGCGCGGACTGGGCCGCGGCGTCAAAGAATTCAAGGATGCCGTCAACAAAGACTATACGGCCGAAGACAACAAACCCGGAGACAAATCCGACTCCGGAAAGACCGAGTAATCACACCTGTTCCGCGGCGGCAAACAAATGAACATGAAAAAAAAGGATCCGGAGTCGACGGAGATGACTTTTTTCGAGCACATCGACGCCCTGCGCCCGCATCTGGTGCGAGGGGTGATGGCAATCGGAGTCATCGGACTGGTGGCCTTCTTCTGCAAGAGTTTCATTATCGACACGGTGCTGTTCGGGCCACAAAGCCCGGACTTCCCCACCAACCGCATGCTGACATGGGTGGGCGCCCAGTGGGCGCATATGGCCGAATGGCTCAACAGCGTGCTCGGCACGTCGTTCGACACCGATCCGGAGACCTTCCGCATCGCCAACGACCGTTTCTCGATCATCAACACTTCGCTGTCCGGGCAGTTCAACCTCCACATGAAGATCTCGCTCCTGACGGGACTGGCAATGGCCATGCCCTACACGCTGTGGGAGTTCTGGCGCTTCGTGCGCCCGGCGCTCACGCCGAAGGAGATTCAGGGAACCCACCTGTTCGTATTCTGGGTGTCGCTCTGTTTCTTCGGAGGGCTGCTGTTCGGTTATTTCGTCATGGCGCCGCTGTCGATCAACTTCTTCGCCAACTACCAGGCCAGCGAGTTCATCACCAACATGTTCGACATCAGCGACTACCTGACCACCGTCATCATCGTCTCGATAGCCTGCGCCTTCATGTTCGAACTGCCGCTGCTGATCTACTTCCTGACCCGCATGGGGCTGGTTTCGGCCGGATTCCTCCGCAAATACCGACGCCATGCGTTCGTCATACTGCTCGTCGTCGCGGCAATCATAACCCCGCCCGACATATTCAGCCTCATTCTGGTGATCCTGCCGCTATACGGGCTGTATGAATTGAGCATCAAACTCGCGGAGCGGACCGAGCGCAAGCACGCCGCCGAAGAGGAACAAACGACGGAAATGACGGAAACGACGGAATAGCAGAAGACATATGGAGCGAACAAGCGAAACGAAGCCCGTCACGATCGTAGCCATCGGGGCGGGCAACCGTACCAACAAATACCTCGAATACGCGATCCGGAATCCCGACCGGCTGAAACTGGTCGGCGTAGCGGAGCTCAACGACATCCGCCGCCACGCAGTCGCCTCCAAATTCGGACTGAAGCCCGAAGAGTGCTTCGCCGACTACGAACGCTTTTTCGAAAACCCCGTCCCGGCCGACGCCATCCTGATCGGAACGCCCGAGAACATGCACTTCGAGCCTTGCATGAAGGCCATCGAGGCGGGTTACAACGTCCTGCTCGAAAAACCGATCGCGCAGTCGCTGCCCGAATGCTGCCGCATCGCCGAAGCGGCGCGGCGCAAAGGGGTCATCGTCGGCGTCTGCCACGTCCTGCGATACCATCCCTATTTCATCAAGATCAAGGAGATCGTCGACTCGGGCCAGCTGGGAGAGATCATATCAATCAGCCACCTCGCAGCCGTGGGGCTCGACCGAACCACACACGGATTCGTCCGCGGCATGTGGCGCCGCGAGGAGATCACCAACCCGATGCTGATTTCGAAATGCTGCCACGACATCGACTTCCTGCTGTGGCTCACCGAGGCGCGCTGCCGCAAACTATCGTCGTTCGGGTCCCTGCGCTGGTTCCGGGCCGAGAACGCCCCGAAGGGAAGCACACCCCGGTGCATCGACTGCCCGCTGGAAAAGGAGTGCCCCTACTCGGCAGTGGACCTCTACTATAACCGGCGCGACTGGATTTCGAATTTCGACGTCCCGGAAGGCGCGACGCTCGACGAGGTCATACTCCGACAGCTGCGCACGGGCGATTACGGCCGATGCGTGTTCCGCTGCGACAACGACGTGGTGGACCACCAGATCGTATCCATGGAAATGGAAAACGACGTTACGATCTCCTTCTCGCTGGATGCCTTCACCCTCGGCG
>OCHJ01001755.1_pt1 | contig 14486 bp, 6 predicted proteins | sample 1538381 | NCBI WGS metagenome assembly OCHJ01 (sample SAMN04571688, study PRJEB22368) | human gut metagenome | biome: human gut; material: stool | host: Homo sapiens | place: Luxembourg | collected 2012-06-29 | reverse complement strand
TGAAATTGGAATTTTGTACAGATGATATGTTCCGTGTACGTCATTCTCAAGGTACTGTGTTCGCTGAGAATGAACAGTGGATGGTTCGGAAATATGATTTTTCTTCTGTCAACTATACGGTGGAAGATAGAGGTACTGCATGGTTGATTACGACCAGAAAACTGATTATAGAGGCTACCAAGAATCCATTCTGTCTGTCTGTTTCTGATAAAAACGGCAAGATGCTTTATACAGAACTTGAGGAACAACGTTTTTATAAGGATTCTGTCAAGATGAAAGCTGTTCTACAGCCGGATGAGCATTTCTTTGGTTTTGGGGAACGTATGGATTTCATGGATCAGCGAGGGCGTAAGATTTATCTGAATGTAGAGTTGGGAAGAGGGATAAAACCGGCTGTAGGAGGAAAAGATATTTTACGTGCCAATTATTGTCCCGTACCTTTTATGATGAGTACCAAAGGATATGGTTTGTTCTTTCATACTCCGTTTGCTACCGAATGGAATATGGGGTGGGATAGTAGTGATTATTATTCGTTCAAAGCTTTTGGCGGTGATTTGGACTATTATTTTATGTATGGTCCCGATTTTTATACCATGATTGACCGATATACGGAATTGACTGGAAAATCCCCTATGCTTCCTCGTTTTGCAATGGGGTTGCATGTTGGTACTTATTCCGGTGGAACTTGGAAGAATGAAGAGATGACTTCCGATAAATACCCGCCTGCTTTATGTAAACGTTTGCGTGAGGAAGGAGTGCCTTTTGATTTGCTTTGGCTGGATTCTACTTGGAGATTGTTTAATACCACTTACGGAAATGGTGGTTGTTGTTTTGAATGGCGCAATACGTTCAAAGATCCGAAAGCCATGTTTGATAGTTGCTATGCGCAAAATGTAAAAATGGTGGGGCTTCATATTCGTTCCATATTAGATAATGGCCCTGAATATCATCTATTGGATAAGGCGCGTGAACAGGGAAATGTGCTGTATCCAGGAGCCAAGATAGAAGGGGTGGTGAATTTCTTTGACCCGAAAGCGGTGGATTGGTGGTGGGAGAACGGAGTAATGAAAGTGGCTTCCATCGGGGCTAAGTTTGTGAAAACGGATGTCGGAGGGACGATGGACCTAAAAGGACTTCATAATATTTTTCCTTTAGCTTATGCGGAAGCGCCCTATCGTAAATTTCAGGAATATAATAATATGAGGGGGGTGACACATACCCGTGAGGGTTATGCGGGAATTCAGCGTTATCCTTATATTTGGGCCGGAGACTGGGGGAGTGAATGGCAGTGGTTTGAACCGGTGATACGTGCGGGACTTAATATCGGTATGAGTGGCGTGGGTAACTGGACTCATTGCATGGGAGGATTTGAACAGTATTCTCCTTACGATACGGAATTATATACTCGTTGGGTACAGTTCGGTATGTTTTCACCTATCGCCATGGTGTTCGGTATGGATCACCCCCGTTATCATGAACCTTGGACTTATGGTCCGGAGGCTTTGGCCAATTTTATCAAGTACGATAGTTTGCGTTATACATTGATTCCTTATATTTATAGTAATGCTTATCAGCTTTATAAAACGGCACGTCCCATGATGACCCCTTTAGTGATGGATTATCCTCAGGATGAGAATACCTATCAGCTGGCGCGTCAATATATGTTCGGGCCATGGATGATGGTTTGTCCTGTCACTACCAAAGGTGCACTGAGCCAACATGTCTATTTCCCCGGTGGAGAATGGTTTGATTATGAAACCGGTGAGCGTTACGAGGGCCGCCAATATAAGTCTTTTCTTACTCCGTTGGATGTGTTGCCTGTCTATATAAAAGCCGGAGCTATTATTCCCATGCAACCTGCTATGCAGTGGGTAGATCAGCATCCTGTAGATGTGATAACATTGGATGTCTATCCGTCAGGTATTTCTTCTTATGAGATGTATGAAGATGATGGTATATCAATGGATTATCAAAAAGGGATTGGTTCATTGACCCGCTTTACCAGCAGGCTCGCTGATGATAGCTGGACGTTTACTGCAGATAAACCGGTAGGGAAGTACAAACCTGTCAGACACACTTATCTGGTGAAGGCTTATTTGCAGAACGCTCCGCAATCTGTGATAGAAAATGGTAAATCGTTGCCCGTTCTTTCATCAGTTGCAGATGCAGACCAGAATACAGGCTGGTTTTATGATACGGAGCATAAACGTCTGTATGTGAAGACAGCCGGAGATAACCGTCAGAAAATTGAAATTGTGGTACAATAACTTAAAGGATTGATTCTATGAGAAAAATCATCGGTTTTCGCACTTTATGTGTAGGTTTGGGAATATGGGTGGAGACTGTTGGGGTATCTGCTCAGGGTGAGTTCAAGGCATTACCTTGGAGTCAAAGTACCGCTTATAATTCTTATCTGATGCGTGATGTGCATCGGCAGTTTGCCGACCGGCAGTTTGCCATTCAGCAAGCGTTTGCTTCTCCTGCCGGGATGCAGAAGTATCTGGAGGGTTGCCGTGAACGATATAAACAAATAGTAGGTACTTTTCCTGAAAAAGGGAGTTTAAATGCTCAGGTGGTAGGGAAGGTACAAGGTACGGGTTATCATATAGAGAAAATAATTTTTGAAAGCAAGCCCGGCCGCTATGTCACAGCACATCTTTATATGCCAGAGAACACGACTGTTCCTGTTCCGGCGACATTGGAACTTTGCGGACATGGATTGAATGGCAAAGGTCCTTCGTCTCATGCCGCTATGTTGATGGCATCCAATGGTATTGCTGTGCTGGTGGTAGATCCCATAGGCCAGGGAGAACGGTTGCAAATTATTGATAGGGAAGGAAAGCCGCTGACACGGGGGGCTACTACGGAACATACCTTACTGAATGCGGGCTTTAACTTGCTTGGTACTAGTTTGGCAGCACAGGAATATTGGGACAATCATCGGGCTTTGGACTATTTACTGACCCGTAAGGATATTGATCCGGAGCATATCGGAGTATATGGATCTTCTGGCGGTGGCACTCAGACCGCTTATTATATAGGTTTGGATCCCCGTGTAAAGGTAGCGGCTATTTGTAGTTTCTTTTCTACCCGAGAACGTACTATGGAGTTGCAAGGTCCTTCCGATGGTTGCCAACATATACCATACGAAGGGCGTGAACAACTGGAGGTACCTGATTTTGCTTTAATGATGGCTCCACGGCCTTTATTGATTTTAAGCGGTAAATATGATTTTGTCGATTTATGGGGTGCACAACAAGGATTTGCTGAATTACAACAGTGCTATAAAGTCTTGGGAGTTCCCGAAAAGGTGGATATGCTGACAGTAGAAACCGGTCATGGACTTGGAGCTGAAAAAAGGCAAAAGTTGGTCAGTTGGTTCAAGCGTTGGTTGAAAGATAATCAATCTCCGGTGAAGAAAGCGGCACAAGACCGTTTTCAGTTGTCAGATATGCTTTGTACGACTAAAGGACAGGTGAATGTATCTATGCCTGGAGCACTCAGTATTATGCAGGAAAATGTGAATCAGCTGGATGAGTGGGCTTCCAAGCGTGAGGCGTTTCTTTCGAAAGGAAAGAAAACTGTTCAGGCAAAGATGTTGGATTTGTTAGGTCTTAAAGGTCTTCCTGACCATAAAATAAGAATTGAGGCAACCGGACATGATTCAATGCGTGAATATGAACAATATAAGTTTCAGCTTATAAGGGAAGGGGAGATGTCTGTTCCTTGTATTCTTATCATGCCGTCCAGAGCGAATGCTGATTCTCCTATTGAGTTAAGGTTGCAGGAAGAGGGGAAAGGAACTTATTTGAGTGAATATGCGAATTTTGCTGCTGCCTTGACGGAAGGAAAAATTTTGTTGTTGGCAGACTTGCGCGGATTGGGGGAAACAACAGATCCTGCATTTTATACGGATGCTAAATATTGGAACCGTGAATATCGTAATGCAATGATCAGTATGCATATAGGGCGTCCTATTATGGGACAACGGGTAGTCGATATCCTGACTTTGCTTGATTTTTGTTCAGAACATGAACTTTTGAAAGGACATCCCGTCAAAGTATTTGCCAATGGTATTTATGGTCCAGCTGTAATTCATGCTGCTTATTTGGATGAAAGAATCAACAGTGTGGAGATAACACATAGTGTGAAGACTTGGAAGGAATACATTGAGAAGCCTATGCAGTGGGATATGTATTCTAATGTGTTGTATGGTGCTTTGAAATATTATGATTTACCGGATTTGATAAGGTTAAGCAATCGTCCCATCCGTTTTGCAGATTAAAAAACAGAATTTATCTCCACTGTAGGAGCATATTAAATGTCCTGAAGGCACAACAATCTGCTCCTGCAGTGGATGGAATATATGGCTTGTCTATTTCTTTTCCAGGAAATCAGCACGCATCGGGCTGAAACAATCTATCAGCATACCCGGCTCCAGGCATACACAACCATGCACTGCATCTGGTTCCTTATACAGACAGTCACCGGCCGATACAATTTTTTTCACACCATTGATGGTGAACTCAAATTTTCCACTTTCTACATAAGTGACTTGTGAATGGATATGATGGTGAACAGCTCCTACAGCTCCCTTTTCAAATTTTACTTTAACAACCATGATGTCATCATTGTAACCCATGATTTGGCGCACTACACCTTCGCCTGCAGGTTCCCATTCTTTGCCTTCTGCAAAAATGAAGTTTTCACTACCTGTTTTCATAACCTTTTTTTCAGTGTTTTTGTTTGTTTCTTCAGTACACTCTTTGTCGCTCTCTTTTTTTTCACTTTGTGCATTGCAGCTCTGCAATATTAGTGGTGCCATCAGGGCACAAGCATACAATGCGGTTCTTACTTTACGATTCATGATCTTGCATTTAATATAAAATGAATAATTAAAACTTTTCTTCAAATATATATAATATATAAGGAGAGTGGTTCACCGTGATTAAAATATACGAGGAAAAGACCAAATATTACAATCCCATACCCTAAAAAATGGCTTATTTTGCTTCATAATGATATTCAAACTTGAATCAAAACACTACAACAACAATGAAAAGCACATTAAAGAAGAGATGGGGAAGAATTGCCCTTTGCTTGTGTATGGCAAATTTTGCTTGCGCAGGTATGGCTCAAACTAATAAAAAGTTAGATGACCAAGTGATAAATACAATGAAAACCGCCACTCAGTTTATGATGGATAAAGTGAGTTATAATGGTGGTTTTGTATGGAATTATTTGCCGGATATGTCCCGCTCATGGGGAGAGATGGAAGCCAAGAGGACAATGGTTTGGATTCAGCCACCGGGAACTCCTTCTGTCGGTCATTTGTTGCTTGACGCTTATCATGCTACAGGAGATGAGTACTATTATGAAGCTGCCCAAAAAGTGGCTAACACTTTGATTTGGGGGCAGCTTGAATGTGGAGGATGGAATTATGTATTTGATTTTGCAGGAGAGAACTCGTTAAAGTCCTGGTATGATACCGTTGGTAAAAATGGCTGGCGTCTGGAGGAATTTCAACATTATTATGGAAATGCGACTTATGATGATGCGGGTACTATGGAGGCTGCTAAATTTCTACTTCGTATGTATGTGGAAAAAAATGATCCTGCTTTCCGTCCGGCTTTGGAGAAAACCATTGATTTTGTTTTGAAAAGTCAATATCCGGTGGGTGGATGGCCTCAACGTTATCCTTTGATGTATGATCACCCTTTTCAAGGTAAGAAAGATTATTCGTCTTTTATTACTCTGAATGATGATGTGATTCCTGATGCGACCGAGTTTTTGATTCAATGCTATCAAGCAATGGGGTTGCAAGGGGTAAAGGAGCCTATTATGCGTGCTATGTACTTGATGATTTCTCTTCAACAAGGGGAACCTTATGCAGGCTGGGCGGACCAATATACAGTAGATGATTTGAAACCGGCTCATGCCCGTTCTTATGAACCGCGCAGTGTGAATACCGGTACTACCGTCCGTCTTATCAATTTAATGATGGATTACTATAAACTTACAGCTGATACTCGTTTCCTGTCGGGGATTCCTGCTGCAATTCGTTTTTTGGAATCAATGAAATTACCGGAATCGGATGTGAAGAAATGGAAGCGTCAGTCGACTAATCCGGAAGCTATTTTGGTTCCTCGTTTTGTTGATCCTGATACAGGTAAACCACTGTATGTCCATCGTAAGGGAAGTAATGTGAAAAATGGAACGTATTATATTGATCAGAATATAGAAAATACAATAGCTCATTATAATTCGGCAACTTTTGTGAATCCTGGTGAACTGCGTCGCCGTTATGAGGAAGTGAAGAAACTTCCTGTATCCGAGTTGGCGAAGAATTCACCTTTGCTACAGGATCATTTGGTTCCTTTACCTAAATATTATACTCGTTTACGTGGAAAAGCTACGGAAGAAGTTGCCCGGAAATTGGTGCAATCACTGACTAAGGACGGTTGCTGGCTCTCTCCTTTAAAGTCAACCTCGAACCCGTATAAGCCATATACTGTTTCAGGACCTAGTGAGGAAACGAAATATATAGCTACTTTTGTAGGGGACGAGCACGATACATCACCTTATCCGTGTACTACCGGAGAATTGTGCATCTCTGTAGGGGATTATATTGATAATATGATAAAATTAATTAGTTACCTTGAAAAGTAAAAGTTTGTTAGGTATAGGTTTATGAAGAATGCTGTAATTTGTTTATTGTTGTTCGGGATATGTCTGACGGTTTCTGCTCAAGAAAAGGTGGAAACCGTCTCTATGCGTTATGAAACGCAGAATGATATGCCGCTGTTTTATCAGAAGCTGAAAGAAAGTCTGACTTATCCTATGGCATGGGGGAACTCTTCTATCCGAAATTTTGAAAAATGGCGTGAAGAGGCTAGAAAAGTTTTGTTGGATTGTATGCAGCCTGCTCCTCCTGTAGCGGCTTTTGATAAAGAAGTGATAGATATTGAGCGGAGGGAAGGGTATACAGTGGAAAAAATTCTGTTTAATGTTTCGGAATATTCCCGTGTTCCCGCTTATCTGTTGGTCCCTGAGGGGAAGGGACCATTTCCTGCAGTGTTATTACTTCACGACCATGGGGCCCATTTCTCAATAGGGAAAGAGAAGATGGTACGTCCGTTCGGTGTGGAGGCATCTGTGACAGCCGATGCGGATGATTGGGCGGAAAGATGTTATGATAAACAGTATGTGGGTGATTATCTGGCAAGCCATGGATATGTAGTGCTTGCTGTGGATGCCTTGTTTTGGGGGGAACGGGGACGTAAGGAAGGAGTGCGCTATGACTCACAGCAAGCGTTGGCTGCCAATATGCTACAGATGGGAATGTCATGGGGGGCCTTGATTGTTTGGGATGATATCCGTAGTGCTGAGTTTTTGGCTACATTGCCTATGGTCAGTAAAGATAGAATAGGTACTATGGGCTTTTCTATGGGAGCACATCGTGCTTGGATGGTCAGTGCCGCTACAGATGTGGTGAAGGCAGGCGCTGCTGTGTGCTGGATGAATACTACAGATAGCTTAATGACACTTACCAATAATCAGAACAAAGGCGGGTCTGCTTATTCCATGATTATTCCCGGAATACGGAATTGGATGGATTATCCTCATGTGGCATCTATCGCCTGTCCCAAACCGATGTTGTTCATCAATGGTTTGCGGGACAAACTTTTTCCTGTAAAGGGCGTTGAAAGTGCTTTCTCTACCATGCAGGATGTATGGAAGGGTCAATCGGTAGAAAATCTATTGACTACCAAGTTCTATGATTTGCCTCATTTTTGCAGTAAGGAGATACAGGCTGATATACTTGAGTTCTTTAATCAAAATTTAAAATAGAAAGCGATGAAAATTAAGATGTTGATGGCATTTGTTGCCTTGTTGTTATTTTCTGCTTTTACGGCAGACCACACAATTACTATCTTTATGATAGGTGACTCGACTATGGCCAACAAATCCTTAGAGGGAGGTAATCAGGAACGTGGATGGGGCCATGTGCTGGGAGGATATTTCAGTGAAAATATTCGTGTGGAAAACCATGCTAGAAATGGTCGGAGTTCTAAAAGTTTTATTGATGAAGGATTATGGGAGGTAGTAATTAATAAAGTAAAGCCGGGTGATTATGTTTTTATTCAGTTTGGGCATAATGATGAGAAGGTAGATGAGAAACGTCATACTGATCCCGGATCTACTTTTGATGCCAATCTACGCCGTTTTGTAAAAGAAACACGTGCCAAAGGAGGAATTCCCGTTTTGTTCAATGCTATAGTTCGCCGTAATTTTCGGAATAATAAAAATGCGGTGGCCGAAGATGATGTGCGCAAGGATTTGTCAAAGGGGAGTGTTTCTCAAGATGGAGAAGTGCTGATTGACACTCATGGAAAATATTTGGATTCTCCGCGCAATGTGGCAAAAGAATTGGATGTGTCTTTTGTGGATATGAATAAGATAACGCATGATTTGGTGCAGAGAATGGGGCCGGAGGCCTCAAAAAAATTGTTCATGTGGATTCCTGAAGGCGTGTGTGCAGCTTGTCCGAAAGGCCGTGAGGATAATACGCACCTGAATGTATATGGGGCGCGTACTATTGCAGGTTTGACAGTGGATGCTATAGCTAAAGAGGTTCCTGTATTGGGGCCTTTTATACGTCATTATGATTTTGTTGTGGCAAAAGATGGCAGTGGTGATTTCTTTACCATTCAGGAAGCGATCCATGCTGTTCCCGATTTTCGTAAAGCAGGACGCACTACTATTCTAGTCCGTAAAGGGGTATATAAAGAGAAAGTGGTTATTCCTGAAAGTAAGATTAGTATTTCTTTGATAGGTGAGGACGGAGCAATTCTGACAAATGATGATTTTGCTTCTAAAAAGAACTGTTTCGGAGAAGAAATGTCTACCTCCGGTTCATCAACCTGTTATATCTATGCTCCCGATTTCTATGCTGAGAATATCACCTTCGAGAATAGTGCCGGCAGAGTAGGGCAGGCAGTGGCCTGTTTTGTTAGTGGAGATCGCGCTTATTTCAAAAACTGTCGTTTTTTGGGAAATCAGGATACTTTGTATACTTATGGCAAAGACAGTCGTCAGTTCTATGACCATTGTTATATAGAGGGTACGGTGGATTTTATTTTTGGCTGGTCTACGGCATTGTTTAAGGATTGCACCATCCATAGCTTGGGTGATGGTTATGTTACCGCTCCTTCTACAGATCAAGGCAAGAAATATGGTTATGTTTTTATTGGCTGTAAATTGACGGGTGTGGTTGAGGCTCAGAAGGTGTATTTGTCCCGTCCTTGGCGTCCTTATGCACAGGCTGTCTTTATTCATTGTGATTTAGGAAAGCATATTCTTCCGGTGGGGTGGAACAACTGGGGCAAAAAAGAAAATGAGGAAACCGTATTCTATGCTGAATATCAGAATACAGGAGAAGGGGCGGCTACCGCTTCGCGTGCTTCGTTTGGAAAGCAACTGAACGATATCAGTAATTATAATGAAGCACAGATTTTGGCAGGTGATGACGGATGGAATCCTGTGGAAAATGGAAATGTATTGTTGCAGAATTTAAAGAGATAAGCTGTTTTTTCTTCATGTAATAATACTTTGTCACTGTAGGGATGGATCTTATTTACCCCTATGGAAAATGTCAAGGAAGAGTGGAATGATAAAAGGGGTATTTAACTTTGCCCCTTTTATTTTTTTAGGAACTTGTATGTCGGTATCTCTCGTTTTTTATGTATTTTTGCCATACTATATATGAAAATCTACGAAATGAAAAGACACATTCTGTTTATACTTACTTTGCTGTTCTTTTTTTATGCAAAAAGTCAGCCTAATTGTATCTTTACTCATTATTCTTCGGAAAACGGTTTGTCTCAGAACTCTATCATGAGCATGGTACAAGACCATAATGGAGTTTTATGGTTCTCTACTTGGGATGGAATCAACCGGTTCAATGGTTATGACTTCAAAGTTTATAAAGCCAGACAAGGGAATAAAATTACTATGACTAACAACCGGGTAGACTTATTGGAAGTAGACCCTTATAATTATATTTGGCTGCAAACGTATGATTACCGTGTGTATCGTTTTGACCAAAGAACAGAGAAATTCGAACAAATTCCTGCAGAAGGTGAAGAGGAGGGCATGCGTTTCTCTTCTATTAAAATATTGCCCGACAGTGTCATTTGGCTACTTTCTGAAAATGAGGGGGCTGTCCGTGTGAAAACAAATCCTAAGGATTACAGTGTAACCACTCAAGTATATGCTACTCATAGTCATGGAGGAAATGCCGCTCACATTAATCAGGTTTTTAGCGATGCTTATAATCAAGAGTGGTTACTTACTGATAACGGTCTGCTAAAGATTACGAATGATAAAGAAGAGCCTGTTTCTTATTTTGTGAATATCCAATCAGGCAAAGATGAATCCGTACAGGCTTTCTACTCTTTTTGCAGTTATGGTGACGAACTTTATTTTGGATCAGACAGGGGACGGATATGGTGCTATTCTTTGCAAAATGAAATCTTTCGTCTTTGGGAATTGCCGGTAAAGGATAAAGTGATTGCTATAAATGAAATAAAAGGTACGGGGCTGTTGATAACAACTGCCCATGAAGGATTGATATTGTACTATTCGGATACAAAAGAGTGTAAAGTCTATAATAAATCCAATTGTCCCGAATTCCCGGCAGACGCTTTCCGTTCTGTTTATGTTGACAGTAAGCAGGAAGCATGGTTTGAGATGACCGAATGGGGAAAGGTTTGTCATTTCAATCCTTTGACGGAAGTATTTAAGCAAGAAAAGATGCAAGTGGAGCCTCGTGGTGCCGATCGTTCCTATCCCAGTTTTCATATTTGTGAAGACTTGAACGGTAATTTGTGGGTACATCCGCAAGGAGGAGGGCTTTCTTGGTATGACAGGGAGGCAAATCGGCTGTTACCTTTCTACAATGACCCCGATTCACCTGATTGGCACTTTTCTAACAAATTACATTCTATGTTATCCGATAAACAAGGCAATCTTTGGTTATGTACTCATTCTAAGGGGTTGGAGAAGATTACTTTTTTAGGAAGCCAGTTCCATATTTATCCCCGCATGGGGCACAGTTATGACTTGAATGCCAATACGGTACGTGCGTTGTTTGAAGATAGCGAACATCGCATCTGGATGGGAAAACGGGACGGTCAGATTGAAATTTATTCTTCTGATTTAGATTTTCAGGGTATTCTGACTGAAGAGGGGATTATAGCTAAATCTGGTAGGCCGTTAAGTGGAGTTCCTTATCATATCATGCAAGATTCTCGCGGAAACATTTGGATTGCTACTAAAGGGGATGGTATTATTCTGGCAGAAAAGGAGGGGGCACATTTTAAGTTTACTCGATTCAAATATGATGAAGATGATATTTATAGCCTGAGTCATAATAGTGTTTACTGGTTACATGAAGACAAGCATGGACGTATTTGGGTGGCAACTTTTGGTGGAGGGTTGAATTATATTCAGAAAACTCCTGAAGGGAAATATGTGTTTATTAGTTCTAGAAATAACCTGAAAGGTTTTCCGTATGACCGTTGTTATCGTGTACGCCATATCACTTCTGATAAGAAGGGGAATATATGGGTGGGGAGCAGTGATGGCGCACTTAGTTTTAAAGAGGATTTTAAGGATCCGGAGTCGATTGTGTTCCATCTTTATGCACGTATCCCCGATGATATGAATTGTCTGAGCAACAATAACGTATATCGGGTTGTAACCACTTCTCAAGGAGAAGTTTATTTAGCTACATTTGGTGGTGGCCTTAACCAACTTGTTTCCATGAACGGAGAAGGGGGAGCTGTATTTAAATCCTATACAGTGAAGAATGGTCTGCCTTCAGATATCCTGTTGTCTGTAGAAGAGGATGACACAGGAAGCTTGTGGATAAGTACGGAAAACGGATTGAGTAAATTTATTCCGTCCGAACAACGTTTTGAGAATTATAATGAAAGGGATTTTGGTGGTAAGATACGTTTTGAGGAGGGAACGTCGTTGAATCTTAGTTCCAGCACCATTTTGTTTGGTACCAGTCGTGGCGTGCTTTATTTTGAACCAGAGCATATTAAGAAGAGTAATTATGTACCATCCATTATTTTAGGTACTTTGAAGATATCCAATCAAGAGGTAGTTCCAGGGGTATCAGGAAGTTTGTTGCGGCAATCACTCAATAATACAGAACATCTGGTACTTTCACATAAGGAGAATATTGTAACCTTATCGTTTGCTGCATTGGATATGATTTATCCTGAAAATATCCGTTATGCTTATCGTTTACGCGGATTTGATAAAGAATGGAATTATGTAGACAGACAGCGTACCGCTACATATACTAATCTTCCGAAAGGAGATTATGTTTTTCAGGTTAAATCGACCAATAGTGATGGTGTTTGGGTAGAGAACGAGCGCAGTTTGAGAATCACCATTCAGCCTTCGTTTTGGGAAACAGCTTGGGCTATGGCAATTTATATTCTTGCTTTTCTGTTGATTCTGTTTTCAGGAGTATATATATTGTTTACTATTTATCGTCTGAAACATGAAGTGTCTGTGGAACAGCAGGTTTCTGATATAAAACTTCGTTTTTTTACAAATATTTCTCACGAACTTCGCACTCCGCTAACGTTGATTGCAGGTCCTGTAGAATATGTTTTGAAAAACAAGACTTTGCCAGATGATGTACGTGAGCAATTGCATGTAGTAGAACGTAATACCGACCGTATGCTTCGCTTGGTGAACCAAATTCTTGATTTCCGCAAAATACAGAAAAATAAAATGAAGTTGCGTATAGAACAGATCGATATTGTTCCTTTTGTACGCCATATCATGGATAATTTTGAATCGTTGGCCGAAGAGCATCATATTGATTTTGTATTCGAAAGTGAAATGCCTTCCTTGAAACTGTGGGTAGATGCGGATAAGCTGGAAAAGATTGTCTTTAATCTGCTTTCCAATGCTTTTAAGTATACTCCACAGGGTAAGATGATTACGCTTTTCATTCATGAAAATGAGCATAATGTGGCGATTGGTGTACAGGATCAAGGTATAGGAATTTCTGAAAGCAAGAAAGCTTCTCTTTTTGTCCGTTTTGAAAATCTGCTGGACAAGAATTTGTTTAATCAGCAAAGTTCAGGCATCGGTCTTTCTTTGGTTAAGGAATTGGTGGAACTGCACAAAGCGACTATCCGTGTGGATAGTAAAGAGGGGGAGGGCAGCTGTTTCACGGTTGAGTTTTTGAAAGGTAAAGAGCACTATACGGAGAATGTGGAGTTCATTCTCTCTGATTCTGTCGAAATGAGGCCGGAAGAGGTGGAAGAACCAGTTCAGGGACATGAAGAGAAAAGGAATGAAAGTAAAACGATGTTGCTGGTTGAAGATAATTTGGAACTTCGTTTCTTTTTGCGTAGTATCTTTATCTCAAATTTCAACGTCATAGAGGCTGTTAATGGGGCTGATGGTTTGGATAAAGCTTTGAAGTTTGTTCCGGATATTATTATTAGTGACATCATGATGCCGGAAAAGGATGGTATTACTATGACAGAAGATTTGCGTGCTAATATGGCGACCAGTCATATTCCAGTGGTTTTACTGACGGCTAAAACGGATATGGACAGTAAGTTGGAGGGTATGGAGCTGGGAGTTGAGGATTATATAACGAAGCCGTTTAGTGCCACTTACCTGAAGGCTAGGGTGGAGAATATTTTGACACAACGTGTCAAGTTACAACAGTTGTATTGTGCGAATCTGATGAATATTCAGCCTGTTCCGGAGGAAGAACAGCAAACACAGCCTGAGATGTCTTCGCATGACCGTAAATTTATGGAAAAACTGACGGAATTAATGGAGAAGAATATGGATAATGGCGATTTGATAGTGGATGATTTGGTACAAGAACTTGCGGTGAGTCGTTCTGTCTTTTTCAAGAAACTGAAAACCCTGACAGGACTTGCCCCCATTGAGTTTATTAAAGAGATGCGTGTGAAACGTGCCGCGCAATTGATAGAAAGTGGTGATTATAATATGACGCAGATTGCTTATATGGTAGGTATTAATGATCCTCGTTATTTCAGCAAATGTTTTAAACAACGTTTTGGTATGACACCTACTGAATATAAAGAGAATGCAAAAAATAAGCGATAACTTTTGCTGCTATTTGTTAGTTCTTGCAGCGTTTATTTTTTAATGATTTCTTAAAGGGTATGTTTAAGTGTCGGGTATTTCTTTTGTTATGTGAGTGAGTTGCTCATGTTATTTTATTATTTTTTCGAATATGTAATGGGGGTTTTTCTGAATTTTTAGTCTTTTACATAGATAATGAACTAAAAAGAGGAAAAAGATGAAAAAAGTAATTTTATTTATGGTAGGTGTTTTGGCGAGTCTGATGTTGAGTGCTCAGTCTCGTTGGAGTGTTACGCCGGAAGCCGGCTTGGTAGTGAATAAGGAAA
>OCHJ01001743.1_pt1 | contig 14597 bp, 9 predicted proteins | sample 1538381 | NCBI WGS metagenome assembly OCHJ01 (sample SAMN04571688, study PRJEB22368) | human gut metagenome | biome: human gut; material: stool | host: Homo sapiens | place: Luxembourg | collected 2012-06-29 | reverse complement strand
GAATAAGAATATTTTATGATGGGACAGTAATGGAAACATATCCAGCACAAATTAAGGCTATAAAATATGAGAGTATATTATAAAATAAAAAACTATTTGGAACTTTAATTATTCTAAATAGTTTTCTCTATATCTCTTAAACTTTTCGTTTATTGTAAAATCTCCCATTCTGTGATATAAATTAGTTAATTATTTTATTGGAGATGTTTATGGAACGATATAATCATTTGAATACTTATTTTAAGCAAGTTTTTGGAGAGCGTACTTTGAAAATTTGTATTGATGGAAATTTTACATGCCCTAACAGAGATGGCAAGTGTGGCACACGGTGGCTGTATTTTTTGCAGTAATAAAGGCAGTGGTGAACTTATTAAATCTGCACCTGATATTTCTAGCCAAATTACACAATATTTTGAAAGTTATCGAGCTAAGCGTGCAAATAAATTTATTGCATATTTTCAAAATTTCACTAATACCTACGACACAATTCAGAATTTAAAAGAGAAATATGATTCTGCTTTGATTGATGACAGGATTGTTGGCTTAGATATTGCAACTAGACCGGATTGTATAGATAAAAATGTTGCCAAATTAATAAGTACATATATGCCTAAATACAAAGTTTTTGTGGAACTTGGGCTTCAAACCTCTAATGACAGTATTGGTTCATTAATTAATAGGGGCTATAATTCGTCTAAATTTACCGAAGCCGTAAGCATTTTAAATAAATACAATATTCCAGTTATATGTCACATAATGGTAGGTTTGCCTACTGAAAACACGATGGTATCTGTTCAAGAAACTATTGATGGTAAAACATATGATTTTAGGGTTTTTAAAGACATAATAGAGACTATAAAATTTATAAATAAGCATAATGTTTCAGGAATAAAAATTCATTCTACTTATGTAGTAAAAAATACTAAACTTAATAATATGTATGAAAATGGAGAATACACTCCGATTGCTTATGATGAATACATGGAAAATTTAGTTTACATTATTACTCATATTAATCCTAAAGTTATTGTTCATAGAATTTCAGCTGATCCACCAAAGGATTTGTTTGTTGCACCTGAATGGTGCCTGCATAAAAAATGGGTTACAAATAATATAGATAAATTATTAGAAGAACAAAATTTAGTACAAGGAATGTTTTACTAAATTTTAAAAAATTCATTGTATTTTTGCAGTTTTTCTATTATAATTAGACACAGCCTTTTCAAAGGAAATCTTTGAGAAAGGAGGTGCAATATAGTGTCTTCATATGAATTAATTTGGCGATTAATCGTATTATTACTACTAAGTAATGACAATGAACCCAAGAAAAAAACAAAGAATAATCTTTGTAGCAGGGACTGCGACCCTGCTTTTTCTTTTTTATTAAAAATAAAAAAAGAGATATATCTGCGAAATATATCTCGTGCAATTTCGTGTCTTCAAACGAATTTGCTAGCTAATGTTATTATAACATCAATTATATTATATGTCAAACGATTTAAAAAAATTCATTCATTACAAATTAATTCATCTATTTTATTGTTATTTTACTCTTTTTATGTTATATATTAGTTAATATTTTTATAAAGGGATGTATTATGAATTTTTTAGAGTTTAACGAAAAAAATGCTAAAAAATTTAGCAAACGAGTTACTATTGCTGGTATTTCTATATCTATTCCAATAGCCTTGTTGTTACTTGGAATGATTGTTTTTGTTGTTTTATTTTTACATGAGTTTTATAATCTTATGAATCTGACTACAACATTTGAAATTTCCAAGATTTTAAAAAATCAGTACAAAAAAGATTTTAATGTAGTTGAAGAAGTCAATATTATAGACGATAAAGGAAACGGTTTATATATGATGTCACCAGCCGATAATTCTAATATTGTTTTTTATGCATATAAAACCGGAAGTACTGCTACTATCGATTATGAACAATATTTAATAAAAGATTATGTTACCGAATATGTTAAAAATAATTCTGAAATTTATTGTTTTGATACAAACTTTCTACTCTTTGACACTAACTTTTTTAGATATTCTTATAATATTGATATAAATAATTATTCCGGTTTACCTGATGCTTGTGAAAAAATTTATAATTTAAACAAATATATTGATAAAAAACTTTCTAAAAAATTGCCACATTATCACAGTTCTGATTTTGCTGGTCATATTCATAAAGATGATTGGACTTATGATTTAAGTTACACTGCCCATTCTAATCTTGACGAGTTCATTTCAGAGGCTCAATATAGATATGCTAAGCATTTCAGAGATATAGAACCAGAATTACGCAATGTTTATAAGCCTGAAAACTTGGAGCTAAAAGTTAATGGCAAGATAGTCTCTCATACTTCAATTTCTGTTGGATATGCAACTTATAATACCAATATTTCGGAATATGAAGCTAATATTTTGAATATACTGGATTATGTAGATAATATAGAAGTTATAACAGACCATTCTGAGAAATACATGATATATAATGGAAAAAAATATAAATTTCATTATACAGATAGCACACTAAAAAAGAACGATATTCCATACATTTGCAGAATGAGCTATTTAGAGGAAGTTTTTAATGCTAAAATTAAATACGATTATGATAATTTAATATTAGAAATAAATATTTAAGTTTTAAAAGAACTATTTGAGTAAGAAACTCTAAATAGTTCTTTTTGTACATTTTTTTCTCCGTCCCCAAAATGTATCCCCAAAATGTACCTAGCTTCTAAAGAATGCTTCATATCCCTTATATGCTTGGTATACATCGTATTTGCTGGTTACTTCGTATGGTGCGTGCATTGAAAGTACTGGTACTCCGCAGTCTAATACGTCTACACCTTTGTTTGCTAAGATGTATGCTATTGTTCCGCCACCGCCTAGGTCTACTCTTCCTAGTTCTGCTATTTGGTAACCTACGTTGTTTGATTCAAATATTCCACGTACGTATGCTACAAATTCTGCGTTTGCATCTGAGCCGTTTGCTTTTCCGGCAACTCCTGTGTATTTGCTTATTCCAACTCCTTTGTTTAAGAATGAAGCATTGTGCAGGTCTGCTACTGATGCATATATTGGGTCTAATCCTGCATCTACGTCTGCTGATAACATTCTAGAGTTGCAGAACATTTTGTCTAATAGGTTTGGTCTGTTTACTCCTAATTTATTTAGTACGTCTGACATGAATGTGCTAAATACATTTGATTCCATTCCTGTATTTCCCATGCTTCCTATTTCTTCTTTGTCAACAAATAGGCAAGCTGCTGTTTTTGTTGGGTTTTCTATATTTAATATAGCTGTTAAAGACGTGTAAACAGAAACTTTATCATCTTGACCATATCCGGCAATTAAGCTTTCGTCAAATCCTAAACTTCTGCATTTGAATGCTGGAACTAGCTCTAATTCTGCACTTAAGAAGTCTTTTTCTACTATTCCATATTTTCTGTTTAATATATTTAATATATTTAATTTTACTTTTTCAGATACTTTTTCATCATTGTATGGAATGCTTCCTATCAATAGGTTTAGGTTCTCTCCTTCTACCCCATCTTTTAATTTCTTTTGCATTTGCTCTTGAGCTAAATGTGGCAATAAATCTGTGATTGTAAATATTGGGTCTTCATCAGATTCTCCAATGTTTACTTCTATTTTTTCGCCATTTGTCTTAGCAATTACACCATGAATTGATAATGGTATTGTTGTCCATTGATATTTCTTTATTCCACCATAGTAGTGTGTTTTAAAATATACGAATCCTTTATCTTCGTAAATTGGATTTGGTTTTAAATCTAGTCTTGGCGAATCAGCATGAGATCCAATTATGTTTATTCCATTTTCTATGTTCTCTGTTCCAATTACAACTAGAAATAAGTTTTTATCTCTATTTACATAGTAAACCTTGTCTCCTGGCTTTAAACTCTCATATTCATCTATGCTTTTAAAACCTCTTTCTCTAGCCATTTGCGTTGCATTCTTTACTATTTCTCTTTCTGTTTTAGATTTACTTAAAAAGTTGATGTAACCATCACAATATTGGAAGATTTTTCTTCCGTCTTCTTCAGATGTGCTCTCCCATCCGTTCTTTTTACAATCAAAAAGTCTTTCTTTTAATTCCTCTCCTTGAGTTTTTTCTGACATATATTTATCACATTCCTTTCTTATAAGTACAAGTCAGCTTGGAAAAGAATTAAATTTTGGCAAGGAAAATGAATTTCAAAGGCAAGGGTGCATACGTGGTGTATGTAACCGCATTTGAGATTATATATTTGACGTAGCCAAAATTGTAATTATTTTTCAAGCTTTTACCTCCTTTTGCTTCCCATAGTATACCATTATACATATTTTTTTTCTAGTTATTATTTACAATTTTTTTAATTATTATTAATGCTACTCGAAAAAGATTATTATTTTTTCGCATTTACTTCTATTAAATATTTATTTATGTTATAATCTTATTACTAATATTTTTTAGTAATTTGAATATTCTTTATAAAAGCATTTTATGCTTAATAATTTTACATGGAGACAATACAAATGAACAAACTAATTACTTCTAGCACAGATGAAAAAACAGACGAAATAGATGAAATTTTGCAAGATGCGGAAAATATTATTTTGGCTTCTAATGGAGATACAAAAAAACATATTCGAAATAAAGGTCTAATAATTTTTGCAATTGTAATCGCAATTTTAGCAATTTTACTACTTGCGTTTTCCACAGTTTTTGCACTTATAAACATTAATAGTAATAAGATTATGAATGGAGTATTTATTCAAGGAATTGATGTGTCGGGTTTGACTACGGATGAAGCTAAAGAAAAAGTTTCTAATATTGTTAATAAACATTTGGCTTGCAAAATTGTGGTTAAACGTGATGATTTTGAAGGCGTGTTTATGCCAGAGCAACTTGGTGTAACTTTCGATGCAGATTCAGTCATAAATCAAGCTTATACTGTTGGTCGTGACGGTAATATTTTCGAGAATAATTATTCAATTTTAAATTGTTTATTAAATAATTATAATATTTCTACTAATATAAATTTTGATGATGAGTTTTTATCTTCTGTTATTAGTGAAATAAATAAATTGCTACCAGATAAGGTCGTAAACCCTGATTATTATATTGATGATGATAATAATTTGATTATTACTGCTGGTAAAGACGGTGTTATTGTTGATGAACAAGAATTCAAAAAAGAACTTTCTAAATTGCTCGATGATTTTGATAATGATGAACCAACGCTAGTTGCACCAGTAAAAAACGCAACAGCAAAAAAAATTGATTTAGATGAAATTTATAAAAATATTTATAAAGCTCCAGTCGATGCGTCTTATACTGTTGACCCTTATGTTGTGTATCCTTCTTCTAATGGTGTTGATTTTAAGATTTCATTAGATGAAGCAAAAGAAATGCTAAAAACAGAACAAGACGAATATAGTATTCCATTAAAAACATTATACCCTAATGTTACAACAAATCAGATTGGAAACGAAGCCTTTCCAGATATGCTTTCAAGTTTTTCTACATCATACACAAGCAGTGGTTATAATAGGTCTACAAACATAGAGCTCGCAGCAAAAAAACTTGATGGATATGTGTTAATGCCTGGTGAAACTGCTTCTTACAATCAAATAGTTGGTCAACGTACTAAAGCCGCTGGTTTTAAAGAAGGAGCTGCATATTCAAATGGAAAAGTAGTTCAAGAGGTTGGTGGTGGAATTTGCCAGGTTTCTTCAACACTATACAATGCAGTTTTATATGCTAATTTAGAAATAGTAGAAAGGTATAACCACGGTTTTGCGCCTTCATATGTAAAACCAGGCTTAGATGCCACTGTATCTTGGGGCGGTCCAGATTTTAAATTTAAAAATAATCGCGATTATCCTATAAGAATACGTACAAATACCTCTGGAAAAAAAGTAAGAATTTATATTTATGGATTAAAAACAGATAATGACTACAAAGTTGTATTAGATGCACAATATGTTTCGAGTGTTCCTTTTACAACTACTTATCAAAAAGATTCATCACTTGCAAGTGGTCGATCTAAGGTAATTCAGAGTGGTTCAAATGGGTGCAAAACAGTTACATACAAATATTTGTATAATAAAAATGGAACTTTGGTATCTTCAGAATGCCTTTCAAGAGATACATATAATCCACATAATAAAATAATAGCAGTTGGTTATTAAACCAAACTGCTATTATTTTTATTTACTAAATTTATATTTTAATTTTGTGGTATTTCTATTCTAATGCTTCCAAAATTTTTATATGCTCCGATGTTTGTGTAATGTGAATATGCGCCATAATCAAGTACTATTCTTTCAAATGCTGTGTATTTTATTATTTTGTTTGAACTATATCTACTATAATATTTTATTGTAACAGTTTGTGTATATCCTGCAGGTATTTTTTTATCATTTTCTGAAAGTTCATGTGTATAAGCTTGATATTGTGTTCCATTTTTATCTTCTATATACATTGTGCTATCTATGCTTGGGTCATTTATTAATATTGGCGTATCTCCATTGTTCGTAATTTCAAATGTAAATGATTGATAATCAAAATATACATTTGTTTCTACTACCTTTATTTTTACATTATTCGATTCTTGTGTTTTATTTATTTGTTGCTTTCCTATATAACTATTTATGTTTAATTTTGTCTGGCCATTCTCATTTACAATTGTAATATAATCTTGTGTTATATTAGATTCATCAAAATTTCCCGTTGCTAAAGCATTTTCTGCAAATCTTACTTTATAAATATTTCCAACCCAATTTTCTACTGTAATTTCTCTTTGAGAACCTCCAAATACTGGATTATAGTAAACTGTTTTAAAATCATCTTTTGTTGGATACATTTGCTCTTTACAATCACTTGATAATAAATCATAAGCTGCATCTATATCTCCATTATTACAATATGTTGCAAAATTATCTATTATAGTTATAGTTTTTTTCTGGTCGCTTGTTATTTGTTCTCCAGTTATTGGAGATGTATCCGATTTTATTGAAACTGTATTCATTTTTGTTGTATTTGTTACTGTCTCATTTTTAGGTTGTTCTTTTTGTTTTAAACTTGAGTTTATTACATTTATCATTACAAAGATTAATATTGCAACGCCTATTACTATCCAAATAGTTCTCCTGTGCAAGTTATACCAATGCATAAAACCTTCCATTATTTTTCCTCCTGTATTTTTAATATTTACGCCAGCATTTTTCTTGCATGCTGGCGTGTTTTAGTAATTTGTATTTTACTTTAATTAGTTTACATTGAAAGACATTACAAAATCTGTACCATCTTTTAATTGCATTATTACCCTCTTATTGCTCTTATTTACACCATCTGATACTGTAATATCAAATATGTATAAACTTCCTTGTTGTTGGCAATCTCCATATGTCAATTGTTTTCCCTTAAAATTTTGGATTGAATAATTTGCAAAATCTTGTACTGCCTTGAAGTTAGTTTGTTTAAAAGTAGTATCTAATTTATTATACACATACTCATAATCCTCGTTATTTATTGCATCAAATATTTTTTGAATATTTAATCCAACTTTAACCTTATCGTTGGCCGAATTATATTTTTCTAAAAATTCTGGTAAATCTATCGTATAAGTATCTAAAACTACTGAATATTTTCCAATTTCTTCTTCCATAAATATGTAGTATTTGCCTTTTTCATCAACGCAAACATATTCTTTGCCATTTTTATTTTCTACCACTTGATATTTATCTATGCTTGCAACTTCTAAATTATTTTTATTATTTTTCACATAACTTTCAAAGTTAGAATATTGGCCAAACTTTTTCTCTGCATATTCAGAATCCAATTTCTGATATGCTGTTCTTGTATCATTCAGCATTTTTGTTCTATATTCTGAAAAATACTGTATAACTACTTCTTTTTCTGTTCCCTCAATATTAACATCATTATTATAATCATTTGCTTGAATTTTAGATTTACTTATATTTATATTTTTTGCACTCATATGTTTTTCATAATTATTATTTATAATGTAATCATTCAAAAACATTGAATATGTATTATTTGTATTATCTAATTTAACAAGTAAATTTAATTCGTTATTGTTTAACCTTCCTTCCACCAATACAAGCGAAATATCACTTGCAAGATTGCATTGGTACATATTATCTATATTTAAATTATAAATCACTTGTTTTGTATATGTACCATCTTGCTTATATTCATCTTGCATTTTTATTAAAGAGTTATCATTTACATTTTTTAAATAACTTTCATCCAAAATTCCTTTTAATGCTTCCACTCCATCATCTCGCATTGCTTCTGCAATTTGCGCTGATGTCATTTGTAACTTTGATGCATCAACATATTCATCTCCATTTATTTGTTTCATATAGGTAATATAATTTTCCACAATTTCTTTTACAGTAAAATACGTTTTATAGTCTTTTACCTTTCCAAAAGATTCATCTTGGTTGCTTGCATCTGTTGATGTTTGTGTATTATTCTGATGAACTTCCTGCTTTTTATTAGTATTTATTAACAATATAGTCACTACTACAATCATTATTAATAAAATTGCTAGCATTATTAATATCCTTTTAGATTTTTCCATTGGTTCCTCCTATCACCTAATTTCCATTTGCACCATTATATTGATTGTACCATTGTAAAGCATACTCATATCTCTGTGTTGTATTATATTTTGTTTTATTAAAGTTTGTACCTAAGAAGAATACTTCATAGTATCTGCCCCAGTACCAAGTTGCATATTCAATATCTTTTTCCGATATAGCACCCATTATTTTGTTTTTTACACTTGGGTAGCTCGATTCAAGTTCACTCCACATGTACTCAAGCTGAGTATCAACATCCGTCCAGTCTACTTGTTTACTCTTTGCCCAATTTTTTAGTCCTGTTAACCTGCTATCTTTCCACTGACATAGACCCGCACAACCACTTGAGTTAACTGCAGTTGGATCAAAATTGCTTTCTTCTTGTATATTTCCTAACACAGCGGCTGCCCCTGCTGCAGGTACTCCTTTTGATAGTAAGAAGTTAAATACCTTACCTGGAACACCTTCTATGCTAGTGTATCCTTCATAAATCTTTTTGAAGTTTTCTGGCTTATACAAATCAAAATTGTAACCTACTACACCATAATCATACTCTGTTGCTTTATATAATAGATATTTTGTAATATCTACCGTACTACTATTTTGCGATAATAACTGGAATAACCAATCCGTTGCACTATATATGTTAGATGCATTTTGTGCATGATCTTTACTTGTATATATTTTTACAAAATTGTTTTCGTCTCCTGTTTTCTCTACTTTTTCTCTTACTTTGGCTGGTGATGATACATATAAATATTTTTCAATTTTCTCATACACCATCATGCTTTTGCCTTCTTTTGCCTTATAATACTCACTCGTTACGCCACTAAGCGTTGCACTAGCACCAGTGTGTGCACCGCTATACTGTGCTTCAACAGATGCTCTAAAGTTTTCTCCTAAACCTGCAGAATCTTTGTTGTCTGTTGCATATGGTGAATCTGGATATGGTTCATCTAATTGCGGTACAGAATATCGTTTTTCCTCTGGTTTTGGAACCTGATACGTAAAATCCTGTGTGTATTCACATATCCATACATTGGCCTTTGTCAATTTAATTTCTAATGTGTTAGTTTTTGTTATAACTGTATGAACTACTTTACAAGGTTTTGAAGTTACAGATTCAAAAGGACCTCCTGTTTCTGATGCTCCACCAGTTTCTCTCCATGTACGTGTATATGGCATTCCATCTATTATCTCTGTTTCCGAATAATCATCCCAGTAAGTTACATTAACATTTACATTACTTGTTACAGTTTTATACAATTTTGTGTATGTCAGTGTAGACACTGTTGTATGTACCACTAAATTATCGTGTACAGTTATTTCTATTTCACTTCCATATACTAAATCTGCAAGATCCGATACAAAAGCTTCTTCTTGCCCTATTGTTAAAAATGCCCATAAATACTCGAATGGCATCGTATAACCACTTACAAATTCTTCATAATTAATTCTTGTAGTAGTCATGTTATATGTATGAATCTCATAGTTTGGTTCATCCTCGTCGTCTGATACCTGTTTATCTAAAGTTTCTGTCCAAGTTGCAACTTTTGCATAATATTTACTTGTAGTTGATGTTCCATCTGGATTAGAACCAAATCCACTTGTTCCATTACCCATTCCATTATCATATTTAAATGTTAATGGGTCTACCTTTACACCATTGTATTCAATTTGGAAGTGGCAATGTGGTCCAGTTGATTTTCCTGTACTTCCAGATAAAGCAATTACCTGGCCTTTTGTTACTTTGTCTCCTTTTTTTACAAGAAGAGAGCTGTTATGCATATATTTTGTAATATATCCATTTCCATGGTCTATTGCAACATAATTTCCTGCTGTTTCACTATATCTTGCTATAATTACTGTTCCTGCCTCTGTTGCATATACATTTGAACCAGTTGGTACAGATATATCTATTGCTCCGTGGTTTTCTTTAACAGATGTATTTGTTGGATCATTTCTTACACCAAAGTACGATGTAATATCTTTCCTATCTGTTGGCCACTTCATAAGCTCTCCACTTATAGTAGTGCCTCCTGAAGAACTGTCCGTTATTCCAGTTGTCGCCCCAACGGTTGTTCCAGTAGTTGTACTTCCAACAGTTGTTTGGTTTCCAAAATTAGGATTATCAAAATAACTTCCACCATTTACAACTTTTGTTATATTTTGTTTCCACTCCTCATGAAGACCTTTATTACCAGGGTTTGCATGATTTCCATGTTTTTTTCCATTTGCATCTACAGTATACCATGAATCTCTATCTACAACAAACTCAACAACATTAAGTCCATTATTATGTCCCCATTCATTACAACCTGTATCAGACTGACTTTTTATATCTCCAATAATACATTGAATAACACTTCCATCTTCTTGATAGAAATCAACGTAATCTCCAACTTGTCCATATGTAGATGTACATGCAATTACATATCTACCATTTATTCTTCCGAACCCTTCTTCATCAAAATTCATACCTGCTTGTTGCTTCAATTTCCATTGATTTGAACTTGGATCTGTAATAGCCTGCCAATCCATATATGTAAATTGTGAGCCTAACCCTGCTGGTAACTCAACACTAGTACCTGCTGTAATTATTTCTCCATTACCAAAAGACGAAGCAGCATATCCTTTTTCTAAAGTAAAGTGACTCAAGGCTTGTTGTTTGGCTGTTTCCGAACCAGTCTCATTATACTCATCTATATAGCTTTGGAAGGTTTCTGGCTCCATATATACCAATGTTGTTTTATTGCCCTCTACATCGGCTCTTTTTAGCTTTATAATTCCTTGTACATCTTTGGATTCTGTATCTTCATTTATACTATCCCAGTCTATTGGTGCATCCGGATTTTCTCTTGTGTCTAACAAATTAGATACCATTTCCGCATTTAAAAGTTTCTTTAATGATGATGCATTCTTAAGATATTCATTAACATTGCTTTTATTTTCAATAAGCTTATCCCATACTTCTTGAGCACTCATTGTTGTTGATGCAATACCATCTTCGTCTATACTATAGCTTGAACTATATTGATCGCTTGCATATGGTACATTATCCCAACTACCATCTTTAAGTATAGCTGTATCTAAAGTAACTACATACATAACAGAACAAATTAAAGCAACAATTATACATACAATAAGCATCATTATAATAATAGGCTTTAATGCAGTAATAATTGCTTTTTTTACTACTTTTTTCACTCTTTCTATTTGTTTGTTTGATTGGTCTCCCATTTAATATCTCCTATAAATTATTTATTTTCACTATTATGTTAATAATAACACATTTCACACCTATTTTTCAACAAAATTTGCTTATGTTTTATAAATATTTTCTTCCTTTTCGAATCCACAAAATATACTTTATAATAACAAAAATAGCAGTTATCCAAATACTGCTACTTATTGGTGCGACTGGAGGGATTCGAACCCCCGACCTCTTGGTTCGTAGCCAAGTACTCTATCCAGCTAAGCTACAATCGCATTTTTATTTACGTAAATTATTATACTTGCTTTTTTTATTTTTTTCAAGGCTTTTTTTCAATTTATATTGATAATTTTGTATTAATATGGAATAATTGAATAAATTTAAATATTAGGGGGTTTTCATGAGTAAAAAGTTTAAAATATTTTTTATTTTCTTATTCGTTTTTACTTTTTTATCTTTGTACAACAGTGTAAAAGCCAATACAATTAACAAAATTTCCATGGATATTTTTGTTGATGATAATGGAAATGCACAAGTTACTGAAGTATGGAACTGTAAAACGAATCAGGGCACAGAGGTTTATCACCCTTACTACAATCTTGGAAGTTCAAAAATTTCTAATTTATCAGTATCTGAAAATGGGCAGAACTACACTGTTTTGTCTTCTTGGAATACTTCTGGCACTTTAGATAGCAAGGCATACAAGTGTGGTATTAATACTATTTCTAATGGTGTAGAGCTTTGTTGGGGAATTAGCACATATGGCTCTCATACATATACTGTAAATTACTCTATTTCAAATTTCGTATCTGAACTTAACGATTCTCAAATGATTTATTGGACTCTAATTCCATATAATTTTTCTAACAGCATTGGTAATGCATACATTAAAATCCATGCTAATAATCCTATTACTGATTCTGTTTGTGTTTGGGGTTACGGTAATTATGGTGGCACAGCCTATGTGTATGATGGGTATATTGAAATGCAATCAGATGGTTCTTTAAGTACTAATGAATATATGACAATTTTAGTTCAGTTTCCATCTGGAACTTTTAATTGTCAAAATAAAATTAATAAAAATTTCGATTATTATCTAGATATGGCAAATGAAGGATCAACACAATATTCTAATAGCTCTGCAAATTCTGCTTTTGCTATAGTTGTTGGGATTGGCGCTACTTTATTTTCATTATTTTTCTCACTTTTGCCAATTTTAATTGTTATTTTTGCTATTGCTTTTTCAAGTATTAGTTCATCTCTTGCAGGAGCAAAATTACCAAAAGAAATTCCTTATTTTAGGGATATTCCTTGTGATAATGATTTATATAAGGCTTATTATATAGGCTACAAATATAATATCATAAAAAATAAAACCGATATTCTTGGAGCTATTATTTTAAAATGGCTAAAGGAAGGTAAAATTCGAATTGAAACTTCCGAAACCGGCACTATTTTTAAGAGATCTGGTACTGTTGTTATCTTGAATGAAGTAGATTTAAATGAATTTGAAGATATTACTGAAAGGAAATTATTCAATATGCTTTTAGATGCAAGTGAGGATGGCCTTTTAGAAAACAAAGAATTTGAAAAATGGTGTAACAAACACTATAGCAAAATTTTATCTTGGTTTGATAAACTCATCGGCGAAGAAGAAGATAAGCTTATTTCAGATGGATTTATAACCGTTAAAGAAGAAAAAATATTAAAACTTTTTAAGTGCAAACGACATTATACAACTGATGAACTTCATAGACAGGCAATTGAACTCGCTGGTTTAAAGCGTTTCTTGCTTGATTATACACTAATAGCCGAAAGAACAGCAATTGAAGTTAATTTGTTTGAAAATTATTTAATATATGCTCAAATGATGGGCATTGCTAAAAAAGTTGCAAAACAATTTAAAGAATTATATCCTGATATCGTAGAACAGTCTGCATTCTATTCATATGATAATATTATCTTTATTAATGCCTGTGCAAGCCACGGAATTTCTGAAGCAAATAGTGCAAAATCAAGAGCCGAAAGTTACAGTTCTGGTGGTGGAGGATTCTCTTCTGGAGGAGGAGGAGGAGGTTCCTTCGGAGGTGGAGGTGGCGGAGGCGGAGGCTTTCGTTAATCCACAAAAGTATCTTTATTAAGATATTGCCATATATTTTGCAATTTTATGTAAAATATGATATAATTAATGTATCTGAATATTATATTACATAGTGATATATTCAGAATTTGTTTTTAACAATTCTGGAGGTATGCTATGTAACCTCCAGAACAATAAAAATGGAGGTCTTTATGACAAAAGAAGAAATTAGAAACAGAGTTGTTGAAATGGCAAGTGGCTCCAAGGGAATTATCGTTAGTATTCCTGAGGCTTTGGCAATGGTCGGTGGCGAGATGTACGCATATCGGCTGCTGGATGTGGCAAAGGTAAGAGTGCCGCAGAACGAGAATCCCATGAGATGTACGTCTGTTCTCGGAGGTGAAATCATTGCTTTTACCTATGCAGACGCTCAGAGATTGCTCGCCAACGCCTCCTACATGGAGAAGTTTCTCGAGATGTCCACACATTTTTGCCCTGTTGGGGATATTTATATATTTTACTAACTCTTTTCTAAACTAAGGAAGTGGCTCTCCGCTGATTTATATCAAGCGGGGAGCCACTTTTGACAAAAAAATAAACAGTAAATATTTAAATTTACTGTTTAAATATGGTCGAGGTGACAGGGATCGAACCTGCGACCTCATGGTCCCAAACCACGCGC
>OCHJ01001734.1_pt1 | contig 14675 bp, 8 predicted proteins | sample 1538381 | NCBI WGS metagenome assembly OCHJ01 (sample SAMN04571688, study PRJEB22368) | human gut metagenome | biome: human gut; material: stool | host: Homo sapiens | place: Luxembourg | collected 2012-06-29 | reverse complement strand
GTCCGAGACATAGATGCCCAGAACCTCCTTCTCCTGGCTCAGCTTAAGGTGGCGGTCCCACTCCTGGCCATCCGGATCGGGCACGCTCACCTCAAAGCCCGAGCCCTCAACATCGCCGAACATATCGAAGAACGACGTCTGGCCGCTCGCACGATCCTTCTGGCGCTTCACAGCGGCATCGATGATGTTCTCGGGGTTGTTCTTATCCACAAAGTGCATCATCTGGCGGCGCGGATAACCCGTGGAGTCGAAGGCGCCTGCCTTGATGAGCGATTCGATCACGCGACGGTTGGCCTGGCTCGAGTCCACGCGCTCGACAAAGTCGTGCAGCGTCTTAAACGGGCCGCCCGCCTCGCGCTCGGCGATAATCGCCTGCGCCACGCCGGTGCCCACGCCGCGGATGCCGGCCAGACCAAAGCGCACGCCCTCCTTGGTGGCCGTGAACTCGGTACCGGACTCGTTGACATCTGGCGACAGCACGGGGATGCCGTCGTGGCGGCACGCCGAGACGTAGTGAACGATCTTGTCGGTCTTGCCCGTGTAGGACGTCAGAACGGCCGCCATGTACTCGTGCGGATAGTGCGCCTTGAGCCACGCTGTCTGCATAACCAAGATGGCGTAGCCGGCGGAGTGCGACTTGTTAAAGGCGTAGGACGCGAACTCGAGAACATCGTCCCAAATCTTCTGGGCGACCTCGCGCGTGTAGTTGTTCTTGATAGCGCCGTTCATCCAGTGGTCGTAGGTGGTCTCGTCCGAGCCATCCTCCCAGTGGAGCACCGTCGACGTGAGCAGCTTGATCTTCTTCTTAGCCACGGGCTTACGGATACGCGAGTCCGATTCGCCCTTGGAGAAGCCGCACATCTCGACGGAGATGAGCATAACCTGCTCCTGGTAGACCATGGTGCCGTAGGTTTCGCCCAGGATGTCGTCCAGACGGTCGTCATAGGAGACCGCCGGCTCCTTGCCGTTCATACGGTTGATGTAGGACGAGACCATGCCGGCGCCCAGTGGGCCCGGGCGGTACAGGGCGATCAATGCCACGACGTGCTTGTACTCGGTGGGCTTCATGTTCTTGATCGTAGCCGTCATGCCGGCGGACTCGACCTGGAAGACGCCGGCGGTGTGGCCGGAACCCATGAGCTTAAAGATCTCGGGATCGTCAAAGGGGATCTCTTCCTCTTTGATGTCGATGCCGAAGTTCTTTTTGATGTTTGCCTTGGCCTTGGAGATAACCGTCAGCGTGCGCAGGCCCAAGAAGTCCATCTTGAGCAGGCCCATGTCGGCAACGGTATGGCCCTCGTACTGGGTAATCTCGACGCCGCCCTTGGTGTCGAGCTTGGTGGGCACATGCTCGTTGACGGGGTCGCGGCAGATCAGAACGGCGCACGCGTGCACGCCCTCGCCACGGGTGAGGCCCTCAATCGAGAGCGCCGTGTCGATGATGCGGCGGGCGTCGTCGTCCTTTTTATAGGCCTCGGCAAAGTCGGGGTTAAACAGATCCTCTTTGCCGGGTTGTTTTTCGAGTACTTGCTTGAGCTTGACCTTGGGATCGCTCGAGACCATCTTGGACAGGCGCTGGCCCATGTAGACCGGGTAGTCCAGAACGCGCGCGGCGTCGTTGATGGCCTGCTTGGCCTTGATGGTCGAGTAGGTGATGACGTGGGTGACCTTCTCGGGGCCGTAGAGCTGGCGAACGTGCTCCACGACCTCGAGGCGCCGCTCATCGTCGAAGTCCATATCGATATCGGGCATCTCGGTACGCTGCGGGGACAGGAACCTCTCGAACATCAGGCCGTTCTCGAGCGGGTCGAACGCGGTGATGTTCATGGCGTAGGCGACGATAGCGCCGGCGGCCGAGCCACGGCCGGGGCCGACGCCGATGCCGTTGTCTTTGGCCCATTGCACGTACTCGGCAACGATGAGGAAGTAGGCGGCAAAGCCCTTGTCGCAGATGACCTTGTATTCGTACTCAAAGCGCTCTTTGATGTTGACGCCACCGATTTCGCGTGTGGCCCAGTCATCGCCATAGTGTTGGCGCAGGCCCTTCTCGCACTCGCGGCGGAACTGGCTCTCGTGCGTCTCGCCGGGGTCGAGCAGCGGGAAGCGCGGCAGGATGATGGAATCCCAGTCCAGCTCCACGTAGCACTTGTCGGCGATCTCGAGCGTGTTGTCGCAGGCCTCGGGGCAATACGGGAACATCGCCCGCATCTCCTCCTCGGTCTTCATGTAAAACTCCGAGCCGGTCATGCGCATGCGGTTGGGGTCGTCGACCTTGGCGTTCATGCCGATGCACATGATGACGTCCTGTACGGGCGCGTCCTCGCGGCGCAGGTAGTGGAAGTCGTTGGTGGCGATGACCTTGACACCCACCTGTTTGGCAATATCGATGAGCGTGCGGTCCATCTGCTCGTCAGTCAGGCCGTTGTCGGTGGTAATGCCGTGTTCCTGGATCTCGATGTAAAAGTCGCCAGGGTCGAAGGTGTCGCGGAAGGTCTCGGCCCACTTGATGGCGCCCTCCATGTCACCGCGGTCGATGTATTTGGGAATGATGCCCGCGATGCAGGCGCTCGTGCAGATCATGCCCTTGGCATGGCGACGCAGGTTGTCGAGCGTCACGCGCGGCTTGTAGTAAAAGCCCTGCACAGCGGCCTCGGAGACCGTCTGCATCAGGTTGACGTAGCCCTCCTGGTCCTTGGCCAGAAGAATCATGTGGTAGAGCTCGGGCTTATGGTCGCGGGCGAGCGTCTCGTCCGGCGTAAAGTAGACCTCGCAGCCAAAGATGGGTTTGATGACCAGGGGCGGCTTGAGCTCGTCGATGTTGCCCTTCTCGTCCCACATGGCCATGTCCTTCACATACTGGGCATGCTCGCGCGGGCTTTCCTCGGGATCGGGCTCCACCAGCTCGTCGCGGCGGTCCTTTTCCAAGAAGGCCCTGTCGTGACTCCAGGTTTTGTACTCGGGCGTGTTGTGGTTAACGGCGTCGCAGGCCAGCGCCAGGTCGGGCACGCCATACATGTAGCCGTGGTCGGTAATGGCCACGGCGGGCATGCCAAGCTCAACGGCACGGTTGACCATATCCTGGATACGGGTTGCGCCGTCGAGCATGGAAAAAACAGTGTGATTGTGCAGATGGACGAATGCCATGTGATGAGCTCCGATGCGGGTTCGTGTTCTGACTGAACGATTTTACCGCACGGCGCGGACGGCACCCGAACCTAGCCAAACCAACACGGCTCCTCTTGCAGTTGCGGTGGAATAGTTCCCGCTTGGGCCACCTGGGCCGCAATACAGGAACTATTCCACCGCAAGTTATCTGAGGGCTAGAGATTGTAGGTGACTACTTGGGGTTCGGCGGGTTCGACGAAGATGGCCGGATTCGCCTGCTCCACGCGAACGAACTTGACCGTCACCGTCTCAACGCATCGGCGTAGACGCGCGCCTGCAGGGCGTGCTTCTCGAGCAGCTGGTCCGGCGTCTCATCCGGCGTGCCACCCGTCTTGTAGTCGATGACCAGTGCGCGCGACGGATCGGCCGGGTCGGTGGCCAGTGCATCGATGGCGCCCTCGGCATATGCACCGTAGCGGGCAATGTCCTTGTCCTCGCAGCCCAGCGAGAAGAACGGTACCTCGGCACGAACGCACGGCCAGGCAAGCAGCTCGGCACGGACCGCCGACTTGAGCCAGCGATCCAGAGCGACATCGAAGCGCTGGCGCTGCTCCGGCGTCAGGCGCCACAGACGCGCCAGCGCATCGGCGCGCGCAGCGGGCAGCGCATCGGCACCCATCTCGATGAGCCACTGGCAGGCGGCGTGGAAAGCCGAGCCCAGCGCCATGGGATTGCCGGCGGGCTCGACAGCAGCCACGTCCGCATCCGTCATCTCCGAGCCATCCGACTCCGCATCATCGCCAGCCTCGTCCATGGGCACGCGCGTCTCGGCGGCACGGTCCTCGGCCTCGGCATGCAGCGCCGCGGCAATCGACGAATAGCTGTACGAGTCACGCATCGGATACGGACAGATGCCCATGCGCACGCCCACTGCCTGGGGATACACAAGCTCAAACGAATCGGGCTTGGGGTCGGCAGGACCGGGGACGGCGGCGCGGGCATCTGCACCGGCACCCTCCGCCCCCGCATCGCCACGAACGAGCCTGCCCTCGGCATCCAGCGAAGCGTTAGCCTCAAACGCCTGCTCGCCAAAGGTAAAATCCGAAAGCGAAATGAGCTCGTAGTCGCCCAGCTGGGAGTTGTCGAACACCAGGCGGTCGGCATCGAGCTGCGGCATGTCCAGAGCGTCGGTCGGCAGAATACGGCGCAGCACGTCGTAGGTCAGATCGGTCTCGACGTCGAAGGCCGGCGCACACAGCTTGCCACGGCTCACGCCGGCATCCATCGCCAAGATCACCAGCTCGCGCGCACGCGTCATGGCAACATAGAGCAAGCGGGCCCGCTCCTCGAGCGAAAGCCGCAGGTCATCGTTGCGCAGGTGAGCAAATGCCTCGGCGGGAGAACCCGTCGCACAGACGTCCTCCATGAGCTCCGGCGGCAACCATAGCGATGCGCCCTTACCCTTAAACGCATGCTCAAACTGCTTTTTGACGTCGTCGCCCTTCACAAAGGTACCATCGGCGAGCTTAACGCCGTCGAAGCGTGCCGGCAATGCCACGACCTGCGCTCCGCCCTCGACGCGACCCATCTGTGCCGCACTCGAGGACTTACGCACGCCAAAGCACTCGGCGACCGCCACGACCGGATATTCCAGACCCTTGGAGGCGTGCACCGTCATGATGCGCACCGCCCCGTCGCCCTCCTCGTTGAGGGCACCCGGAGCTTCCTTGCCCGCCAAGAAGCGGTCGAAGGCCAGCGCGATGGAACGCGGCGAGTTGCCGAAATCGGCCTCCGCCTCGGCCACGGCGTCGAGCGCCTTGAGCACGTTGGCGGCAATGGCCTTGCCCTCGGGACCACGCTGTGCCAGACGCACAAACCAGCCGGAGGCGTTGACCACGTCGCGCGCGATGGCGGCGAACGAATCACGGCCCACGCGACGAAGCGCATACCGCAGCACCTCGCGGGCGCGCGTCACGAGCGGCAAGTCTTGCAAACCCGGCACGTCGAAATCACTCATGATGCCCGCGTCGATATTCCGGCGCGAGGTCTCCCCCGTCTCGCTATCGAGCTTGGTCGCCAGCGCCAGGAACTCCTGGGCGCCGAGCGCAAACATCGGCGAGGCGAGCAGCGGCATAAGGCCCTGCGCCGTATCGGCCGGATTGGCGAGCGCACAAACCAGGGCGCGCACCGTCTGCACCTCGGCTGCTTGGGCAAAAACCGAGCCGCCCGCGATGACGCAGTCGAGCCCCTGGTCGCGGAAGGCCTGTGCGTAGACGTCGGCGTTGGTCATGCGGCCCAGCAGCAGCACCATGCCGCCCTGGGGCTGGCCGGCATCGGCAAGCGCGCGGAATCGCTCGGCGATCGCACGGGCCTTGGCCTGCGTGCGCTCCTGCGTACTGCCGCCGGCAACAAAGAGCGCCTGGCGACGCGAGGCGTCTGCCACCAGCGTGTCCTTGCGGCCGTCGCTCGCCTCAAGATCCAAAAAGCCCTGCATCAGGCCGCCGTCATCGCCATCGAAGACGCGTGCCACGTAACGCAGCACCTCGTCATGGCTGCGGAAATTGCGCACGAGCTTGACGAGCTCGCCGGCGGGGGCGTCGGCCACGGCGGTCGCCTCGGGCGCGGCAGACGAGCCCACCTTGCGCTCCTGGCGACGGAACACCTCGACCTCGGCGCCGCGGAAGCGATAGATGGACTGCTGCGCATCGCCCACGGTGCACAGCGCGCGCTCCCCCGCCCCCGTCAGGTAACGGATCAGATCGACCTGCATCTGGTCGGTATCCTGGAACTCGTCGATCATGACCATCTTAAAGCGGCCCTCGTACGCAGCACGGATGGCGGGGTAATCGCGCAGGGCCTCGTAGGCCATACGCAGCAGGTCGTTATTATCGAGGGCGGACTGGGCAGCCTTCAGCGCGCGATACTCGGCCTCCACGGAACGGGCCAGGCCCACCAGCGCATCGAGCGCCGGGCCACCGCAGGCAAGCACGATATTGATAAACGCATCGGCGGCCTCGGCCTTGAGCAGCTCGACCTGCTCCTTAAGGAATGCCTTGCTCGCGCGCGGCATGGTGCACGACATCATGAGTCGCGCCGCATCGGCCATGGTCTTGCCGCTCGCCTCGAACGCGTCGATGGCATCGAGCGCCGCCTGCGCCTTCTCGGTCGCGGCCTTGCTTGCGCCCAGCGCCGCACGATAGGCATCGGCAAGGGCCGAGGTATCGGCCTGGCCGCGCGCCACGCGCACGTCGTCCATACCGCCCGGCAGCTGGCTCGACAGCTCCAGCAGGTCGCGCACCAGACCCTTGATGGTCGTGCCGGCGCCAAAGGGGCCGCCCTCGCCCGCCATGGGATACCAGGCGTAGAGGGCCTTGAGCGATGCCGCGAGCTCGGGGGCGGCATCGGGTGCCGTCGCGCGGGCCAGCACATGCTCAACAGCCTGATCCATGAGCTCGTCGGTATCGGTGAGCACCGTGAACTCGGGGTCGATGCCCAGCTCCAGCGCGTGCGCGCGCAGGATACGCGAGCACATGCCGTGAATGGTCGAGATCCACGCGTCGTCGACGGTCAGCGCTTCCTCGTCCATGCCCTCGTCGATAAGCGCACGGCGCACGCGGTCGCGGATCTCGGCCGCGGCATCTTTGGTAAAGGTAATGGCGAGCACCTGGTCCAGATGCTCAACGAACGGACCGGATTCGGGCGAGAGCGCGTAGACGATGCGGCGCGTGAGGGTAAAGGTCTTGCCCGAACCGGCGCCCGCCGAGACAAACAGCGGACGGTCGAGCGTTTTGACGATCCGCAGCTGTTGCGGCATCAAAGTCGAAAGATCCATGGTCTACACGTCCCTCCTTACAAACGTTCCTTCGTGGTTATACGAGCAGCGCGCATGCGCGGCCTGAGCCGACGCCGGGTCGACGGCGGCAACGTTGCCCGCCTCGAGCTCGCGCAGGCGCTCGGCGATGCCGGCCTCCACGCGATCGAGCAGGGCGTCGAAGTCCATGCTGCCACCCTCGCCGGGGAAACCTTTCTTAAGGCCCGGGATGCGACCGTCGCCGCGCTCCTCCTCGAGCAGCTCGGCGCTCGCGGCACCGCGCAACGCCGGCTTGCCGCCCTTGGTCGAAAAGTAGAGTGCCGCGCGGGTGTCCAGATCCAGCGCCCGGCGCATGGCCTGGGCGTAGATGAGCGTTTGGGTATGTGGCGGCAACCAGCGCGGGTCGTCGATGGGCGCCGTGCCCGATTCCTCGTCGCGCACCGTGGGGTCGGCGAGCTTAAACTCCTCAACGCCCGTGCGATGCTTGTAGTCGATCACCACGGCACGATCCTCGGCGTCCACGTCCACGCGGTCGATGCGTCCGCCAAGCGGCCAACCAGCATACTCGACCTTGAGCTCGTTGAAGGCAAACTCCAGGTAGCGCGGGGCAAAGGGGGCAAGTGCCTCGGACTCGTAGGCAAGCACGCCCTCCAGCTGCGGCAGAATCTCGGCCACCTGGCGCTCCTCCACCGCAGAGAGCGGCACCAGCGGGCCCTCCGTGCCTCGCTTGCCGGCGTGCTCGGCCAACGTCTCGTCAAAGACCTCGCTCAGCAGCTCCTGAGCACGTGGCAGGTTCTCGGGCGTCACACGCTCCATGCCCTCCTGGGGCAGACGAGCATGCAGGTGCTCCAGCACGTCGTGGACAAAGTTACCCTTCTCCATGTTGCCAAAGCCCGCGTCGATGGACTGGGGCTTCACGCGATACGACACAAACCAGCACAGCGGGCACGTCGAGTACGCCTCAATCTGCGAGGCGGACGTCAGACGCGGCACGAGCGGCGCGTTCTCGCCCTCGCCATCGCGGCGACGCAGGACCAGGTACGGCACAGCCGCCTCACTCAAATGCTGAGGAGCCTCGCACACGACGCGTTTGTACTCGATGCCCTCGCCGGCCGCTGGATCAAAATCGGCGACGATACCGCCCTCGCCCACGCATGCAACCTTGGCGGCGCCGGCAGCCTCGGCGTGCGCCCGCAGCTCGGTCCACACGGCAGCCGGGTAGCACTCGCGCGCCTGGCGATCGTGGGTCACGCGGGCGAGCACAACGGGGCCGCGCGCCGCCTGCATCACGCGGCCAAAGCGCACGCGCAACAAGGCGGCAGGCTCAAGCGTCACACCGCTGCGATCTAACTCCGCCGTCAGCGTGGCCAGCGGGCCCTCCTCGTGCGAAAGCGGATAACTGTCCAGGTCGACGTCGGTAAACAGCACGGCATCGTAGCTGGCGGGGCGCAGGGCTGCCGCATCGGCAAGCGACGCAAAGCGCACCTGGGCGCGCGGCGCGCGGTCGACCTCGTAGGTCTCGTAATCGTATGCGGTGCTGCGCTTGTCCACCTTGGTACGAACGCCGTCGAGCACGGGCACGGTCGCGGCCTGCGACACGTCGAGCGCGCGGGCGTCGTTCATAAGGATGTCGATGGCATGTCGCAGTAGGGCGGTCTCCGCCTGGCGACGAGCCTGACCGTCAAAGCCTCCAAGGGCGCGATCGGGCAACGCCTCGGCGACGGCGAGCATGGCCTTGAGTGCCGTCACGGGTTTGTCGCGCCACAGCGCTTGGAACACGTCCGAGACCACGCACGGCACGTTCTTAAACCAGTTCTCATCACTGGCAGCCTTGCGGGCACCCCTCACCTGGCCCTGCACGCTCTGCAGCAAGCTCTTGACGCCCGCAGTGGTCTTGCCGCGCGACAGGCGCATGTTCTTGTCGAAGGTGCGCGCACTGGCGGCATCGGCACCCGAAAGCGGACTATAAATCCAGTCGGCAAGCTCCGGCGCGGGCCACCACTCGGTCTTGGAGGCGGTGCCCTCGTCGGCGGCCTTCATGCGCTCGATTAGATCGGCCAGCGCCGTGAACTGCCTGCCCGCGATGGATTGGGAAAACGCCGTGAACTCGGTTGTCTCAGCAGCAATGTGACGCGCCGCCAAACGGGCAGCGAGTTCACCGAACAGCTGGGGTGCCCGGGCAGACACCACGAGCACGCGCACGGGGTCCGCGGACGCCGTGACACCGCCGTCGACCGCGGCGTCCTCACACGTTTTTACCAGCTCATCGATTGCATCCACATAGGCGTGGGCGCGGGCGTGAGGGCCGGCAACCTCTACAAAGGCGGGCTGAGCAGCAGGCGCAGAAGCGGTCTCGGACGCGCCGGCGTCCTCCCCCAGCGGCGCGACCTCAAACAGCACACCGCGGGCATCAAAGGCGGCAGCCAGGTCCTCGCGCATTGCCGCCTGCTCGCGGGCAAGCAGCACAACGACCTCTCCCCCGTTGTTTGCCACGGCCGACAGCAACTCGAGCAGGCCGTGCGTAAACGACGTGACGCCGCGCACGCATACCGCGCGGGCGCACACCGGTAGGTTGTCGGCCAAAGCGTCGGCCATAAGGTCAGCCGCCTCGCAGGGCTCGACCATGTCTCGACGGTCCAAGCCACTCGCATAGGCACTCAACAGCTCGAACACGCGAGCCTCGGCGGCGCTTTTGGGCTCGGGCTGAGCGGCGGCACCGCAGCAGCGCTCGGCACCCGTCCCCGCTACGCCCGGCAGCACATCGCGGGCCATGCGCGCGAGCATGCGCACCGTGCCCTGACTGCGCGAAAGCGGCTGCAGGTCGGCATCGTCGCGACGGGCGATCATGTCCGAGAACAGCATCTGGCGCTGCATGTTGTCGACGAAGCCGCGCCCATCGCCCATAAGCTCCCACAGCGAACGAAGCCACGACGTTGGGGTTTTGTAGTCAACGCCCAGCGAGGCGCCAGCAACCGCAGCATCGTGACGGCACACGTCGAGCTCGGCAAACGAGGGCGCCAGCAATACAGCACGCCCGTGGCGGGCAACCAGGTCGGCGAGCAACGCCGTCTCGGCATCGCTCAAGTCCGTACCGGTATTGGTGGTATAGATTCGAACAGGCATGGTCCTCCACTCAAACCGTTCGCAATAATCAATGCATCCATCCTACCCGCCCACGCGGACAGATTTGCCCCACGCCAACAGATTTGATCCCTTGGGGACGGAGGAAAACGGATCAACAAGGGGTCAGTCTAACCCGGTGATACGTTTTCCTCCGTCCCCGAGGAATCAAAAAACCGCCCCCGAAGGGACGGTTCTGCGCAATTTTTTTTACCGCTGGCCTACTCGCCATCCTCCAGCTTGATGAGGATCTTGCGATAGCCACCGTACTCGCCATTAAGCGCCTTGGACACGCGGCTCACCGTGGTGGACGAAGCGCCGGTGCGGGCCTGAACCTCAACATAGGGCTCGCCCTCGTCCAGATAGCGCGCAACCTGCAGGCGCTGAGAAAGATCGCAAATCTCGCGCGGCGTGCAGATATCGGTCAAAAACGCTTGGATATCGTTCTCGTCGTCCAAAAGACTAAATGCGTGGACCAGCTGCTTGACATCAGGCTTGTCAAACATGTTCTCGATATTCATCGATCACCGTCAAACCCGCCAAAAGGCATCGAAGTTGATACTGACATCGGGCATCGTTCGCCCGTAATATGCAATAAAACAATGCATGGGCCATTTGCCCGTAGCAGTGTAGCACACCACCAAACTAAAGTGACAAGACTCTCTGTCAGCGGCACGTTTTTCAGGACGAACGCCGTTTAGAAACCGAATGCGCACGTAAGCTCCACGAATATTTGAGACAATGGGCGCCCAAACACCGCGGCGCGTCCGCGTAACCATCCAAGTCGCCGACGCGACGCCAGCAACCCCGGCGCAAGAAAGGATTCACGCCATGCGCTTTATGCTTAACTGGCTCTTCACCTCGATCGCCATCGCAATCGCCACGTTCCTCGTCCCCGGCATCCAACCTTTCGGCCTTGCCGAGGCCTGGGTCTGCTTTGCCTTTGTGGGGCTGTTCCTCAACATCGTCGATTCGTTCGTCAAACCGTTCCTCACGGTCATCTCGCTGCCGCTCACGATCATTACGCTCGGCATTTTCCAGCTCGTGCTCAACAGCTTTATGCTGGAGCTCGCCAGCTACCTGTCGGTCAACCTGTTGGGCGTCGGCATCTCCATCGCCGGCTTTGGCTCGGCCTTTATGGGCAGCATCCTAGTGTCCATCATGCGCAGCATCCTCGATAGCATTGCCGAAGAGTAGAACGCCCCCGACACGCAAACGCATCGGACCAAATCAAAGGCCGCCCATCGCAAAAATGGGCGGCCTTCTTATTTGCCAAGTCTCAGAGGGCAAGAAAATCTACCATTTCCACCCCGTCCCCAAATGGCAGGTGGGCTTGATGACGTAGTCGTAGCCATGGTTGGGAGCGACAAGTTGATCGAGCGTCACGCCGTCGAGGTAATCGTTGATGAGCTTGTCCAGGTTCTTCCACACGTCGAGCGTGGGACACTCATCAGATCGCGAGCAACCCTTGCAGTCGCCATCCAGGCAGGCGACCGGCGCCAGGCTGCCCTCGGTCAAGCGCAGGATCTCGCCCACCGTGTACTGCTCGGGCGGGCGCGTGAGCACGTAGCCGCCGCCCTTGCCACGCATGCCCGAGAGCATGTTGGCGCGCACGAGCGTAGCCAAGATGTTCTCGAGATATTTCTCGGAAATCCCCTGTCGCGCCGCAATCTCTTTGAGCGGGATGCGACCGGCCGCCTGGTGCTCGGCCAGGTCAACCATAACGCGCAGGGCGTACCTGCCCTTAGTAGAAACCAACATATATAGTGCTGCCTTTCGGTCTTTTAGTCCGTTGAAATTCTAGCCGAAAAATTAGCTTTGGAAATACCCGTTCCGGTCAAGATGGTTAATCGACTCGTAATAATCTTCTATTTCCTATTGCATTACTAGGCTTTAGTGTCTACTATGCTTGCCAACAGCTAAACGAACAACCTATAAGGTTTATGGGTTTATCTGCTAGACACGCCGTAAAACCACACGGCAACCAGCAACTTGAACACTTTGGAGGTTCACCATGAGCAAGGTTTACACGTCCATCGATCAGCTTATCGGCCACACCCCGCTTCTGGAGCTCACTCACTTTGAGGCCGACGAGGACCTCAAGGCTCGCGTGCTCGTCAAACTGGAATACTTCAACCCCGCCGGCTCCGTTAAAGACCGCGTCGCCAAGAACATGATTGACGAGGCCGAGAAGGCAGGCAAGCTCGTGCGCGGCGGCGACTACACCATCATCGAGCCCACGAGCGGCAACACCGGCGTCGGTATCGCCTCCGTGGCGGCCGCCCGCGGCTACAAGGTGATCATCACCATGCCCGAGACCATGTCCGTCGAGCGCCGCAAGCTGATGCAGGCATACGGTGCGCAGCTCGTGCTCACCGACGGTTCCAAGGGCATGAAGGGCGCTATCGCCAAGGCCGAGGAGCTGCAGAAGGAGACTCCCAACAGTATCATCGCCGGCCAGTTTGTGAACCCCGCCAACCCCGCCATCCACAAGGCCACGACCGGCCCCGAGATCTGGGACGACACCGACGGCAAGGTCGACATCTTCGTCGCCGGCGTTGGCACCGGTGGTACCGTGACCGGCGTGGGCGAGTTCCTCAAGGAGCAGAACCCCGAGATTAAGGTCGTCGCCGTCGAGCCCGCCACCTCCCCGGTGCTCTCCAAGGGCCAGGCCGGCCCGCACAAGATCCAGGGCATCGGTGCCGGCTTTGTGCCCGACGTCCTCGACACCCAGGTCTACGACGAGATCATCCCCGTCGAGAACGACGACGCCTTTGCCACCGGCCGCGCCGTGGGCCACAAGGAGGGCGTGCTCGTGGGCATTTCGTCCGGTGCCGCCGTGTGGGCCGCACTGCAGCTGGCCAAGCGCCCCGAGAACGAGGGGGAGACCATCGTGGCCCTGCTTGGCGACACCGGCGAGCGTTACCTGTCCACGGCACTGTTCCAGGACTAAGGGCCTGTCGCCCATAGGTTGAGCCCACGGACGAGCCGGTCTCCTCTCTCCCGGCAGCCTGAGCCCATCCAATCAGGGTGTCCCACGAGACGTCCGAACTTGCTACAATGTCTGCGGCGCGGAACCAGCCTCCCGCGCCGCTTTTCTTTTTTGGCCACATGCCACCAAGGAGAACCTCCCCATGCACAACAAGCGCGTGCTCGTCGCCATGAGCGGCGGCGTCGATTCCAGCGTGACCGCGTACCTGCTCAAAAGCCAGGGCTACGAATGCGTCGGCGCCACCATGCGCCTCACCTGCCCCGCGCCCGATCCCGTCACGGGCATGAGTAAGGTCGACCGCGACATCGCCGATGCAAAGGCTGTCGCCGAGCGCCTGGGGATGCCCCACCATGTGCTCGACCTGCAGCAGGCCTTCGACCGCAACGTTATCGAGCGCTTCGTGACCGCCTATCAGGAGGGGCTGACGCCCAACCCATGCATCATCTGCAACCGCCACATTAAGTTTGGCGCATTGCTGGATGCGGCGCTGGATATGGGCTGCGACTACATCGCCACGGGCCACTACGCCAAAACGAGCCAGGCGTCCGACGGAACCTGGCAGCTGTACCGCGGCGAGGACCCCAAAAAGGACCAGAGTTACTTTTTGTATTCGCTTACGCAGGAACGCCTGGCGCACACGATCTTTCCGCTGGCTGGGCTGGACAAAGAGCGCGACGTGCGCCGCATTGCCGCCGAGCAGGGCTTTACCAACGCCAAGAAGGCCGAAAGCGAGGACATCTGCTTTATTCCAGACGGTGACTACGCGGGCTATATCGAGCGCCGCTGCGGACATCCCGCTGCACCGGGCGACATTGTGTGGCGCGACGGCAGCGTGGTCGGGCGCCACAACGGTGCGCTGCGCTACACCATCGGTCAGCGCAAGGGCCTGGGCGTCGCGATGGCGCATCCCGTGCACGTAACGGGCGTCGACGCCGACAGCAGCACCGTGCATCTGGGCGAGGCCGAGGACCTGACCGCCGCGGCGCTCACGGCCAATGACTGGATCTGGAGCGCCCCTGCCGATCGCATGGAGGCAGAGCTCGATGACGGCGGCATTCGCGTGGGCGCCAAGTACCGCTACCGTCAAAAGGACCAGGCAGCGACCCTTACACGTGGCGCCGACGGACAAATGCTGCTGACTTTTGACGAGCCGCAGCGAGCCATCGCCCCCGGCCAAGCCGTTGTAGTCTACCGCGGCGACATCGTCCTCGGCGGCGGCACGGTAACCGGCGCACTTAAGTAGCCCCATCCCCTTCATAAATTGCGGTGAAATAGGGACTGTTTAAGCGTTTAAAACCGCCAAACAGTCCCTATTTCACCGCAACTTAGAGAGGACGGCCTCGGTCGGTACTGCCGTATCAGCCGAGGCCGCTGCATCGCTAGCGCTGTACGTAGGCGCGGACGAGCTCGAAGGTGTTGCGCACGCCGTCCATGTGGCTACGCTCGTAGTTGTGGCTCGCATACACGCCGGGGCCGATCAGACCATGGCGAATGTCGTAGCCGGCAGAGAGCGTGGCTTCGACGTCCGAACCGTAATGCGGATACACGTCGATAGCGTAATCGAGCTCAAGCTCGCGCGCGATATTGGACAGCGCCGTCACCAGGTCGTAGTTGTACGGACCGCCCGAATCCTTGGCGCAGATCGAC
>OCHJ01001719.1_pt1 | contig 14834 bp, 15 predicted proteins | sample 1538381 | NCBI WGS metagenome assembly OCHJ01 (sample SAMN04571688, study PRJEB22368) | human gut metagenome | biome: human gut; material: stool | host: Homo sapiens | place: Luxembourg | collected 2012-06-29 | reverse complement strand
GCGACCTTGACGGCGACGGTACGAGCGAGCTGCTGCTCGGCGCGGACTGGGGCGACGGCTACGGCGTGATCTTCAATATTTACCGCCTCGACGGCGCGCAGGCCGTCCGCGTTGTGGACGGCTGGAGCCGCAGTCGGTATTTTCTCTGCTCTGACGGTACGCTTGCACATGAGTGGTCGGGCGGCGCCGACCATTGGGGGAGGACCTATCTCCGCTACGGCGAGACGCTTTTGCCCATCGAAAGCGTTTTTGACCGCGGCGGCGTGTGGTACCATGCCAAGGGTCTCGATGCCCTGTCCTTGGAGGACACGCAGCTCGAAGGCCGCTGCAAGGTCATTCCCAGCGCCGAGGCGGAGCAGCTCATGGAGCGCTATACCAAGCAATATGAAGCCCTGCCCTTCACGCCGTTTGAAGCGTAAAGCGGAGGAAGAGTGCATTTCGCGCCGCAAAATCATACATTTCGGGCGAGAAACGCACATCTTTCCGCAGGGCGTGCTATGCTTTTCCTGCAAGAGTATCCGAGGGGTGGCCGGACAGCCGCCGGACAAAACGGAGAATAGAAGGAGAAGCATTATGGGATTATTCAGCAATAATAAGAAGCCCTGCCCCATCTGCGGCAACGCGACGCCCCGCCTGCTGCCGACCAAGGTCGAGGGCGTGCCCATCTGCAAGGAATGCGACAAGAAGATCGATCTGCCGAACGGCGTGCTGGACAGCATGACGCTCGACGATTTCCGCCGCTACATAGATTTTTACAACAAAAATCAGGTGCTGCGCGAGCGCTTCCATCCCGAGTACCGCTTCGGCTTCGGCGCGTTCAACACGCAGCTGGTGCTTGATGTGACCAACGGACTCTTCCGCCTGAAGGATGACGAGAGCACCATCGTGTTTGAAAAGTCCGCGCTCAAGTCCTTCCGCATCACGGAGGATAAGGAACCGCTCTTTACCGGCACGGCCGCCGGTCTTGCCTGCGCTGAGAGCAAGAACCCCGAGCGCGTCCGTCTGCTCGCACCGCGTATCGAGCAGTTCAAGCTGCAGAGAAGCGACTATGAGCGCATCATGCAGGCCGAGCGCGTGCAGTATCTCGACCGCACCAACGAGGAGTGGCGCGAGCGTGAGCGCGAGCTGGAGTTCCATAAGCCCGAGTTCCGCGAGTCCTCGCCGTTCCGTCAGTTCGTGGTGGAGCTGGAGCTGGACCATCCCTATTGGAAATCCTACCGCAACGAGCTGGACGCGCCGGAGTTTGACGAGGACTATCCGAGCGTGGACTCCTTCCTGCACAAGTACGACGAGAAGGTCAACGAGCTGCACACCCTTGCGCGCAACCTGATGCAGTTTATCGCCCCCGGCGCGCCGGAGACCGGCGCCGCCTCCGCAGCGCAGACCGCGGCCCCCGCGCAGGCGGGCGGCGCGTCGAGCACCGTGGAGGAGCTCAAGCAGTACAAAGCGCTGCTGGATGCCGGCGTGCTCACCGAGGAGGAGTTCGCGGCGAAGAAGCGCCAGCTGCTCGGCATCTGAAAAAATCAAAGGAAAAGCGTCCGTGATGGGCGCTTTTCCTTTTTGTGCAAAACATTTTCCGTCCACGCAAACATGGACGCGCCGCCGCGCATAGGTTGAGATAGAAACTAAGACCATTGGAGGCGGACCATGAAACAGACGCATTTTTTCCTCGGCGCGAACAGCGCGGAGGGTTTTTATGGGCTGTATGACCAGCTCCTCGACGCAAGGCTTTACGATCTGATCATTCTCAAGGGGACGCCCGGCTGCGGCAAATCGACCTTCATGCGCCGCGTAGCCGCGGCGCTGGAGGAGCGCGAACTGGAGACCGTGTACATCCATTGCTCCGGCGATCCCGATTCACTCGACGGGGTAATTTTTCCCGCCATCGGCACCGCTATTGTGGACGGCACCGCGCCCCATGTCCTCGAGCCGCGGTACGCGCTGGCGCATGAGCGCTATGTGGACCTGTCGCAGTGCTGTGACAGCGCGGCGGCGAAGGAGGTCGCAAACGGTCTGACGGCGCTGACCGACGCCTATCGCGCGTCCTATCGCGAGGCATACCATGTTCTGCGGGCGCTCGGCAGCGTGGACGCGGAGCGCCGCGCTCTGGTGCGCGCGCACTTCGACGAGGAAAAGCTGCTGCGCCGTGCGGCGGGGATCGCCGCGCGCGAGCTCAAGGGCGGGGGAGAGATGCGGGGACGCGCGGCGGACGTCTTTCTCGGCGGACTGACCTGTCAGGGCAAGGTGTGCCGCTTCGACAGCGTGGACGCTCTCTGCCCGCGTGTTTATGAGCTGTGCGACAGCTACGGCCTTGCCGCGCCTGTGTTGCGCCTGCTGCGCGACGCGGCGCTGGAGGCGGGGGAGGACGTTCTGGCTTGCCGCGACCCGCTGCGGCCCGCGGAGATTGCGCACTTGCTGATCCCCGCGCGGGGCCTTGCGTTCGTCACGACCGGCGAGGGCGTGCGCTATGAGGGGAAGCCCTACCGCCGCCTGCGCGTCGACGCGATGGCGGAGGAGAAGCTGACCCGCGCCGAAAAGGCGCACCTGCGCTTCATCCGCCGTGTCCGCCGCGCGCTGGAGGAGGAAGCGGTCGCGTCCCTCAAGCGCGCCAAGCGCGGGCATGACGCGCTTGAAGCGCTCTACCGCCCCTGCGTGGACTTCGACGCGGTCGACGCGCTGTGCGACGCGGAGATCGCGCGCATCGGCGCCTACCCGGTGTGACGGAAAAACCATAAGGAAAGGAGCCTGCGCGCTGCGCAGGCTCCTGCTGTTTTGATTCGACGTTATACCGCGATGCGGCGGGCGCTGACATAGCCGGTGGTGTAGTAGGCGTCGGAAAGGTTGCTGACGATGACGCCGACGCCGTAGTCCGAGGCATGGACGAACTGGCCGCTGCCGATGTACATACCGACGTGCGTGACGGGCTTCGAGGTGGTGCTGCCGGGCTTCTTAAAGAACACGAGGTCGCCGGGGGCAAGCTCGTCCCACGAAACGGTAACGCCGTTTTGCAACTGAGTGGAGGCGGTGCGGTTGATGGAGTAGCCGAGCTGTGCGCAGGCATACTGCACAAGACCGGAGCAGTCAAAGCCGACGCGCGGGCTGGCCCCGCCATAGACGTAGCTGTAACCGACGTACTGGAGCGCGATGTTCGCAAGCTCCTGCCCCTTGCTCGAAGCGGCGGCGGGAGTGTAGTCCGTCTCCTCCACATAGGCGGCGCTGACGTAGCCCTGCTCGATCTGATACCAGCCGCTTTGGACGGACACGACCTTCACGCAGCGGCCCTTGGCGAGGGAGCCGACCTTGGAGTAGCCGGTGCCGGGGCCGGAGCGGATGTTGAGCGGACCCTGCGTGACGCGGATGTAAAGCTGTTCGAGCGCCTCCTCGGCGGTGGCGGCCTCGGTGTACGCCGCGTCGATGTAGCCGCTGCCGATCTGATACCAGCCGTCCTGCGTGCCGAGGACCTTGACGACCTTGCCCTGCGCGAGCTCGTCCGCGACCGCATAGTCTGTGGACGGGCCGGTGCGGACGTTGAGCGCGTCTGCGGTGACCTTGACATAGGTGCTCTCACTCTGCGCGGCAGAGGCGCTCACCGCGCTGACTTCTGCCGTGACGACGGGGGCAGCTTCCTCAAGCAGCTTGATGTAGCTTGCGGAGACGTAGCCCTTCACGCTGCCGAGCCGGATGCCGTACCACCCGTTCGTCGCGGTGTCCACGATCTCGACCTGTTTGCCGTGCGGCAGCTGATCAAGCACAGTGGCGGTAGTGCTGGCTGATTTCCGCACACGCAGGGTGCTGCCGCCGACGTCTACAACGCCGGTGAGCGCGAGGGTGGGGGTGGTCAGGCAGACCGCCAGCAGCAGGCCGACAGCCGTGCCGCGGAGCGCGTGGCGCAGTTTCATAGGGCATCCTCCTCAAATTCTCATGAAAAAGCGGCGCAGACGGGGCGCGCCGCCGAACGGTATCAAAGGTTACAATTTGTAACTATTGTAATGATACCATAATTCGACGGCGGATGCAAGGTTTTTTCACCCGCTTTTGGTCAAACAATGTCGGCCCGAAATTGTGCAGAATGCACGAAGTGCGCAAAAAATCCGTTTGCCGGCCTCGGAGCGGTGTGGTATGATAAGGCAAACACGGAAGAAGCGGAGGAAATGCCATGTTCCGGAATGAAACAAACTATGTGCTCACAAACGGCGTGCTGCTCGACGGCACGGAGAAGATGACGCCGCAGACGGGCAGAGATATTTATATTGAGGGCGGGCGCATCGGCGCGGTCGCTGATGCCGCGCCGCGAGGGCTATGAGGTCGTGGACCTCGGCGGACAGTATGTGCTGCCGGGGCTTATCAACCTGCACGTTCATCTGCCCGCCTCCGGCAAGCCGAAGAAAAAGGCGAGCGACCCGAAGAAGCTCGTGAAGCTCATCACCGCCAACGCGCTCACGCGCCGCATCGGCGTGAAGCTGTGCGAGGGCTACGCGAAGACGGAGCTTCTCAGCGGCGTGACGACCATCCGCACGGTCGGCGGCGTGGCGGACTTCGACACGATCATCCGCGACCTGGCCGCGCAGGGAAAGATCCTCAGCCCGCGCGTGGTGGCGTCCAATATGGCGGTCTCCGTGCCCGGCGGGCACATGGCCGGCTCCCTTGCCTACGAAGCAAAGACACCGGAGGAGGCCACGGCTTATGTGGAGCGGATCGCGGCGGAGAAGCCGGCGGCGTGCTTGACGCCGAGGTCATCGGCGAGCCGGGCGTGCTGCGGATGCAGCCCGCGCTGGTGAAGGCGGCTTGCGATAAGGCGCACGCGCTTGGCATGAAGGTCGCCGCGCACGTCGAAAGTCCCGAGGGCGTGCGTGTGGCGCTGGAAAACGGCGTGGACTCCATCGAGCACGGCGCGCAGCCGGACGCGGCGATCACCGCGCTCTACAAGGAAAAGGGCGCGTTCCAGGTCGCGACGCTCTCGCCCGCGCTGCCCTACGCGCTTTTTGACCGCAGCGTCTCCCACGCGACCTACGAGCAGCAGGAGAACGGCAAGGTCGTCTTTGACGGCATCATCGCCATGGCGCGGGAAAATCTGGCAAACGGCATTCCGGTCGGCCTCGGTACGGACACCGGCTGCCCCTATATCACGCACTACGATATGTGGCGCGAGCTGTGCTACTTCGTGAAATACTGCGGCGTGACGCCGGCCTTCGCGCTCCACACCGCGACGCTGCTCAACGCGCGGCTTGCCGGCATCGACGGCGAGACTGGCTCCATCGAGGCGGGCAAGGCGGCTGACCTGATCGTCTGCGCGAAGGATCCGCTCGCGGATCTCTCGGCCCTGCGCACGCTCTCCATGGTCATCAAGGGCGGCTATCGCGTCGAGCATCCCGCGCCGAAGAAGCTGCCAGAGGTCGAGCGCGAGCTGGATAAGTTCCTGTGACCCATACCTATTATAATGTAGAAGGAAAAGCACGGGGAGCCCCGTGCTTTTCCCTTATGGCGTTTTATGTTACAGCTCCACGAGCTCGTATTCCCGCGTGCCGAAGCCCAGCGCCGCCGCGGATTCGACCGTGCGGACACCGTTGAGGCTCTCAATGCGCTCTACGAGGTGGTCGCGGCCCGGATCGTCGGAGGCGTAGACCAAATCGAGACAGGCCTGATCGACCGCGATGGGGTCGAGCGAGGCGAGGATGCCGATGTCCGCCATGCACGGGTCCTCAGCCACGGCGCAGCAGTCGCAGTCCACGGACATATTCTTCATAACGTTGATGAAAACGGTCTTGTCCTTAAAATATTCCGCCACGGACGAGGCGGCGTCCGCCATCGCGTCGAGGAAGCTGTCGTGGTCGGCGGTCCCGATCTTTTCGGGCTCGCCGGCGCCGTGGATGTAGGCCTTGCCGTAGGAGGACGCGCAGCCGATGGAGAGCTGCTTGAGCGCGCCGCCGAAGCCGCCCATCGGATGCCCCTTGAAGTGGGAGAGGACGAGCATGGAATCGTAGTTGGCAATGTCCTTGCCGACAAAGTTCTTCTGAATACTCCTGCCGTTCGGAACGGCAAGCTCCAGATCGGGGCCCTCGGCATCGAGAATGTCCACGTCGAAGTTCGTGCTCCAGCCGTGCTTGATCATCGTGCGGCGGTGCTTCTCGGTGGTGTTGCGCTCGCCCTCGTAGGCGGTGTTGCACTCGACCACCGTGCCATGCACGGCCTCGATCATCGGCCGCCAGAAGTCGGGGCCCAAAAAGTTCTGGTTGCCCTGCTCACCGGAATGCAGCTTCACGGCGACCTTGCCCGGCAGCTCGCGGCCCACGGCACGGTAAAGCGCTACGACCTTCTCGGGCGTGATCTCACGGGAGAAATATACCTTAGCTTTCATCGCGTTTCCTCCTTGCACGGAAAATATCACCTGAATTATAACCCATCGCATGAAATAATGCAACTCTTTGGGGGATGGGACCTGCCTGCGGAGGGATCATGTCACGGATGTGTCAAAAAACGGCGAAAAATGCTGTGCAGATATCCTAAAATTCCAAAAAAGTGATGTTTGCGATTGACTATGCTATCGTAATAGCGTAGAATAAAACCTGTTAATTTGGTGGGATATAGCAGATAACAAGAAGAAAATGGCAAAATATTGACGTATAGAGGAATGAATATTCATACAAAAGCGTTTTGCGTGTGATCCGCTGCTCTCGCGAAAAGGGCTGCGCGCGCTTAACGGAGTCCTTACGGCGGAAAACATCTCCTGAACACCCCGGATACAGGGGGAGCACGGGCGCGAAAACGCGGCAGAATATGAAGTTTTTACGGTGAAATTTGAATTTTGCTGAAAAAACAAAAGGAGAAAGTGACTAATAGCACAAAAAGAAAGAAGCATTTCTGTGCGGAATGACAATGACCAGAAAATTTCATCGAAAAAACAGGAAAATATGCTTGTGAAAGACTTGACAAGACGAGGATGAATGAATTATAATCCGTCCATAAAAAATGAATAAGCTGTGAACGTACCAAACATACCGCACGAGGGTGCGGCGTACGCGAAAAAGACCATGTGGTCTTTTCTCTGTTCCGAGCCGGAACAGAGAATTTAACTTTTTTGTCGTATTCGGCGCAAGCCGGGTATATAAATTTTTGAAAGGAAGATATCAGCATGAAAAAAGTATTGTCTCTGATCCTCGCACTGGCAATGGTTTTCGCTCTGGCCGCCTGCGGCGAGAAGCAGCCCTCCAACGACGGTAACACCGATGGCGACAAGCCCGCCCGCGGCAACGTCATTATGACCTTCGGCACCGCCGACACCGGCGGCTCCATGTACCCCGCCGGCGCTGCGGTCTCCCAGGTTTGGACGAACAACGTCCAGGGTGTGAAGTGCAATACCCAGACCTCCACCGGCTCCTTCCAGAACTGCCAGGACGTCTCCACCGGTGAGGTCGACGTCGCGGTCGCCACCTCCGACGTCGTTCTCAACGCCTACAACGGCACCGGCAAGTTCGCCGACATCGGCAAGCTGGACAACTTGCGCGTCATCGGCGCGGTCTACACCTCCGTGCTCAGCGGCGTGGCTCTCAAGAGCTCCGGCCTGACCTACATCCATGACCTGCTCGGCAAGCGCGTTGCCGTCGGTCCTGCGGCCTCCGCGACCGAGAACGCCACCCTCGCCGCCTTTGATGCCATGGGCATTGATTCCAGCAACACCAGCCTTGAGAATCTCGGCCTCGGCGACGGCGCCGACTCCGTCGGCGACGGCATCCTCGACGCGGCCTTTGGCTTCGCCGGCCTGCCCATCGGCGGTCAGCTGAACCTCGCTGCCACCAAGGAGATCCAGGTCCTCGACATGACCCAGGAGGAGATCGACAAGGTCCTCGCGGGCAACGCTGCCTACATCCAGACCAAGATCCCCGCCGGCACCTACACCGGTCAGGACAATGATGCCAACACCTTCGGCGTCAAGTGCCTCATCATCGTCACCGCCGATATGGACGCGGATCTCGTCTACGATCTGTGCAAGGCCATGAACGAGCACACTGAGGAGATGGCTGCCGGTAACGCCCTGCTCAAGGACATGACCGATCCCAGCTTCCTCTGCACCCAGATGCCCATTCCTCTGCACGACGGCGCCCAGAAGTACTACAGCGAGCAGGGCCTCATCTAATCGAGGAATTCTGAAAACTTGATCAAAAGGACGATCTGACCGTCCCTGCGAAAAGCATTTTTTGGCCGGAGTTGGGACATCCCAACTCCGGCTCCCCCTTTTCATTAAGGTTTCGTTAAGACCCCCCACTTAACAGAAAGGATGCGTTTATGTCCGATAAGAAAGAAATCAAAGAGATTGACGTCGCCTCGCTCGACAGCGAACTGGCAGCAGCGAGAACTCTCGAAGAGGGTAAGGGCGACAAGTTCATTATGATGGCCTCCGTCGTCGCCTTCCTGATGACCTCCTTCCATATTTACACCGGCTTTTTCGGCCTGTTCGACTACTCCGTGCAGCGCGGCGTGCATCTGGGCTTCGCCCTCACGCTGATCCTGCTTACCCAGCCCCTTTACAAGCACGTTTTCAAGGATAAATTCGCCGGCAGCAAGGCCTTCCGCGCCGCCTGCCGCACGTTTGATATGATCCTCGTCGTCCTCACATGGGTTTCCGTCTGGATGGCGCAGGACGAGGTACATCACCTCACCGAGCGCCTGAGCAAGACGACCTGGATGGCGACCTTCGCGGGCGCCTGCCTCGTCATCATCGTCCTCGAGTGCGCCCGCCGCACCCTCGGCTACATCATGCCGGTCCTCGCGCTCATCTTCATCGCCTATGCGCTCGCCGGTCCGAATCTGCCCATGGCCATCGCGCACCGCGGCTATTCCCTCGAGCGTATCTGCAAGTTCCTCGCTACCGACCTGGACGGTCTGTTCGGCACGACCATGAGTGTTTCCGCCACGGTCATCTTCATGTTCGTTATGTTCGGCGCGTTCCTTGAGGCCTCGGGCTGCTCCGACTTCATCAACGACATCGCCATTTCCCTCACCGGTAAGATCAAGTCCGGCCCCGCGCTCAGCGCGGTCGTCGCCTCCGGCCTGATGGGCTCCATCAATGGCTCCGCCGTCGCCAACGTCGTCGGCACCGGCACGTTCACCATTCCTCTGATGAAGTCCCGCGGCTACAAGCCCCAGTTCGCCGGCGGCGTTGAGGCCGTTGCCTCCACCGGCGGTCAGATCCTGCCCCCTGTCATGGGCTCCGGCGCGTTCCTGATGGTCGCGTTCACCGAGCAGAAGTACATCGCCATCGTCATCGCGGCGGTCATTCCCGCGCTGCTCTATTACTGGGGCTGCGCCGTCGCCGTTATGTCCCAGACGGAGATCGCGCACGTCACGCTCATGGACCCCAAGGATATTCCAAGAGCCGCGAGGTCATGAAGGACGGCTGGATCTATCTGCTCATCATCGCGGTCCTGCTCTACTGCCTGCTCGTCGCGCAGTATTCTCCGCTCTACTCCGCCCTGTGGGCGACCTGCGCGGTGCCCGTGGTCATGCTCTTCGATAAGAAGAAGCGCTTCACCATCAAGACCATCCCCAGCGCCATGGTCAAGTCCGGCTTCAGCGCCATGTCCATCGTCGTCGGCATGGTCTCCATCACCGGCATCGGCGTTATCTTCGGCGATATGATGATCCAGGCGGCGCACAGCCTGCTGTTCCCGTCCCTGCTCTTCACCGCCATCACCTGCATCGTCCTCGGTATGGGCCTGCCCACCACCGCGGCCTATGTTATCGCGGCGTCCATCCTCGCTCCCTCCCTCATCAAGCTCGGCCTTGCCCCGCTGACGGCGCACCTGTTCGTGTTCTACTTCGCGTGCCTGTCCGCCATCCCCGCCGGTCGCCCTCGCGGCCTATGCCGGCGCTGGCATCGCCAAGACCAACCCGATGACCACGGCGGTCGAGGCCTGCAAGCTCGGCTTCGCCGGCTTCATGGTGCCCTTCGCGTTCTGCTACAACCCGGCAATGATGATGCAGGGCAGCGTCGGCGAGATCATCTCCGTCGCCATCAGCGCGATCATCGGTGTTGCCATCATGTCCGCCGGCTTCCAAGGCTGGCTGCTGTGGAAGCTCAACTGGCTTGAACGCATCGTGTTCATCGCCGGCGGCCTGCTGATGTTCATCCCCGGCACGCTGACGGATATCGCCGGTCTTGTGATCGCGGTCGCTCTGCTTCTCGTCAACGTGAAGAAGTGGGAGAAGGGCCCCAAGTTCATCATGGACAAGCACAAGGCCAAGCAGGAGCAGAAGTAAGCTCCGCTGAACCGGATACGGAATATGAGGGTCCTGAAAAGGGACCCTCATATTTTTTCATTGACCGCGCCCCCGGCGCGCGGTATACTGTAGCGTAAGAATCCAAGCGAGGAGAGAAGAATCATGGAAGCTCAGGAGATCCGTTACCGCGTCAATAAAAAGGTGTTTCGGCAGGCGTCGCTCTACGCCATGTTCCTGCGAAACCGCAATACCTTCCGCGTGGGCATCGCTGTCGTGCTGGCGGTGGCGTTTTACACCGTGCTTGCCGTGCAGGGCACCTTTCCCCTGAGCTACCTGCCGATCTACATCGCGGCGGCCTATCTTGTCTGGATGCTTTTGCTGCTCGGACGCGAGGAGCAGCGCGTGCTGCGCTACCTCAAAAGCGACGAGTCGCTGCTGGGGACGGAGTACGTTCTGCGCTTTGACGCGGGCAAGCTTTCGGTCGAGGTCCCCGAGAAGAAGCTCCGCAACACGGTCGCGCTCGCGAAGCTCGCCTCAGCCATCGAAATTTCGAGCGTGTTCATGCTCTGCCTTACGGCCGATCAGCTCTACCTTGTGCCGACCGCAGCCATGACGGACGAGCAGCGCACGGCGCTGCGCGGCCTTCTGAGCAGCCGCCTCGGCGAGCGCTTTTATTCCAGTATTCTGGCGCGCGAGAAAAAGAAATGAACAAGGCCCGCCTCCGACATCGCTTCGGAGGCGGGCTTTGCCGTGCTATACCGGACGGCCGTGCTCCACGCGGCAGTCGCACTCGCTGCGCCACGACTGCGATTGCAGGAAACGGCGCGCGGCATCGACGAAGGCGCGGGCGGCGGGCAGAAGGTGGCGCTTTTTCTTGTAGACCACGCTCAGCGGGTGGACAAGGTCGGGGGAGTCGAGGTCGAAGAAGAGCAGCTCGCCGCGGTTCGGCGCGTTGTGGACGGCGGTCTCATTGACGAAGCAGAAGCCGTAGTTTTCCGCCGTCAGATTCAGCGCTGTGGTGGCGTTGGTGGTGTAGAGCGCGTTTTCGACGGTGATATGCTTCCGTTCGAGAAAGTTGTTGACGCGCATGGCGAGCAGGATCTCGGGGTAGAGCAGGACAAAACGCTCGTGCTCGAGAACGGAGAGCTCCGGCTCCCGTCCCGCGCGGCAGGCCTCCGCAAGCGCCTGCGCGGCGCGGTTGCCGCGGTTGCCGACCAGGAGGATCTTTTCGTAGAGAATGGTCTCGGTGGTCAGGTAGTCGGGCATATTGAGATTGGTGTTCATGATGGCAAAATCCACCGTGTTGTCCGCCACCAGACGGAACATCTCGCTCGTCGGGCGCTCAAGCAGCTCAAGATGGGCCTCGGGGTGCTCCTGCGAAAAGGCGGGCAGGATGCTCGGCAGGAGCGTGCTGGCGCGCCAGTTGCTCATGGCGACGCGGAGCGTCTGGCGGCGGCTGGCATTCAGGCGCGTGAAATCCTGCAAAAGCTGCTCGTAGAGCTGCGAGCTGTCCTCGAGATAGTTGGCGTAGACCTTGCCGGCGGCGGTCAGTGCCAGCGGCGACTTGGTGCGGTCGAGCAGGCGGACGCCGAATTCCTTTTCCAGATGGATGACGTATTGGCTCAAGTAGGGCTGCGAGATGTGCAGCCGCTCTGCGGCCTTGGAAATGCTTTTCTCGGACGCAATGGCAAGAAAATATTCCGGATTCCGGTCCTGTACCATCCAGATCACCTCGTTTTCCTCTTTGATTATAGCAAAAAATACGGCGCCGTCAAGCACGGTATAGTAAAAATACTATATGGGTAGTCACATTTAAGTCTTTGACCTTTTCGCGGCGATGCACTATGATAGAGTCAAACAGGGAAATCAAAAAACCATCGGAAAAGAGGGAGATTATGCCAAGGTTTGAAGCATCTGCGCTGCGGGGCTACTGCGTGTCGGTCCTGACGGCCTCCGGTGTGGAGAGGAGCTGCGCGGAAGCGGTGGCTGACGCGCTGATCGACGCGGAGCTGACAGGCGTGTCCACCCACGGTGTGAGCCGTCTGGCCGTTTATATGCAGCGCATGGACGCGGGCGTGATGTCGCGTGAAAACAACATCCGCATCGTGCGGGAATCGACCTCCACGCTGGTCGTGGACGCCGGCAACTCGCTGGGCGCGGCGGCGGCAAAATTTGCGATGGAGCGGTGCATCGCCAAGGCAAAAGAGACGGGCTGCTGCTTTGCAAGCGTGCACAGCTCCAACCACTTCGGCACCGCCGCCTATTATACAAGGCTTGCTGCCGCGCAGGATATGATCGGATTTGCCTGCACCAATCTCAAGGGCAAGATCGCGCCCTTCGGCAGCGCTGAGCCCTACATGGGCACAAATCCCATCTCCGTGGCGGCTCCGTCCGACGACCTTCCGGTCGTGCTGGATATGGCGCCGAGCGTTGTGGCGCTGGGCAAGCTCATTCTGGCGCAGAAGCTGGAAAAGTCTATTCCCGAGGGCTGGGCGCTGGATAAGGACGGCAGACCCACCACGGACCCCGCGGCCGGTCGTGCCGGCTCGCTCGTGCCGATCGGCGGCGCGAAAGGCAGCGGCCTCGCCATCATGGTCGATGTGCTTTGCGGCATTCTCAGCGGCGGCCCCTACGGTCCGCATCTGCATGACCTCTATGTGATGGACGAGCCGCAGGGCGTCAGCCATTTTCTCGGCGCCATCGACATTGCGCATTTCATCGAACCGGCAGCGTTCAAGTCGGCTCTTTCCGCCATGTCACGGGAGATCAAGGCGCTGAAAAAGGCCGATGGTGTGGAGGAAATTTTCCTGCCCGGCGAACGCTCCGGCCGCAAGGCGGAAGAAAATGCTGCAAACGGTATTGAGGTGCCGCAGCCGGTCTACGAAGAGCTGCTGGAGCTCGGCAAGCCCTACGGTCTGAGCCTGTAAAGGAGGAAGCATCATGGCAAAAATTCTCATCACCGAATCGGTCCACCCCATCGGACCCGAGCTGCTGACCGCGGCGGGGCACACCGTCGTCTACGCCGACCGCGACATGGACATCATCCGCCGCGAGATCGTGGACGCGGACGCCGTGCTCGTGCGCATCATCGAGCTGCCCGGCTCGCTGCTCGCGACGGCGAAGAACCTCAAGATCGTCTCCAAGCACGGCGTGGGCTACGATAATATCGACCTCGACTACTGCAAGAGCCACGGCATCGCCGTGACCATCACCCCGAACGCGAACAGCCTTTCCGTCGCCGAGCACGCCTTCACGCTGATGCTCACGCTGGCGAAGAATATCATTCCCGTTTCCAACGAGTACCGCACGGTCGGCTTTGCTGCGAAGAACCACGCCCCCGGCATTGAAATGACCGGCAAGACGCTGGGACTGATCGGCATGGGCCGCATCGGAAAGCATATCCTGCATATGTGCAGGGACGGTCTGGATATGCATGTCATCGTCTACGACCCCTACATCAGCGAGGTCCCCGAGGGCGTCGAGAAGGTGGACGACCTTTCCGAGCTGCTGCGCCGCGCCGACGTCGTGACGCTCCATTGTCTGCTCACCGACGAAACGCGCAAGCTCATCGACCGCGAGCGCCTCGCGCTGATGAAGCCCACCGCCCTGCTCATCAACTGCGCCCGCGGCCCCATCGTGGACGAAGCCGCGCTCATCGAGGCGCTGGAGAACGGCAGACTCGCCGGCGCCGGTCTCGACGTCACCGACCCCGAGCCGGTCGCGCCGGACAGCCCGCTCTTTAAGCTGCCGAACGTCATTGTCACGCCGCACTACGCGCCCACAACGGTCGAATCCGCCACGCGCGTTTCCAAGATCGCAGCCGAAAACATTAACGCGGTGCTTGCCGGTCAAGAGCCGGTGGGCCGCATCGTCTGAACAAGATTAAGAGGAGGAAAGCAACCATGAGACTCGCAACGATCAAGCTGCACGGCGCGGAGGTCGCCGGCATCGTCACCGGGAAGGGCATCCTGCCCGTCGCCGCGCTCAACGCCTACAAGGGTACGGGCTGGAAGGAGGACATGATGAGCCTCATTCAGGCGGGTCATATCCCCGGCCTGACGAAGTGGTACAACGAGGGCGGCAAGGAGGAGCTTGAGACCATCCCCGGCGTCGTGCCGGCGGAGGAGGTCGTCTACGCCCCGCTCTACCGCAATCCCAAGCGCATCTTCGGCATCGGCCTCAATTACGCCGACCACGCCAAGGACATCGGCAACGCCGCGCCCACGGGCTTCCCCGGCAGCTTCTTCAAGATGGCGGATACGCTCATTGGCCCGAATGACGACATCCTGCTGCCCAAGCTCAAGGAGGCACAGAAGACCACCGCGGAGGCGGAACTCGGCATCATCATGGGCCGCGACTGCCGTGACGTTCCCGAGGAGGAGTGGGAGAGCGCCATCGTCGGCTACACCACGATCCTCGACATGACCGAGGAATCCATCCTCAAGGGCAACGACTTCGTGCCCGGCAATCCCCGCTATCTGACCATCGTCAAGAACTTCCCGACGTTCTTCTCCTTCGGCCCCCAGCTCGTCACGCCCGACGAGGTGCCCGACGTGCTCAAGTTAGAGGTCCAGAGCGTCCATAACGGCGAGATCCACGCGAAGAACACCGTCGATCAC
>OCHJ01001713.1_pt1 | contig 14873 bp, 8 predicted proteins | sample 1538381 | NCBI WGS metagenome assembly OCHJ01 (sample SAMN04571688, study PRJEB22368) | human gut metagenome | biome: human gut; material: stool | host: Homo sapiens | place: Luxembourg | collected 2012-06-29 | reverse complement strand
CGGAGCGCAGCCGCAGCGTCAGGTTGTCCTCCGACGAATCATCGTTGCGCAGGTATTTCAGGTTGCGGTTGTTCAGGTAGTTGTGGCTCAAGGTCACGGTCTGCACGTGGCGGCCCGCATAGTGACGCCACGAAGCCCCCACCGTGAAGGTCTCCTGCCGGATGCGGGGCAGGTAGCTCAACAGGTATTCGGCGTCCTCGCCCTTCTCGTCGACGTTGAGACGCATGTTGTCGAATCCCGCAAGGGCCAGCACCGTCAGCTCGTCGCGCTCCGAAAGGCGTGTCTTGACTTTCGCCTGCCCGTCGATGTAGTTGGGCAGGAAGGGCAGCCCCAGCAGTTTGAACAGCAGTTGCAGGTAGGACTGGCGGATGGAAAACAGATAAGTCGTCTTGCCGCCGATGTGCCCGCTGCCGCTCAACCCCACTTCCGAGGCGCCCAACGTCGCTTTGAAGGTCTGCTTTTCGGCATTGCCGTCGCGGAGCCTGAAGTCCAGCACGGAACTCAACGCCCCGGCCCGGTCGGCGGGAAAAGCGCCCGTATAAAAACTGATTTCGCGCACGAGGTCGGCGTTGACGATGCTCACCGGACCGCCCGTCGCCCCCTGCGTGGCGAAATGGTTGATGTTCGGGATTTCGATCCCGTCCATGTAGAACTTGTTCTCCGCAGGCCCGCCGCCGCGCACGATCAAATCGTTGCGATACCCCACGGGCGAGAAGGCCACGCCGGGATACGAGCGCACGATGCGCGACACGTCGCGGTTCGAGCCGGGGCTTTTCTCGATCTCCCGCAGGCCGATCACCTTCAAACTTACGGGACTCTCCGCCGTGACGCGGAACGGCGACGGACGGACCGTCACGGCCTCCAGCTGCGCGGCATCCTCCTCCAGCTCGACTTCGATAAAGGGCGTGGCGGCCGAGACCATGTATTCGGGCGTCGTGAGGCTCTTGTAGCCCACCGACGAGACCGCCAGCCGCCAGATGCCCGGCTTCACGCGCTCGATGCGGAACCTCCCCAGCGAGTCGGTCGAGGCTCCCTTCTGCTCCTGCCCGGCCAGCACCACGGCGGCATAGGCCACGGGGCGGCGGCTCAAACGGTCGATCACCCGCCCGCTGACGGGATAGGTCCCGCCCTGCGCCCGCACGGCAAACGCCGCGGCCAGGCCGAAAAACAAAACAGCGACTTTCAGGAATTTCATACGGCAAAGATACTCGGTCAAGCGCCTTCCGACGCCGTTTCATCGGTACATTTCGGCAGCAGTTTCAGGTACGAGAGCAGAACCACGTTCATCACGAGGGCGTAGACGATGGCCGGAACGGCCATTTCACCGCTGTCGAAGATCAGCGGCGAGGTGGCGACGGCGATCGCCTGCGCAGCGTTCTGCATCCCGACCTCGATGACGATCGTGCGGCGCACCGCCCGCCGGAACAGGCGGGCCAGCAGCGATCCGCCCGCCATCGCCAGCAGGATCAGCGCACCCGCGGCCAGCCCCAGCACGCCAAGATTCTCCAGAATCGTCGAGGCGTACTGCACGAAGAACACCGCCGCCAGCAGCATCAGGGCCGGGAAGGCCACACGCCCCAGCAGCTCGTGCACACGCCATGCCGCCCGGGGCCGCCAATGCCTGAAAAGCGCCCCGCAGAGCATCGGCAGGAACAGCAGGACGATGTTCTGCACCAGCAGTTTCCCGACCGGAAGTTCGATGGCCGCACCGGCATGCACCGCGACGAAACGCGCGGCGAAACCCATCACCAGCGGAATCGTGAAGAGCGTGATGAGGCTGCTCAAAGCGGTCAGCGTCACCGAAAGGGCCACGTCGCCCTTGGCCAGCATCGAAAAGACGTTCGACGAACTGCCTCCCGGACAGCAGGCGACGAGCAGCAGTCCCAGAAAATAGACGGGCGGCAGGCGGAAGGCCAGCCCCACGCCGAAGGCGATGAGCGGCAGCAGCGCCAATTGGCCCAGCAGCCCCGCGACAACGGCCGCAGGACGGCGGGCCACACCGGCGAAGGCCTGCCGGTCGAGTTCGATGCCGAGCTGAAACATCAGCGCGATCAATACAGGCAGTACGATCCAGACGGTATTCATAAGCGATGTAAAACGGCGATCCCGGGGCGCGGACTTCCCGGCAGCCCGGTTCCATTTTACTGCAAAGGTGGCCCTTTTTTCGGGAATCCGGCCCGTTTTCCGGAAAAAATTGTAATTTTAGCCTCCCGAATTACGCGAGATACGACGGTTTATGTCCCTGAACGCCAAATACGACATCCTCGACAACCGACTGGTCATCCGACGGCTCAACGCCGGGGACCGGCAGTGTTTCGAAGCGTGCTACCGATTCTATTACAAGGGATTGTGCAGCTTCGCCTCGCGCTGGGTATCCCTCCCCGTGGCGGAGGACATCGTACAGGACACGATGCTGTACATTTGGGAAAACCGGGACCGCCTGATGGAGGAACTTTCGCTGAAAGGACTTCTGTTTATGATCGTCCGCAACAAGTCGCTGGACCGCATCACCAGCCAGAAGGTCCATTCACGCGTCCACCAGCAGTTGGAAAAGAGATTCGCCGACCAGTTCGACTCCCCGGACTTCTACCTCGGCACGGAACTCGCACGGCTCTACCGCGAGGCGCTCGCCCAACTCCCCGAGCAGACCCGGCGCATCTTCGAGATGAGCCGCTTCCAGGGCATGACCCACCAGCAGATCGCCGCCGAGATGGAGGTGTCGCCCCAGACCGTCAACTACCATATCGGCCAGGCGCTCAAAGTCCTCGGCGTCGCGCTGAAGGACTACCTGCCGCTGATCGCGCTGTTTTTCGAAATGCCCGGGAACAACTGAAACCCCTGCCCCCTGCAACCGACCATATGCAATAAAAACGAAAGCCCGAAAAAAAATCGGGTTTTCGTTTAGTAACTATTTCCCCAAAACCGTATTACTGTTAGAAACCGAACTTATGAAAGAGATCGACGACAACCTGCTGACCGAATTTCTCGAAGGAAAACTCGACGAACCCGCCAACCGCGAGATCGAAAACTGGTACGACGCCTCGGAGGAGAACCGCCGCCGGCTCGAAGCGCTCTACTTCGTGCTCTTCGCCGGAGACCGGCTCCGTGCCGCCGCGTCGGTCAACACCGACCAGGCCTTCAGATCGTTGCAGCGGCGCATCGAACTGCGCCGCACGAAAACAAGGCCCCAATGGCGGCAGATCGCGGCGCGCTACGCCGCCATCCTCGTCGCGGGCGTGATCGTCGCAGGCATGTATCTCTACCAGAACCGGCCGGACGACCGCATCTGCACGGTCAGCGCCGAGCGCAGCGACTGCTCGGTGACGCTGCCCGACGGCTCCGTCATCCGGCTCACCCGCAGTTCGCAGCTCAACTATCCGGCCTCGTTCGACGACGGGAACCGCACGGTGCACCTCACCGGCGAAGCCTTTTTCGAAGTCAGCAAGCGCAACGGCGCGCCGTTCACCGTCACCACGGTCCACGACGCCGAAGTCGTGGTCCGCGGAACCAAATTCAACCTGAAAGCCTACGACGACAGCTCCGACGTCGAAACCGTACTGGTCGAGGGAGCCGTCGATTTCCGCGCCGCGGACCACGTCGTGGCCCTGCACCCGGGGCAGAAAGTCTCCTACAACCCCACGGACAACGACCTGACGCTGCAAACGGTCAACGTGGAGGCGGAACTGGCCGCGCGGCTGCGCACGTTCCGCCACGTCGACCTGGCGCAGATCGCCGGGGTGATCGAGGATTTCTACGGCATCGGCGTCGCCTTCCGCAGCGAGGCGCTCAAAAACATCCAGTTCACCGGAACGCTCGACTTCAACATGCCGATCGACCATATCCTCGAAGTGCTGACGCTTTCGACGAACACCCGTTTCAACCGCAACGGCGAAAAAATCACCATTCACAAATAATCCAATCTTAACCAAACCTCTATGAAACAAAAGTTACTCCGTATGCGGCATGCCTGGTATCTACTGGCAGCATGCCTGACACTCCTTATTCCGTGGGGGGGGAAATGCAGGCGGCGCCGTCGCCCCAGCAGACTTCGGTCCGCGTTGAAAACGTAACCAGCCTGAAAGGGCTGATTCAGGAGATCGAATCGCAGACCTCCTACCGGATCTCCTACCAGGGCAACCTGGCGGACAACGTCCCCGTAAAAATCGCCAAATCGACGAAATCGGTTTCCCAGCTGCTCGACGAAGCCCTGCGCGGAACCGGCATCACCTACATCATCCGTCAGAACAACATCATCCTGACCCGTGCGGAGGCACAAAGCCCCGCATCCGCAGCCCCGGCTCCGGCCGCGCCGCGAAAACAGCACATCGCGGGCCAGGTGCTCGACGCCGCGACCCGGCAGCCGATCATCGGCGCCACGATCTGGATCAAGGATTCGGCGCTCGGCACGAGCACCGCATCGGACGGTTCGTTCGACTATTCGTTCTCCGGCAACTTCGGCTTCGTGACCGTCTCCTACGTCGGTTACCAGACGCAGGAGTTCCCGATCGGCCGCATTCCGAAAGTGATCTCCCTTTCGCCGGACAACAACCTCGAAGAGGTCGTCGTCGTCGGCTACGGCGCCCAGAAAAAGGCCAGCATCATCGGCTCGATAGCCTCCGTTCCGGTCAACGACATCAAGATGCCCACGGGCAAGATTTCGAACAACCTGGCCGGACAGCTCGCGGGCGTCATCTCCGTACAGCGTTCGGGCGAACCGGGCGCCTCGTCGACCTTCTGGATCCGGGGCATCAGCACCTTCGGCTCGAACAAGTCGCCGCTGGTGCTGGTCGACGGCATCGAGCGCGACCTCGACCTGGTGGACATCGAGGACATCAAGGAGTTCTCGATCCTCAAGGACGCCGCGGCGACCGCCGTCTACGGCGTACGCGGCGCCAACGGCGTCGTGCTGGTCACCACCCGCGGAGGTATCGTAGGCAAGCCGCAGATCAACATCAAGTTCGAGGCCGGCATGGTGCAGCCGACCAAGATTCCCGACATGGTCGACGCCGTCCAGTTCGCCGAGATGTACAATGCGGCGGCCGGATACGACTTCTACTCGAAGAAGGACATCCAGACGTTCCGCGACGGTTCGGACCCCGACCTGCACCCCAACATCGACTGGGTGGATCGGCTCTACAAGGACTACTCGTTCAACCAGCGCGTCAACGTCAACATCTCGGGCGGCGGCTCGACGGCCAAATACTACATCTCGGGCGGCTTCTACAACGAGGACGGCCTGTTCAAGGCCGACAACATGAAGGAGTACAACACGTCGGTCTTCTACCGTCGGTTCAACTTCCGGTCGAACGTCGAGGTCCAGCTCCACAAATACACCAAGCTCAACGTCAATCTGGCCACCACGTTCGAACGCAAGAACGAACCGGGTTCGAGCGCCACCGGCGCCAACGGCATCTGGGGCTATGCGCTCAAGACCGCAGCCAACGCCTTCCCGGACGTCTATTCGAACGGCTACCTGGCCGGCCCGGCGTCGGGACAGGGCGAGAACCCCTATGCGCTGCTGACGCAGACCGGTTACCGCGAAATCTTCTACAACACGGCGCAGTCGCTGTTCGTGCTGACGCAGGACCTGGGCGACTGGGTGACCAAGGGCCTTACCGTTTCGATCAAGGGTTCGTTCGACGCCAAGAACGAGAACAACCTGAGCCGCACGAAAACCTCGCCCCAATGGCTGGCCACCGGCCGCAACGAAGCGGGCGAACCAGACGAAGATCGGCGAGGAGAACCTCACCTACAAGCAGACCAACAAGGGCTACCGTTCGGTCTACTTCGAAGCCGTGGCCAACTGGGCACGCACCTTCGGCAAGCACGACCTCTCGGCCATGTTCCTCTTCCAGCAGTCGCAGAAGAACTACGTGGGCGAAAGCGCCAACAACTCGGAAAAAGCGCTTCCCTACCGCCATCAGGGCATTGCGGGCCGTATCACCTACAACTACGACAACCGCTACTTCGTCGAGGGTAACTTCGGCTACAACGGCTCGGAGAACTTCTCGCCCAACCACCGCTTCGGTTTCTTCCCGTCGATCGCCTTGGGGTACGTCGTCTCGAACGAAAAATTCTTCGCACCGATCCGCGACGTGGTCAGCATGGTCAAGCTCAAAGCCTCCTACGGTCTGGTGGGCAACGACCAGATCGGCGGCGACCGCCGTTTCATCTACAACGAAACCGTGATCGGCGGCGGCAAATACTATTTCGGCACGACGCCCAGCCAGTACACCTCGGTCCGCCTCGGCGAATTCCCGAACCCCAACGTAGGCTGGGAAAAGGCCAAGAAACTCAATCTCGGCGCCGACCTCTCGTTCTTCAACCAGTTGAACATATCGGTGGATTATTTCAAGGAAAACCGCGAGGGCATCTTCCTCCAGCGCAAATCCATCCCCATGTACGTGGGTCTGAGCACCAAACCCTGGGTGAACATCGGCAAGATGCGCAACAGCGGCATCGACGCCTCGCTCGAATACCACCAACCGCTCGGCAAGGACCTCCACCTCACCGTGCGCGGCAATTTCACCTACGCACGCAACCGGATCATGGACCAGGACGAGCCTGATTACGCCTATACCTACATGAACCACAGCGGCCAGATGCAGTGGCAGAAATTCGGCCTGGTGGCCGCCGGACTCTTCCAGGATCAGGAAGACATCGACTCGTGGGCCAAACAGAGTTTCGGCGAGGTGAAACCGGGCGACATCAAATACCTCGACCTCAACGGCGACGGCATCGTCGACAACTACGACACGAAGCCCATCGGCTACTCGGACATCCCCGAGATCGTTTACGGATTCGGCTTCTCGCTGCAATGGAAGGCATTCGACCTGTCGGCATTCTTTCAGGGCGTGGCGCATGTCAGCTTCTCGACCCTCACCGACCAGACGCAGGCGTTCGTCGGCCGCAACCTCAAGGAGTCGAGCGTATTCGCCGACCTCTACGGCAACACCTGGACTCCGGAGAACCCCGGCGCCAAATACCCGCGCATGACGACCGGCGCCATCGACAACAACAACCAGCTGTCGACCTTCTGGATGGCCAACGGACGTTACCTGCGCCTGAAGAACCTCGAGCTCGGCTACACGCTGCCCAAACGCATCGCCAACAAGATCGCCATGCAGAGCCTGCGCGTCTACCTCTCGGGTGTGAACCTATTCACGTTCAGCCCCTTCAAGCTGTGGGACCCCGACCTGCAAACCGGAGCCACCAACTACCCGAACAACCGGATCATCAACCTCGGTCTCACGATCGGTTTCTAACCCCTAACCGGCAACAACCATGAAAAACACGATTAAAACATTCGCTCTGTTCCTGACAGCCGGAGCCATGCTCGCTTCCTGCGACTCATACCTCGACCGCCAGCCCGACGAGCCGCTGACTTCGGACAACATATTCAAAAAGCAGAAGACCACGCTCCAATACCTGACCAACATCTACTCCTACCAGCCGGACTACGAAGCTCCCGCCTGCGTGTCGAACAGCAACGACATCCCCTGGGAGGCCTGCTCGGACGAGACCTCGTTCTCCTATCTGGACCGGTCCTACACCCAGATCAACTACAACTCGTGGAACCCATCGCTGCCCATCTACCGCGACGACACCTACAACACGCCCTATAAGGGCATCCGCGAAGCCAACTACTTCATGCAGAACGTCCACAAGTGCCCTCCGGAAGAACTGAACGATGTCGACAAGGGCTACTACTACAACGAGGCCCGCTTCCTGCGCGCGCATTTCTACGCCATGATGCTGCCCGTCTACGGTCCCGTCTTCCTCATCGGCGACGATCCGGTGGACTTCACGCAGAGCGGACTCGACCAGCGCGAGCGCAACACCTGGGACGAGTGCGTCAACTACGTCGCGAACGAGCTTTGGGAAGCCGCCAAGGGGCTGCCCGACAGCTGGCCCGACATCTACTACGGCCGTGCCACGAAAGGCGCCGCCCTGGCAGCACGCGCCCGCCTGCTGCTCTACTCGGCCCGCAAGCTCTTCAACGGCAACGAACTCTACAAGGGTATCGTCAACAAAAACGGCGACCACCTGTTCCCGACCCAGTACGACGAAAAGAAATGGGAGCTGGCAGCCCAGGCCGCCAAAGACGTTATGAACCTGAACCTCTACTCGCTGGTCGGCGCCGACGGCACGGACCCCTACGCCAGCTTCAACACGCTCTTCACGTCGGTAGGTTCCGGGACCGGCGCTACGGAAAAGATCTACACGCGCATCGCCAGCGGCTACCAGTGGCGCGTGGTCACCACGCCCCCGAGTGTCGGCGGAACGGCCTACGGCGGCTACGGCGTAACCCAGAAACAGGTCGACGCGTTCGCCATGGCCAACGGCCGCTATCCCATCACGGGCTACACCGACGGCGACCAGGCGCGGCCGATCATCGACCCCGACGCAGGTTACAGCGAAAGCGGATTCTCGAAGTTCAAGCACCCGATCTACGGCGACGAACTGGAGACGTTCAAAATGTACCAGAACCGCGAACCGCGCTTCTACGTCAACGTGTTCTGGAGCGGCATGACCTGGCACGGAGCCAACAAGAAAACAGCCAACGTCCAGTTCTATTTCAACGGCAATTCGGGTCCGGGCAAATCGCACAACTATCCGCCGACGGGTTACCTGGCGCATAAGTTCACCAACCCGTCGATCGACACCTCCACCGGCAACTGGGGCTACCTGGATTTCCCCGTATTCCGCTATGCGGAGATCCTGCTCAACTACGTCGAGGCACTTAACGAGTACGATCCGTCGAACGCGGACATCACGCTCTACCTGAACATGATCCGCAAACGCGCCGGCGTTCCCGACATCGAGGAGGTCTATCCCGACGCCGTCGGCGACCAGACCAGGATGCGCGAACTGATCCGCCGCGAACGCCAGGTCGAGCTGTGCTTCGAAAACCTGCGCTATTTCGACACGCGGACCTGGATGACGGCCGAGACGGACAACAACATGCCGGTCTACGGCATGAACATCGCCGCCAAGGACCACAAGGCGAACGGCGAATTCTGGCAGCGCGTCATCTGCAAATACGACGGCGGCCGCGACGGCAACCGCGTCTTCACCAAGCGCTGCTACCTCTTCCCGATTTCCCAGGAAGAACTCGACCGTGTGAAATGCACGCAGAACTACGGCTGGTAAACCCCTCTAATCCGGATAATTATGAAACTGAAAAACATATTGATACCCTTCGCAGGCGTGCTGCTGCTGACCGCCTGCGAAAAAGACCACCGCAACGACAACCTGACCGACCCGCGCGTCTACATCGTCAACAACGGCGTGCAGAACGCAATCTATTACGACGTGGAGGAGACGATCGACTTCGACATTTACGCTTACAGCAGCGGCTACTTCGGACAGCCGTCGGAGGTGAAGGTCGTACCCGATCCCGATGCCGTCGAGGCTTTCAACGCCGCGAACGGCTCCTCCTACACGCTGCTCGGCGAGGAGTACTACCAGATCGTCAAGGACACCGGTTCGATCACGGCCGAAGGCCGCCGCGCCACCCTCACCGTCCGCCTCGACTGCAAGGGGATCATGGCGCTGCCCTACATGAACGACTACGTCCTTCCGCTGCGGCTCACGGCCACGGGAACCGAGGTCAACGAGAAGCTGAACACCATTCTGATCAATCCCCGGATGCAGGAGACCGAGGTGCTGGCCGAGAACGCCGGTGTCGTGGAAAGCGACTTGAGCGCCACCGACGCCAATACGCTCGAATTCACAGCCTACACCGAGTTCAACAACAAGTGGGATTCCGAGATGGAATACGAACACGGCGATGCAGTGCTCGCGGCCTATAACGCCGAGCACGGCACGCAATACATCCCGCTGCCCGAAAGCGCCTACACCTTCACGGCAGCCGACCTGAAAGCCGGCTCGAACAAAGCGGTCTCGACCATCGACATCGACAAATCGAATCTGACGGCAGACCGTTACTACACGCTGGCCGTAAGGCTCAAGAGCAATTCGAAATTCAAGATCGGCGAGAAGAACACGGTGCTTTACCACATCTCGCTGCTCCCGATCTACGACAGCCGCAGCAAGTGGAATCTCGTTTCGTGCAGCTCCTACTACACCGGCCGCGGCCCCGAGCTGATGATCGACGGCGATCTGGTCACCCGCTGGGAGAGCCGCTACAACAACACCGGAGAGGGCGACATCAACCCCAACGAAGCATCGACCGTATGGGATATGGGCAAGACGTACTACTGGTGCGGCATGACGCTCGTCCGCCGCAGCGACTCCTACGTGACCGACCTCCGCGCCGGCTACATCGAGCTTTCGGACGACGGCAAGAACTGGACGAAGGCCCAGGACTTCGACTTCGGCGACAAGACCAACACGTCGACGACCGGAACCTACGCCGTCGAGCAGTGGACCGTTTCGGGCCGCTACGTACGACTGGCCGTAAATGCCAGCAACCGCAACAAACTGTACTCCGTGTCGGAATTCGTTCCGGTGCTGGCGGAAAAGACGAAATGAACCCGAAATCCAAAATTCCCGAACCGATGAAAAAACCGATTCTGCTTTACCTGACGACCCTCGCCCTGACCGCACTCTGCGGCGGGGCGGCGGCCGGGCAGGCTGCGGCGCAAAGCGCGCCCGACATGTCGAAATACATCCTGACCCCGAAACCCGCCGACACCCCGCGCATCAACGGCGCCCGCGTCTTCGGCGTCCGCCCGGGTTCGGAATTCCTCTACACGATCGCCGCGACGGGCGTCCGTCCAATGACTTTCTCGGCCGAGGGGCTTCCCAAAGGGCTGAAACTCGACCCCGAAACCGGACGGATCACGGGACGCGTAACCGCTCCGGGCGAATATACCGTGCACCTGAAAGCCGCAAATGCGCCGGGCAGCTGCGAGCGCAACCTGAAGATCGTCGTGGGCGACGAAATCGCGCTCACTCCGCCGATGGGCTGGAACAGCTGGAACTGCTGGGCGCGCGACGTCACGCAGGAGCAGGTGCTCTCGTCGGCGCGCGCGATGGTCGAAAGCGGACTCGCCGACCACGGCTGGTCCTACATCAACATCGACGACGGATGGCAGGGCAAACGCGGCGGCAAACACAACGCGATCCAGCCGAACACGAAATTCCCCGACATGAAGGGCCTTGTACGCGAGATTCACGACATGGGCCTGCGGGTGGGCATCTACTCCACGCCGTGGATCGGGACCTATGCCGCGCATATCGGCAGCTACTCGGACAACCCCGACGGCGTCAACGAGTGGATCAAAAAAGGCCGGCACAACGAGCATTACCGTTATCAGAAAGAGGGCGGCAACTACTGGAAGGACCGGACCGAAGTCTGGCACCTCGGCCCTTACTCCTTCGTGGAGGCCGACGTGAAGCAATGGGGCGAATGGGGCATCGACTACCTCAAGTACGACTGGAATCCGCTCGACTATTACCACGTCAAGGAGATGCACGACGCCCTTCGGACGCTCGACCGCGACGTCGTTTACAGCCTCTCGAACAGCGCACCCTACGGCGACGCCCCGCAGTGGATGCGGTACTCCAACTGCTGGCGCACGACGGGCGACATCCGCGACACGTGGGAGAGCATCAGCAGCATCGGGTTCAGCCAGGACCGCTGGCTGCCCTTCAACCGCCCGGGTCACTGGGCCGACCCCGACATGCTGGTCATAGGCATGGTGGGCTGGGGCCCGAAACTCCACTACACGCAGCTCACGGCCGACGAGCAGTATACGCACATCAGCCTCTGGTCGCTGCTGGCCGCGCCGCTGCTGATCGGCTGCGACATGGCGCAGATGGACGACTTCACACGGAGCCTGCTGACCAACGACGAAGTGATCGACGTCAACCAGGACCCGCTGGGCCTGCAGGCCGTTCCCGTCTGGCAGCAGGGCGATCAGGTGATCTACGCCAAACATCTCGAAGACGGCTCGATGGCCGTCGGGCTTTTCAACCGGGGCTGGCAGACCGTGAAGATGAACTTCACGCTCCGCATGCTGGGTCTGCGCGGCAGGCAGACCGTGCGCGACCTGTGGCGGCAGAAGGACCTCACGGAGTGCACCGACAAGTTCGAAACCGCCGTTGCGCCTCACGGCGTCGTTCTGGTGAGAGTCTACCCCGGCAACAGCCGCGAACAGGCGACCGGCAAATAGCACAGCCTGTTTCATAATAAAAAGCCGGATACCTGCGTATCCGGCTTTTTATTGAGCGGCATTGCCGCAATGTCGACAGAAAAGCCTTCCGGAGCGAATCCGAAAGGCTTTTCTGCTTGTGGGAACAAGCGGATTTGAACCGCTGACCTCCTGCTTGTCGAGCAGGCGCTCTAAACCAACTGAGCTATGCTCCCGGCATAAAAAACCATCCTGTTTTGGATGGTCTCTGTCGTGGGAGCTGAGGGATTCGAACCCCCGACCCTCTGCTTGTAAGGCAGACGCTCTGAACCAGCTGAGCTAAGCTCCCCTTTTGCTGAATTGCGAGTGCAAATGTATGATAAATAAATCATTCCTGCAAGTCCTCGCTTCATTTTGGGAAATCTTTTTTCGCTGGCGGTTCGTTCGGTTGACACATTGGTTGACACATTTGCATAAACTCAATGCTGGTTAAACAATAGTGAATTAGTTGATAATCTTATATTTGAATAAGAGAGGACAAACTTTGCAAAGGGGCCTATAAATATACCCCTTTCGCAAAGTCTGTCCTCGTATCAGTCGAGAAAAACGCGCGGGAAAATCTTACCCTTTCCCCTGTTCCCTCCTTTTAAGAATGTTGTTTTGCTTTTGTTTCTGTAAAATTCTTTAAAAAATTCAAAGAAATTTAAAGGATTTTAATGTTTAATCTACCAACTCTTTAAATTTCATACTCCTTGCATATATGCTTTTTACTTTGTTCACAGGTATAATGTCGACATAGCCAAGTTTTACCAGTCCCTCTAAATCCCCTTTTGCCGTCGGATAAGATACATTCATGCGCGTCTGAATTTCCTTAACAGAGAATGAAAGATTAGGAGAGTCGTTATACCATTTGATAATTTGAGCTTGGCGAGCGTTTATATTACCCAATTTCAAAAAATCAGAAGTTTGTTGTTGGTCATCTATTTTTCGTTGAATATATTGCCGAAGTTCATTATAAGCTAAACTAACCGCCCGTAAATGGTAAGCTACAAAATAACCTAAATCGTTTCCGTCGCATTCCGTATATAAATAGGCTTTTTCGTATTGTCGTTTACTTCGACTGATTATACGAGAAATAGAGAGATATTCTGTCAGCCAATATCCTTTACGAAGCATATACCAGTAGAATATGGCACGGGCAGTACGCCCATTTCCATCTACGAATGGATGAATGAATGCGATTAAAAAATGAATTATGATTCCCTTAACAATGGGATGAATGAATACACCATTAAAATCATCATCATTAAAAAGTCTACATATGCTGTCAATCAGTCCCTCAATCTCGCAGCAATCGGGCGGAGTGTGAATTGTTTCGTGAGTAATCCCGTCTTCAACGACCACATTATTGTCTGTACGGAATCGACCTTCATCATTGCTATCATCCAATGTCCTATAAGTCATCAGTTGGTGAATATGCAATAATGTCTCTTTCGTAAATTCCTCGTCTTTGTGCTGAAGAATGAAACGGATCGTTTCATAATTGTTATGAATCATCTGTTCCCCCCGCGTCCGTGGAGAAATAGATTTCCGCAACATATCTTTTGCAATTTTTCGAGTCGTAGCTGCTCCTTCCATTTGACTGGAAGCAATTGCTTCCTCCATATTGGAACTAATCAGATAACGATTCTTATCTGCTTCGGGGATAAAACTTTGTGTCCCCAAATACCCGCCCAGATTCATGTCAAATTCATGGCACAACTGCTGCATGTGGTCTGTCACATATAATTTGAACCGATAATTGCCTATTTCCAATGTTTTGGCAAACATACGTGACAACTTAACGCAAGCCCATACATCTTGTGCGAGCACTTTGTCTGGAAGATGTTTATATTTAATCTCTGTCCAATATTGGTACTGCCTATTGATCTCGTTTACCACATCGGCAATTTTCGGATCACAACTCAGACGGAGCGCTTTATCGAAATCTTCTTTGCGTATTTTCGGAGGAGATTCTATCATATCTCATATAATTTTTGCATGTACAAATGTAATAAAATTCTTTAAAATACTTAAAAAACTTTAAAGAATCTTAATGTTGGTCCTTACACGAATTGCTCCAAATATTTCTCCTTAAACCCTGCCAACGGGAATTTGAAATCTCTTTGCTTGCCCTCTGTTGTCGTATAGCGGATAATAACCGTATCGCTTTTTATATGTAATTCGAATAGGTTTACCTTATCGTGTCCCCATCCAAGGATATTGGTTATACGCCCTCTGCGCTAAAAGGTTCGTATATCCTTATCTGTATCATCAGGTAGAATATACCTAAAACATCAGGCACATCCCGCAAAAGTTATCATAGGTAACGACTTTTCAAATCATCATGCGCCGTTCATCACTACCCTGCCGTCATTCGGTTTTTGGTGTTTTATACATTTTAGCTAAAATTTACGTTGTCATTAAATCTTTGATTATGATATAAATATAGGGAAATTTATGACTTATGCAAGTAAAATAGAAAGGACAAACTTGTGCAGAGAGTCTAAAAGTTAACCCTTTTGCACAAGTCTGTCCTTTCAATTTGGGAATATGAATCAGATTTTTTTAAAAGTAGTGGTTATTTCTGCTTTATAGCCGTCGCTATCGTCTACTTTGTATAAAAGGACAAGTTTGCTTTTTGTTAATTCTTTAATGTTATACACAGATGTCGGATTGCCTTCTTCAGGTTCTTCATAAATCAATAATTGGTTATTAGAAATCGTGTATTCA
>OCHJ01001703.1_pt1 | contig 14929 bp, 10 predicted proteins | sample 1538381 | NCBI WGS metagenome assembly OCHJ01 (sample SAMN04571688, study PRJEB22368) | human gut metagenome | biome: human gut; material: stool | host: Homo sapiens | place: Luxembourg | collected 2012-06-29 | reverse complement strand
ACGAAAATCAGGTATAATGAATTGCCCTGAAACCCTTACGGCTGTAGGGGGGGGGGGTAAAACCCTCTAGTTATGAGGGTTTCGGCTTGTTTGTAGCCGTTGAGGATTTTAGAAGTCTATTTTCCTCCACAGTTGTGGAGGATAGAATTACCATCGAGCACAATTGTGCGAGCTTGTGTAATCCTTGGTGGGGTTCAACACTAGTAACTCACGAGGCTGGTTTAAAAACCAACCAGCTGGATTTCCCTCGCCTAAGGGAGAGGGTCAGGGTGAGGGTTCTTCCTGCATTGGTAAAGAATTTATTTCACCCTCATCCGACTTTCAGCCACCTTCTCCCATCAAGGGAGAAGGATAAACCATCTGCCCCCCTAGCAGTGGAAGTGGCACGAAGTGCCGTAGGGGGGTGTAATGATTAACCTCAATACCAACCTTGGCGCATTAATCGTGCAATCCAACTTAAAAACATCAACCAATGGATTAAATATAGCAATCGAGCGCATGACAACAGGTTTTAAGATAAATCATGCGAAAGACAATGCTGCTGGTTATTCTATTGCGACAAAACTTAGCTCTCAACTCTCTTCATACGATGTAGCGCTGGATAATGCTTCTATGGGCTTGGATATGCTAACAACAGCACAAGACAGCCTTGATTTAATAACCTCCCATTACCAACGCATGCGAGATTTAGCGGAACAAGCAGCAAACGGTACTTATGGCGCAGATTCCTTGAAGGCTATTCAATCAGAGATTGATGCTAGAAAAGCAGAGATAGAACGAATAGTGGCGAATACAGAGTACAATGGAATAAAGCTTTTTGCTCAGGATGATGGTACAAATGCAGCACCGATTTCAACATTTAATGTTCTCCGCCAAACAACAAAAGCTCCTTCGATAGCAGTAGACGAATCCAAACGAGTAATAAACCAAACAACCTTTACGCAGGGTGAAACCTACTTTGTAACCAATTCTGATGACCTGGTAAAGCTCCAAGACTTGGTCAATAGCGGAGTTGATACCACTGATGTAACTTTCGAGCTCACCTCAAATATTGATATGAAAGGTATTAATTTTAGAGGAATTGGTACTGCTGGCGGGGATATGGATGCACCAGACGCAACAAAATTATTTAAAGGTGATTTCAAGGGTAATAATCATGTAATATCCAACTTAACCATCAATACAACAGAGGATTATGTTGGTTTGTTTGGTGCTGTTCTTGGTGGTTCTATTGATTCCGTTGGTCTTGAGAACTGTGATATATCAGGGACTATAGGTGTAGGCGGCCTGGTGGGGGCGATTGAAGGAGGCAGTATCACAAACAGTTACGCAACAGCCAGTGTGACAGGGGATGAATTTGTCGGTGGTCTGGCGGGGGCGATTGAAGGAGGCAGTATCACAAACAGTTACGCAACAGCCAGTGTGACAGGGGATGAATTTGTCGGTGGTCTGGTGGGGTTTTGTAGTGGTAGTAGCATCACAAACAGCTACGCTACTGGTAGCGTGACGGGGACAGGTAGTAGTGTTGGCGGCCTGGTGGGGGCTGCTTATGCTACTCCAACCCTCAACGGATATTATGATACCCAAAAGACCGGTCAGACAGTGGGTGTGGGGAATGGAAGTTATACCGGCACCGTAACCGGAGTAACGACAGCAGAGTTGGAAGAACTTATCAAAAACGGAACCTTACCTCAATACAATTATGGCGGCGGCACAGGCGGAGGAGTTTTAGGCGGTTCATATGAAGTAACTTTGCAGGTAGGTATTAATTCAGATAAATCTTCCTCAATAACAGTTGATGTAGGAATCGGAAAAATCGATTTAAATATCGACGTAACAACTCCAGATGGCGCACGTAATGCACTAACAAAATTAGATGAGTATATAAAAAATATAAATGAAAAGCAAACACAATTAGGTTCAGCATATAATCGTTTGGAGTCTGTAATAGAGTCAATAGGAGTTAGTATTGACAATTTAACTTCGACCCGCTCAACAATTCGTGATGCCGATATTGCCGAAGAAAGTTCTGCATATATTCGTTATCAAATTTTGCAGCAAGCTGCCACAACGCTTATGGCAACAGCAAATCAAACACCAAGTATTGCATTACAATTGCTATAGCCTCTTTACTCTTATTTTCTATTTGTGCGATAATAAAAGCATAAATAAACGAAAAGGAAGGAATATATTATGTCAGAAGTAAGAGTAAGAATTGCACCGTCACCAAGTGGAAATCTTCATATTGGTACGGCAAGAACTGCATTGTTTAATTACTTATTTGCCAAGAAGAACAATGGTAAATTTATATTAAGAATAGAAGACACCGATGCAGAGAGAACTAGTCAGGCATATGTAGATAATATTTTTGACAGCTTAAAAGCTTTAGGTTTGAACTGGGATGAAGGTCCTGATGTAGGCGGTGAATACGGGCCTTATACACAATCTCAAAGATTTGATATCTATCCTAAATATATCCAAAAACTATTGGATGAAGGGTTTGCATATGAATGCTTCTGTACGCCGGAAGAATTAGAAGCTGAAAAAGAAGAAGCTACTAAAAATAAAAAAGCTTATGTTTATTCTAAAAAATGCGAAAATCTAACAGAAGAAGAAAAAGCTAAATTAAGAGCAGAAGGAAGAAAGCCTGCAATCAGATTTAATGTTGCAAAAGCTCAAAAGGCGTTCCACGACTCTTCAATTCTGGAATTTGACGACCTTGTAAAAGGTAAACTTCATATGGATACAGACCTGATTGGAGATTTTGTTATTATGAAATCGAACGGTGCTCCAACATATAATTATGCTGTTGTTATCGATGATGCTCTTATGAAGATTTCACATGTAATTAGAGGCGAAGACCATATTTCTAATACTTACAAACAAATTTTAATTTTTGAAGCATTAGGCTTTGAAGTACCAAGATTTGGTCACTTAGGTATGATTTTGGCCCCGGATAGAAGCAAGCTTTCAAAAAGACACGGAGCCACTGCTGTTTCTGACTTTGTAGAACAAGGGTATTTAACAGAGGCTCTTGTAAACTTTGTTGCGCTTCTAGGATGGGCTCCTTCTGACGGAGAAGAAATTAAACCTATTGAAAAAATTGCAGAAGATTTTAGAATAAATGAAGTTTCTTCTTCAAACTCAATCTTTGAATATGACAAATTAAGATGGATGAACAGCCATTATATTAAAATGCTTCCAAAAGAAGAATTAAGAGAAAAACTTAAGAAATATTTAACAAAATACAACCTAAGCGAACTAACAGAAGAACAGTACAACAGAATGGTTGATATTACGTACGAACCATTGACTTTGTTATCAGATATTACTGATGCTGTTTCCTATTTCTTTGGCGGCGGCAATGTTGAAATTGATGAAAAAGCTCAGGCTGAACTTGATACTGAACTTTCTCAGGATGTTTTAAAATCATTTGTGGAACAGGCTGAAGACTGGGAATGGTCAGAAGAAAATCTTCATGAAAAACTTGCTGATTTTAGAGCTAAATTCAAAGAAGAAAAGGGGTATAAACCTAAATTTACAATGTGGGCTATAAGAGCAGCTGTGACAGGCAGACTCTGTGGCGCAGATATGGTTGTTACTCTTGCAATACTTGGTAAGGAAAATTCTCTTAAGAGAGCCAGAGCTGCTATAAAAACTGCAGTCGTATAAAATTTATTGGAGGCGCGCTGAGTCAGACTCAGCGCGCCTTATTTCAACCATTCAGGGAGAGTTATTTATTTTGTCAAAATCCAACTTTCTAAAAGGAGTATTACTTCTCTTGATGCTGTTTGTTTCCGGCATGCTGTCTTGTAATGCTTTTGAACTTGTTTTTCCTGTAGAGAAAGAGGCTGTTGTAACCTCTGAATATGTCCTTTTTGCAGGGAAAGCTAATAATTCTGAGATGATTACTATAAACAATGAGAGAGTATATACGGCTTCTAATGGTGCGTTTGCTCATTCAGTAAAATTGAAAGATGGAGAAAACAGGGTAGTAGTTCGTTCTAACTTTAATACTCAAGTTTACAAATTTTGTAAAAAAGTTCCAATAAGTAAAGCCTCTGAGGAAGCTGCAGATATTCAAAGACATGCCGTTGTTGTGAAGAATGATAATACTCCTTTGCGCAGTACGCCTGTTGATGGCGGTCTAAATCGAATTTCTCATCTGTTTAAAGGTACAACTGTTTTGATAGACGGCTCTAAGGGAGAGTTTTATAGAGTTTATCTTTCGAAAGATAAGACAGGCTGGATTGCAAAAAAGGATGTTGATGAAGATTGCGGCATAAATTCTGATGTTGCAAGTTTTATAAATATGGACAGCCAGAAGTTTAAAAATGCAGTTATTCAGACGATATCTTTTACAAAAAATCTTCCATATACTGTTGAAGATTTGGATAAAGAAATTTTGTTTAAAGTTTACAATCCGGAATTATCGGATACATCAGTTTATACTCTGAATATTCCAAAACCAGAAAAATATTTTTATTCTGTTACTCTTAAAGACGGACTTTACACATTTAAAGTTTGCGAAATTCCCAAAGCATTAGAAGATTGCACTATCGTTATAGATGCAGGACATGGCGGGGCGGAAAAAGGTGCAATGGGGTGTCTGGGGGATGCTGAAAAAGATATAAATCTAAAGATTGCTCTCGAGTTGCAAAAATTGCTTAAAAATATGGGGGCAAATGTAATAATGACACGAGAGTGCGATGGAACAATCTCTCTAAATGACAGGATTAAGATTGCACATGAAAATGATGCAGATATATTTGTCAGTATTCATTTAAACTCAATCGGCGATGTACCAATAAATATTCATAAAAATAAAGGAACAAGCGTATACTATTATAACCGTAATTCCCGTAAACTCGCAGAAATACTTGAGAAAAGTGTTACAAAATCCGCAGGGACACGAAAAGACGGAGTAAGAACTGCCAGCTTTGCAGTCATCAGACCTACAAACTTTGTGGGAGTACTTGTTGAAGCTGCATATATGATTAATCCTTCTGATACTGTTTTATATAAATCAAACAATTTTGCTTATAATGCAGCTAAAGGAATAGCTGATGGAATAGAGGAATTTGTAAACAAATAATGGCTTAGCAGATTTACTATTGAACACCTAACATTTCCCTAACAATTCTTTCTTATCATTGGATAAGAAAGGCTGATTATGAAAAATTTTTTTAATAAGAGGGACAATCTGTTTCTTATTTTATTTATAAGTTTTGCAATTATTTATGTAATGCTGCTTGGTGCATATCCATTATTAGAACCTGATGAAACAAGATATGTAACAATGGCGCGGGATATGTTTACCAGTGGAAATTATTTAACTTTATATCTTAATGGAGAGTATTTTTTTGAAAAACCTCCCTTGTTTTTCTGGCTTGAAAGTTTATCTTTCTGGTTTTTTAAGGATATAAGTGAATTTACTGCTAGATTTCCGGTAGTAATATTATCTCTGCTTCCGTTAGGTTTGCTTTTCTCTTTAAGTGAAAAGGTTAAAAATCAGAAATTTGCATTTTTGAACAGTGCTATTTTACTTACCACTCTTGAATATGTGCTGATAACAAAAATCGCAATGCTTGACAGTGTTTTAACCAGTCTTGTTTCAAGCTCTGTATTGTGCTACTTTTTTACTTTTTTTGTTTCAGAAGAAAATAAGAAATACTTCTGGTACTCATGTTATATTTTAATGGGTTTAGCTGTATTAGCCAAAGGTATTCCAGGAGTTGTAATACCTGCAGGTACAATTCTTACAAGCACTATAATATTTAGAACTTATAAAGAAACTCTTAAAAATATGCCTGCAGGAATCGTATTATTTCTGATAATTGCGCTTCCATGGCATATAATAATGTTATTAAAACACGGCTCACTTTTCTTTAATGAATACATAATTAAGCACCATCTAATGAGATTTTTAGGAGCCGAAGTTATTCACAGAAATGAACCTGTTTACTTTTATTTTGTGACTCTTTTATGGGGGCTTTTTCCGTGGATATTTTCATTATTATCAAGCTTGAGAAAGCCGCGTAAGTTTAATCTGGAAAATGGATATGACAAATTTCTTGTTTTAAATATTACTGCAATTTTAGTCATTTTGGTATTTTTTTCCTGTTCCAGAGCAAAACTCATAACTTATATTCTTCCGGTCTATCCATTTTTTGCAGTTTTAATAGGGCATATCTGGTATGAAAGAAGTATGAAAAAGTTTATGGTAATTGTAGCTGTAATGACTATTTTAGGCGGATTTGCTTCTCCATTTGGCTATAAACTTGATTATTCATTCGGGCAAAACGATTTAATGCAATTTGCTAAAATGGCAAAGGATAATAATTATACTATTTCCACATATAAAACAGGGAAAAAATATTCGCTTCTTTATTATTCAGGGCTTAAAAATGTTGAGTTTCAAACCGGAGAAAATTCTGAATGGTTAAGAAATGAATTATGCCGAAAGAACAATTACTTGATTGTAAGGAACAAAGAAATAAAAGATTTACCGGTTAATACAGAAATTGTCAAGCAGGGGGTTAAATATTCAATTATAAAGTCACCGGAAGTTTAATAATAAAATTAGTTCCCTTATTTTCTTCGCTTTCAACGCAAATTTCTCCGCTGTGCAGTTCAACAATATTTTTGACTATGGCAAGTCCTAGTCCAGTTCCGCCTTTTTTTCGGCTTCTTGTTTTATCAATACGGTAGAATTTTTCAAAAATCTTATCAAGGTGTTCTTTTTTAATACCCTTTCCGTAATCTTTAACCTGAATTTTTATGCCAAATTCATCTTGAGTTAATATAATATCAATTTTGTCTGAGCCGGAATATCTGACAGCATTAGTAATTAAATTTTCAAGTGCAGATTTTATCAAATCTTCATTGCCGTTAAAGATAACGCTCTTATCACATTGTATGTTTATTTTTACCTCGTTGTTGCCAAAAGAGCTAACAACTTTTTGTATGAGTTCATTAAGATTGAACTTTTCAAACGATTTTTGTTCGTTAGTCTTTTCAACATCAATTTCACTGAGCATCAAAATATCGTTCACAAGCTTATTTATAGCTTTTATCTGGTATTGAATAATTTTAAAGCATTCCCGATTTTGTTCTTCGTTGTTAGAATTTTCAGAGAGTTCTAATGCCATATTTATTGCAGTAATTGGAGTTTTAATCTCATGTGATGCATTCTGTATAAACTCATTTTTATACTCTTCAAGTTGTTCGAGCCTAACAATTTGCTTTTTCAGTCTTTCTGTCATCTTTTTTACAGATATGGCCAGTTCATTAAGCATTTCAAGCTCTGGTACTTCTATAACAGTGTCCAAATCACCATTGGCTATTTTTAAGACACAGTTGTCAAATTTGTTAAAAGAACTTCTAACCTGATATATAAGCTGAAAAATTGCAAGCAGAAGTATTAGCATCGAAAAAATAAACAGTGTAATCATATTTATCTGGCCTTTAACAATTTTTTCAATAACTTTTTCCTCAAGAAGTGTTAATTCAATATAATATTCGGTCATTCCAGCATTAAATTTTGCCACAGAAACAATTTTTCGATCCTTTATAGAAGATTTATAAATTTTCCATGGAGTTTTTTTTCTAAGAACTTTACTGTCATCTTTGGCCATTGGTGTTAAATCTTCAGGATTAGAAGAAACTATAATATTGCCATTTTTATCAAAAACTCTGAACTTGACTTCTGAACCTTCAAAGTCTTCTGCATATTTTTTTAAGCTTTCCATATCTTCTTTTTCAAGATATGGCGTAACAGCCCACTGAATTTGTTTTCTGAAAACATTCAGCTCGTCTTTTTCTTCCTGAATATAAGAAGAATTGAATTGTATAATATGGTGAAAGAATAAGAACGTAAAAAGCAGTATTATAGCAAAAAAACATATGAGTCTTGTTGTCCAGAATAAATCTCTTTTTTTCATACATCAAGCTCCTTTAACTTATAACCGACACCTCTTACAGTTTCAATATAGTGCCCGTAATCTTTAATTTTCCTTCTTAAATTCACTATTTGAACATCCACAGCCCGTTCAGAAACTTCAAATCCTCCATCACCCCTCAGTAAAGATAAAAGTTTTGAGCGCGAAAACACTGTGCCCTGATTAGATATAAAGTTTTCTAAAATTTTAAATTCAAAATTGGTAAGTTCAACATTCTCTTTATCAACTTTTACGCATTTCTTATTAACATCTAACTTAATTCCTCTGTATGTTTGAATTTCGTTTTGCAATCTGCTGTTTTCAAGATGTGCTTTTATTCTGGCAAGCAGGATTTTATTGCTGAAAGGTTTTGAAATATAATCAATTGCTCCATTATCAAATCCTTTTAATATATCTTCTTCCATCTTCTTTGCCGTAAGCATTATTACTTGAATAGACTTAAAATTATTATCTTCCTTAATAATTTTACATAATGAAAAGCCGTCTAATTCAGGAAGCATTACATCAAGCAAAACTAAATCAGGTTTATCCATTTTTATTAAATCCAGAGCTTCCATTCCGTCAAAGGCCTTCCGGATTTTGTAGTACCCGTCAGAGATTAAAACCAGTTCAATAAGGCGGTTAATGTGTTCTTCATCTTCGACTACTAAAATTTTTGCATCTTTAATATTCATTTGTTTTATTATACTCCAATTTCTTTAATCCGCACAAATACTGCTTTTATCGACAAGAGTTGTATAAATAAATCCATCCTCGTCATTAATGCTGATAATTTTGTAATAAGTATTATCACTGAATTTCTCTGTAACAATATGGTAAACATTATTTATTTTTTCTTCCCTGTTATTATGATAATGTCCTGAAACAACAGCTATTACATTATTATGTTTATTTAAAATGTTAAAATAAATCTCTTTTTTGTATAATCCTGCTGATTTTGAATTTGTATCCAGAAGCGGAAAATGCTGTAATATAACTACTTTCTTATTCTTAAATTTAGTTAGCCGCCTATCAAGCCATATAATTTCACTCTCTTTGTAATATCCATTAGGTCCGGGGATTACTTCCTTAACTCCATTCATCGCAATAAAAACAAGATTTCCTTTTTTTAATATATAATTTGCACTAGAAGGGTGATAATTCCCGAGAATTTTTCAGGTTCTTTTCATATAATAATCAGCAGTCATTTCCCGGCTAAGTAAAAGATCATGGTTTCCAACAGTTACAAAAACCTTTAAAACCGGCACTCCTATCGTTAAAATTAAAAGTGTAAATAAAAACTTTTTCATAAAAAACATAATAGAAAAATTTTGTTAAACGATTGTTAGCTTTTGTTTTTTGTTTTGTCAGTGCTAAAATATAAATATGGCAAATTCGTTTGAAGATGTAATTTCGCAAATCAAAGACCGGCTGGATATAGTAGATGTAGTATCGCAATATGTTGTATTAAAAAAGAGCGGAGCTAATTACTGGGGGCTTTGTCCTTTTCATAATGATAAAAAGCCGTCTATGTCAGTAAGCCCGACTAGAGGAATTTTTAAGTGTTTCTCTTGCGGAGCTGGCGGAGATGCTTTGAATTTCCTTGTCAGGATACAAAACAGAGAGTATAAAGATGTAATTCTGGAGCTTGCTGAAAAGTATGGAATAGAGCTTCCGACCAAATATCATGCTTCTGCTGATACTAAAAATCAAAAGAAAGAGATGATTAAGGCATGCCTTAAAGCTGCGAAATTTTATCATGCACAATTAAGAAGTGCCGAAGATGCTAATAAAGCTATAACAGCTCTTAGAAAGAGAAACGTTGATGATAGTATTATAGATAAATTTACTCTTGGCTGGGCGCCTAACAAATATGATACTCTTTATAAGGAACTTAAAAAAGAATTTAAGGATGAAATATTAGAAAAAGCGGGTTTAATATTAAAATCGAACTCAGGCGGCTGGATTGACCGATTTAGAAACAGAATAATAATTCCAATTCAGAATGAATTGGGAGAATACGTTGCATTTGGTGCACGTGCAGTTGACGAGGGACAGAACCCTAAATACTTAAACTCATCAGATTCATTAATCTATAACAAAAGTAAAATCCTTTTTGGTTTAAATTCAGCTCAGGAAGCAATAAAAAATGAAGACGGCGTAGTAATCATGGAGGGGTATTTTGATGTAATCTCAGCACAGGCGCATGGAGTGGAGAATGCTGTTGCTTCCTGCGGAACTGCGCTAACGCCTGATCATGTAAAGATACTCTCGCGTTATACAAAATCAAGAAGAATATTTTTATCTTTTGATACTGACGGAGCAGGGATAAATGCAACCAAAAAAGGCAGCGCAGTAATTAAGGAAACGCTGTCTACATTAGGGGATATAAAGCAGTTTGATGAGAGTCATATTTCTTCTGCAATGGATAACAAATATGCTTGCGAAATTCGTGTAGTATCTCCGCCTCAAGGTAAAGATCCGGATGAATTTATCAGAACAATGGGCGGCGATGCTTTTAAAGAATATATAAAAACAGCTCCTCTTTTAATTGATTTTCTGCTTAACAATATATTGAAAGAGAAGAATTCTGCGAAAACACCCCAGCAAAAAGCAGAACTTGTTGAACAGACAATCGAGATATTGAAAGATGTAAATAACAAGATAATTCAATCCGAATATGTTAAAATGGTGTCAACAGTAATAAATGTTGACGAAAATGCGATGTTAAAAGAGCTCGCACGTATAGAACGGCAAGGGGATAATGAAGGAAGAATACAATATAAACAAAAAGTTGTAACAAATTCTTCACAATTCGAAATAAAAGCGCAAAAAAATTTATTGAGTGTTTTTCTAGCAAATGACAATGTTCTAAGTTACCAACAACTTAAAGAAATGTTGCCGGAAGATATCATTCAAGATGAAACGTTAATAATTGTAAAAAATACAATTGACAAATTAGCGTGTACAATAAATAATGTTAAGGAATTGACTAAAAATTTGTATACAGAATTCATTGAGGATGATAATTTGACCCAAATATTAACCGATATAGTTGAACTCTCGGAAGCGTTTCACGGTCTGGAACCAGACGAGTTCGAAAGGGCTGTAAGGGAAAATATTGTAAGACTTAAGAAATGTTATCAGGAAAAAGAAGCCGAAAAAATTCGTCAGCAGTACAAACAGGTAAATGATGACGAGATTGAAGCATTAAAGATACAAATGCAGCTTAGAGATAAAATAAAGTTAAGGACTGGAGATAAATAATGACCCAAAAAAGAAATTCACATTCATCAGTAGTAAGCGTTGAAGAAGAAAGCATGGACTTGCTGGATTTTGATGCAGAAAAAGATGATGATTCAGTTGATTATATTGAAACTGATTTAGGGACAGATAATATTGAAGATATTATTACTTCATCAAAGTTAGGCGGCATCAAGAGTGATGATTTCTATATGATGGATACAGGAGATTCATCAAGAGAAGCTGAACTTGATACAGATGTACCAAAAGGCGTAGCGGTTGAAGATCCTGTAAGGTTGTATCTAAGAGAAATCGGCAGAATTAAATTGTTATCAACAAGTGAAGAAATCGAACTTGCCAGAAAGATTATACAGGGTGGTACACCAGGTGCAATTGCAAAACGTAAGCTTGTTCAAGCTAACTTAAGACTTGTCGTTAGTATTGCAAAAAAATATGTAGGCAGAGGCATGCTTTTCTTAGACCTTATTCAAGAAGGTAATTTAGGTTTAATCAGAGCCGCAGAAAAGTTTGACCACGAAAGAGGTTTTAAATTTTCAACATATGCTACCTGGTGGATTAGACAGGCTATTACAAGAGCGATTGCTGATCAGGCAAGAACAATCCGTATTCCTGTTCACATGGTGGAAACAATTAATAAATTAAAGAAAGTTACAAGAAGACTTGCTCAAGAACTTTCAAGAAAACCGACCGAAGAAGAATTAGCTTCAGAAATGGGCGTATCAATTTCGAAATTGAGAGAAATTGTTAAGATTGCTCAAGAACCGCTTTCTTTAGAAACACCAATTGGCAAAGAAGAAGATTCCAGACTCGGTGATTTTATTGAAGACAAAGAAGCTGATGCTCCTATTAAGACAGTTGCTTCAGAACTCTTGAGAGAGGATTTGGCAGAAGTTCTCTGTACACTTTCTCCAAGAGAAAGAGATGTTTTAAGACTTCGTTTCGGTATGGATGATGGCAGACAAAGAACATTAGAAGAAGTTGGTCAGTTGTTCGGGGTAACCCGTGAGCGTATCAGACAGATTGAGGCAAAAGCGTTGAGAAAACTTCGTCATCCAAATCGCAGTAAACGATTAAGAGAATATGTAGAAAACTAGAACTGATAAAGGCCGGATTATTAATCCGGCCTTTATTTATAAACTTTTGTAAAAAGTTAAAAAAATGTTGTTACAAACATTTGAGAATGTGGAATATGTAAAGTATACTGATAATCAATGGATGTGATTTAATGTCGTTTAAAAAAGAAGAAATTTATAAAAAAAGGATATGTAAAATTGAGTTATACCCTTGCCCTGAAACCCTTGTGGCTGTAGGGGGGGGGGGCGAAGCATCCTATAAATACCAGCTTTAGACTGGTAGACTTATTTACATTTACCCTCGGAGGTATCTTATGATAACCTTCGGAAGTGATGTCGCAGATTTGATTTTGCAGAGAACACTAGGCGAAAATACCCTAGGCTTGAATAACTCAATCAACCGTATGACAACAGGTTACAAAGTTAATCAGGCGAAGGATAATGCTGCAGGTTATTCCATAATAACAGATTTATCGAAGAAAATAAGTTCAATGCTTCAGGTTCAGCAGAATACAGAAGATGGTATCGCATTGCTTCAGACAGCTGAGGGCGGTTTGGAGGAGGTACAGAAACTATTAGAGCGCTTACGTGATTTAGCAACTCAGGCATCAAACGGAACATATGATGCAGAAACACGTGAGGCAACACAGGCGGAGGCCGACCAGATATTGGAACAAATATCTCAAATACGAGAGTCAATCAAGTATGATAATCAGAATTTGTATTACAAAGAAAATAATGGCGTACAAACAGCAGCAACCAAATCATCAAGAAGTTTATCCCGCGCCTCTGTGCGAGTTTCAGCTCTCGCTTCTGTTCTCGAGGGTGCAGAGGCCTTTGCTGGCAGAGAAACAAGAACAATTACAATTGATGGTGTTCAATACACTGTTAGAAATAAACTAACTACTGCCAACGACTTATCATATTCGAAAGATACATCAACAGGAGAATTAACTCTATTAGCCTCTAATTTTGAGATTATAGGGCAGAAAGATGTTGCGCATAATGTTGTTATAGATGGGACTTACACTAATTTTTATGGAGGCTCTATGGATGATATTTTATCCGATATGTCAGGGCCATTTAATTATTTATATGGAGGTGAGGGAAATGATAGAATTACAATAAATACATCGCATTCTTTTGGTTATGGTGAAGCCGGTAATGATATTTTGACATTACAAGGTGAGGGAATTGCATCAATACATGGCGGAGATGGCGATGATATTCTTAATGTGAATTCCAATGGGCAGACAGTAGATGGCGGCAATGGAAATGATATTTTTAATATAAATTACTCTTCTAGTGCAAAGATAAAAGGGGGGGATGGTGATGACACCTTCTACCTTAAAGAGAATTTAAGAAACTTAGATATAAATGGAAATTCTGGTACAAATATTATTAATGGTAATATTGACTCTTCAATGACTCTTGTAAATGTTGATAGAGCTAATGCAGGTTCGGTAGATCTCGCAAAAAATGAAACAAAAACATTAAATATTAGCGGGATTGATTATATTGTTACCAATGGTAATAGTGTACAAACTTTAATTTATAAAATAGATGATACCGGTCAAATAATATTTACAACTTCTAATGGTGCAGGAATTACTGTAAAAGGAGCATTAGATAAAAAGCATAATGTATCACTAGCCTCAAACAATATAACTTTTTATGGCGGCAATCAAGGTGACACAATATTAGCTAGAACTTATAACAATATTGTTTATTGTGGAAATGGCAGCAACAAGGTAACTTTAGCATCTCAAGGAATATGCTATGGCGGAGCAGGGAACAATGAAGTTAGCCTAGGCAGCTACTCTGTTTTTTATGGCGGAAGCGGGGTTGACAATATTACTTTTACAGGAATGTATAATTATGCAGAAGCAGGCACAGGGCAAACTAATGTAACTTTCAGGGGCTCTCAAAATAGTGTCTATGCAAAATCGGGTACAAATAAAATTCTATCAAACTCAGGCACTAATAATTTCATCTGCGGATTTGGTGATTCTGATAATGCGCAGGTTGCAGCAAATGATTCATTTACTATTAATGGAATTAATTATACAGTTAATAGCACAAATGATTTGTGTAATACAAAAGTGCTATATTCATATAATGCAGTAACAGATGAAATTACATTTGCAGGTTATTACGTAACTATCAGAGGGCAAAATGACGTAAAACATAATGTTAAACTTTATGGAATGTCATTAACTTTTTATGGCGGAGAGCTTGAGGATAATATTTGGGGCTATGGCTATGGCAATCAGATTTATGGTCAGGGAGGTAGTGATAAAATAACCATAAATAATCTTGCTTGCACTGCCCACGGCGGGGATGGCGATGATGAAATTATTCTTAATGCCAACAATAGTAGCGCTTATGGTGATGCTGGCGATGATACCATCACAATCAATTCAACAGTTGGTACAATCAACGGCGGCGAAGGCAATGATACTTACAACATCAACGCCAAAGTAACGAACTTGTCAGACACAGGCGGAGATAATATCTACAATATCAATGCAGATAATATCAATATTTCCGGCGGTCCTGGCGCGGATACATTCTATTTGAGCGGAAATAACAATACCGTTTTAGGCGCAGGTGGCGACGACTATTTTGTAATCGACGGGAGCAATAACTTTA
>OCHJ01001701.1_pt1 | contig 14960 bp, 15 predicted proteins | sample 1538381 | NCBI WGS metagenome assembly OCHJ01 (sample SAMN04571688, study PRJEB22368) | human gut metagenome | biome: human gut; material: stool | host: Homo sapiens | place: Luxembourg | collected 2012-06-29 | reverse complement strand
TTCTTTACAGCCCCTTTCCCCATTTTTCTATCATTTCTTTAACTTGATTCATATATAAAAGATCATCATCACATATTGCTATATTCATATACATCACCTAATACTATTTTATCAAAATAAAAACACTTCTTATATACATTTCACACCCTAAAAACGACATTTCGCGCCAATTACAAAAAAATAACAATTAGAAAAAGTAAAATAAGAGCATAGGAGGAAATGAATAATATTCAAAGAAAGGGGATAGGGAAAATGAAAATATATAAGAAAGTGATAGCATGTATACTGACATTAATGATGTTCTTTGCACAAATGCCAGTCAACGTATTTGCGGCTAATCAAAAGAATAATATACCACTTGATATTGTCTTGGTTTTAGATGTTTCAGGGAGTATGGAAGATCCTATAACTTCAACTGATACTACTAAAAGGATTACAATTTTAAAAGATTCAATTAATCAATTTATTGAGGAATTTGCTAAAAATAATTCAAAACAGAGTGATGAAAAATATCAAAGTAGAATTTCGATTATTAAATTTGCTGGAGATAAATCAGATAAAGTAGGGAATGATACCTATACTGAAAATAGATATAGATATAATTATACGCAAATTATGAATGATTTCTTTACTGCCACAAATGACAATAAAGCAAAGTTAGAAGATGTTGTAAATAGCATTAGTCCTGCAGGGGCAACACGTTCAGATTTTGCAATGGAATTAGCATTAAAACAAATTAATCAAAGTAAAAATGATGAAAGTAGAAAAGATGCCAAAAGAATTGTTTTTTTTGTAACGGATGGTCAGCCAACGACTTTGAATAATTTTGATGATGATGTCGCTAATAGAGCTATTACAGCATCAGAGGAAATAAAAAAAGATGCAGAAGTTTATACATTTGGAATGTTTTCTTTAACTGATCCATCTATTACTGGACATGTAGGAAGTGGTAGTTGGTCAGATGCAGAAAAGTTTAATGCTTATATGCATGGAGTTTCTAGTAATTACTCAGATGCCCAAAGTTATAAAAACTTAGGAACTAGAGCAGAAAATAGTGCTTATTATATGGGAGCTAAAAGCTCAAAAGAGGCTACAGCAATATTTGATAGTGTTATAGCTAAATTATTAAGTATGACATATGCTGGTGCAGATTATACAGATGTAGATGCAGCTATTAAAAGAGCAAATTCACTTAATAAAGATAATTATAAAGATTTTTCAAAGGTAGAGGATGCTATTAACGCAGTCAATCGTGATAAAGATATTACTGAACAAGAGGTTGTTAATGGTTATGCTAAGGCTATTAATGAAGCAATTGATCAATTAGAATATAAAGATGCCGATTATACAAAAGTAACTGAAGCAATTGAAAAAGCAAATAAACTTAATAAAGATAACTATGAAGATTTTACAAAAGTAACAGCTGCAATTAATGCAGTTGCACCTGGTAAAAATATAACACAACAAGATGAAGTAGATGCTATGGCAAAAGCCATCAATGATGCAATTGGTGCATTAGTATTCCAATTAAAAATCAAATACAATTCTAATGGTGGAACAGGAACAATGGCTAATCCAGCTATTGAATTAGACAAAGAATTTACTTTCCTAAAATGTGAATATGTTGCTCCAAATGGAAAACATTTTAAAGGCTGGCAAGTAGACAATACTGTTTATAAAGTAGGAGATAAAAGAGTATTTACTAAAGATGATCAAAATAAGGAAATTAAAGCAGTTTGGGAAGAACATACTTTTGATCAAAAATTAAAAGAAGTCAATGGAGTAAGTACTTTAAAAGACAAAGAAACATGTACAACAAATGCTATCTATTATAAAAGCTGTGCTTGTGGTCAAGTAAGTACTACAGAAACATTTGAAGATAAAGATACAAAATTAGGACATGAATATACAAAACAAATAAAAGATGCAAAATACTTAAAATCTCAAGGAAGTAACTGTCAAGAACATGATGCATATTGGTATGCATGTTCAAGATGTGATGTAAGTGCTAAAGATGATGAAAATGCACAAGATAAGTATTATGAATCTGCAGAAGTAGGAAATCATGTGTATGATCAAGAAGTTGAAAGTAGTGAATATTTAGCGACTCCAGCTACTTGTATGACACCTGCTAGATATTATAAGAGTTGTATTTGTGGAGCAAAAGGTACAGAAGCATTTGCAGCAACAGGTACTCATTTAGGACATGCTTATATAGAAGTTAAGAATCCACAATTTTTAAGAGAAAAAGCAACTAATTGTAAGGAACACGATACATATTGGTATGTATGTTCAAGATGTGGAAAAACATCAAAAACAATCAATAAATATTATGAAGATAAGGATTCTAAAGGAGAACATATATCAAGTGATTGGATCATTGATCAACAACCAACAGTAGCTAAAGAAGGATCAAAACATAAAGAATGTACAGTATGTAAAGAAGTGTTAGAAACAGAAAAGATTGCTAAGTTAGAAAATGTGAAAACTGAAACAAAGAAAGAAGAAACAGCTTCTAAAAAAGAAACAAAAGTAGAAAGTAAAAAAGCTGTAACAACAGGAGATAATACAAATAGTATTGTGCCAATAGTTTTACTAGGTATAAGCTTATTAGGAATTTATATGATTGTAATGAAAAAATATGTTCGTTAGAAAGTAAAAGAGAGAAGATTTGGTTCTTCTCTTTTTGTTATAATGGATAAGAGGTGATACATAATGCAGATAATAGTGATTATCTTTTTTGTAATTATATTATTCATATTTTTATTTTTAAGTTTATCAAGTGATGAAGATGATGAAGATCAAAAAAGAATTGCAGGGAAAGAAGGAGAATTACAAGCAAAGAAGGTATTAAATCATTATTTAAATGAAAATGGTTTGTTATTGAAGGTTGGGGGATTATGTACAATACTTATACAATAGGAGAACTTGCTAAAATACTAGGAATTACAGCTGAAACAATTCGTTATTATGAAAGAAAAGGAATCATTGCGCCCATCCATGATCAAGAAACAGGATATCGCTATTATACAACTTGGGATCTTCATATGCTGATTCGTGCACGTTGTTATCTTGGCTTTGGATTATCAATTGAAGAAACAGCGGGAATACTCCAAAGTAAGTCTTTAGAAGAAATTGATGATTTATTAGAAGAACAAGAACAAATCATTCAAAAGAATATTATTTATCAAATGAATTTATTGAAAAGATTGCGTACGAATAGAAAGTTGATTAGTCGAAGTAAAAACTTAAACTTTACTTTACAAAAAAGACCAGGAATCTATCGTATTGATACACAAAAATGTTATACGATAGATTTAAAGAAAGAAGAACGTGAAGAACTTAAAGAATTTTGTCAAAAAATACCATTTGTTTTTTCTACGGCGCTTTTTCCTAAAGAACATATTGAAAATGAAAATAAGGAATTCTACTATGGAATAGGGGTAGAGGAAGAATTTGCGGGAGTACTTGATATCAAGGAAAGTGAATATGTTCATTACTATCCTGAACAGTTATGTCTTTATATGTGCGTTCCTTCTCGTTCGAGTCAAATACTGACATATGAGGTTTTACAGCCTGCCTTTGATTATATGGAAAAAAATAATCTCCAACTCGCAGGAGATGTGATTTCTCAAGTGGTTTCAATGTAGAAACCAGAAGAAGAATATTTTAATTATCATAATATTTGGATTCCCATCAAATAAAAAAGCAATTTCGACCGAAATTGCTTTTTATCTTGTTCTTTGTAATGATTTTTTAAGAATAGAATCATCGATGAAGCGAATATATGTTTCTAATGTCTTTTGTCCATAAGTAAAACGTAGTTTTGTTTTCTTTGGATAAGTGACTCTTTTAATTTTTCTATAATCAAATAAAACACGACCAATTAAAACTTGTTTTTGTCCAAAGAAAATAATCCATTGAATCATTAAATAGAAAACAAAAGAATAAATTGTGAAAGCATTTAATGGTAAATAAACACTATCAACATCGCCACTTAATAAATGCGTAATCATGTAATAAATACAATAAACAAGCATTACTAAATAAATAACAATAATGATTGCATAGAATATTTTTCCTTGCATGTTTAAACCACAAACCATGGTATCATCTTTCTTCTTTGTTTTAATAATTGTAGCTACGAAATTAATGACAAGATAAGTAATCCACACTAAAATAACAACTAAAATAGGTAATAAATATTTTAAATCTCCCATAAAAGACGCTCCTTTAAATAATTACCTTATTATTATACAAGAAAAAACAAAAATAGTATAGTAGGAAAAATACCTATTAATAAGGTAAATATGTTACAATGATAAAAAAGGAGAACACAATGGAAATTACAAAGGAAATATTAGAAAGTATTTTAGATGCTTATAGTTATGAAATTGTTTTTGTTGATCGACAACATATTGTGCGCTATATGAATAAAACAGCTAAAGAAAGATATGGTGAGCGTGTAAAAATCAATCAAAGTTTATTTAATTGTCATAGTGAAAACTCTAAAGTTAAAATTGAAGAATTTTTAAAAAGAGCCGATGCTGGTGAAGATGAAATGTTTGAAACTTATAATACTAAAACAGGTGAAAGAGAATTCTTTGTACCTGTTAGAGATTCTAATAAACACGTCATTGGTTATTTTGAAAGACATGAGATGCCTTGGGATGAAAGCAATCCTAAAGTTCCTGTAACTGAATATTGGAAACATAGAAGATAGCTTTGCTATCTTCTAATAGTTTCTAGCATAATATTCATCAAAAGTTAGACCACTTTTTTCTATTTTTTGGGCTAGGTCTTTTCCTACATAACGAATGTGCCAAGCTTCATAACTATACCCTGTTAGTTCTTCTTTATCTTTTGGATAACGTAAGATAAAACCATAATTACTTAGTTGGCTTAAAAACCAAGAATATTGAGGGTGATTTTCAACTTCTTCATATTTATATTGATCTAAAGCAATATCTAAGCCTAACCCCGTTGTATGTTCACTATGGCCAGGACGTGAACAAGTTTCATCTGCTCTTTCTACACTATAAGTTTCTACCATATGATTATAAATTTCTTTTTGCCAGACTGTTGAACGATAGCCTGAAGTCACATACAGTTCAAAACCTTTATTTATACAAGCTTGTTTTAAAGCTTGAAAATCATCATAAACCACTTTTCTAGCAGTATGTTTACTATAAGAACTTCCATAAGTACCTGCGTTTGTATTTATTTCAACAAGATCACTCGGTTCATAGGTTTCATCTAATTGATAATATTTATTAACAATTGTATTTAAATCATTAGGATGTTCTTGTTTGATGATTTTTCCATAAAAATCAAAATCACGATTCATATTTACAAGTGTAATAACTTCTTTTTTACTTAGAGCTTGGTGTGCCTTTTGGTAGGTATCATATCTTTCTTTATATTCTTGATGATAAAAACTTATTTCAGGTGTTTGTTTCTTTTTTACCATTTTTACTTCCTGAGTATTCTTTTTAGGAAAGAAAAAAACAATACCACCAACCATACAGATTATTAATATTAATAGACTTATTCTTTTCTTCATATAAACCTCACATTTCTATATCAATATCATCATTACTAATCATTTGTTTAACATAATTTTTGAATTCTTTAATGATATCAGCTTGATCTTTTAAAATACTATGTTGACTAGCAAGAGTAGAAGTATATTCTTTAAGTGAATAAATAGTTACAACATTATCATTATAATGATTGACAAGAGGAACATATTGAATATTTTCAATACTGATTTCATCTTCTTTTTTAACAAAATCAAAACATACCATTCCTTCTAACTGATTATAAACATCTTTCATCGTACTTAAAAAATTACCTAAAGAATAAATAACAAGTGTATGATTGATTTTTTCAATAGGTTGAATTAAATGAGGATGATTTCCAATTACAACATCAACACCTAAATCAGCAAAATAATGAGCATATTCTTGTTGTAAATCAGATAATTCACTATGTCCTTCTTTACCCCAATGAACAGCTACAATAACTACATCACTTTGAGCTTTAGCGTTATTTACATCTTCTTTAATTTGTTCCTTGTTTAATTGTCCTAATATATAAGGATACGTTTTTAATTGTTTTTGAATAGATTTATAGTTGGTTGTTTCATTAACACCAAAAGTATAAGCTAAAAGACTAAAACGAATTCCGTTTTTTTCAATGACTCTTATTGTTTGCCGGTCTTCTTGATTTTCATATAGCCCAGAAAAGAGAATATCGGAATGTTGTTTCCAAATATGTGCAGATGATATCAAAGCATTTTTTCCTAGATCCATGGAATGATTTGTAGCACTAGAAACCATATTAAATCCTGTATCTTGTAGATCATTAATTAAAGATTCAGGAGAATTAAAATTAGGATAACCTTTAATTCCATAAGAATCACCAGCAATCAAAGTTTCTTGATTAATATAAGCTAAATCATGATCAGAAATATATTTTTTTATATTTTGATAACAAGGTTTAAAATTATAAGTTGTATCATTTCCCTGTTTTAAGGCATATTGATAAACATTTTCATGGATAATATTGTCTCCTACTGCAACAAAGGAAACAGTAGGGTAGGATGTGTTTTTTTTATTTTTTTTATGTATTGTTCTAGGTTGGATAGGAGTAGAATAATAAGAAAATATAAAATAAAAAAGTAAACATAGTGTTATTAAGAAAGTGATTGAAACAAAGAATATTTTTTTCTTATTTATTTTTTTCATATATTTTCCAGCCTTTCCTTTTGATTATAAATATATTATTATTAATTTAATAAAAAATAAACATTTTGGAGAAAAAAATGAAAAACAGTGAAACATTTGAACGATATGAAATAGAATACCAAAACGCCGATTATTATGGTGAATATAAATATGCGGATTTATTATCAAAGCTTTCTAATCTTGCAACTAAAAATGCGATGGAAATAGGTTTGTGGAAGGAAAGTTTTAATGGAAAATATGGTTGGGTATTAGTTAAACAAACAGTTAAATTAAAAAGACCACTATTAGTAGGAGAGGAACTGATAGTTTCTACCCGTGCTAAAGGGGAAAGAAAAATTCAATATTTTAGAACCTATGATTTAAAAATTAATGATGAAGTTGTAGGAGGCATTTATTCTATTTGGACATTAATAGATATTGAAAAAAGAAGAATTGTCAGACCACAAAAAGTAGGAATTACAATTCCTGAATGTGAAGAATATTCGAGTTTTGTAGAAAAATACGAGCCGCTTTTAGATATAGAGACTCAAAAAGTTCAAACAAGAGAAGTCATGTATAGTGATATTGATTTAAATAAGCATATGAATAATGCAAGATATCTTGAATGGGTCATGGATCTTCTTCCTCAAAACGTATTAGAAAAATATTTTATTGGAGAAATGACAATGCACTATCAAAAAGAAATTGCTCCAGAGAGTATTGTGGATTTATATTATGGGCAAGAAGATGATCATTTTAAAATAGAATTTAAGATTGCAGAACAAATACATTTTGTCATATCAGGAAGATTTAAAGAAAAGAAAGAGTAATGGATAAAGTTATATCATAATATACTAAGAAAAAAGTGATTCTCATTTAAAACAAGAATCACTTTTCTTATCTATTAATACATTGCAGGAGTTGGAACTTCGTTTTTAGAAGTATCTTTTGCATCGGCAATACCTGCTTCGGTTGTAATGAATAATGAAGCAATACTGCAAGCATTTAATAATGCGCTACGAGTGACTTTAGTTGGATCAATGATTCCTTTTTCAAACATATCGACCCATTGTCCATTTTTAGCATCAAAACCATAATTCTTTTTTACAGTTTTTTGATTTTCAACAATATCTTCTGCATTATATCCAGCATTTTCAGCAATTTGTTGAATTGGAGCAAATAAGGCTTCCATGACAATATGAATACCTTTTTGAATATCTACATTATCAGATTTTAATTGAGGTTTAACTTCTTTATATGCTTCTACTAAAGCAGCACCACCACCAATAACAATACCTTCTTCAACAGCGGCTTTAGTGGCATTTAAAGCATCTTCAATACGTAATTTCTTTTCTTTTAATTCACTTTCAGTTGTTGCGCCAACTTTAATTGTTGCCACGCCATTTGATAATTTACCCAAACGTTCTTTTAATTGTTTTTGATCATAAGAAGAAGTTGTTTTCGCTAATTGATTTTCAATACTTTCAATGCGTTGTTTTAAACTATCTGATGGATTATTACCAGCAATCATTGTTGTATGATCTTTTGTAACGATTACTTTTTTAATTGTTCCTAATTGATCAAGAGTAACATCTTTTAATTCCATAGAAATATCTTTATTAATAAAGGTACTACCAGTTAAAGCAGCAATATCTTGTAATAATTCTTTTTGGTTATCTCCAAATCCAGGAGCTTTTGTTGCGACAACATTGAATGTTCCTCTTAGTTTATTTAAAACAAGTGTTGAAATAACTTCGTTTTCAAAATCATCAGCAATTAATAATAATGGTTTATTACTTTGAACGATTTGTTCAAGAATTGGAAGAATTTCTTGTAAATTATTGATTTTATGATTTGTAATAAAGATATAAGGATTTTCTATTTCAACAGTCATTTTATCATGATCTGTGACCATATAAGGAGAAACATATCCTTTATCATATTGCATACCTTCATTGATTTCTAAGACGTTGTCAAAACTATTAGATTCATCAACATTGATAATTCCAATTTTACCAACTTTATCCATTGCTGAAGCAATCAATTGACCAATTTCTTCATTACCAGCTGAAATAGTCGCTACTGAAGCGATATCTTGACTTGTTTCTACTTTATGTGAATTTTTCAAAACAACATCAGCAACTTCTTTACCTGCTTTTTCAATACCTTCACGCATTAAAACAGGATTAGCTCCTTTATCTACAGCTTTCAATCCATTCACGATCATATTTCGAGCAAGAATAGTTGCTGTGGTTGTACCATCACCTGCTACATCATTAGTTTTATTAGCTACTTCATATACAAGTTTAGCACCCATATTTTCAAATTTATCTTCAAGTTCTATTTCCTTAGCGATACTTACACCATCATTTGTAATTAATGGAGAACCATAACCTTTATCTAAGACCACATTACGTCCTTTAGGACCTAATGTTACACTAACTGCATCCGCTAAAACATTCACACCTTTTAACATTGATTGACGTGCATCATTTGAAAATCTTACTTCTTTACTCATAAATATCTGCCCCCTTATTCAAACTTAGCAATAATATCTTTTTCATCAATAACAATATAATCTTGATCAGCTACAGTTACTTTTGTACCTGAATATTCTTTATAAATTACACGATCATTTTCTTTTAATGATGAAGTACATTCATCACCAACGGCAATGACACTGGCAATAGATGGAACTTCTTTCTTTTCAGTCGTTAAAACAATTCCACTTGCTGTCTTATTTTCCTTTTCTTCTTTTTTAATTAATACAAACTTATGCAATGGTTTAATCATACTATTCACTCCTTTAGCACTCACCATATCCTTGTGCTAATTTGTATTATAGTCTTATATGTTAACTTAATGTGAACTTTTTAGCACTTGAATCAATTAAGTGCTAAATCAAGGTTACAAAAAAGTGCCTACTTTACCAAATAAAAAAGCTACTTTATGATGTTAGTGAAAGGAAGAATAAGAAATGATTAATAAAGAAAATTGGAAAGAAAATTATACACATATTTCAAATGAAGTGATTGATAATGAAAAGGTTTTAAGAGCTGTTAAAAGTGGAAAAATTAATGAATATGATGAAAATACATACGCTAAATTAGTTGATTCATCATTTCATAATGGAATTATTGAAGTAAAGATGTTAAGTCGTTTATTAAAAGATGCTCCTGATTTTGCCAGAGGGTTTATTGGTATTGCTTATTGTATTAATGAAGATGATACAAAGTTTGAATCATTTTATGTAAGACCAACAAATGGTAGACAATGTAAAGATCCTGTAAGAAAACAACATGGGTGTCAATATTTTTCTTATCCAACCTATACATTTGCTTATTTTAGAGAACGTGGTATTACAAAATATGAAAATCAAGTAGATATTGATTTAAATGAATGGATCAGTTTAAAAGCGGTGATTGAAGATGAAAAAGCTACATTTTATTTAAATGATGATCCTCAACCATTATTGGTAGTGGATCAAATGATTCATGGTAAATCTATGAGAGGAAATATTGGTTTCTTTGTAGATATTGGAACAGAAGCTTTTTTTAAAGATTTAAAAATTACTTATTTTGATTAAAAGATAATTTCTAGAGGTCTAACAGCGTTAGACTTCTTTTTTATGGCTTTTATATTTTGTAATATTTAACCGTTTAAATGGTAGAGATGTTAAAATTATATTCAATATCTTTTTTTGATGAGATTAGGAAAATTATTGCATTTTTAAATGTAGAAGGTTTCCTTTTGACAAAATTTTAATTTGATATAATAAAGATAGAGGAAGGTGGAAATACCAATGAGAATGTATCTAATTATGAAAGATTTTATAAATTCAAATATATATCTCTCACTAGATTACTTTGTTCAAAAGTATGATGTTTCAAAAAGAACGATTCAAAATGATTTATCATACTTAATGCGTATTTCTCCTCGAAAAGGTTTTACATTTCATAACAAAAGAGGTTCTGGATATCTCTTAGAAATAACAAATGAAGAATTGTTTAAAGATTTTATGGAAAGCTTAAATGAAGGTATCTATTTTCAGGTTAAAGAAAGACCAGCACAAATTTTAGCTTATCTTGCTATTCAAACAGGATATATTTCAATGGATAACATTGCTGATACTTTTCAAGTATCTAAGACAGTTGTAAAGCATGATATGAAAGATGTTGAAAATCTAGCAAAGAGTTATCATTTTGAATTAGAGAGAAAAACACATTATGGTATTTTGTTACGTTATGAATTGACATATTTTAAAAAGTACTTAGTTGAAGAATATTTAAATCAAAATGTTTTTATTCAAACGGCAGTAAATGATGTTATTGAAGAATTTAATGACATTGAACAAAAGTTAATTAGACAGTTGAATAAAGAAGGATTGAAAATCAACTATAATGAACTTTTAAATGTGATTGAGTATTTAAAAATTGTTATTTATATTGCACATAGACAAGATGAACAAAAAGAGGAATTTATTTTTGATAAAAATAATGAAATTCATCGAATTGTTGAATTCTTAGTTGGAATATTAGAAAAGAAATATGCTATAGGATTAAGTAAAAAAAGCATAGAAGAGATTTTAAAAGTTTTACAAAAAAATATAAAAAGAGAAATAGGTTCAATATCTTCTTTTACAAATTATTTAAAAGAAGACATTGAAGAATTTATAAAACAAATAGATGAAAAATATGATACGAAATTTCTTGAAGATGAAGACTTTAAGAAAATGTTGTTAGCACATGTTTCATTATTAATAGATAGATTACATAATAAAATTTCATATCAAAATCCATTAGCCAATGAGCTAAATATTACATACCCAATGATGTTTAATATCGCTCTTCAATTTTGTAGCATGTTACATGAAAAATACAACGTCGAAGTGACATTTGATGAAATTGGTTTTGTAGCGATGCATTTTGCATCACATATGGAAAAGGAAAAACAAGGTAAATTGTTATCTTATAATCGTATTGGAATTGTTTGTTCATCAGGTGGTGGAAGTGCTTATATGATCAAGATACAAATTGAATCATTATTTCCTCGAGCAGAGGTAAAAACATTTTCATTTTTACAACAAGATGAATTGAAAACATTTCAACCTGATTTAATTTTTACAATCATGCCTTTATCTCAAGAAATCAAGGCACCAATTATTTATATTAAAGAACTACTTGATGATAGAGATTTAGTTAAGATTAAACAAATTTTACAATGTGAAGAATATGATCCTTATACTTTGATTCAAGATAATCCTATGTATTATTCATTCTTTTCTAAAGATTTTTTTAAATTTATAGAAGCAGATAGTTATGAAAATATTATTCGGATGATGGGACAAGAATTAGAGGAAAAAGGTTATGGTAAAAAAGGCTATACTGATTTGATTTTTGAACGTGAATCGTATGTAAGTACTATTTATACAAATGGAGTTTGTATACCCCATCCACTTGAAACAGACGCACTTAAAAATATGATTTCTGTAGCTATTTTAAAGAAACCCTTTGTACAAAATGGCAAAGAAATAAAAATAGTTTTTATGATTTGTTTAAAGAAAGATCAAGTTGAAATATATAAAGTAATAACTAAAAAGTTATATCGTTTAATGCAAAAGAGTAATTATGTTGAAATGTTAACGAAGGTTGATTCTTTTGAAGAAATGATGAGTTTAATGAAAGAAATAGGAGGTGGAAATAATGAATAGTGAATTGTTAAAAGAATTGAGTAATGCTGATAGTGTAGCATCAGTAGAAGATGAGGTAAGATCAATTCTTTATCGAGAATTAGCAAAATATAGTGATGAAGTTTTTAGTGATCGTTTAGGAAGCATTATTTTTCATAAAAAAGGGACTTCACCAAACCCTTTAAAAATCATGTTTTGTGCTCATATAGATGAAGTAGGTTTTATGGTAAGACATATTTCTGATATTGGTTTTGTATATTTAGTGGCTTTAGGTTCAGTTTTAAATAAAAGCAAAGAAATGCAAATGGTTAGAATTACGACGCAAGATGGTAAAAAAGTGGAAGGCTTATTAAATGTGACTAAAGATAGCAACGGTAGCGTTAAAGAAATGTACGTTGATATTGGAGTTGATAGTGCAGATGAAGTAAAAGCTTTAGGAATTGATGTTGGTGACATGGTTTGTTTTGCTAGTGAAGCAAGACAGATTCAAGATAAAGTGATTGCTGGCAAGGCAATGGACGATCGAACAGGATGCTATGTCATGATAGAAGCGATGAAAAGAATTCATGGAGATGTTGAAAATGATATTTATTTTGTAGGAACAAGTAGTGAAGAAGTTGGTGTAAGAGGTGGTAAAACAGCGACTCATCTTATTGATCCTGATATTGTTTTTGCACTTGATGTTGCGAATAATCCAGAACTTGTTAAAAACTATACGAATCATCGTTTAATTGGTAAAGGGCCAATGATTGTTCATTATGACAAAACTCTTTCACCAAATAAAAAATTGATTAAATATGTTAAAGAATTAGCCAGTAAACATGGAATACCTTATCAAAGCGATATGTTCGGTGGAGGAGGAACAGATGCTGGAAATGCACACTTAGAAAAAGGTGGACGTTTGGCACTTGTTTTAGGAATACCACTTAGATATTGTCATGGATCTTATTCATTTGTTCATAGTGATGATTTAGAAAGTTTGACACAGTTAGTTAACTGCTTAATAGATCATTTGACATATCAAGATTATCAAAATTTTATTAATTTTATTGGAGGATAAACAAATGACAGAAACGGAACAAATTATTGTAGGATTAATTTCTTCAGCTGGACAAAGCAAATCTTTAGCTTTTGAAGCATTGAAGAAAGTAAAAACAGGTGAATATGATGAAGCAAGAAAGATATTAGAACAAGCTAAAGAAGCTGATTTACAAGCTCACACTGTTCAAACAAAGCTTATTCAAGCCGAAATGTCAGGCTCTGGAAATAAGCCAGAAGTTGGGTTATTAATGGTTCATGCACAAGACCATTATATGACTTCTCAATTAGCAAGAGATCTAATTGAAGAACTAATAAATGTATTTGAAGCAAAGGAGGGTAAATAATGAGAATTGTATTATGCTGTGCAGGTGGACTTTCTACAACAATGCTTATGAATAGTATGAAAGATACAGTACATAACAGTGCAAAATTAAATGATGCTGATTTTGATTTTATCGCTATTCCAATTGATATTCTACAATCTGAAGCAGACAATTGTGATGTTTTAGTTTTAGGGCCACAAGTTGCACATAAATTAGATGCAGTAAAACCTATCATCGAACCTCGTAAGATTCCTTATGTTATTGTTGATCAAGAAACGTATGGAAAAATGGATGGGGCAACTGTCATGAAACAAGCATTAATTGCGCGTAGAAAAGCAGATTTAAAAAAATAATTTTATGGGGAGGAAAAAAACGATGTACTCAAAATTTGAGAACTTTATGAAAAAGTATTTAGCACCGCTTGCTGATAAAATGGATAAAGAAGTTCATTTGAGCGCTGTTAAAAAAGCAATGGTTGCAATGACACCATTGTTAATTATCGGTAGTTTTTGTTTGATTCCAGAAGCAATTCCAAATATGATTGGAGAAAAACATGTAATTTCTCAATGGATCTTAACAAATTTGGATATTATCTATATTCCTTATAATGTAGGTATGGCTTTAATGTCAGTTTATGTTACTGTAATTATTGCATATCAATTAGCTAACTCTTATAAGTTAGATATTCCAGGATGTGTAACAATGGGATTAGTATCATTCTTAATGTTAGTTGTAGAATTCACAGAAGATGGTGGAATTTCTAAAACTTATTTAGGACCTAAAGGTTTATTCTGTGCAATGTTTGCAGGATTTATCGCTGTTGAATTATTCCGTTGGTGTAAAAAGAAAAACTTTACAATCAAGATGCCAGATACAGTACCTGATTTCGTATCTCGTTCTTTTGAAATGATTCCTATTTCAGTAATCATTATTGGGTTCTTCTTAATTGTACGTATTGTTTGTGTCAATGTATTAAATACAATGCCACCATTAATCTTTACAGCAATCTTTGCACCATTAGTAGGGTCTATGGATAATCCAATTGCTTATACTTTCTTAAAAATGTTACAAGCTTTAATATTCTTCTTTGGTATTCATCCATCAGTATTAAGCCCAATTACAAGCCCAATTTCGACTCAATTCTTAGCAGAAAATATTGCTGCTGTTCAAGCTGGTCAT
>OCHJ01001698.1_pt1 | contig 15024 bp, 14 predicted proteins | sample 1538381 | NCBI WGS metagenome assembly OCHJ01 (sample SAMN04571688, study PRJEB22368) | human gut metagenome | biome: human gut; material: stool | host: Homo sapiens | place: Luxembourg | collected 2012-06-29 | reverse complement strand
AAGATAAGCGTTATATAAAACAAGAAGGTGAATTTGGTTGTGTATCACTTTGGGTAGATAAAATAAAATCCTTGGAAATTTTATAAAATCTATATTCTATTATATCTGAAAAAATAAAAATGACAATATATATACTAAAAAATGCAGATCCAGAAATGGGTCTGTTTTTTATGCAAAAATAGGAGGAAGAGAAATATCAAAAATTAAAGGTATTGCCTAACAGCATCATAGGAAGATTTTCTGAAAGAAAATGGGTTCCTATGATGGTAAAAGAAGGAACTTCAAAAAGTATACAAAATAGCTGTATAGCTTTTTACTGTCAAAAATTCAAAGGGGGACTTTTTGGAAGCTGTCAAAAATATTACAAGACTTTTTAGGAGTATCTGTCATTCTATTAGTAAAATAATAGAAAGGAAGTGGTTAAATGGTATATGGTTATCATAGAACAAGCACACGTGAGCAACACTTAGATCGTGGTATAGCTGAAATTACAAAATATTGTGAAGAACATAATATGAAATTAGAAAAAGTATATACCGACCAGCAGACAGGCAAGAATTTTGAAAGAGCCAGATACATTGTTTTAACAGAAGATGTATTAAGGGCAGGTGACACATTAATTATCACTGAGATAGATAGACTTGGAAGAACTAAACAAGATACATTAGATGAACTTAGAAAGCTAAAAGAAAAGAATGTGCGTGTTATGGTTTTGGAACTTCCAACAACTTTAATAGATTATTCCTCAATAGATAATGAAATGGCAAAAATGATGATGGAAACAGTCAATAATATGATGATTGAATTATATGCATCTATGGCGGAAGCAGAAATGCATAAAAAGCAAAAAAGGCAAAAAGAAGGATATGAAGCATTAAAAGCAAGGGGCGAATGGGATAAATTAGGCAGACCAGCGGCAATAGATTATAAAAAATTCTGTAAGGAATATGAAAAAGTTGAATATGGAAAAAAGAGACCATGTGAAGTAATGAGGGATTTGAAACTAAATGAATCAACTTATTACAGATATAGAAAAAGATATTTAGCAGAACATAAAAAAGGGGAGTGATATAGATGGGATTAAAAAGAAAAATCATAGCTGTATCACTTTATTTGATTATGATGTTGGGTTGTATAAATGTAAATGTGATAGATGCAAAAGCATCAAGTTTTACATTAAGTGCCAATAATGATAATAGTGCAAATGATGGACTTGGTGCAGTAGATCTTGATTGGTCATCATATTCAAAAAAGAATGTAATGTTTAAAGGCTATCAATCAAAAGATGGTGGTAAAACATGGCAAACAATTTCATTGATGGATTATACATCAGTAAAAGAAATAAAGGTATTACAAATATATCCAATAGAAAATGCAAAAGGACAATTAAAAACATGGATGGAGACAAATGGATACGGCAAAGGTATCATTAAGGTAGATAGTGTATATATAGATGATTTTAATAATAATCCTAATGCTTATTTATCAAAAACAAATGGTAAATGGAATTATGATGTGTTATTTTTGGGAACATGGGATAGTAACAACAGCAAAGATTTAAGTGCAGCTTCAAAATCATTAACAGAATCATATATTAATGATGGTGGTGGTTGCATATTTGGGCACGATACAATACGTTGGGATACATATAACACAGCAGGTGCATTACCAAATTTTACCTCACTTGCTAAATATGTTAATATAACACAAAATTCATATTGGGCAGAAGGAAAAAGTAATGCAAGTACAAGTGTAAAAATAATAAAGAAAGGTTTATTCACAACTTATCCATGGAATATTGGTGAAATAGGAACTGTGTTGAAAATACCTGCTGCACATAGTGTAGGACAATCGGGAAATGGAGATATATGGTTAGAATTTGTAAATCAAACTGCAATACCAGAAGGGGATAAAGGCAATTTTTATTTAACCACATACAACAACTGTGCAATGATACAGACAGGACATAGTAATGGTGCGGCAACAGAAGATGAACAAAAAATAATAGCAAATTTAATATTTTATAATTATCAATTATCTGAAGCAACATCTGTTACAGATAATTCAGCAATGGATACAACGGCACCAAATAAACCAAAAGTTACCGAAAAAGATTCAAAATTTTATTTTAGTGCAACTGATAATGGAACAACATATAAACATAAAATAGAAGCATATGCAAAAAATGATACCAGTACACCAATAGATACATCTAATATAACAACAAGTACAGTAACAACAGGAATAAAAGGATATAGATATTTATATGACAATAACAAAGACACAGTAATAACATCACAAAATGGAACGGAGGTTACAAGTGATGCTATACCTTATAGTAATGAAGGCGGTTATTTACATGTAGCATCAGTTGATAATGCAGGTAATATATCAGAAACCACAACAATAGTATCAAAATATAAAAATAAATACGAACACTGGGCATGGGGCTTCAAAAATGAAGGTAATAACAGCAATAAAACAGCTTTTTTTTACAAACAACATATGGAGAAGAAACATATGGGGAGGAATTTACACCAGATGCAAGTTATGCATTAACAGTGCCAAATGGATTTTATTTAGCACCAAGATTTGGAAATGGACAAATAACAGGTAAGTGGACAACATTTAACTTTGGAACAAAAATAACACAACCTTCTTATGCAATGAACTTTGAATATGATTATTATCCAACAGATTATACAATAACGTATAATTTAGATGGTGGAACAAATAGTAGTTCTAATCCAGACAGTTATACAGTATTATATGGTGTAAAATTTGCAGATCCAAGTAAAAAGGGGTATGATTTTTTAGGTTGGTATGATGCAAATGGAAATAAGCTAACAGGAATCAATGAAGGCTGCTATGCAACATTTGCTGATACTGAAGATTTGTATAATAGATTAAACAAACGAACAACAGGGGATATAAGTGTAACTGCAAAATGGAAGAAACATGATTATTCTATAACAACAAATAAAACTGGAAGTGGTGCTATTTCAAATAGCGGTATAGTAACATACACAAATAATACATCAGTATTTATAATACCAGCCAAAGGATATACAACAAGCAGTTTAAAAATAGATGGGGTATCAGTAACACCAGTAACAAAATATAATTTCTTAAATGTAGAAGCTGATCACAAAGTAGAAGCAACATTTACAATAAGTCAAGATAGAAAGATGGAGCTTATGCAAAAGGAATATAGTTGGATTAATCTAAAATTATAATATGAAATTGACAGCTTCGGCTGTCTTTTTTATTGTGGAAAAATGGTATTAAGTATATAATCAATCTAAATGACAGGAGGGATTATATGGGAAAGATAGATACTTTACAAAAATATATAGATGCGTGTGATGAAAAAAGAAACAATAGGCATGATAAATATGAATTTATTCAGCAAGTATTTGGTGTTTATGATAATGAAATTGAAAATATTCATAGTGGATTAGATATGTACAGATGGGGACATGATGGAAAGACACCAGATTATGATGGTGACATTATAAAAATAAAAGAAAAATTGATTAATTATAAAGATAACTTAGAGATGGAAGAACAAAAGCGAAAAGATGAATTAGAACTTGTAAGATTAGGTCATAATAATATAAATTTATCAGCAAATGCAAATAATTCTAATAATATCAATATAAGTATTACATTGGAACAGGCGATAAAGAATATTGAACAGATTCCAGGAGAAACTATGTCAAAAGATGAGAAGGATGATTTGGAGGATAAATTATCTGGAATAGATGCAGCAGTAAAAAGTGGGAAGAAGGAAAAAGCAAAAGAAAAAATAGCAGGAGTTTTAAAGTTTTTGGCTGATAAAGGCGCAGATGCATTAATTGCAATGTTACCATATTTAGGACAAATGGCTGGAATGATACAAAATATATAATATGCATGGAGAGATAGAAAAATGGATAATATAGAACAAAGAAAAAAGCTTGCTAATATATTAAAAAGAGCCCAGAATACAGCAAAACCAGACAAATGTATTGTGTGCGGAGAAACACAGACAAGTTTTTGTAATTCACATTTAATCCCACAAATGATATTAAAAACAATTGCAGAGGAGGGAAAATTATTACATGCTAATGCATTAGTAGGAGTAGAGATATTAGATATAGAAAAGGGAATTAATAATGCAGGTACATTTCATTTTATATGTAGGAAGTGTGATGGAATATTGTTTCAAGACTATGAAAATAGGGAGGCATTGAAAAATTACCCGTCTGATAATATGTTGGCAGAGATTGCAATGAAAGATATGTTGTTAATGCTTAGTAAACGAGGCGAAGAAAAAGAAATTTTTAATATTATACAAAGAGAAAGTAATATATTTGAAAACAAAGGAATTTTGGATGAAATTCAAGATTTAGATACAAAAGAATATTTAGAGGATTTTAGATTTTACAAAGAAATAATTGATGGAAAAAAATCAGGATGTTTTCAAATATTATATTGGAAAAAACTTCCTTATGTTACACCTGTAGCGGCGCAGTCACCTATTGCAATATATAAGGATATGAATGGGGATATTGTAAATGATGTATATAGTGAAGATCCTAATTATAGAATACAAAATGTGCATTTATGTATTTTCCCAATTGAAAATGAGACAATCGTATTATTATTCTGCCATAAAAAAGAAAAAAATTATAAAAAGTTAAGACATCAACTAAATAGTATTTCAGAAGAAAAAAAGTTAATGTATATAAATTACATAATGTTTGCATATACGGAAAATTATTTTTTTTCCAAGAGTGTACAGAAAAAGATAGAAGCAGATGAAAACTTGAGAAAGCTTAGTAGAGAATTAAATGGGTTACCTAATTTTGGATATATGAATACTGATAGTATTTTAGATAAATATGAACCAGTAAAGATGGAGGAAATCCCAAATTTTTTATCAGAAGAATATAGTTTACAGATGGAATAGTATGGTATATTATGTATTTTTAGATACAAATATTTATGAAGAAAGTAATTTCTCATTTGAAAATGGTAAATTTACCAAATTAAAAGAAATGACAGAAACAGGAAAGGTTGTATTGTTATATAATGAAGTAATATATAGAGAAGTGAAGCAACACATTGAAAGTTATATAAAAGAAGCTGTCCGAGAATACAATGTTGCTGTAAAAAACAAAGGTTTTGCTCCTTTTAGAAACATTAAGGAATGGAACGAACATTTGGAGTTACTTGACGAACAGAAGTTAATTGAGCAGCAGTGGAAAGCATGGGATGCTTATTTAAGTTCGTGTTGTGCTATTAAAATTCCAACAAAAAATGTAAATGTGGATGTTATTTTAGATAATTATTTTAAGAGATTATTGCCATTTGAGAATAAAAAGCCAAATGAATTTAAAGATGCTATAACAATAGAATCTATTTGTGATTATTTTGAAATTATAAAGAAAAAAGAATTTGCGGAAGAGCTATTTGTTGTGGCGGCGGATAAGGGAGTAAGAAAATCATTTAGAAATGAAAAATCAATAATTTCTTTTGATAATCTAAATAAATTTATAAACTATATTATTTTACATACAGAATATTTGGCTGTTGCAATTAATAAAGAAATAGAAGGTGGGATATTTGATGATTTTATACAAAAGCATATCGTAGATCAAGTGTATTTAGCGAATTGTAATATAGAGGATTTCTATGATGCTTTTCATATTGATGATGTTGAATATATGAACAATGAAGTAGGGTATATTGATATCACAGATGAAGGAACGGCAGAGGTTACATTAGAAATGTCGGCAAAAATTGTGTAGAATATACTGAGAGAGATGAAGATAATTCATTTTATGATAGAGAAGAAGATAGATATTTATGGGAAGAATTCATTGAATATAGAGAATATCATGAAGTTTCATTTGAAGCCGCAATGATTTTAAATATTGGTGAGTTGGATGAAAAAATAATAAAAGAAAAAGTTAATCAATTCAATGAATTATTAGAAGAATTTAATGAGTCAATTTTAAATATTACTGTTGAACCTGAAACGATATTTATTCCGAAGGGAACAATTATTTCAATGAATGGATGGACTCTAATTAAAAGAGAGGAAATTAGAAATACAGTTGATGATTGGAATGAGGAAGAGTATACAGGAGATAAACCTTATACAATTTGCCCAGATTGCGGAAGTCCGATGTCATTTGAAAATGATGGGGGAAATGGTTTTTGCATAGATTGCGGATCAAGACATTAGAGGTAGTGTATGAAAAATTATATTTGGGATGGAGAAATAGATATGGGATGGGAGGATATGAAGTCCTATCTTATAGAAGTTTCAAATAAATTTATACAGAAGGTGCTTATTTTAGCAAATCAGTCAAATAATATTGTTGTAAAAAAATTAGTAAATGAAAAAAGTATGCAGCGATTCGAGGCAGTCATTGATGCGTTGTCTGAAAATATGGAGGATATATTTTATTATGAATATGAAGATATAGAGGGCAGTGTTGTTAGCGGACTAAAAATGAAATCTTGGATATTGTTAGGAGCAGCAACAGAAGTTGTATTGCAAGTATTTTTATCAATATATATTGAAGATTATCAAAGTGCAAATTGGCAACAATGGGAAAAATTTTCAGAAAGAGAAGTGAAAAATGCTATTTTTGATACCCTTAATAAATTGATTGAGGAAGGAAAAATAAAAAAGGAATATGTACGTTCAATAAAGGAAGCTGTGCGTGATGAAATTAAATATCACGTAAAAGTGCATCCTGTAGAAAAGGTAATGTTGGATGAAATAATTTCCTTTTATGAGAAAAATGAAATATTAGATCAGAAGGACATAGAAGTATTAAGAAGTATACAAAAAAATAGAAATTGCATTCATGCTTACATGGATCGAGATATTGGCTTGTGGTCTGATTTTCAATATTGTATAAGATTCTTTTGCGCTTTGTTAGAAACATTGACATTTAGGATGCCAGAAGAAGTATAAATGAATAATATGTAATGACTTTTGCACATTGGAAGTATCACGACCTTTGTGCATTAGGAATAAGTGCTGGGTATGGAAAAGTGGATAAAAAAATATTGGACACGGATTGCATGACTATTAATATTGGTCATATGGGTATAAATAATGGATTTATTTATGAAAGAGAATGAAACTAAGGTAATGTGATAGATGTCACAAGTACTCAAATGCAAAGATTTAGTGGAGGGAGAAAATACAGATGAAACAGGTAATTTTAGATACAAATGCAGTTCGCTATTTTTATCAAATCGAGTGCTGTAATGGCGAAGGTGTACAAGACAAGGTGATGAAAAAGTATCATTTTGACAAACAAAAATATATCCAATTTCTACGAACGGTTTCGTCTATAAACATTCCGGCAACAACGAAATTTGAACTCTTTTTTCAGGCATATCGGAAAGGAGAACCTGATTTGTTGTTAAAGTATAATGAATTAACGCAACGATATAAAGAGATGTATGGTATTGATATTTTTATCCTAAATCCAGAAGAGCCAGAATTAAAATTTGATCAAAAACAATTGGCTGAAGATTTGAAAAGAGGGTTAATTCAAACAGAGCTGTATATTAAGCCACGAATAGAACGCGAAGTAAATTTAATGCAAGGTCTTTTTATTACATTGATTGGAACAATAAGTGATGTGGTGTATAAAGATTTAGAAATAGATGAAAATGTTGCTGGACTTATATCTGGATTAATATGTAGCCAGATGTATAGTAGATTGTATGATTTGTATAATCAATATTATTTGGATGAAGAACTAAAAATGAGTATTGATGATGTTGATAAAAAAATTGATGAAATACTATTAGATAGCACACGTAATACTTTTATATTCATAAATGCAAAGATGAGTGAGGAATATCCAGAAAGTTCAATTGAAGATGCAAAAGTTTCATTTAATGCAGATAGTACAAGCGAATATTTAAGGGTTTTGCTACAATTAGGAACAAAATATACACAGAATGATTATTTGGTTTCTTTGGATAAAACATTGAATGAAATACGTTCAAGAAAAGATTTTGATGAAACAGAGGTAGCGTATTTCAGATATCTACTTCAGAATGTCCTTAATGGAGCAAAAAGAATTGTGCATAAGAATGATATAGCGGATTATACAATTATTACTATGCTTAGTGAAAAGGTGACGTTTAGGGCTCTTGAAGGGAATGGTAAGAAGGAAGAATTGAAATTAATTACATTTGATAAGAAAATGCATGAATTTTCAAAACACAATAATGTGATGTATGATCAAACGATATACAATCAATTTCTGTCAGAAATTGGATAAAAATGGTTGGAATCATGCCTCCAAGTTTCCCAAAGATTCGGAGGTTTTCTTCTCCTCATCTTCATGAGATAACGTGGAGATAGTATTTTATCAAACAATATGTTAAAATTGATTTGCTGATTATGGAAGAAAATGCAGGAAGGAGTAAAAAAATTGAACGAAAAAGAATTAATGGAAATTATAGGAAAAGGCGAGTGCCATACGACTGAGTTCAAGAAATCCACAACGGATATCACCAAGGATGTATATGAAAGTATCTGTGCATTTTCTAATCGAGATGGCGGTCATGTTTTTTAGGTGTAAAAGATAATGGGGAGATACTTGGTATTGAACCTAATTGCATTGAAAAAATGAAGAAAGATTTTGTGACTGCAATTAATAATGCAAACAAAATGTACCCACCGCTGTTTTTAACACCGGTAGAGCATGAACTTCAGGGAAGAAAAATACTGCATATTTATGTGCCTGTTGGTACACAGGTAAGCAGATGTTGTGGGCGAATATATGATAGAAATAATGAATCTGATATCGATATTACGGATAATGAAGAACTTGTATATAAATTATATGCAAGAAAGCAGGGAACCTATTTTGTAAATAAGGTATTTTCGGAATGGGGAATGGATGTACTTCGTCCGGATCTAATAGAACGAGCTAGAAAAATGACTCGTGCAAGAAGCAATAATCATCCTTGGTTGTCAATGGACGATGAGGAACTGTTAAGAAGTGCAGGCCTTATTTTGTTGGATCATGAAAGTAGAAGAGAGGGAATTACACTGGCAGCGATTCTACTATTTGGAAAAGATACAACTATTATGTCGGCACTTCCGCAGCATAAAACAGATATGATTTTCCGGGTGCAGAATTTGGACAGATACGATGATAGAGATGTGATAGTTACCAATTTGTTGGATAGCTATGACAGAATGAGTGAGTTTGCTAAAAAGCATTTAAATGATCCATTTGTTTTGGACGGAATGCAGTCTGTTAGTGCCAAAGATGCAATTTTAAGAGAAATCATATCAAACAGTCTGGCACACAGGGATTATTCAAGCGGTTATGTAGCAAAGATGGTAATAGAGAAAGATCGGATATTTGCGAAGAATAGTAATAGAACTCATGGATATGGGAATTTAAATTTGAATACATTCGAGCCATTTCCTAAGAATCCTGCAATTTCTAAGGTATTTAGGGAAATTGGACTTGCCGATGAATTAGGTTCCGGTATGCGAAATACTTACAAATTTACAAAATTGTATTCCGGAGGAATTCCTCAGTTTGTGGAAGGAGATGTTTTTAAAACAGTAATTCCGCTGAATGATGCAGCAACAATGAAGTCAGGTCCGAAGAGTAGTGACCAAGTAGGAAGTGACGCAGTTGTAGAAAAGATACTGGAATTTTGTAAAGTAGCAAGAACCAAAAAAGAGATTTCAGAGCATATAGGTTATAAGAATTTAACCTATATGACAAGAACCTATATTAAGCCATTACTGGAAAGCGGTAAGCTGACATATACAATACCAGAGAAACCGCAGAGCAGGTTGCAGAAGTATATTGCAAATAATAGGTGAACAGAATTGAGCTTTCAAGTCGAATAAGATTTGGAGGCTTATTGTTTGATGAAAAATATTATATATGTGAAATGACCTTACAGTTGTAGATTTTTGGGGGTATGTATATTATAATAAAATTAATTAGTTTTAATTATAAAGTTCGGTATAGGGAGGAAAAGAGAATGAGCCAATATCCAATTCCAGCAGTAGGTGTTTTTGTTTTCCATGAGAACGGGATTTATATGATAAAGAAAGGTCGAGGTATTTTTAAGGATCAGTGGTGTACTCCTGGAGGAAAGATCGAATATGGGGAGAATATTATGGATACTGTTCATAGGGAAGTATTGGAAGAAACTAATCTGGAAATTGAAAATATTAAGTTTATTACTTATGAACAGACAATCGAATATGATGAAAAAGCTAATGTGAGTAGGCATTTTGTTTTTTTTAATTTTCGAGCTACTGTGAAAGCAGGAAATCCGATTGCGGCAGATGATGCGGCAGAAATTCGACTGATACCATTAGAAGAATTGCGAAATATAGATTTATCTGCCCCTACTATAAGAACATTTAAGATGATGGGGATTTACTAATTCCGCTTTAGGAGGAGATAAGGTAGGACTAACTATAATTATAGGAGGTGTAGAATGAAACGTGTTGTAGCAATTGCATGCGGATTAAAAGAGCCTAAAAAAGATTATAGTATAATTAGTAAAAGAAACTTGTATTTGAACTATGGATTGTTGGGATTATGCACACTATTAAAACAGCAAGGGTATGAGGTAGAGCAATTTCAGGGTGAATATTGGAAACCTTATGAGCTGATAGAGAAAATCAATGATACAGAATTTCGATTAGATTCAATTGAGTATCCTGTAATAATATCTATTGTAAGTTTTTTGTCATTACAATGGTGCCAAGAAATTACCAGAATATTAAAAGTTGAATATGGACTTAAATGTATCGTTGGAGGAAAATATGTTGTTGACGGAAACATTGAATGGCTAAAAAGGAAGTTGCCAAATGTGGATTTATTTATTGAAGGTGCAGGAGAAAGAAAAATTTTACATGCCCTTTCAAATATTGAATCTAATGGGTTAGAGTATTTTGGATACTATAATAGATTAGATTATTCGTTATTGAGTGATTATAAGTTATATAATCCGAGTATAGAACTTGCAAGGGGATGTGGAAGAGGTTGTGCCTATTGTGCTGATGGAAATAAAAAGAAATCTTCAGTTAAAGATGCAAATAGCGTTATAGATGAATTGCATTTTGTTGAGCAAACTTATGATTATGAAGATTTTAATATATATTTTCAAATGGCAACATTTCAAGTGGAAGATAGGTGGATCGAATTATATAGAAGAAGAATGTGTGAGTTTGATAAAATCTTTTATTGGCGTTGTACCTCTAGAATTGATGCCTTGGATTTGAAAAGTATTCCTAAATTGGGACAGATAGGTATGCGAGTATTAGACTTAGGATTAGAATCAGCATCACATAGACAATTGAAATTAATGAAGAAAACAACCAATCCTAAGGATTATTTACAAAAAGCAGAAGAAATATTACATGTTGCGTATGAAAGTGGTATTTGGGTTAAATTAAATGTTTTGTTAACAGCGGGGGAAACTTACGAAACACTTACAGAAACAATGCAATGGCTAGATAAAAATAGAAAATATATTAAAGGGATTTCTGCTAATTGTGAAACTATATACGGACCATACAATCATTTACTTGAAAGTTTAAAACCTTTTGGGGCGACCTATGTATGCAATAGTGATTTGGAGGAAAAGGGATATTCATATATTAATTTAAGTGATGAGATAAATTATGATTTGGCAAAAACACTAGCTAAAGATATATCCAGAACCATTATGACGGCTGATGATTATTATGATTTAAAAAAATATGGGTATTTTCCTAGAGATTATAGTAGAAAACAGTTTTTAATAGATTTAAATGATTTAAATCAAGAGGAGTTGCCATTCAAGATTTACAAGGGAGGATAAAATATGAGATTAGCGACATGGAATATTGGTTCTGCGTTAGGACAAGATATTTATAAAAATGTTGAATATATTGTTCAAAATATAGAAAAAAATTTAGTAGATGTGTTATGTCTACAAGAAGTAGTAACTTCTGGTGATGCTACAAATTTTATAGATGAGTTGCAAAGAAGGTTATCATTTAAGTATAGCAGATTTTATGAGTTATCGTCTGCCCATTTGGAAGATAGTACAATGATGGGGATAGCAGTTTTATCTAGGTATAGTATTGAAGAATCATTTGAGATTAAGCTAACCAATCCCAATATTGTTTTTAATAAAAATGGTAAAGAAATACGAAGTGATGATAAAGGTTTTTTAGTTACAGAAATACTTTATAAAGGTAAAAAAGTAAAGATAGTAACAGGACATATGCTGCCATTCCATTCTTTGGGAAGCGATAGTAAAAATTACGGATATTTGTATGAAGAAATGTATTCTAAGGTAAAGATATTTTGCAATGGATTCCCTTTTATTTTGTGTGGTGATTTTAATTCTTCGAAATTTGAATCCTTAGTTAAAGAGATTTCTGTTGATATGTTGAATGTTTTTCATGAAGCAACTCGATATAACGGAAATCAGAATGATTATATATTTATAAGCAAAGAATGGCTGTGTAAATCATATAGAGTAGATATGAATGAATATGATCATTTTTTGTGTGTATGTGAAGTAGAGTTGAAATCAGAGACAGATTTGAATGTTCTTCATTTATCGGATATTCATTATTTGAGTCGGGATTATTCTATAGATGAAAAAAGCCGTTTGGCTAAGGTAAAAGAGAGTGATATAAGAAAAAGGTTTTTTTCTGAGAAAATGCTTGATTTTATAGAACCGCTTGATTATGTGGTTGTATCAGGAGATATTACTACTGGTGGAAATAGAGAAGGGTTCAAGCAATTTGAGAATTTTGTCAGAGAAATGCAAGATAGAAAAGTATTTCCTCCTTCGAACCATTTTGTGATTGTACCGGGGAATCATGATGTTGGAAAAAATAATAGATGGGATGATTTTGCCGGGGTGTTGGGTGGAAGTTTTGTGCGTCCATGGATTGAAGATATTGACATAAATCCACATGATTTGTTAAGAAAATTTTCTGACTTGTTTGAAAATGACATTGAAGACATTTTTGGCTTTATTAATGACCGAGTGACATTAGAGAAAGTACATTTTCCATTTTTATTAGATATAAGTAATCGTATATTCATTTATGCGTTTAACTCATCTAGTATATCTAGAACCAATATTATTTTAGATGATGAAGATGAAGATTTTATAAAAAGATTAAAAAGTAAAAAAATGAGTCGGGATGTTAATCAATTATTAAATATCCTTGAAAAAGAATTACAAATAGATCCGGCAAGAGTAGATCCGCAAGAATTGTTTTTATTTGATGAGTTTGTAAAAAGAATTGAAATGAAGGTGGATTTATCGACATTTCATAAAATTGCTGTTTTACACCATCATACAACAACAATTTCATGTACAGAAGAAGTAAAGAAATTTGATACAATAGTTAATGCAGGTACCTTTAAGAAAATGCTTTCTGATAATGGATTTCAAATTGTCATGCATGGACATAAACATAATCCAGATATTTTTTATGATACAGCCATAGAAAATCATAAAAAATTGCTTGTTATTTCAGGAGGAACGGTATTTGGTTATCCTAATCGCAAGGGAAATGGATTTTATATACATACTGTTAAAGAAGATGCTTTATATTCGAAATATATATATTTAGATGAGAATAAAAGAGTAGATAATGTTGTTACAAAGTTAAGCGGTGATATGGATATAAAATATGGATTGACTTTAGAGAATATATATAAAAATGTGGAGTATAGAGTAGTTCAACATATTAACACAGAAATTATAGAGGGAAAAGAATACATAGGATGGAGCAAAAATATCGAAGAACGAAAAGTAGGAGTAATTTCTACGGTCTATGGCTTGCTGATATTAGAAACGCTTGGAAGTAATGCAAAGTACTATGTGCAGAAAAAAGAGGAATTAATAAGATCATTATGGCAATTTAGACACGAAAGTGGGGGATGGGGAGCAGTTTCTCAAATTACTAACACAGGGGCGCCAGAAGCTACAGCTTGGGTTGTATTGGCATTATTTTCAGTAAAGTCTTCGCTATATAAAGATGCATTAAAGGATTTGTATGAAATATTGGAAAGAATGAAAGATAGTATTAATAGTAATTTCACATTGGGATTAATAATTAATATTTTATGTAAAGTAGATCCTGATAGTAAATACATTCCTGATTATTGCGAAAGGCTGTTGGATAGTGCTGTTAAAAAAGATGGGAAAGTAAAATTTTGGTGTAGTAAATGTAAGGAAAATTTAATTCGAAAAATAGAACCATCAATCGTACATACAGCCTGTGCAATAATTGCACTCTATAATAGTCAAGAAAAAGGTATTATTTCTAGAGATTTACAGAATGAATTGAGTGATACAAGAGAAATTCTGCTAAATAAAAAATTCTGGGGAAATACTCATGAAGCTATTTCAGTACAAATAGGAAATAAGGAGGATAGTTTAATTGTACATTATTATACAATTGCTTGGATACTGAAGGCATTGTTGCAAATGGATAATTTTATTGATATTTCTTTAACTCAAGAAGCAGTTGATTTATTGTTGAAAGATTATAAAAATGGATACTGGGATTATGAAGGTAACTTTTATATTTGGACAATATATGATGCATTAACAGCTTTAGAAGCATATCTTCTAAAAAAATAATTTGCATTGATAATATATTATGCTATTAGAAATGTGTTTTAGGATATGAGGATGTTTATGGCGTAGGTAAAGGAAATCCTTAGTATATTAAAGAATACCTATTCTATTTGATATAAGAAATAGTATAGGAAGGATGAAAAAACGTTATTAGGAAATTAAAAGAAGCAATTTAAAGTATAAGTGGTAAGAATCAAGCCTCCAAGTCTCCAAAAGATTTGGAGGTTTTCTTCTGCCCATTTTTAGAGGAAAGTAATTTCCGAAACAAAGAATCTATGGTACAATATCCTAGAAGTTATGTAAACGCTCCAACCCATGTACCTACAAATCCCCCGAAAAATTTGATATAACCAT
>OCHJ01001691.1_pt1 | contig 15073 bp, 11 predicted proteins | sample 1538381 | NCBI WGS metagenome assembly OCHJ01 (sample SAMN04571688, study PRJEB22368) | human gut metagenome | biome: human gut; material: stool | host: Homo sapiens | place: Luxembourg | collected 2012-06-29 | reverse complement strand
TTACTTGTGAAAACGTTACCGAAAACAATACCGAAAAAGTTTTCGAGAGCTTGCAAAAACATATTTTTTCAGGAGGGTTAAAAATGAAAAAGAAATTAGTAACAATGTTACTCGCTACAACAATGGTAGCTTCTATGTTTGCCGGATGTGGTTCAGATGGAGGAAGTAAAAATTCATCAGATAGTGGTTCTGTTTACATGCTGAATTTCAAGCCGGAGACAGATCAGGCATGGCAGGATCTTGCCAAAGAGTATTCAGACGAGAAGGGTGTAGATGTAACTGTTGTAACAGCAGCTGACGGACAGTATAAGACACAGCTCCAGTCAGAGCTTGCAAAGAAAGAAGCACCTACAATCTTCAATATCGGAAGCACATCTGATTGCGCAGAGTATGCAGATTACATATATGACTTAAAGGACAGTGAGATTTATAAACATCAGTCAGACAAATCACTTTCACTTGAATATGATGGAAAAGTTGCTGCAGTAGCTAACTGCTACGAGTGCTACGGAATTATTTACAACAAAGCTATTCTTGAAAACTATTGTAAAAACTATCCGGACGCAGTTATAAAGTCTGTAGATGATATAAAAGATCTTGATACATTGGAGAAGGTTGCAACAGATATCAATTCAAATGTTGACAAGATCAATGAGGCATGTGGTACACATATTACAGAAGCATTCGCTTCGGCAGGACTTGATGATGGATCAAACTGGAGATTCTCAGGACATCTCGCAGGTATCGAGCTTTACTATGAGTTCAAGGATGCAGGATGTGATCTCACAGCAGGCCAGGGAGAAATCAAGGGAACATATCTTGACAACTACAAGAGAGTCTGGGATATGTACACAAATACTTCAGCAGCAGACAAATCTACACTTGATTCAGGAAGCTTTGATGCAGAAGCAGAGCTTGGAATGGAAGAAGCAGTATTCTATCAGAATGGTGATTGGGAATATGCAGCATTTGCTCCTGATAACGAGAAAGGATACACAGTTAAACAGGAAGATCTTTCTATGATGCCTATTTACTTTGGTGTTGACGATGCAAACGAAGGACTTGCAGTTGGTACAGAGAATCATTGGGCAGTAAATGCAAAAGCGGATCAGAAAAATATCGATGCTACACTTGATTTCTTAGAGTGGGTTATTACAAGTGATGATGGACGTAAAGCTATAACAGAGACAATGGGATTATCTGCTCCATTTGATACATTTACAGGAGATTTCGCTTCTAAGAATGGTTTTGCAGCAATGGCTGCTAAATATGTAGAAGATGGAAAAACATCTGTAGCATGGTCATTTAATGCGACACCTTCAGTTGACAGCTGGAGAGCCGATGTGGTTGCTCCTCTTACAGAGTACACAGAGCGTGATGGATCATGGGATGACGTAGAGAAAGCATTTGTTGATCAGTGGGCATATTACTGGAACCTTTCAAATGAGAAATAAAAAGTAATTATAAAGTAATGTCTGTCGGGAAATTGGTGCCGGGAGTTCCCGGTACCACAAGACAGATGCACAACAAGGAAAGGGATTATCATGGAAAAAGCAACTAAGAAATATTTCTGTATTTTTGCACTTCCAACTATGTTAGCATTTACTATTGGATTTATCGTACCATTTTTATATGGAATATTTTTATCATTTTGTAAATTCACTACAGTATCTAACTGGAAATGGGTCGGTTTTAAAAACTATTCGAGGATTTTTGTTGTAAACGGCAGTGTAGACATATCATTTATACATTCTATATGGTATACAGCGTTATTTACACTAGTTTCTGTACTTATCATAAACCTGGTATCTTTCGGAATCGCAATGGCGCTTACAAAAGGAATCAGAGGAACTAATATTTTCCGTACAGTATTTTTCCTGCCAAACCTTATAGGCGGAATTGTACTTTCTTATGTATGGTTAATGATCTTTAACGCAATATTACAGAATTACTCAAAGACAATAATAAGTTCAGAGTGGTCAGCTTTCTGGGGGCTCATAATTGTTGTGTGCTGGCAGCAGATAGGATATATGATGATAATCTATATTGCTGGAATCCAGAATATCCCGGGAGAACTTATAGAGGCAGCAAAGATAGATGGAGCAAGCTCATGGCAGCTTATCCGTCATGTGACACTTCCTATGCTGATGCCTACAATTACAATATGTACATTCCTTACACTTACAAATGGATTTAAGCTTTTTGACCAGAACCTCGCTCTTACAGGTGGAAATCCGGGAAAACTGTCACAGCTTCTCGCATTAAATATTTACGACACTATGTATGGAACAACAGGCTGGCAGGGTGTAGGTCAGGCAAAGGCCGTAATTTTCTTTATACTTGTAGCACTTATCGCTCTTGTACAGAATAAGATTACGACAAGCAAGGAGGTACAGGGTTAATGGCTAAAAATAAAGAACAACAGGTCAGTACAGTACGTCAGGCTAAGCATGGCTGGGTACTTTCAATAATATTTGGAGTTTTATCAGTAGTTTGGATACTTCCTATTTTAATAGTTATTTTAAACTCGTTTAAGAGAAAAGCTTTTATATTCAGATATCCGTTTGGAATCAGCTCAGCAAAACTATCTGATGGCTGGGATGCATTTACGGCAGGAATGAAGCAGATTTTCTGTGGTTTGCAGAATTACACAAATGGACTTCGCCAGACAAATTTCTGGGATTGTTTTGGAAATTCACTTTTTATAACGGTTGGATCTGTACTTCTTATAATACTTTGCTGCTCAATGTGCGCATGGTATATAGTAAGAGTTAAGACAAAGGGCACAAAAATAATGTATACACTTTGTCTCTTTTCAATGATCGTACCATTCCAGATGGTAATGTTTACTCTTTCAAAATTTGCAAATATGCTTCATCTTTCAAATCCGCTCGGTATAATAATCGTATACCTTGGATTTGGTGCAGGGCTTGCGGTATTTATGTTTACCGGATTTGTAAAGAGTATTTCACTTGAGATAGAAGAGGCTGCTATGATAGATGGATACTTCCGTGTAGTATTTCCTATACTTCGTCCAACAGCAGTGACTGTAGCAATACTTGAGGCAATGTGGGTATGGAATGATTATCTTCTTCCTTCACTTGTTCTTAATATAAACAGGTATAAAACCATACCGATTGCCATTCAGTATCTGAAGCAGAGCCATGGAATGATTGACTGGGGAGCAATGATGGCGATGCTTGTACTTGCAATCTTACCAATTGTGATCTTTTACATTTTCTGTCAGAAATATATTATAGAAGGTGTGTTAGCGGGAGCGGTAAAGGGCTAGGTATACAAGGACCAACGAAACTTATCTAAAATACAATTGACAGGTTGGTGGAATTCAGAAGGTATGATATAATTGGCATAACAAATTATATCTGAGAGAATACTTATTGATATAATTTATGAAAACATTTATATGGGGAAAAACAGTGACAATTGTAGATATAGCAAAAGAATCGGGATACTCTGTAACAACGGTATCCCGAGTTTTAAATAATAGACAGGATGTAAGTCCTGAAGCGAAAAATAAAATAATGGAAATTGTAAAAGCACATAATTTTGTGCCAAATACAAACGCCAAGAGGCTGAAGCAGACAAGCTCAAGAAATATATATGTACTTGTCAAAGGTACATCAAATATGCTCTTTGCGAATATAATCGAGGAAATCCAGTGTGTTGTTGACAGATCAGATTATTCTTTAAATATCACATATCTGGATGAGGATGATAATATCGGAAATGAGACGATAAGGATATGCAGAGAGAGAAAGCCGCTTGGTGTTATTTTTCTTGGAGGAAGCCGTGACGATTTTACCGAAGAATTTTCTGAGGTATCAGTGCCTTGCGTTATTGTTACAACTTGTGCAAAGGGCTGGAATGTAGATAAGCTTTCGTCTTTGTCTATTGATGATGAGAAGGCGGGAGAGACCGTTGTGGATTATCTCATTCAAAACGGACACACGAAGATCGCCGAGATAGGAGCCAATCTGGAATTATCCCAGACAGCTATTTTACGTCATAACGGATATATTAACAGTCTCCAAAAAAACGGAATAGTTCCCGATGAAAGATATTATGAGAGAGCCAGATTCTCATATGATAGCGCATACAGGGCGATGGAACGCCTTTTGGAGAAGGATATAGAAATTACAGCTGTTTATGCAATTTCAGATGTGATGGCTATAGGTGCGATAAGAGCAATACTTGACAAAGGCTTAAAAGTACCGGATGATATATCTATAACCGGTTTTGATGGATCTGTGCTTTCACAGTATTACAATCCAAAAATCGTGTCTATCAGACAGCCGCATAAGGATATGGCAGCCAGAAGTGTTGAGATGCTTTTTAATATGATAGACCTTAACAAACCGGTGACACATGAAATAATCCCATTTGAACTGATCAGTGGGGAGAGTGTTATAAATATTGGCACCCGCCCGGAACACTAAGTAGTATTGTCTGACTAAACAGATGGGAATGATTTCTGATTAATAATAATCCGGGAGGTCTGTCAGATGCAGCAGGACAAACTAAAAAAAACATTGAAATTGGCATGGTCAAAGGGACTGTCATTATTTATGGCCATGGCAGGAGCTATACTTCTTGTATTTTTGCTATTCAGATTTGATTCTATACTTGACCAGATACTTCGTGTCTGCAATATACTTATGCCTATAATAATGGGAATTGTTATAGCATATCTGCTTAATCCTGTGGTTGAGTTTTATGAAAGACATCTGGACAGGAGTCTCGGAAAATTTATAGAAAAAAAGACAAAGAAGAAAGTTTCCATGAGGGGATTGTCTATTTTCATAAGTGTGATAATAGTATTAGCAGTAATTGCTCTTCTCATAATGATGGTCGTTCCGCAAATATATACCAATATAAGCAATCTGGTTTATTCATTTCCTGAACAGATCCAGGATCTGGTGGGAAAGCTTATGGAGCTTGCAAAAAATAATGAGAAAGTCAGAAATGCAATAAACGGATTTTATGATAATTTCATGAATTACATCACAAACTGGATCAAGTCAGATATGCTGGGACAGGTTTCTGTTGTTATAGACGGGATAATGGGGATATTTGGAACAGCAGTAAATTGCCTTGTAGCTTTTATTGTTGCTATATATGTGCTTTTAAGCAAGGAAACATTCCGCAGGCAGATTAAAAAAGTTATAAATGCTTTTTTCAATGAACGTCAGACAAATGTGATCGTAAGTGTAGTAAAGGAAAGTGATAAGATATTCGGAGGGTTTATCAGCGGAAAGATAATAGATTCCTTTATAATCGGTGTTATTTGTTTTGTATGCTGCCTGATACTCAGAATGCCTTATGTTGCTCTTGTTAGTGTGATCGTTGGAGTCACTAATCTGATTCCGTTCTTTGGACCATATATCGGAGCTATACCGAGTGCGGTTCTTATATTATTGGACAGTCCGTCAAAGGGAATTGTGTTTATTATTTTTATAGCAATTTTGCAGCAGGTAGACGGAAACATAATCGGACCAAAGATTTTAGGACAGTCAACCGGGCTCTCTCCATTCTGGGTGGTATTTGCGATCTTCCTTGGAAATGGATTGTTTGGGATAGTCGGACTTTTTATAGGAGTGCCGCTGTGGGCGGTTGTATATTATCTGATCAAGAGATATGTAAATTATCGGATAAGGATTAAAGAACAGGTAGAGGCTGAACATATACAAAAGTAACAGTAAAAAATGGAATATATCCAAGAAAAACAGGATTAAAAAATAGTAGAGAGTGAAAAATAGTAGAGAGTGAAAATATGGATTGCGCAATAAAATAATTGCGCAGTCCTTTTTTGCGTAAAATTGACAATACATCAAAAGCAATTTTTAAAGTTTCGATGATTTATTGCTATAAAAGTATTGACAATTAGTTTTATTTCAAATAGTATAGCGCATATACGATACGTATAATACAAAAAGAAAAGGAGATCATGCTATGAGAGATGTAAATCAGCATATTGGGGACATTAACAGTAAGACTATTTTTAAGAATAATATTCTTTGTGCGCAGTTTATCAGAGATAATATTAATATTCCGCTGCTCAAGAATGTGCAGCCGGAGGATCTGGAAGACGTTACAGAACGATTCAGTTCATATTTTGGAATAGAGTATGAAGCAGATACGGTTAAACGTATACGTATTCACATAGAGGATTATGAGGAATTGTTTTATATGATTTCATTGATAGATCATAAAAGTGATGTTGATTATAATGTAGCAATGCAGCTTCTTAAATATATGGCATGCATATGGGCAGAATATGAGAAGACTTTTTTATCAGAACGTGGTAAAATAGGTAAAAATAAGTCGTTCAGGTATCCTCCGATCATTCCGGTCGTTTATTATGAGGGTAAGAAAGAATGGACAGCAGATATGTATCTTAGGGACAGGATAATGTTTTCTGATATTCTTCGACCATATATACCTGATTTCAAGTATATTGTCGTCAGAAATCATGATTTCTCAGATGAAGAACTGCTGGCTCGGGAAGATGAGATGTCGTTGCTGATGCTGATAAATAAGTTTCAGACGGCTGATGACATTACAAATTTCAGGGACATAGAGAAGGATAAGATTGATTCTATAATCCATAATTCTTCTGAGCAGGTTATAGATATTATAGCAGCAGTGGTTAGATCACTATGTACTAAGATTCATATTTCGGCAGAGGAAACTGATGATGCGGTTCAGAAAGTGAGGGAACACAAATTGGGTTATCTATTTGAGAATATGGAAAAAATCGATATACAACAGTTGCGTAAAGAAGCAGAGGAATGGCGTAAGCTCGGGGAGGAGGAACGGCAGAAGGCAAAAGAGGAACGGCAGAAGGCAAAAGAGGAGCAGCAGAAGCGAAAAGAAGAGCAACAGAAGCGAATAGAAGAGCAGCAGAAAATAAAAAGAATGTCAATGACGATTCTAAAAGCTTTTTTCGATGATCCGGCAGAGTATGATATGGAGCTTATAAAATGTGTAATTGATAGCACAGATGATACTAATAGGATAGTAAGCTGGACAGATGCTACCGAAAATTGTTCAGATAAAACAGCTTTGTATAATGAGATAATAGGCAAATAGTTATTGTATAAATAAGTCGAGAGGGGAGAGAACATATTGATAATAAGTGAAAAGATATTTTACCTATTAGATAAAAATGGAATGTCACAGAAGGATTTTGCGGCACAGACAGGAATCTCTCAAAGCACGATCAGTGACTGGAAAAGGAAAAAGACTAATCCATCAGCGGATAAGATACTGAAAATATGCGAGGTGCTACATGTGACACCATATGAATTGCTGTCAGAAAGAGATATGACCGCTGATGAAGGATCGGACTATCTGACAGCACTGAATAATGATGAGGGCATAGTGCTTGAAACTTTCAGAAATCTGCAGACAAAGCAGAAGGAAAGATTATTGGGATATCTGGAAGCATTGAAAGATATTAAATAGGTTGATAAGAATGTGATAAGATACAGAACGAGAAAAATTAAGTTATAAAATTGTAAAATAGTACTTGAATACTAAAATATATGTGTATATAATGTGTGGACGAGGTTTAAAAAATTGCTTGGTTCACACACTTTATTTTATGTAAAAATATATAAACAATTACATAAAATAATAAATCGTGGGGAACTTTATTACGATTTGGAGAAGGAGATTTACACATGAAAACGGATATGACCAAAGGTAATCCAATGAAGATCATTCTGATGTTTTCAATCCCTGTTTTGATGGGAAATTTGTTCCAGCAGTTTTACAACATGGTTGATACGATCATAGTAGGCCAGTATCTTGGATCAGACGCACTTGCTGCGGTTGGATCAACAGGCTGTCTTATGTTTCTGGTATTGGGATTTGCGAACGGGATCGCACAGGGCTTTGGAGTCATGGTAAGCCATGCATTTGGGGCGAAAAACGAAAAACTGCTCAAGCATTATGTTGCGCTTGCTATCATATTGACGGTGATAGTTTCGGCAGTGCTTACGATACCGACAGTGCTCGCATCAAAGCAGTTTCTTATATGGATGAACACACCGGAGAATATTCTGGATATGGCTGATGCATATATAAAGGCTATTTTTGCGGGGATTTTCTGCACTATGTCATACAATGTGGCGTCAGGACTTTTGCGAAGCATAGGTGACAGTAAGACACCGCTGTATTTTCTTATATTTTCATCGGTGCTCAATATAATACTTGATGTGTTTTTCATAGTCGTTGTGAAAGCCGGAACGGCTGGAGCTGCATATGCGACGGTAATTTCGCAGGGACTTGCTGCAGTCCTGTCATTTATAGTAATGTTTAGAAAATACGATATACTGCGCACTCATCGTGATGACTATTATATGGATTGGAATGGAATATGGCATATGCTGTCAATCGGTATCCAGATGGCGCTCAACTATTCTATCACAGCTATTGGAACTATGATTTTCCAGGCTGCTGTCAATGTATTTGGATCACAGGTGGTTGCGGCATTCACAGCGGCATCAAAGGTTAATAATATTGCAACGCAGACTATGCCAACACTTGGAACGGCTGCTGCAACATATTGTGGACAGAACCTGGGAGCGGGAAAATATGATCGTATTTTCAAGGGAATGAAATCGTGCTTCTGGATTTGTATAGGTTGTGCTGTTTTAGCAGCCGCCATAAACTGCTTTGTGGGACCGTACATGATAGGCTGGTTTATCACATCGCCTACAGCGGCGGATATGGACTATGCAATGAGATATCTACGTATCGCAAGTATATTTATGCTGCCACTGGCCTGGATTTTTGCCTATAGAAATGGATTACAGGGGTTAAACCGCGGACTTGTTCCGATGCTCAGCGGAGTGATGGAGCTTGCTGCGAGAGTGATCGCCATAGCAATACTTGCAAAGCCTTTTGGCTATACTGGTGTGTGTTATGCAGATCCGGCTGCGTGGCTTTCAACAGGTGTACTCCTTATAGTGACATACTTAATATGGGAGTTGCGTACAAAGAAGAAAATCGCACATATCTAAATAAGATGGAATAATGTATACTCTTTTTAATCTATGATTTTTTATGAGATTGAGAAGAGTATATTTGTATTTTAGGCTGTTTTATAGAAAAAACAGTGTTATACTTTATTTAATCGGCAAAAAAGTGAGGGATTAAGAAGAGTATAACAATATAAAATACTGATAAAGAATTAGTATGAAAGGCGGCTTCTATGAATTACTATGATATTTCAAATCCAAACGCACCATTTACAACCGGTTATCAAAAGGGCTTATGGCAGAAAACGATAGTACAGATTTACAGAGTTCTAGTTATGATAGGCGGCATTTTAGGCATATGCTTTATTATCGGAACTGGACAGCGTGAGGATTATACAATGGGAATGCTGGAATCATGCATGTTACTTCTGGTATCTTATCTGGTATTTCTGATTATGCTCATGTATGCGAGCATAATCATATCGGCAAAAAAGACAGAAAAATGGAATCTTCAGGATAAGCACGATTACAATCTGGCTTTGTACAGAACCCGATATAAAGATAATAAGCAGCTTCAGGCTGTTACACTGATCCAGATGGCAAAACAGCAGATCCTTATGGGACACTATGATCTGGCTATACAGGCTTTGGAAATGGTTCGCACTGACTGTTTGAAACTACAGTATTTGAGAGAGTTTTATTTTTATAAAGCGGCAGCTTTGTACTTAAGTGATAAACATGGCTGGGAGGAAGTATTAAATAACTGCTATGCTATTCCACCGAAGTCTAAACAGATGACGAATGATGAAATAGCATTTCTGTTTTCTCCTAGATGTGGAAAAATGGATCTGCAACAGACTATTTACAATCATAATCAAATTAGACGCAAGTGGCCGGTTTTGCTTATTATCACGGCGGTATTAGTATTGTATGCAGGATTCTTTTACGGGATAATCGGGATTTTGCCTGAGGGTTATCATTATAGAAGCTGGTATCAGATGTCATCGATCATGCTCACATCTGCGGGATGCATAATATTGTCGCTATTATGGATTATCAAACTTATATTGTTTAAAGACAATATTTCAACAAAGTCTAATGGAGTGAAAATATTTCAAAACAGTTGCCTGGTGGTGATGTGGTTTTGTCTGATGGCAGCACTTGTTATCTATCAGATAATGGCTTTTATAGGTATGGATGAGGAACTTGCAGAGTATCCGGGTGGTCTGATATACATGAGTTCTGGAAACGGCTATGTTTCGGAAGACTATTACAATCTAAAGGTTGGCCCGTTTTTGAGAAAAAATCTGACCACAAAAGAGTATATAGAATATGGTCTTGAAAGTGAGTTAAACGGCACTGATGAAAGTCAGAATGGCGCAAATAGTTCAGATGATGAAAATCAGACAGAGGATTTCTCTCAGGAACAAGACAGCTCTTCCGATGAATCGAGAACCACATATACAGAATCAGCAGTGTTTGCAGAAAGTCTGGCGGTCTACCAATATATGATGGACACAGGTGAAATAACCGATGGTGATCCTGATAAAGTAAGTTATGGTTTTACTGCGAAGGGCAGCTTCTATGCGATTTTTGAAACCGATGATTCAAATGGTGTTACCTGTGAAAAGCATCTTGTTTATGACAGAGTTTCAGAGAATGGCAAGTGTGATCTGTTCGTATATCAGCAGGAACAGGTGGGCGCAGATGCGAAGATACTAGGCTTTTATGCCGTAAAAAAGGGTACAGGTCAGGTTATATCAGCTGATAAGACCACATGGGGCGGTGTCAGCAGTAAGGAATATCAGGACGCAACAGGAGAAAATTAATGAAACCAAATATTGCACCTACACTAAAAAACTACAACTTCAAAAATCTCCCCAAGGATCTGCTTGCGGGAATCATAATCATGGCGGTTTCAATCCCTATATCAATGGGATATGCACAGATAGCAGGGCTTCCGGCAGTTTACGGACTGTATGGATCGGTTTTTCCGATAATACTGTTTGCATTGCTTTCGACATCACCGCAGTTCATATTTGGAGTAGATGCGGCTCCGGCGGCGCTGGTCGGTGCGGCAGTGCTTAGCATGGGGATAGAGAGTGGCAGCAGCGAGGCTGTTACAGTTGTTCCTGTATTTACATTTTTCGTTGCACTGTGGCTTCTGGCATTTTACTTTATGAAAGCCGGAAAACTCGTAAACTATATATCCGCACCTGTTATGGGTGGTTTTATCACAGGAATATGCACGACGATAATACTCATGCAGGTGCCAAAGCTTATGGGCGGAACTGCTGGGACAGGTGAACTTTTTGAGCTTGCGGAACACATATGTGAAACTTTAAAACAGATAAATACAGCAGCACTGCTTATGGGAGCTATCGCACTTGCGATACTTCTGATAAGCAAAAAGATCATGCCAAAGTTTCCGATGGCAGTTGTACTCATGGCAGCCGGAGCGCTTTTTACATATTTTGGACCGGTAAAGGAATGGAATGTGCCAACACTTGCTACGGTTGAACCGGGAATGCCGGATTGGTGTATACCGGATTTTTCGGCAGTGAAAGTGACTGAGATAATCGTCATAAGCCTGTCTGTTGCGGTAGTAATAATGGCGGAGACACTTCTGGCAGAAAATAATTTTGCACAGAAAAATGGATATCGTATAGACGATAATCAGGAGATACTGGCGTTTGCCATAGGAAATATGGCGGCCGCATTTATCGGCTGTTGTCCGATAAATGGATCTGTATCACGAACTGCAATGAGTGAGCAGTATGATGGCAAAACACAGCTTACCGGGATTGTTGCCGGATTATCTATGATAGTTGTATTGCTGTTTTGTACAGGATTCATAGGCTATCTGCCGATACCTGTGCTTACGGCAATAGTTATATCTGCTCTTATGGGAGCGACAGAATTTCATCTGGCAAAGAGGCTGTGGAAGGTCAGCCGCACAGAATTCTTCATATTTGCCGGAGCGTTTTTGGGAGTACTGATACTTGGTACGATAAATGGAGTCCTCATAGGAATTATCCTCTCGTTCGCAGAAATGATAATAAGGACCTCAAAACCGGCCAGATGTTTTCTGGGAGTGCAGCCGGGACACAGCCATTTCAGGGATATGGCAGAGAGCACAAATATACATGCGGTTGATGGCGTGATTATTTACAGATTCAGCAGCAGCCTGTTTTTTGCCAATTCACAGGTGCTGGTGCGGGACATAGAAGATAGTATAAAATCTGATACGAAGGCCGTAATAATAGATGCCGGTGCGATCGGCAGCATAGACATCACTGCAGCAGACAGCATTGCGATACTTCATAAATCATTAAAGGAAAAAGGCATAAAATTTTATATGACAGAGCACATTGCCGGGCTTAACGACCAGCTTCGAAAACTTGGACTGGGCTATCTCATAGAGGATGGCTGTGTCAGAAGAACGATACATATTGCGCTTAAGGATATGGGAATAAACAGACCTTATCCGCTAGAGGGAGGCGTGGACAATGCTGCCCGCAGTGCATCAAGAAAGCGTGCAGACAACAGAGTTCAGGAATTTGTCTGGGCATTCGGTTCAGAGAGTGAGGAACAGATAGAAAAGCAGATAAAGCTGCAGATAGAACAGCTTAAAAAGACAAAGGATGTCGAAAAAATCATGCATGGACGCTGGGCACACATGGATGAATTCGATCAGGATGAGTGGCTTGAGCATCTGGAGGAACATCTCAAGGAGATTGTCAATATCTCCGGCAAGGATGAGAAGACACTTGCTGCACACATTGAAGCGCACAGACGAGATGTACATGAGCGCATAGCCAAAGAACATCCGGAGCTTGCAGAAAAATTTGCAGAGAGGCGGCATCTGCTTGATAAACATCTTAAAGAAAGACGTCCTGACGTATACAGCTTAATAGAAAAATTAAGAGATGAAAAGTGACAATTTTACAGATGTCATAACAAACCCTTAATCTTTCCTTAATCATTAAAACACCCTTTTCATGTTACACTATAGATACAAAGAGAATGGTATTTAAAGTACAGCATGGAAGGGGGATTTTTTATGCGGAAAAGATTAATGGCATCGGGACTTGTGGTAATTATGGCACTGGGATTAATGGCAGGTTGTAATGGGAAATCCAGTGAAACAGAAAAAAATACACAATCTACAAAAGACAGCGGGAATGATAATGCACAGGTAAGTGAAGAAAGCGAAGAACGTACAATACAGTATTATTATGACTTTGGGGAAATAAATCAAAGGACATGGGTTGATGATGTGAAGACACTACAGATACAGGATGATACGCTTCTGATACTTACAGATAAGACATATGACAATAAGGCGGTTAAAAAATTATCTGAATCAATCAAAGATTCAGGAAATGATTTTGACATTATAATGATAAAAATCCCATGGGAATATACGCTCAATGATACGATGGCTGATTTTATCCAATATATTCAGAAAAATGGTATAAATCCCGATATATTGTGTTCGGTTTACGGAAGAGTTACGAATAATCTTCCAAAGGAAATGCTTTATGACATGACAGATTATCTGTCTGCGGGAAAAGGCAAGCAGCTAAAAGCAGCCATGGATGATACATACTGGACACTTACGGAAGAAGATGGACACTGGTATGGCGTCGGATCTGTTGTTGAAACCTGCCAGGGGTGGCTGGTAGACAGGGAAACTATGATAGATCTTGGACTTACGGTAGAAGACATGAAAAATCCTCTTTCGGAACTAGAGCCTGTTTTCGAAAAAGTAAAGGCAGAAAAGCCTGAACTTACGCCATTTATTTATGGTTGGGGAATATTAGAATCCAACACACCTGTGATCATGTATGATAAAAATACATATACCGGTTATTGGGCTGGAGATGATGAGAAAAATATCAAAAATATATTCGATGACAGCCGTACATACGAATTGGTAGGGACGCTTAATACCTTCAGCGAAAAAGGGTACGCAAAGCTTGTAGATGATACGGAAAACAGGGATGATTATTTCATGAAAGCCGCATGGGATGCAACTCCACTTATGAGGACAGATTCACTTGATCTTTGGAGCAGTCCTACCGGACGGGAACTTGTGAGGATACCATATGATGATGCAGCCGGAGACGTTCTGATACAAAGCAGTGTGATACCGTCAGAATCAGACCATATAGACCAGGCTCTTGAGTTTTTAAATCAGGTAGACACTACAAAGGAAATGTCTGAGTTATTATTATATGGCATAAAAGATACAGACTACACATCCGATGGAAATACATATCAGACAGACAAAAAATGGAGTGAATTGGATCTGTACAGAATCCCGCTTGGAAATCTTTCGGTATGCATGATTATGGAGCCATATGTGGATACGGAAATCAAAACAACGAGATCTGATATAGATAAGCTGCGTGAAAAAATGCAGGCGGATGACTTTGCATTCGACAGTTCCGTCGTAGAAAGCCAGTATAAGGCGGTATCAGAAATTATAAGCTATGTGAATAATCTGGATTCCCTGCTTGATTTTAATAACAATAAAGCAGAGGATTGTGCTGACTGGAAAGAATACTATGAAGTTTTTAATAATAAACTGCATGAAGCCGGGATTGATGCAGTGGTTGAGGAGATGAACCAACAGATCAATTAGAATAATCCCGGATCATTAAATACATTGATGGATGTAACATCAGTACTGCGGTTTGCAAATGCCGGGAACAGAAAACCAGCCTGAGGTGTACCCATTTCATAATCATCGTGCAGAGGACTTATCGCACAGATCATGAATCTGTACACCTCCTCTGATTCCCACTGGCTTTCATTATCAGCACCTTTTACAGGTACATCATAATTTCCGTAAAATACATAAATGCCGTAAGGATAGCCCGGATCATAACGCTCACCGATATATTCATACAGGTTATAGAGCAGGGCATCGTTTTTAAGTTCACACTCACGGAGTGCCATAAGAAGCTGCCAAAGGCTGTCTTTACTTCTCATCTGCGTTTTCATATCTATATTCACAAGTTCATCTTCCGGCTTTGCAAAAGGTATAGCCTTGGCAATCT